>Ga0209390_10000151_pt1 | contig 120406 bp, 115 predicted proteins | sample BON01_FD_187212 | JGI IMG/M metagenome (GOLD analysis project Ga0209390, IMG submission 187212) | Freshwater microbial communities from Lake Bonney liftoff mats and glacier meltwater in Antarctica - BON-01 (SPAdes) (version 2) | ecosystem: Environmental > Aquatic > Freshwater > Ice > Glacier...
CGTCACCCGGACCTCCTCGCTGCTCAGCGCAAGGAACGATCTCGAGTCAGATCCGAGAAGGGCCAACGATGGGGCCGGCCCCGCGCCGCCTGAACCGCGCGAACCTTTGTGGACAGAGCACTAGCCAGGACGATCACGCCCTGGTCACGAACCGGCCCATCCCGAAGTGCGAGAGCGAACCGATGCACAGCGGGCCTCCATCGCTCAGGCCTACGGGCTGCTCGAACACGAGGCTGAACCCGTAACCAGGTCGGGCGTGCCGCAGCCGCTCGGCCCGGCGGTATCGGCGGAACGAACCCCAGCTCGTCCTCCGATCGGGCTCCAGGATGAACGGGATATCGACCCCTCGCGTGGACAGCTCACGCCGCACGCAGTCCGCGAGGAAGTCGTCCATCGGCTCACCCTTGCGATGGCGCTGTGGGAGAAAGGGGGTCGCTGTGGTCCATCGAGCGGCCGATCCCACGGCTCCACCCAAGTCCAGGTCTGCGAGCTCTCCCGAGGCCTCGAACCCCACGGCGAGAGAACGTTCGCCACCCAGGCCATCTCCCCCGTGGAGGCGCAGGCGTCGGATTGCCCCGAGGGCGGCCACCTCCTGCTCACCCAGCCCCCCAGGATCGGGAGCCCAGACCAGCACCGTGTCGAGCAGCCGGTCACCGTCGAGATCAAGCGGGAGCCAGTGGGCGTGTCGGTTCCCCACCAGTGGGGTGCCCTCGGTGTCCTTGCCGGCCAGCATCTCGCTCACGCCCCGGCCGTGCGCGCTGCCGTACTGGGACATCGCCGCCGCCCGCATGGCTTCGGCCACCACGATCGTCTGACGGATCGACACGGGTGCGGATCCCTGCGCGACCGGTCGCAGCGCCAGCCGCACGGCTCGTACGACCTGAGGCTTCACGGCCCGTGCGGGCCGGGAGGCGCTGATCAGCGGCCTGGGCACCGCGTAGCGGACCCAGGTAGCTCCGGATGGGTGGAGTCGGCCGCCCTTGCGCATCGTGCGGATCGACACGCAGAGCTCCTCGAGATCCAGGGGAGTGGTCGGCACAAGTGTTCTCGTCCCGACGCCCGTGGCGTCGTCGACCGGTTCGAGCCACTCCCCTCCGGCGTCATCGAACCCGACCGTGGCCTCGCACACGCTCTCGGCCCGACCGAGATAGGGCAGAGCGTCGATCAGGCGCGCCAGCGTCTCGCGCTCACCGGCCTTGAGATCAGCGGTCCAACGGTACGCCACACCGGTGTCGGGCGCGACCGCCGCAAAGGAGTCGATGGCCAGATCGACATCGGGCTTCGTCGAACCACTCCTGAAACCCTCCGCCGGGAGATAAGTCCGGATCGACGCTTCGGTCCGTGGCGCCGTCCGGACTGCCGGCGCATCAGCGAGGGCATCCAGGACGGGCACGACGTCCTCCGCGGTCAGATCCGGGCATCGGGTGTGCCACGTCGCCACTAGGGCTCGAAGCAGCCGCCACGGAGACGGTGGCCACTCGACCGCCCCCTCGTTGACGTGCGTGCCCCACGGGGTGGCATGCACATAGCCGAACGGGTAGCTGACGTGGACAACGATCGTCACGCGCTGCCCTTCTTCGGTCGGGTCCATACGACATCGAGCGGGCCTCCGGTGCCAAGCATGTCGGCGCAGGCCGATACTCCCGCCCGCACCTTTGCCTCGAGGTCGTCCGCCGACGGCAGGTCATCAGGCACATCGATCGGGTCGAGGTCGCAGGCGGTGCGCAGACGGAGCCCTTGGTCAAGCAAGGTTCGGACCTCCCATAGGGCGATCGCCTCCAGCAGCGCCGCAGCGCCGTCACCCAGTCCGTACGAGCGGAGCTGCAGTCGATCGATCGACACGTGGAGAGCGATGCTCCGCGCCGTGAACTCCTGGCGGTGGAACGGGATCGACCCGTACCCGGTGTCGGCCTTGGTGCCCTCGCCCGCGCTGTGGAGAACCACGTCGCGCTTCACGCCCCCGCTGTTGACCGGGTGAATGTCGGTGGCCTCGACCAACGCCGTCACGGCCCGAGCGACCTTGGGCTGGCCGGGCCACACCTCTGCCTTCTCGGCGAAGAAGACGCCGTGGACCAAGCAGAGCGGGTCGAAGGCGAACACGCCGGCGGCGATCGCACGGTGGTCGAGGGGCGTGTCCTCCCGGAGCTTCAGCCGCGCGCGGATGACCTCCTTCATCGACTGGCCGTCGAGGGTGGAGTCCTTAACGAACGCCGAGGCGAGCCGGTGGGACTCGAGGCGGCTCGAGGTGAGAAACCGGCCGTCGTCGGCGGCGACCACCCGGACCCACGGGAGGCCGTCGAGCACCGGGGCCGGGGCTTGGGATGGCTCGTCCCAACCGACGCTCTCGAGGTGGTTGGCCATCGACTGGGCCGACTCCACCAGCAGGCACTCCACGGTGCCACCATCCTGTCCGATGGGTCTTGTGAAGGTGGCCGCCCCGACATCGGGGAAACCAGTCGGTTGAAAGACATGGCCGGTGGCCGGCTCCAGCGGGATGACGAATCGGATGCGGTTCTTGTTCACGAGAGTTCTCCTTGAAGTGACGATTCGGGATCGCGACTGCTGACCGCAGCCGTCGCATGGCGGACATCGGCGCGGGTGGCGCCGCACAGCAAGGCGGCAGCCAGCTGAGGACCGTCGGCGCGCTCGCCCACGACGGCGGCTGATCGGCGTGCGTAGATGGGAGCGAAGCCGGCCTGCTCCCAGCGCACGAGAGCGGCCCGGATCACCTCCCCCACGTCACCCGACCTCATCCTTCGGGCCCAGCCCATGTCGGGACGGAGACGCACGGAGCGGCCCGACCACACGATCGGGTGGCGGGAGTAGAACGGCGCCAGGATGCGCCATGCGGGCACCACGACGAGACGAGACATGGTGGGAACCTTCCAGGCATGCTCGACCCGGCTCGTCACCGGACCGAGAAGCAACAGCGCTGACAGCAGGTTGGCGAGCCGGCGAAAATCCACCATCCCAGCGGCCAAGGCTTCGGCATCATCAGAACGGGCGGCGAAGGAGACGGGGAACCACGGCTCGACACCCCGTCGGTCGATCAGCTGAGCAGTCTGATCCAGGCGCTGCGCTTCGCTGCGAGCGATGAGCACATCAGCTAGCACTTCAGAGATAGGCCTAACACCGAGACCGCCGATCGGCGCGCCCTCCCGGCTCCAGCTGACGCGCCCGAAGCGATCGGCCCTCGTCGCTGCGGTGATGATGGGCCGAACCAGGGAGCGCACGAGGCCGCTCGAGCGATCGAGATCGTGTACGACATCATCTCGGGCCAGCGCCAGGACGGCGGCCAGGCGCAACTCAACGCTCCCGTCGTCGAGCGCCGGCAGCCAGTCTTCAGCAGGTAGCCAGGCAACTGGAGGCACGGGGCCGTCAGTCCGCCCACGCTCGGTGCGGCCGGCCATGGCCTCGGCATCAGCCACGGCGATCAGCAGAGCCTGCAGGTCGACGGCCTTGCCAGACGTCGCGGCGAACATCGCACGCTCGACGCGATGGGCCAACCGCACCACTGAGGCCGGCGCCGTCCGTGCACCAGCGGCGCGACGGAGCCCCTCCACCCATTTATCCAGCGACGCCAGCAAGGCCACCCCCGGCCGGGGGCCGGCGGGAACGGCGAACCGGCCTATGGGGATCGCCAGTGGCGACTGACCCATCCGCTCCGCGACCAGGTGGCGCACGAACTCGCTCACGCCCGAGTCGACGCCCAGCGTGAAGATGGCTCGTGTGGCATCCAGGCCCGACCGGGCCTGGCGAGCCGACCACGAGATGCGCCCCTCCGCGAAGAGACGTCGGAGGCTGGGCAAACCGAGCGGTTCGCTCCACAGCGGAGCCCACAGCTCTGCTTTGGCCGTTTCGCCGGGGGACAGGCTGGCCTGGCCCACTGATGACGGGGCCACGGTGAACGGGATCGACGCCATCGAGGTGCCGCCGCCCAGCCGTCGTGAGACGCCACTCGCCCAGATCAGTGCACCTTCGATGACCAACACCAGATCCCACGGGTTGGTGATGGCCTTGCCACCACCAACCGCGTCGGCTCTGACGCCACCGGCGGCCCCGGGATCGAACTGCCCGATGGGGTCATTGCGTAGCGGGGGGGAACCAGCGTTAAACAGAGACGCTCGCAACCACGCGTCGCTGCGTGCCACACCCTTGGTGTTCGGGTCTAACACCTGCAGCAGCCGTGCCATGAAGGTGGGGCTGAGCTCCAATCGACCGAAGTTCCCACCGGCGCCCAGCAGGGCTGGGAAAGCCGGCTTCTCGTCCCGCAGCACGATGGCCGCATCGAGCCAATCGAGCGCATCGTCGGGCAGCCGGTTGCGCAGCACGCTCACCTGCTGCTCCTTGGTCAGCTCCTCCCATCTCTGCTCACCGCGGGCCCGGCGGACAATCGCGATCGCCTCCTGGTAGGCCGCGAAGCGAGAATCGTCGCTCGCTTCCAGAGCGAGGAGCGTGTTCGTGGCCGTGGAACCAGACTCCTTGAAGCCGCTGTCCTTGTTCCAGGGCGACAGGACCGGAGTCGGTCGGTAGGCCTCGAGCATGAACGTCATCAAGCCGTTTGCGTCGAGGGAGCTATCGAGCCGGAACGTGTCCCCTTCCCACCAGCCTGTGGCGGACGAGTCGACCTGCTCGGCCACGAGCCGGAGCACGCCCAACGCCTTCAGGTAGGAGCCGATCGGCTCGGGCCGACACCCGACCAAGACGAGCGCCGTCATGACGACCCCCGAGCAGGTGACGCGATGGTCATCGCCGGAGTTGCGCTGGCTCGCCAATCGGCCACCCGCACGAGGGCCTCGAGGGTGGCGAGGCGGAACGGACCGAGATCCTCACGGTCGCGCAGGCCGAGCGCCATCGCCGTCCACGACGTCGCACCGCCGAGCGCCATCTCGTCAAGGCGGAGTGTGGTGGGCTCGAGGTGGGTGCCCCGCACCGTGACCGCGGGGACGACGTCACCCTCCACGACACCTAGGGCGATCCGGGATCCAGCTTGCGCACGAGGCGGAGCCTCACCGGGCACTGATCGTATGGCCAGGCGTACCCGGCCGTGGTGGGCGGCCACCAGGTATCGCACGAGATCACGGTCGATGTCGTCGGCTCCGAACAGCTCGTTCTCGTGGGCGCCGAGCATGAGAGCGGACACGAGCTCGTGACGGAAGTGCGGCTGGCGGTGCCGGGTTCGGCGACTGCCGCCGGACTTGGCGAGCGGCGCCAACCGACGAACGTTCTCTTGCTCGTCCTCCCTCGCCGACCGCAGGAGGGTGTCCTGGAAGATGTCATGGGCCTTGCCGACGTCGTGCAGCGACGCGGCTCGTACGACAGCATCGATCTGGGCCGGCGTGAGCGAGGTCATCCGAGCCTCGGCCAGCAGCTCGTAGGCGCACTGCTCCGCATCCGCCAGGTGGTCGTCCAGGCCCACCCACGAGCCGGTGAAGGTCGCCGGATCGTCGGCGGTCGTCTCTTCGATGGGCGTCGTCTCCACGACGGCCTCCTGCTGCTCGATGACCACGGGCACCGGAAGCTTCGACGATCCGTCCCACCCGGTCTCGGGTCGGTAACCGCCAGCGGCGCTCGCCACCACGACGATGGACCCCGGTCGAAGGGTGAACGTGTCGACGCGACGCCAGGCGCGCCTCGTCGCGAGGTGGTCGGGCGTCCATGCCCCAGATGGCTGGCTCAGCACCGTTCGCAGCCAGGTGCGGGCATCGCCGATCGACACCCGGCACAACTCGTCGGGCCGGATCGGCCCACCGGTGAACCACTCCCCTTCCTGGCCGTCGGGGGCCGGCTCCCGCCAAGCGACCTGCACGTCAGTGTCGCCGTCGGCACGGATGAAGCGGGCCACATCGATGTCGTTGCCCACGAGGTCGGGCGACGTGTCGAAGAGGTCGATCAGATCTCGCCGGCGCAGCACCGGCACCAGCGGCTCGGCCTCCACTACCTCCCGGCCCCGCTCGCGAAGCCGGGTCGACGTGACGTCGGTGCCTTCGAGCGAACGGAGCTCCTCGACCGACGCCGCCAGGTCGTCGTCTGAGTAGGGCAGCGCCTGCGGTGGTTCGACCCAGAGCACGCGAGCCCCGGTGAACTCGCCGGCGCGGTTGCAACGCCCGGACCGCTGGACGATCGACGACCAGGGAGCGGCATCGGTGATCAGGGTGGCCGCCGATACGTCGATCCCGGCCTCGACCACCTGGGTGGCCACCAGGATCCGGCCCGGCCCATCGCCAGCCACCACTGCACGGAGTGCCTCCCTGACGATCTTCGATCGATCGGCAGGCCGGAACCGGCTGTGTAGCAGGGCGAGCTCCGGACCCGGGTCTTTGCCGAGCTGCTTCTTGACCTCCGCATAGACCTCTCTTGCTCGCCGGACCGTGTTGACCACTACCAGCGTGAGGGTCTCGGGACGGTGCTCGCTGATCGCCACCGCCGCTACTGCCTTCGGTTCGCCGTCGGGCCGTTCCTCGAAGCGCCGCGTTGCAGACAGACGTCGTTCGAGCCCCGCGCAACGGTCGTCCTCCTGCAGGGTCTCGGCCACGGGCACCGTTGGGTTGTCGACGGTGATGAGCCGAACCGGGTCGAGGGTGGCCGACATCCAGGTGGACGAGCAGGGGGCAGCCACGCCGAACTCACGCCGGAAGGCGTCGAGCTGGCGGCTCGTGGGAAGGGCGGGACCGAGCAGCTGCACCTCGTCGAACACGTAGTGGCATCCGGCATGCAGGAGGCCGTACTCGACGGGCCATGTCCAACGGCTCGACGCGTAACCGCGCATCAGCGCCCGAGACAGCACCATGTCAACGGTGCCCACCAGAATAGTCGGCCGGCCTGGATTCTCCCGCCAGGTGCTGTCCAGCCGGCCCTCGCCGCCAAGGAGCCGGTAGACCCCGACGTCAGCGGCGTCCAGACGTTCCAACCACCCGCCGATGGCCCGCTCCGTCTGGTCGACGAGCGAGCGCATCGGCAGAGCGAATACGAGCCAGGCCGGGGTGCCGGCCCGCACGGCCTGGTCCGGGTGACGGAGCAGCCGGTAGAGCCAACCCAGCACGACGCCAGCGGTCTTGCCAGCCCCGGTCTCGATGTCGATGACCTCAGGCAGTCCGGCATCGGCGATGCGTCGTTGCCACGGGTACGGGGGGTTGCCGGTAGCTGTCTCGAAGAACTCACTGAACTCCATCGCCGACATCATCCCCCGACCGTGTGACAACCGCCCTCTGGCGCCCGGCGGGGCGCAAGCCACTCCGACGAGATCATGTCAGCCATCGGGTCAGACCACACACGCAGCCGAGTAGTTCACGTTGCAGATGTCGTCACCTGAACCTGACCCGCCTCAGCTGCCGCGATCACCCGCTGCCAGGATCTCGGAGGTGCCGATGATGTCGTAGACGTAGCCCTGCTCGACCAGGAAGCGCTGACGGCGGGCGGCGAAGCCCTGCTCATTCGTACAGCGGCTCACCACGCTTGCAGAAGCGGGCGGGGCGGCCGTCGGCTTTGGGCCGCGGGATCCGGCCCAGCCGCTAGGCCTGCTCTTGGCGGCTGCCGAAGATGCCCCACACCTGGATGGCCACCGGTGCGTGGGGCAGGTCGATGGAGAAGTTGGCCACCTTCGACACCACCAGGAGCCGCTCCTCGCTGGCTGGAAGGACGCGTACAGCCGCGTACGGGGGTCTTGCCGGTGATCAGCGGGGCGCCCAGCGCCTCGGACAACTCGCCCAGGTGCTCGACGTCCATCCCGATCCCGAGGCGCAGGTCGTCGGGGTGGCGTGCCACCAGCGCCTCGATCACCGCCTGCTTGGAACCGGCCGCCACCCAAGTTCTACGGAACTCCGGACACTCTCCACCGAGACCTCCCCGCAGAGGTCGTCGGGGCGGCGATCGCATCGAGATCGGCACGATGTACGCTCATACATCGTGAAGCGGACGCAGATCTACCTCGACGAAGAACAGTCGAGACGCCTCAGTGAGCGGGCGGCGGCGACGGCCCGCACCCGGTCCGATCTGATCCGTGACGCGCTCGACCGGTACCTCGACGGCGACACCACCGAGGCGAGGCTGCGCAGCTATCGCGAGGCGATCGCCGCCACCGCCGGAGCCATCCCGCGGCTGCCTCCCGGGGAGGAGTACGTCGAGGCGATCCGGGCTGGGGATCAGTCCCGCGACGACGCTCTCGAGCGGCGATGGCGGCGGGGATGAGCATCGTCCTCGACACGACGGTGCTCATCGACGCCCTCCGGGGCGATCCGTCCGCCTTCGCGTGGCTGGGCGAGTTGGCGGAGCAACCGTCGTGCTCGGAGGTGACGAGGGTCGAGATCCTGCAGGGGTTGCGATCGCAGGAGCGCGCCGTCGCCGAGCGGCTGTTCGCCGGTCTGGCATGGGTGCCCGTCACCGAGTCCGTGGCCCGGCGGGCCGGTGAGTTCGGCCCGCAGTACCGCCGCAGCCACGCCACCGTCGGGACCAACGATCTGATCGTCGCCGCCACGGCGGTCGATCAGGGCCTGCCCGTCGCCACCTCGAACCTGAAGCACTTCCCGATGTTCGAGGATCTGGCGCGGCCCTACTGAGGACACGAGCCCCACCGCGCTGACCAGCAGACGCTGGCGGTTGACTAACGTCACCGTCCATGGCCGACGAGAACGCTCCGATGAAGATCGACACCCCGTGGCGGCGTGATGCCGTCGAGGTGGGAGCCTGCCTCGAGAAGTGGGCCCAGACCGAGATCGCTCCCGACGCCAAGCTGGTGTCGGTGTCGGCGCCCGACAACGGCATGTCGAGCGAGAGCGTGCTCTTCGACATCGAGTACGGCGGCACCGTCGACCGGCTCGTGGCCCGGCTCGCGCCGCTGCCGTCGCTCGTGCCGGTGTTCCAGGTCTACGACATCGAGATGCAGGCCAAGGCCATGCGTCTCGTCGGTGAACGCACCGACGTGCCCGTGCCCGAGGTGCCCTACCTGGTGCTCGACACCGGCGTGCTCGAGTCGCAGTTCCTGGTGATGCACCGCGTCGACGGCCAGGCCCCGAGTGACGTGCCGCCCTACCCGTTCGGCGGCTGGGTGTTCGACATGACCGACGACGAGCGGGCCACGATGGAGCGCAATGCTGTCAGCGTGCTGGTGCGCCTGCACGACCTGCGGCCCGACAACGCCGACCTGGCCTTCCTCGAACGGCCCGACCGGGGCGACAGCCACCTCGATCAGCACCTCGGCCACGAGCGCCACTACTACGAGTGGGCCCGCGACGGCGGCACGTACCCGCTCATCGAGCGCACCTTCGAGTGGCTCGAGGCCAACCGCCCCACGCTGGCCAACCCGAGCGTCCTCAACTGGGGTGACGCTCGCATCGGCAACATGCTCTGGAACGGCACCGAGCCCACCGCGGTGCTCGACTGGGAGATGGCTTCGGTCGGCCCCGCCGAGGTCGACCTCGGCTGGATGATCTTCCTGCACAAGTTCTTCCAGGACATGGCCGAGACCTACGGCTTCCCGGGGCTCCCCGACTTCATGCGCCGCGACACCCTCGCCGCGCTCTACACCGAGATGAGCGGTCGGCCCGTCGAGGCCCTCGAGTGGTTCGAGGTGTTCGCCGCGTTGCGCTTCGCCATCGTGTCGGTGCGCACCGGGGCGCGGGGTGTGGCCTACGGACAGTCCGAGGAGCCGGCCGACCCCGACGACCACATCATGTTCCGCAAGCTGCTCGAGCAGATGCTCGCCGGCACCTACTGGGCCTGAGGATGCGCCGTTTCGAGGGTCGGACCGCGCTCGTCACCGGGGCCAGCCGCGGCATCGGCGCCGCCACCGCCGAGCGCCTGGCCGCCGAGGGCGCCGCCGTGGTGATCACCGCCCGAACCCTCGAGCCCGACTCGCACCCCTTGGGCGGCAGCCTGCGCGAGACGCTCGAACGGTGCCGTCGCCACGGCGGTCGCGTCGAGGCGGTGGTGGCCGATCTGGCCGACGCCGACAGCCGTTCCACCATCGTGCCCCAGGCCCTCGAGGTCTTCGGCGGCCGGCTCGACGTGCTGGTCAACAACGCCGCCGCGTCGATCCATGGGACCGTGGGCGAGATGCCGTTGAAGCGCCGGCGCCTGATGATCGAGATCAACCTGCACGCCCCCGTCGACCTGGCCCAGGCGGCGCTGCCGGCCATGCTCGCACGGGGCGAGGGCTGGATCGTGAACGTGTCGAGCCGCACCGCCGAACTGGCGCCCGGTCCGCCTTTTCGCACCACGGGCGCGGCCACGTCCATCGGGGGCTACGGCGCCAGCAAGGCGGCCCTCGACCGCATCACCAACGCGCTGGCGGCGGAAGTAGCCGAAGCCGGCATTCGGGTCAACACCGTCGCCCCCCGGGCCGCGGTGCTGAGCGAAGGGGCCGACGCCCTGGTGGGGGCCACGCTCAGCGACGACCAGATCGAGTCGATGGAGGCGATGGTCGAGTCGATCGTGGCGCTGTGCCGGTGCGAGCCGGAGCGCACGGGGCGCATCCACATCAGCCTCGACCTGCTCGACGAACTGGGTCTCGACGTGTGGAGCCTCGACGCCTCCGGGCCCCACCCCGAGGGGCGCTCGGTCGTCCGCACCTGAGGGCGCCGGTCGCGCTCACCGGCGCGCCTGACCGTGACGTGTCATCCGTCACATGAAGGGGCCCCGCGCTGCTAGGTTCGCCCGGCAATGAGCAGACTCGATGATCTTCGACGGGTGGAAGAGGCGATCGTCCGCGTCGGGCGAATCAGCAACGGGCGGGAAGCGGCGCGCATCCGCGCCGAGAGGGCTGGGCTGTCGTTGTCGCGACCGGCCATCAGCATCCTGTCGTCGTTGCGCAAGGCCGGGCCGATGCGCCTGTCGTCGCTGGCCCGACTCACCGATCTCGAGGCTCCGTTGATCAGCCGCGAGATCCGCGAGCTCGTCGAGATCGGTTACGTCGACCGCGCCGCCGACCCCACCGATGGCCGCGCCGGCATCGTGGCCCTCACCTCCGCCGGGGTCGAGGCCCATCAGGCCTACCGCGACTCCACCGACGAGATCATCGCCGAGACCTTTGCCGGCTGGAGCGCACCGGAGCTGCGGGCCTTGCGCGAGAACCTCGAACGGGTGGCGTCGAACTTCGCTCGGCCCCCGTCGTTGAACGGGCATCGCGCCGCCCGGTTGGGCTGAACTCCACCCTCGCCTCGACCAGCGTGGGCGGATCTGATTGACCGAGTGCAGCGTTCGATTACGGTCGGATCCGGGCTGATCGACGAGACCCGGCCCGGCCGCACACCTCACGAGGAGATCACGATGACCACGAGCCGACGCCGCATCGACTACGCCGGCAGCGTGCACGACGAGGAGGAGATCGAGGCCGTCGTCGAGGTGCTGCGGGGCGGGCCCACGTCGATGCGCATCGGCAAGAACGTCAAGGCCATGGAGCAGGCGGTGGCCGAGCTGTTCGCCAAGTCCAAGGGGATCATGTGCAACTCCGGTTCGTCGGCGCTGTACCTTGCCGTCGAACTGGTGGGCGCGCAGCCCGGTGACGAGATCATCACGTCGGTGCTCACCTTCTCCACCGACATCGCCCCGATGGTGCGCGCCGGCATCGTGCCCGCCTTCGTGGACGTCGAGCCCGACACGTACCAGATCGACGTGGACCGCATCGAGGAGATGGTCGGCCCGCGCACCAAGGCCATCCTGGCCCCCAACCTGATCGGCAACTGCCCGGACTGGGACCGCATCCGGGCGATCGCCGACCGTCACGGCCTGATGGTCATCGAGGATTCGTGCGACGCGCTGGGCTCCACGCTCCGGGGCACTCCCACCGGTACCCGCAGCGACATCAGCGTCACCAGCTTCGCTCTCAGCCACATCATCACCGCCGCCGGCACCGGGGGCATGGTCTGCCTCGACGACCCCGACCTCGTCGACAAATGCCTCATGCTGCGCCGGTGGGGCCGGCGTTCCGAGGTGATGCTCTGGGGCTCGTTGAAGGGGAAGAAGACCACGTTCTTCTCCGACATCGACGGCATGGAGTACGACGACCTCTTCATCTTCGACGAGGTGGGCTGGAACTTCGAGCCCTCGGAGCTCTCGGCCGCGTTCGGGCGGGTGCAGGTGAAGAAGCTGCCGTTCAACCTGGCTCGCCGCCGGGCCAACTTCGACGTGCTCTACGAACACTTCGCCGGCTATCCAGAATTGTTCGATGTGCCCGTCCAGACCGAGCACGTCGAGACGGGCTGGCACATGTTCCCCTTCGTGATCCGGGCCGAGAGCGGCATCCGGCGGGCCGAGCTGCAACAGCACATGGAGCGCAACGGGTGCGACACCCGCATGGTGTGGACCGGCAACGCCCGCCGCCAGCCCGCTTTCGCCAAGATCGAGGCCCGGGTGCCCGATGACGGCTTCCCCAACGCCGACCGGGTGATGGAGCAAGGACTGATCCTTCCCCTCAACCACTCGCTCGACGCCGACGACATGGGCTACATCTGCGAGCTCGTCGACGACTTCGTGGCCACGCTCCCGGCCGAGTGAAGGGCGCCAGGTGAACTGACCGGTCGTCGGTCACACGCTGAACTCGGTGAACTTGTTGGGGTCGGGAGCGGCCGGTAGTGTCGAGCCGCTGTGACCGCCACCTTGTCGTAGGGGCAGGTCCGGATCGCACTGCTCGAAGGGGTCGTTGGTGCAGCAGTTCCTGCAATACACCATCCTGGGCCTGGTCATCGGCAGCGTGTACGGCATCGCTGCCTCCGGGCTGGTGGTCACCTACACGACGTCGGGCATCTTCAATTTCGCCCACGGAGCCATCGCCATGCTCGGCGCCTTCACCTACTGGCAGCTGCGGTTCGATTGGGGCTGGCCGGCCCCGTTGGCATTGCTGGTCGTGCTCGGGGTGCTGGCCCCGGCGATGGGCGCCGTGCTGTACCAGGCGATCATGAAGAACCTGCGGGGCACATCCGAGGTCACCAAGATCGTGGTGCCCGTCGGGGTGATGCTCGGTCTGTTGGCCCTGGCCACCTGGATCTGGAACCCCACCCCGCGGGTGGCCCGCCAGTTCCCGAAGTTCTTCGGCACCGACGCCCAGGTCTCGATCTTCGGCGTCAACGTCACCTGGCACGAGATCATCGCCGTGATCCTGGCCGTGGTGACCGTCTTCGGCATCCGGTTCCTGTTCCAGCGCACGCGTTCGGGTGTGGCCATGCGGGCCGTCGTCGACGACCCCGACCTGTTGCAGCTCAACGGCGGTCGCCCCGAGCGGCTGGCCACCATCTCGTGGGCCGGTGGGGCCTTCCTGGCCGCGCTGGCCGGCATCCTCATCACCCCGATCCAGGGTGTGGCCCTCAGCGCCAACACCCTCACCCTCCTGGTGATCGACGCCTTCGCGGCCGCCATGTTCGGCCGCTTGCGCAGCCTGCCCCGCACCTTCGTGGGGGGCATCGTGCTCGGACTCATCGGTGCCTATGTGATCGGTTACTTCCCGGCGTCGGAGTGGACGTGGACCGGCGCCTTCCGGGCCTCGATCCCGATGATCCTGCTGTTCGTGATCCTGCTGCTGCTGCCGCAGGACCGCCTCCGCGGTGCCACGGTGCTGCGCACCCGTGAACGCTTCCGCATGCCGACCCTGCGCAACGCGTGGATCGCCGCGCTGGTGCTCGTGGTCGTGGTGTTCGCCCTGCGGTCCATCATGGCCACCACCGCCATCAACACCTTGGCCTTCGGGCTGACCTTCGCCCTCGTGGCGCTCTCGCTGGTGCTGCTCACCGGCTACGCCGGCGAGATCAACCTGGCGGCTCTGTCCTTCGGGGCCATCGGCACCATCGTCGTGTACCACTTCGGCATCTCCGGTGGCACCGGGCCCAACGGTCGCACCACTCTGCTGGGCTTCGTGCTGGCCGGGGTGGTGTGCGCCGTCGTGGGCGCCCTCGTCGCGCTGCCTGCGCTGCGCCTCCGTGGCCTGTACCTGGCGTTGGCCACCCTGGCCTTCGGCGTGTTCGTGAGCCGCATGGTGCTCACCGAGATCGGTGAGCGAGAGCTGTTCGGGGTGCGATTCTCCATCTTCGAGGGCGGGTCGCTCAGCATCCCCCGTCCCGCGCTCGGGCCCCTCGACTTCAAGGACAACGGCGCGTTCCTGATGCTGCTCACCGTGCTGTTCGCCCTGCTCGGTGTGGCTCTCGTGGCGCTGCGCCACAGCGGCTACGGGCGGCGCCTGTCGGCCATGAAGGACAGCCCGGCGGCCTGCGCCACCCTGGGCATGAGCGTCGTGCGCCTGAAGCTGTCGGTGTTCATGATGTCGGCGGCCATCGCCGGCATCGGCGGGGCGCTGATGTCAGCCCAGCTCGGCACCGTGAACCTCGACCGGTTCGACGTGTTCTTCAGCCTGGCCTTGCTGCTGCTCACCGTCGTCGGTGGGGTGGGTTACGTGGCCGCGGCGCTGTTCAGCGGGGTACTCAACGGAGCGGCGTTCCTGGCCATGCAGAACGGCCTCACCAAGTTGGGCACCGACTTCGTCACCCTGAAGCCCATCTTCGGGTTCTTCGTCAGTTTCGTCACCGTGTTGCCCGCCGCCATCGGCGTCACGATGGGCAAGAACCCGAGTGGGGCCATCTCCGACATCGTCGACGGCCTCGAGGACATCAAGCGGGCCAAGCCGGTGATGTTCACGCTCATCGGGTTGCAGGTGCTCATCTGGGCCGGCGCCTGGCAGGGCCTCTACAACGGCTGGTGGTTCACCATCCTCACCGCCGTCAACCTGCTCGTGGTGGCCCGCATAGCCGGCATGGTGATGCTGGCGTGGGCCCGCCGCAAGTACCACCTGCCCGTGCCGTTGGCGCCCGAGCTCATCGGCATCGACCGCCCGTTCACCGACGACGACCTGCGGACCATGGACGACGTCCTCGGCCTCGACGGCGTTCCCCTCACCGAAGGCGACCGGGTCCGTGCCCCTGCTTGAGACGGTGGGCGTGAAAGTGCGCTTCGGCGGCAACGTGGCCCTCGACGACGTGTCCATCGCGGTCGAGCGCGCGTCGGTGACCGGCCTGATCGGCCCGAACGGCGCCGGCAAGACCACGCTGTTCAACGTCATCACCGGCCTCCAGCCGCTCTCGGAGGGCAAGGTGATGCTCGATGGATCCGACGTCACCAAGACACCGCCGCACAAGCGGGCGCGTCAGGGCCTGGCCCGCACCTTCCAACGTCTCGAGCTCTTCACTTCGCTGTCGGTGCGCGAGAACGTGCTGGTGGCCGGCGAGATCCGCAACCGGTGGGGACGGGGCGTCAACCGCCTCAACGCGTCGGCCGAGGCCGATCGGGTCATCGGCCTGGTGGGCCTCGCCGACGTGGCCGACCGGGAGGTCGGCGAGATCCCCACGGGGAAGGCCCGAGTGGTGGAGCTGGCCCGGGCGCTCATGTTGCACCCCACGTTGCTCCTGCTCGACGAGCCGGCGTCGGGGCAGACCGAGGAGGAGACCGAGGCCTTCGGCCAGCTCCTCACCACGCTGGCTCGCGAGGACGGTCTCGGTATCTGCCTGGTCGAGCACGACATGGCCCTGGTGATGCAGGTGTGTGAGACGATCCACGTGCTCGAGTTCGGCCGCCTCATCGCCAGTGGCAACGCCGACCAGGTGCGCAGCGACCCCGCCGTCATCGACGCCTACCTCGGTTCGCCGGAGTCCGCGGTATGAGCTCGTTCCCGTCGTTCCCGTCGTCCGCCGACGCTTCGTCTCCCCCGATTCCGCTGCTCGAGCTGGTCGGTGTGAAGGCCGCCTACGGTTCCATCGAGGTCCTGCACGGGGTCAGCCTGGCCGTGCCCCAGGGCACGGTGGTGGCGCTGCTCGGCCCCAACGGCGCCGGAAAGTCCACCATCCTCAAGGTGTGTTCGGGTCTTCTTGCCCCCACCGCCGGTGAGGTGCGCCTCGCCGGACGGGTCGTCAACGGCGCCGGCGCCGACGAACTGGCCCGCCTCGGCCTGTGCACCATCCCTGAGGGGCGCGGTGTCTTCCCCAACCTCACCGTGCGCGAGAACCTCTGGATGAACACGTTCGCGGGGGTGTCGCTCTCCGACGTCGAGGACGTGGCCTACGCCCGCTTCCCCCGTCTCGGCGAGCGCCGCAAGCAGCTCGCCGGCACCATGTCGGGCGGCGAGCAGCAGATGCTCGCCATGGCCCGCGCCCTGGCCACCGACCCTGCGGTTCTCCTCCTCGACGAGCTGTCGATGGGGTTGGCGCCGTTGGTGGTGGCCGACCTGTACGAGATCGTGGCTCAGGTCTCGGAAGAAGGAGTCTCGATCCTGGTGTCCGAGCAGTTCGCTCGGACCGTGCTGGGCATCGCCCAGTACGCCGCGATCGTGCTCCACGGGAACGTGACCCGCGTGGGCACCCCCGATGAGCTCGAAGATGAACTGTCCGCCGCCTACCTGGGCTCGTGAGGTCAATTACACCCATGGAAACCACCACCCCTGTCACTTCCGCCACTCCGGCCACCGATGTTGCGCCGGCCACTTCCGCCCCTCTGGCCACTGACGCCGCGCCGCGGGTCGACCAGTTCAAGAGCGAGGTGGCCGAGATGAAGCTCAAGACGGGTAACGCCACCCGTGAGCGCGTGTACGGCGTGCTCGGGCTGGTGGTGATGCTCGTCGGTGTCGGCGGGGCCTTCTTCTGCTACGTGTCCAGCCGAAACTTGTCCGACGCGCGCGACATCCAGTCCACGTTGATCCTGGCCGTCGGGTTCGTGGCGCTCACCTTGCTCGGTCTCGGCATCTTCCTGCGCTTCGCCATCGCCAACTTCCTGCGCATGTGGCTGCTGCGCCAGCTCTACGAGGGCCAGGCCAACACCGAGCGTATGGTGCAGGCACTCGAGCAACGGAGCTGACATGAGAACCGTCGTCGTCACGGGATCCGGATCAGGTATCGGGGCGGCCACCACCGCCCGCCTGCGGGCCGACGGCCACATCGTCCTCGGGGTCGACCTGAAGGGCGCCGAGATCGAAGCCGACCTCGGGTCGGCCGACGGGCGGACGGCGGCCATCGCCGCCGTCACCGAGGCCAGCGGCGGTGTACTCGACGGTCTCATCACCTGTGCCGGCGCCGCCGGTTTCCCTGGTCGCCCGGCGTCGCTCCTGGCGTCGGTCAACTACTTCGGCACCGTCGTGCTGATGGAAGGTCTGCGGCCCCTACTGGCGGCCAGCACGGCCAACCCGTCGGCGGTGGCCATCAGTTCCAACTCCACCACCACCGCCCCCGGCTACTCCCTGAAGCTGGTCGAGGCGCTGCTGGCCGGCGATGAATCAGCCGCTCGTGAGATCGCCGACACCACTGATTCGATCATCTCCTACGCCGCCACGAAGTTGGCCGTGGCTCGCTGGGTGCGCCGTTCGGCCGTCTCGCCCCACTGGGCCGGCGCCGGCATCCGCCTGAATGCCATCGCCCCGGGCATGATCGCCACCCCCATGATCGACGAGGGCAACAGCGACCCGGCGCTGGCCGAGCAGTTGGCCATGTTCAAAGACACCATCGCCCTCGGGCGCGCCGGTCGGCCCGAGGAGATCGCGGCGTTGCTGGCGTTCCTGGTGGGCCCCGAGTCCACGTTCTTCTGCGGCTCGATCATCTTCTGCGACGGCGGCACCGACGCCGCTCTACGCACCAACGACTGGCCCGCCCGCTGGGAACTCGGCTCGCGCACCCCCACGGGGGGGCAACCGGCCACCCCGCATCCCTCTTCTGCCGAACCTGTCTAACGACACTGCCCGATAGGGCAGTGTTCGTAGACAGGTTCGGCAGAAGAGGGATGCTGCGGGAGGTTCGGTCGGGTGCAGCGGGGCTCAGCTGGGGGGCGGGGTGGTCATCGAGGCGAAGACGGGGCGAAGGTTGGCCAGGAAAGCATTGGGGTCGGCGTTCTTCGCCTCGGCGGTGGCCTGATCGCGCGCCGTGGCGAAGGTGAGGAAGCGCTCGTCGCTCAATGCCGCCACCAGCGCGGCGCCCACCTCGTCGGCCGACGCGGCGGTGCGCGGGTCGGTGGGGAAGGGGGCGTCGTTGCCCTCCTTCGGCGTGGAGAACTCGGTGGTGGTGGTGCCGGGCACGAACAGATGCACCCGCACGCCGGTGTGGGCCAGCTCCACGTGCAGCGACTCGCTGAACATCTCGAGTGCCGCCTTCGACGCCGAGTAGGCGCCCACCCTGAACGCGGCCATGTGCACGCCCATCGACGACACGTTGAGCACGTGCCCGGTGCCGCGCTCCACCATGGCCGGCAGCACGGCCAGGGTGAGGCGCACCGGCGAGAAGTAGTTCATGGCCATGACGCCCTCGACGTCGGCGGGGGTCATGGCCACCACGCTGCGGCGCTTGGGCACGCCGGCGTTGTTGATCAACGCGTCCACACGGCCGCCCAGCAGCGCAGTGGCCTCGGCCGCCACCGCCTCCAACCCGTCGAGGTCGGCCAGGTCGGCCACCAACTGTTGCGAGGCAGGGGAGTGCACCCGCACTTCGGTGAGCACGTCGGCCAGGCGGTCTTGGCGGCGGGCCACCAGACACACCACCGCCCCCACCTTGGCGAGCTCCACCGCGGTGGCCGCGCCGATACCCGACGAGGCGCCGGTGAGCAACACCCGCTGGTCGGTGCCGGGCCAGCCCCCGCCGGTCACGAGTCGGCCCCGGTGCGGTCCTCGTAGACCCGCCTCAGGCCCTCCCGCCACGTGACCTGGCAGGGGCCGGTGAACGAGGCGCGGCGGGTGTTGTCGGTGACCGACCCCCGAAGGGTGCCGGGCTGCTCGACCACGTCGACCACGGCTTCGAACCCGCCCAGCTCGCCGATGTAGGCGCAGTACTCCTGCACGCTCACCGGTTCGTCGCCGGCCCAGTTCACGATGGTGGCCGGCACCGACGCCGCGTCGAGCAACGCCGCCGCCTGGGTGTTGATGTCGTCCTGGTGGATGGGCATGTACAGGCACGGGTCCCAACGGGTGGTGACCGGCCCGCCGGCCAGCAGGGCGTCGAGGTGCTGGGTGGGCAGGCCACCGTTGGTGCCGTAGGAGGCATTCATGCGGGCGATGGTGACGGGCAGGTCGAAGAGCTTGGCGCAGGTGCGAGCCACCGCCTCCTGGGCGATCTTCGACATCGAGTACGTGGGCGCGTGCCTGGCGTTCACCTCGCCGAGCGGGTCGGTCTCGGCGAACACGTGGTGCGGGTCGCCGTCGAAGGGCGGCCGGTACACCGAGTGGGTGCTCATCACCAGCGCCGCCTTGGCCGATCGGCAGTGCTGCAACAGCAGGCCTGTGCCCTCGGCGTTCACCGCGAAGGCCTGGTCGTAGTCCCACCCGCCACCCTGGAAGGCGGCCAGGTGCAGCACGTAGGTGAAGTCGTCGGGCAGCGCCGACAGGTCGCCGTCGCCGAGGTCGAGCTTCAGGGTGTGCACCCCGGCGTCGAGGCAGCGCTGTTCCGAGCGCTCCTCGGAGAACCGGGCGATGCCCCACACCTCGTTGTCGCGGGCCAGGTGTTCGGCCAGCGGGAAGGCGATCTGCCCGGCGGGCCCGGTGACCAGGATCTTCTCACCCGAGAGCGTGGCCACGAGCTCAGACCTTCAACAGGTCGGGATAGGTGGTCTCCACCAGCTGGCGGAACCCGTCGCGCCAGCTCACCTGGGGCTCCCAGCCCAGGGCCAGCAGCTTGGACGAGTCGACCGGGTTCGGCGGGATGGTGGCCGTGGTCTCCTCGAGGTCGAACTCCACACCGGTGAGCCGGTTCAGTTCGGCGCACCACTCCTCGATGCTCACGATCTCGGGGTTGCACCAGTTGTAGGTGGTGGCGGGCACGGCCGCCGCGGCGAGCAGGTAGGGCAGCGACGTCAACAGGTCGTCGTCGTGCAGGAGGCAGTGGGTGTTGGGGCCGTCGGCGCTCACGCCGATCTTCATGCGGTGCTGGGCCATCTGCACCTGGAACGACATCCACCCGTGGGTGGGACCGTAGGGCACGTCGAGGCGGGCGATGACCGTGGGTACTCCGAAGCGTTTGGCCGCGTACTTGGCCGACGACTCGGCCGCGATCTTCGAGATCGAGTACGTGGGCAGGAAGCCCATGGCCCGGTGGTTGTCGCCCAGTGGGTCGGTCTCCTGGTGGGGCACCTGGCCGTTGGGTTCGTAGACGGCGCACGACGAGCAGTGCAGGAACGCCTTCACGCCGGCGACCTTCTCGATGAGATGGGCCACACCCTCGGCGTTGGTGGCCAGCGCCTTGTCGAAGTCCTGGTCCTTCGACACCGCCATGTGCAACACGTAGTCGAGCCCGTCGGGGATGTCGTCGAGGTCCTGGGTCTCGAGGTCGATGGTCACGGGGATCACCCCGTCGGCGGCGACCTTGTCCTTGGCCGTCGGGTGGGCGAAGCGTGACGTGCCGTACACGGTGTTACCGGCGGCGACGAGGCGGCGTGACAGGGGCCCGGCCACCTGGCCGGTGACCCCGGTGAGGAGAATCTTCTGGCCGGTGAGGGGCTCGGGGGTGGTCATCGGAGGTCTCCCGTGAAGTCGTCGGTGCCGAAGTTGGTCTGTTGCCACGGGCCGGTCCACACGTGGTGGGCCAGGCCGCTGGCTTCGATCTGCTCGCCGATGCGGGCGTAGCCGTCGTCCCAGCCCTCGGCGGGGTCGTGGTCGAGGAAGTGCAGCTGCAGGAAGCGGTTGGGCCCGGCTTTGGGCCGCACCACATCGGCGGGGGCGTCGTCGGCGAGGGGGATGGTGGTGCCGCTGCCCACCAGTTCGGGGCCCCACGGCTGGGCCATGGCGTCGGGGATCCAGGTGTTCTGGAACCAGGCGTCGACCTCGTCGTGGGTGTGGCCCTCGGCCACGTCGCCGGCCACGACCACCAGGCCGGGGTAGTTGTGGTCGAGGGCCAGATCGATGGTGCAACCCGTTGGGTCCTTCTGCACGTTCCAACGCATCGAGTAGAGCAGCGTGTGGATGTGGTCGCGCTCCGCGTACATGCGGCCCTGGGTGTGGAGCTGGTTGACGTTGTCGACGTTCCAGCGGTTGGTCTCGTCGTCGGTGCCCTCGAGCCACCAGTAGACGGCCACGTACGACCCGGTGAGCGGGTCGGGGGTGACGTCGTTCTCGGCGGTGGAGCGGAGGTCCTTCAGGCGGCGGGTGGCCACGAACCGGTCGCCGGCGAACACGTTCGGGCCGACCAGGCACCCCGAGTAGAAGTGGTCGTGCTCGTACCAGCGGTTGTAGGGCACCTCGTGGCCGGGGTGCGGCTCGACCATGGTGAACAGGAAGGTCCCGACCTTGATCGGGTAGTCCTTCTCCGGCGCTGCTGACACGTGCGTCCCCCTCGTGTGGCCTGTGAGCGTCGCCACGTTAGACCCGATCTGACGAACCGTCAGACGGGCCTAAACGGTCGGACCGGGGCCGCAACGAGGCCGGGTGACCGTGAAGGCACGAACCGCTTGGAGCTCCTCCGGCGCGGCGCGTCCGCCGTCCTCGCGGCTGCGGACGAACAGGATGACGATCGTCGGTTGGATTCGGCGACCGTCGTACCCCGCGCGCCGCGACTCTGCACGACTCCATCGGCATCGAGGGCCTGATGGGCCCGGGCGGCGGTCGGCTCTCGCCGGCGGGTCTACTGCACGGACAGGAGGGGGGCGATGGTCTCGCCGAAGGCGCGGAGCTGGTCGGCCATGTGGGTGGCGGAGGTGGCCCGGAAGCGGACCTGGAGCTGGTTCACGCCGGCCGGGGTGTTGGCGGCGATGGCCTCGGCGATCTGCTCGGGCGGACCGGAGATGTCGCCCTCGCGGACCTCGGCTCCCTCGACAACATGGAGGAAGGGGATGAGCACGTGGCCGAAGGCGAAGGGCTCGTCGCTCTTGCCGGTGGCCTCTCGCTGCTCGCGGATGTAGGCGATGCTCTCGTCGGTGGCCGGGCCCTGGGGCAGCCAGCCCTCGTAGCGGGCGGCGCGGCGCAGCGCCGGCTTGGCCGACCCGCCGATCCAGATCGGCGGCCGGGGGGTCTGCACCGGTCGGGGGCAGGCGCCCATGTCGCCGACGTAGGTGTGGGTGAGGGCGTCGGCCAGCCAGGGCAGACGCTCGTCGGTGATCCGGCCGCGGTCGGCGAACGACACGCCGAGGGTGTCGAACTCGGCCTCGACGTGACCGGCGCCGATGCCGGCGATGGCCCGACCGCCCGAGAGGAAGTCGAGGGTCTCGTAGGCCTTGGCCGCCACCAGGGCGTGGCGGTAGGCCAGCACGAACACGTGGCTGAGCAGCGCGGTGCGCTCGGTCTGGGCGGCCAGGAAGCCGAGGGTGGTGAAGGTGTCCTGCCACCACAGACCCATGGCGTCGGCCTTGTCGCGCGGGATGGCGATGTGGTCGCACACGGCCACGTAGAAGAAGCCGGCGGCATCGGCGGCGCGAGCGATCTGGGCCAGCTCGGCGGGGCCGGCGTCGCGTTCCCAGTCGGCGACGTAGAGCGAGCTCTGGGACTGGATGGCAAGTTGGGTGCCGTAGGCGAGGGTGCCGTCAGGAATCGTGATCATCCGTTGAACTTAGTTCCACCCCTACCCGCGCCGTCCCGGGGGTCGTCGCCCCCCGGGGACTTTGCTTCGAACGCGGCTGGGGGATGTCGCGGCAATGCCTGTGTTGGCCGCGGCCAAGGACGTGGGCGAGAAGGTGAAGGACGCCGGCGCCGCGGTCAAGGACGCCGTCACCGGCAAGTAACCACCTATCAGGAGTGATCCGGTCCGCTCGGGCGGGCCTCGTCGCTCTGCCTCGGAGGACCCGCTAGCATTGCTAGCAACCGGGAGGCGCGATGGCTGCGGTGAGTATCAGGGACCTGGATGATCACGTGAGAGAGCGGCTCCGGGTGCGAGCGGCCGCGCACGGCCGATCGATGGAGGCCGAGATCCGCCTCATCCTCACCGACGCGGTCAGCGAACCGAGCGAGTCTCGTGGGCTCCTCGCGACACTGCTCGACCGCTTCGACGAGGTCGGTGGCGTCGAGCTCGACCTGCCGGCGCGGTCCACGCCGACCCGTGCTGCTGAAGTGAGCCCATGATCGTCGTCGACACCAACGTGGTGTCCGAACTCATGAAGGCCGAGCCTGACGAATCGGTCCGCCGCTGGACCCTCGACCAGCCCGGCGCGGCGCTGTACACGACCGCGATCACCCTCGCGGAGATCTTGTACGGCATCGAGCGTCTCCCCCCGGGGTCGCGCAAGGAGCTCTTGCGCTCGACCGCCACTGATGTGTTCGCCACCTTCGCGGACAAGGTGCTGGCCTTCGATGCGAACGCGGCCGTCCACTACTCGCGGATCGTCGACACCCGAGTTCGTGTCGGACAGCCGATCGATGGTTTCGATGCACAGATCGCCTCCATCTGCCTCTCCCACGACCGCTCGCTCGCCACCCGAAACACGAAGGACTTCGAACATACGGGCATCGATCTGGTTGATCCCTGGCGGGTCGGCTGATTCCTGCGGCCAGGCGAGGAACAGGCGACCCCGGGAACGGGCGGCTGGGGTCAGAGCCCGAGGAAGGAGCCGCCGTCGCAGACGATGGTTTGCCCCGACACGAATGAGGCCTCGTCGCTGCACAGGAACACGGCCACTCCGCCGATGTCGGCGATGGGGTCACCGATGCGGCCGAGCGGGGTGCGGGCCTCGATCGAGCCGCGCAGGGTGGGGACCTGTTCGAAGATGTCGGTGAGGGCGGGCGTCTCGGCCACCGGGGCGATGCAGTTGACGGTGATGCCGTCGGGCCCCCACTCGCGGGCCAGGCTCTTGGCGATGGCCCGCTGGGCGCCCTTCACCGGCGCGTAGAGGGGCAGGTTGGCGCTGCCCTCCACCCCGGCGGGGGAGGTGAGCATCACGTACCGACCGTGCGGGCTCGAGGCCAGATGGGGGTGGGCGGCCTGGGCGCACCAGAAGCTGGCCCACACCGCAGTGCGCGACAGCTGGAACCAGACGTCGTCAGGGGTGGACTCGAGGCGGGTGGCCACCCCACCGGCGAAGGCGTTGTGCACCACGATGTCGAGCCGGCCGAAGCGCTCGACGGTGGCGGCCACACCGGCCTCGATCGACGCCCGCTCGGTGACGTCGGTGACGATGCACACCGCGTCGCCACCGCCGGCCCGGATGGCCCCGGCCACCGGCTCGCCGGTGGCGGCACGGCGGGCGGCCACCACCACCGATGCGCCCTGTCGAGCCAAGGCGTGAGCGATGCCCTCGCCCACGCCTTGACCGGCGCCGGTGACGATGGCGACCCTGTTGCTGAGTCGGCTCACATCCACAGCCCACCGTCCACGACGAGGGTCTGGCCGCCGAGGTTCGCGGCGGCGGGGCTGCACAAGAAGGCCAGCACCTCGCCCGGGTCGGCGTCGGGCAGCGCCGGCGAGGCGATCGACACCGGCCCGGCGGCTTCGGGGTCGGCCAGTACGTCGTCGGGGCCGACGGCCAGGACGTTGGCGGTGATCCCCACAGGGCCCCATTGGCGGGTGGCGGACTTGGCCAGCAGTCGCACCCCTTCGGCGGCGGCGGCCCAGTGGGCGTAGCCGGCGCCACCGGCCATGGCTATGGTGGGCACCACCATCACCAGGCGACCACCGTTGCCTTCGAAGCGATCGCGCGACCGCTTGCACATGGTCACGGCGTCGTCGAGCGTGTCCTGCCACGCCGCCCCGAACTCGTCGTCGATGAGGTCCACCAGTGGACGGGGCGTGACGAGGGCCGGATCCCACGGGGCGAACACGGCGGCATCGAGCCGACCGTGTCCCGGCAGGGAGGAATCGGTCAGTTCGGGGTCGTGGCCGAGAGCAGCGAGTCCGCCGGCCAAGGCCTGGGCCAGCGGTCCGGCGCCCACCACGGCGACGTGGAGCGGCTCGGTCTGCTCGGACATGGCGGTCAGTCAAGCACGTGGCTGGGAGGCTCGACGGCACGTAGACCCGGTAGCCCCGGGTACGCCCGTCGGAGTGGTCAGGGTGGCCGTGCGCACCTCGCCGGCGGGTTCCACAAGGTGCTGACGCGCCGCTGAAACCCAGTGATCGAGAAGCGCTCGAAACAAGTGCGCGCCCGAATGTGTGACCGTGTTCACCTTTGGCTACTGTCTCGCCTCATGGAGATCGGGTACACAACTGAACAAGAAGCCTTCCGCGCCGAGCTGCGTGAGTACTACGACCAGCTCCTCGACGCCGAAACGGTCGAGGAGCTCTCCCACAGCCACGGCATCGGTGATGCCACCAAGCGGGTGTGGAAGCAGATGTGCGCCGACGGGTGGGCCGGCGTCGGTTGGCCGAAGGAGTGGGGCGGCCAGGGCCGCAAGCCCGTCGACCAGTTCGTCTTCTTCGACGAGTCGATGCGAGCGGGCGCCCCGGTGCCGATGCTCACCATCAACACCGTCGGCCCGACGATCATGAACTACGGCACCGACTTCCAGAAGGAGTTCTTCGTCCCGAAGATCCTCGCCGGCGACATCCACTTCTGCATCGGCTACTCCGAGCCCCAGGCCGGCACCGACCTCGCCGCCCTCCAGACCCGCGCCGTGCGCGACGGCGACGAGTACGTCATCAACGGCCAGAAGATGTGGACCTCCCTCGCCGGTGGTGCCGACTACTGCTGGCTGGCCGTGCGCACCGATCCCGAGGCCAAGAAGCACAAGGGCATCTCGGTGATCATCGTCCCGATGGACACGCCCGGTATCACCATCCAGCCCCTCACCCTCATGGGTGAGCACGACATCAACGCCACCTTCTTCGACGACGTCCGCGTGCCGGCCAAGTTCCTCGTCGGTGAGGAGAACGGCGGTTGGGGGCTCATCACCAACCAGCTCAACCACGAGCGCGTCACCCTCTGCTCGAGCGGCATGCCCGAGGGCATCCTCACCGACGTGCGCCGCTGGGCCCAGGAGAACACCCTGCCCGACGGCCGTCGCGTCATCGACCAGGAGTGGGTGCAGCTCAACCTGGCCCGGGTGCACGCCCGCCTCGAGTACCTGCGCCTGGCCAACTGGAAGGTGGCGTGGTCGGCCGAGGAGCACGCCCTGCACCCGGCCGACGCGTCGAGCGTGAAGGTGTTCGGCACCGAGTTCTACCTCGAGGCCTACCGCCTGCTCATGGAGATCCTCGGCCCGCGCAGCTATCTCAAGGCCGACGCCCCCGAGTCCATCCTGCGCAGCCGGCTCGAGTCCGGTATCCGGGGCTCGATCATCCTCACCTTCGGCGGCGGCACCAACGAACTGCAGCGCGACCTCATCGCCATGTTCGGGCTGGGCTTCCCCCGCTCGGCTCGCTGAACCGCCCGCCGCCTCCCTCGACGACGAAAGCAACCATGGACTTCTCCTTCACCTCCGATCAGGAAGAGCTGCGTGGCCTCACCAACCGGCTCCTCACCGACAAGGTCACCCCCGAGCACCTGAAGACCGTTCGCGAGAGCGACACCGGCGTCGACCTCGCCCTGTGGCGCGAGATGGCCGAGCTGGGGCTCGTGGGCATCGGACTGCCCGAGTCGGCCGGCGGTGCCGGGCTCGGCTTCACCGAGGTCGCCATCGTGCTCGAAGAGGTGGGCCGTTTCGTGGCCGCCGTTCCCGCCCTGCCCGTCATGGCCATGGCCGGCCCGGTGCTGGCCGAGTTCGGCACCGCCGAGCAGCTCGAGGGTCTGGCATCGGGCGAACGCATCGTCACCGTGGCGCTGCACGACCTCGTGGGTGATGTCCTCGACCCGGCCCTGGTGGCCGTCGACGGCAAGCTCACCGGCGTCAAGGTCTGCGCCCCGTTCGGCCACGTGGCCGACGCCTTCATCGTGTCGGCCACCGACGGCCTCTACTACGTGGCCGCCGACGCCGCCGGCGTCACCGTCACCCGCCAGGACACCGTCGACGACATCCCCGACGCCATGGTCGAACTGAACGGCGCCGTCGGCGAGAAGATCAGCGGCCCCGAGGGCCTCACCTTCATGGTCGAGCGGGGCCTGGCCGGCCAGTGCGTGATCATGGCCGGGGTCACCGCCCAGGCCCTGTCGCTCACCTCCGACTACGTGAAGGAGCGGGTGCAGTTCGACCGGGTGATCGCCACCTTCCAGGCCGTGGCCCAGCGCGCCGCCGACGCCCGCATCGACAGCGAAGCCATCTGGCTCACCGCCTGGCAGGCCGTCACGCTGCTCGACAATCGCGAGCCGGCGTCCGAGCAGGTCGCCTCGGCCAAGTACTGGGCCGCCGAGGGTGGGCAGCGGGTCGTGCACGCTGCCGTCCACCTGCACGGCGGCGTGGGTGTCGACCGCGACTACCCGCTGCACCGCTACTACCTGTGGACCAAGTACCACGAGCTGTTCCTCGGCGGTACCTCCGCCAGCCTGGTTCGCCTCGGCAAGCTGCTGGCCGACACGCCGGCCTAGCGCCGGCGCCGGCCGGGTCTCGTCGTCGGGGGGCGGCGGGGCCCGGCCCGAATTCACCGGAGGGGGAATCCAGTTCGACCCCGGGCCTCGGTCCGGGGTCGAACTGCGTTCTGGATCGGTTGGCGAGTCGGCGCCGAGCGTCAGCGCACGAGGTAGACGATGGCGATGCCGACCCCGATGGCGACGACGATCCACCGGAACACCAGCGGGTCGAGCCGCCCGGCCACCCGCCCACCGAGGTTGCCGCCGAGCACCGCACCGATCGCCATCACCAACGCCGCTGCCCACCACACCCGGCCGGAGAACACGAAGAACGCCGCCGCAGTGAGGTTGACGACCACCGCGAGGGACTGCTTCAGGGCGTTGACGTCGCTGAGGTCGTCGGGCAGGAACACTCCGAGCACGGCCAGGAACACGATGCCGAGGCCGGCACCGAAGTAGCCGCCGTAGATCGAGGCCAGGAACACGGTGATGATGGCCGCGGCCGACAGGCCGTGGTCGGCCCGCTCCCTGGCGCCTTGCTCGCTGGCCTGGCGGCGGGCGCGGCGGGCCTCGACGAGGTCGCGCACCTTGTCCTGGCCGGCCAGCAGGGCGCACGACAGCAGGATGAGGTACGGGATCAGCAGGCGCAGCAGGTCGTCGCTCGTGGTCAACAGCAGCACGCCGCCGAGCAGGCCACCCAGGGCCCCGGCCGGGGCGAGGATGCGGAGGCGGTTCCACTGGCGGCGCACCGAGTCGCGTTGGGCGTAGGCGCCGCCCACGTAGCCGGGGGTCAGGGCGATGGTGGAGGTGACGTTGGCCGAGACGATGGGCACCCCTACCGCGGTGAGCGCCGGGAACGAGATGAGTGTGCCCCCGCCGGCCACCGCGTTCACGAACCCGGCGGCCCCACCGGCGGCGGCCAGGAACAGCAGCTCGATCGGGCTCACACCCCATCCTCGCCCATGGCGGTGCGCCCGCTGAACCACGTTCGGCGCGGGGAATGCTTTGGCGTTGTGACAGGTGAGGTGCTCGAACGGCTCGAGGGTGCCGCCCGACACCGAGGCGGTGAATCCGGGCTACGAGCAGCTCGACATCAACGCCGGGTCGACCGGCGCCGAGGTGCCGATCTGGGTGACGGCCTGAGTTGGAGCGGTGGTCGTCTTGGTCGGTCCCGGTCCCGGTCGCGGCGCGCTGCGGTGTGCGTCAGCCCCCGGCCGCCACCACGAGGGCCACGAAGCCCACGTAGAGCCCGAGCAGGGCGACGCCCCGCCATCGGCCGAGGGCCAGTCGGCGGCCGGGCACGAGGAACAGGATGCTCAGCGCTCCGGCGGCGAGGCTGAGCGCGGCCTCGTCCAGGGCGACGTCGAAGGGGCTGAGCACGGCGACGACACCGATGATCCAGAGGCCGTTGAAGATGTTGGAACCGATGACGGCACCGAGACCGATCTCCTCGTGGCCCCGCAATCCGGCCGCCAGCACGGTGGCCAGTTCGGGCATCGAGGTGCCGAAGGCCACGAAGGTGGCGCCCACCACGAAGGGGTCGAGCCCGAGGCCGTCCCCGATCGCTCCGGCCGCGACCACGATGAGCCGACCGGCCACGACGAGCAGGACCAGCCCGACGCCGACCAGGAGCACGGCGCGGCCCCGGTTCCGCTTGCCGGGGACCTCCACCGAGTCGGCCCGTGCCCTCCGGGCATGACGCACGGTGACCCCCAGCCACGCCGTGAAGACGGCGAGCAGCACCACGCCGTCGACGCGGGACATCGTGCCGTCGACGATCAGGGCGAAGATGAGGAAGGGGAGGGCCACGGCCACCGGCAGGTCGCGTCGCACCGTGTCGCGTTCGGCGATCACCGGATGGATCAACAGGGCCAGGCCGAGGATGAGCCCGACGTTGGCCACGTTCGACCCGAGTGCGTCGCCGAAGGCGAGGGCGGGCGTGTCGTTCGCGGCTGCGCTGAGTGCCACGAAGAGCTCGGGGCTCGACGTGGCGAAGGCGGCCACCGTGACAGCGATGATCGCCGCCGGCACCCGTGCCCATGCGGCGATGCCCACGGCACCACGCACGAACAGCTCGCCGCCCGTTCCAGCGGCGATGATGCCGGCGAGCAGCGTGACGACGGTGGTCATCGGACTCCGGACACGGCTCGACAGGTGCCGACCAGGGGTGCCGGCGCTCCGCCGCTCACCCTAGTGATGCCGACCTCCGGCTCTGGGCGGCACCTCCAACGAATGGCCCGTTGACCCCGTGCTCATCGACGCCAACATCCTGCTTTACGCCGTCGACGAGCGAAGCCGATTCCATCGTCGAGCTGGGGAGTGGCTGACCGGCGTCCTCGACGGTGAGCAGCGGGTGGGCATCCCGTGGCTCAGCCTGGTGGCCTTTGTGCGCGTCGTCACCCACCCCAGGGCGAACGACCGTCCGCTCACGCCGGACGAGACGGCCAAGATCGTGCTCGCCTGGGTCGAGGTGGACGTCGTCTGGCACCCCGTACCCGGTCCGCGCCACGCCGATCCCGTGCGATTGGCGCCGTGTGGGTCAATGACATTGTGAACCCACCCACGCCGCTGGGATCCCCCACGCGCTCGGAGAACCGCCTTTCGCCATTGCCAACGTTGCGCTTTCACACGGCAGAGGTCAAGGATTCAAGTCCCCAAAGGTCCACCCGTTGTCGAACGCCAGCTCAGTTGGCCGCGCCATCGGTCGGCTGGTCAGACCTCGACGGTGTAGGTGTCGCGGCCGCTCTTGAGCAGCGTGCCGGGCACGGCGCCGGTGGGCTGGCCATTCACGATGACCGCAATGCCGTTCACCAGCACCCGCTCGACGCCGTAGGAGTCGGCGGTGAGGCGCACACAGCCACCGGGCAGGTCGGCCACCATGTGCGCGGGCTCGCTGTCCACGGTCTCGGGGTCGATCACGGTGATGTCGGCGACCTTGCCGACCTCGAGGGTGCCGCGATCGCGCAGGCCGAACAGCTCGGCCGGCACCTGGGTGATGAGCTGCACGGCCCGCTCGAGGCTGACGAGCTTACGGCCGCGGATCATGTCGCCCAGGAAGCGGGTGGGGTAGGTGGCCCCGCACATGCGGTCGAGGTGGGCCCCGGCGTCGGAGCCACCGATCATGGCCCGGGGGTCGTTCCAGGCCTCGGCCCGCATCTCCCAGGTGGCGGGGTCCTTGTCCTTCGGGGCCGGCCACAGGATGGTGCGCAGGCCGTCGGCGGTCACGATGTCGAGCAGGGTGTCGAACGGCGACGTGCCCCGTTCGGCGCTGATGGCGGCCACGGTGCGGGTGGACAGCCCGGCGTTCTCGGGGGCGAACGTGTCGCCGATGACGTAGTCGTCCCAGTCGGCCAGGCGGCGGTACACGCCGGCCTCCTGTGAGTGCGACGCCTCGAGCATGCGGGCCCGCACCTCGGGGTCGCGCAGGCGGGCGATGCGCTCGTCGACGTCGACCTGGAGGATGTCCTGCCAACCGGGCAGCAGCCAGATGCCGCAGAACGTGAGGAAGTTCATGTTCATGGGCACCAGCACCGGCATGGTGAGGGCGATGACCTTGCCGCCCAGCTCGGCGGCGCGGTCGCCGGCGGAGAGCTGGCGGGGCACCCGGTCGGCCTCGCGACTGTCGATGGTGAGCACGTTCCAGTTGAGGGGGCGCTTAGCCGCCGCGCTCATCTCGGCCAACAGCTCGATCTCGTGGTCCTCGAAGCGGTCGAGGCACCCGTTGACGATGCCTTCGAGAGACGTGCCCTCGTGCTGGCCGGTCTCGACGCACAGCGCCATGAGCTCCTCGGTGGTGGACCAGCGGCTGGGCACGGGCTGTCCGTCGCCGTCGCTGTGCGAGCCCGACAAGGTGGTGGAGAAGCCCAGGCCGCCAGCCTCGATGCCCTTGCCCAGTTCGGCGACCATCGCCTCGATCTGCTCGGGAGTGGCCTCGTTGCCCACGGCGTCGGGGCCCATCACGTAGCGGCGCAGCGCGCAGTGGCCGACCAGGAAGCCGGCGTTGACCGCGATGTTGCCCTCGAAACGAGCCAGGTAGTCGGCGAACGTCTCCCAGTTCCAGTCGATCTGGCGGAGGGCCGGAAGGGGCATGCCCTCGACGCGGGCCATCATGTTCTGGAGGTAGTCGGTCTCGGCGGGATCGGGGCGCAGCGGGGCGAGGGTGAAGCCGCAGTTGCCGTTGATCACCGTGGTGACGCCGTGGTTGGCCGACGGCGACGCGCCCGGATCCCACAGGAGCTGGGCGTCGTAGTGGGTGTGGGGGTCGACCACCCCGGGCATCACGACCTTGCCGGTGGCATCGGTGACGATGGTGGCCTCGTCGGTGATGGTGCCGATGGCCACGATGCGACCGTCCTCGATGCCCACGTCGGCGAGGCGGCCGGGTGCGCCGGTGCCGTCCACGACCGTGCCGCCCTTGATGATCTCGTCGAGCATGGAAGGTCCCCTGTTGTCGTCGGCGGGACCGAGGCCCGACGCCGGTTTCTGACGGACCGTCAGATTACACTCCCGGGGGCACGACGCCACCTCGGGCCCACCCGGCCCGGTCACCACCAGGGGGACCCACATGCAGTTCTGGCACAGCACCGCGTTCATCGACCCGACCGAGCTGCCGGCGCTGGCTGTGGCCTGCGAGGACGCCGGCTTCGGGGGCCTGCTGGTGTCGGATCACCTGCTCTACCCCGAGACCATCGAGTCGGCCTACCCCTATCAGGCCGACGGCCAGGCCTTCTGGAACGCAGCCACGCCGTGGGTCGACTCGTGGGTGGCCATTGCCGCCATGGCCGCGGTCACCACGAAGGTGCGGTTCAGCCACGGCATCTACGTGTTCCCCATGCGCCACCCGGTGGAGGTGGCCAAGTTGGCCGGCTCGGCCGCCGTCATGTCCGGCGGGCGCGTGGCCCTCGGCGCCGGGGTGGGTTGGATGGCCGAGGAGTTCGCGATCCTGGGCGAGGACTTCACCACCCGGGGCCGGCGCACCGACGAGGGCTTCGAGGTGTGTCGCAAGCTCTGGACCGGTGAGGCCGTGAGCCACGACGGCGAGTTCTACTCTTTCCCCGCCGTCACCATGTCGCCCGCCCCTCCCGGCGGCACCATCCCCATCTGGATCGGCGGCCACTCCGAGCCGGCGCTGAAGCGCTCGGCCCGCAACGACGGGTGGGTGGGCAACGCCTACCCACTCGACGAGGCCGACGCCGTGCTCGACCGCCTCGACGCCCACCTTCGGGCCAACGGCCGTGAGCTCGGCGACGGCTACGAGTGCATCCTCGGCATCTATTCGCTGAACCCCGACGATTTCCGCCGCTTCGCCGACCGCGGTGTCACCGGCTTCCTGGCCGCCCCGGCCATGCTCGCCGGCCACGCCGCCGAGGCCAAGGGCGTGCCGGTCACTCTGGCCGACCGGGTGGCCGCGGTGGCCCGCTTCGGCGACGAGATCATCGCCCCCCTGCACGACTGAGGCCATCGCCTCGCCGACGGGCCTCGGGCCGCTCCACTCGCCTGTCGAGTCAGCCCCGGCGGGCCCGGGCGGCCAACGCCGGGCGGTCGAGGACGTCGACCCGGCCCCGGCGGAGACGGAGCAGGCCTCTCCCTTCGGCGGCGCGCAGCGCCCGGTTGGCCGTGGGGCGGGTGGTTCCGGCCATGGCGGCGATGTCGTCCTGGCGGATGGTTATGCAGATGGCGTCGCCGTCCACCTCTCCGAGCTGGTCGCAGAGCTCGTCGAGGCGGCGCAGCACCCGCGTCTCGACCGGCACATAGAGCGACTCGAGCACGAAGTCCATCAGCCGGCGCATCTGCACGGCGAGGAGCTCGGACATGAACTGCTCCACCCCCGGGTCGGTGCGGCGGAGCTTCTCGAACTCGCTCCAGGCCAGCGAGCGGGTCTCGGCCTTCGTGAGGGCGACGGCCGATCCGATGCGGCGGTGATCGGGAATGAGCATCCCACCGAGGCCGAACACGTCGCCGGGCTGCTGGACGTCGAGGATCACCTGGTCGCCCAGAGGCGACGCGACCTGGAAGCTGATGTGGCCCTTCTCGACGATGTGGATGGCGTCGCCCGGGTCGCCCTGGTGATATATCACCTCCCCGCGGGCGAATCGGCGCCGGCGCATCACCGAGAGCAGCAGCAGCCGCTCGTCCTCGCCGATCACTTCGAACAGCGAGTTCCCGTTGCCCATGGGTACAGGAACGTACAGGGGACGCGGTCACCTCTGCTGTCTGTGCCGGCGGACACGTTGTGAGCGTGTCGACGGGCACGGACTCCGTGGCTCCGAGCCCACATGCTGGGTCCATCGAGGGCGGCGGCGCTCGAACGGACCTGGCGGGAACCAGGATCGATGGCCCCCGGGAGGCGGAACTGGGGGCCATCGAGATCCCGGCTGGCGTTGTGACGAATGCCGCAGTTCTGACGTATCGTCAGATCCATGGCAACGACGACGACCGATTCGTACCGTCAGCTCATCGGGGGCGAATGGCTCGAGGGTGGGAACGGCACCTACGAGATCATCAACCCGGCCACTGAAGGCGTCGTCGGTGAAGCTCCCGAGGCCTCGGCCGACGACGTCCGGGCCGCCGCCGCGGCGGCCGCGGCGGCCTTCCCGGCCTGGAGCCGCACCAGCCCCGAAGAGCGGGCCGCCCTGCTACGCGCCGCCGGTGCCCGTCTGGCCGAGCGCACCCCCGAGCTGATCCCCCTCGTCATCGCCGAGGCGGGTGCCACCTCTTCGGTGGGCTCGCTCATGCAGATCCCCGTCGCCATCAACCGCTTCGAGCGCTACGCCCGCGGCGCCATGACCGACCTCACCAAAGGCCTGCCCCCGCAGCCGATCGGCGCCACGCCGCTCGCCGCCGGCGCCCTCATGGGCGGCGTCGTCAACCGGGTGCCCGTCGGCGTGGTGGCCTGCATCTCGCCCTACAACTTCCCCACCACCAACATGGTCGGCAAGATCGCCCCGGCCCTGGCCGTGGGGTGCACGGTGGTCATGAAGCCGGCCCCCCAGGACCCGCTCTGCGTCATCGAGCTGGCCAAGATCCTCGACGAGGTGGGCTTCCCACCCGGTGTCGTCAACATCGTCACCGGGTCCGCACCCGAGGTGGGCGCGGTACTCGTCGACGACGACAACATCGACATGGTGAGCTTCACCGGTTCCACGCCCATCGGCATCAAGATCATGGAGGCCGGGGCGCGCACCATGAAGCGCCAGCTCCAGGAGCTCGGCGGCAAGGGTGCCTGCGTCATCACCGCGGACGCCGACCTCGACAAGGCTGTCGCCGGCATCGCCTCGGTGTGGGCCTTCCACTCGGGGCAGATCTGCACCGCCCCCACCCGCGTCATCGTCCACCGCAGCCGCTACGACGAGCTGGTCACCCGCTTGGCGCAAGCGGCCAGGGCGCTCAAGGTCGGTGACCCCCTCGACGCCGCCACGGTGGTCGGCCCGGTCATCTCCGCCGTCCAGCGCGACCGCATCCTCGGCCACATCGCCAACGGTGTGGCCGAAGGGGCCGAGCTCGTCGTCGACGGCCGCGACCCCGGAATGGACAAGGGCTTCTACGTGGGCCCCACCCTGCTCGCCGGCTGCAACAACGGCATGAGCCCGGTGCGCGAAGAGATCTTCGGCCCGGTGGTGGTGGTGGTCCCGTTCGACGACGAGGACGAGGCCATCCGCATCGCCAACGACAGCGACTTCGGGCTGCTCTCCTACGTCTTCTGCGAGGACGGGGCCCGGGCCTACACCCTGGCCAAGCAGATCCGTTCCGGCACCGTCGCCATCAACACCGCGCAGCGCCACCACGAGGTGCCCTTCGGTGGCTTCAAGCTGTCGGGGGTGGGCCGCGATGGCGGCGATTACGGCCTCGAGGCCTACACCGAACTGCAGTCCGTCATCTGGCCGGCCTGACCACCACCTCTTCGTTAGAACAGCAACCATCGCCGGGCGCCTGAGCGTCGGGCCCACCAACGGGGGAATCCATGAAGGGCATCGTCTACACCGGTGACAAGGGCGCAGAGGTCCTCGACGGGCTCGAGGTCCGCGACGCCGGCCCCGGTGAGGTCATCGTCAAGGTCATGGCCGCAGGTGTCTGCCACAGCGACATCACTGCGGCCTCGGGCGCCTTCGGTTGGCCGGCCCCGGCCGTGCTCGGCCACGAGGGCGCGGGCATCGTCGACCAGGTCGGCACCGGCGTCACCAACGTCGAGGTGGGCGACCACGTCATCATCTCCACCCTGGCCGCCTGCGGGATGTGCAAGGCCTGTGGCGCCGGCAAGCCGACGCGCTGTCGCCAGACGCTCGGCAACATGGCCCAGCCCTTCACCCTGAACGGCGACGCCTGCTGGAACTTCGCGGCGGCATCGGTGTTCACCGAGCGCACGGTCATCAAGGCCATCCAGGCCGTGAAGATCCCCAAGGACGTGCCGTTCACGTCGGCCTGCCTCGTCGGCTGTGGTGTGATGACCGGCGCCGGCGCCGTGCTCTACCGCTCGAACGTGGAGGTCGGCCAGACCGCGGTGGTGTACGGCTGCGGCGGGGTGGGCCTCAACGCCCTCCAAGCCCTGCGGGTGCGCCGGGCCAGCCGCATCATCGCCATCGACGTCGACCCGCAGAAGGAGGCCCTGGCCCGCCAGTTCGGGGCCACCGACTTCCTCGACGGGCGCAGCGACGACATCGTCGACCAGGTCCGCACCCTCGTGCCCTACGAGAAGGGTGTGCTCTCGGGCCCGTTCGGCGCCGGCGGCGTGGACTGGGTGTACGACGTGGTGGCCCGTCCCGAGGTCACCCTCAACGCCCTGAACATGCTCGACTGGGGCGGCACCGTGGTGGTGATCGGCACCCCCGGCGGCGACGCCAGGTTCGAGCTCCCCTACCAGCCGTTCACGCAGAACGAGCGCGGCATCATCGGTGTGCGGGCCGGCTCGTACAGCCCGCACATCCACATACCCCAGATCATCGAGCTCTACCGGCGCGGCGAGTTCCTGCTCGACGAGTTGGTCACCAACACCTATCCCCTCGAGGGCTTCCACGACGCCGTACACGACATGGAGAGCGGCGGCGTGGCCCGCGGCGTGCTCACCTTCTCCTGACCCGCGTCCGTCCCGGCCGACACTGCCCCTGAGGAACGAGATCATGGACCAGCGCTTCATCGACACCTACGCCGTCGTCACCGGCGCCGCCTCCGGCATCGGTCGGGCCACGGCCCGGCGTATCGCCGCCGAGGGGGGCACCGTGGCCTGTCTCGACGTCGTGGCCGACGCTGCCGCCGAGACCGCCGCCCTCATCGCCGAGGACGGGGGCACGGCCATCAGCGCCACCTGCGACGTCAGCTCGTGGGAGACCGTCGAGGCCTCGGTGGCTGGTGTGCTGGCCGAGTTCGGCCGCATCGACGTGCTCTGCAACGTGGCCGGCATCGGTGGCTTCCAGGAGTCCCACGAGGCCGACCCCGCCCACTTCGCCCGCATGGTCGCCATCAACCTCACCGGCACCTTCCACATGTGCCGGGCCGTGCTGCCCGACATGGTGAGCCGCGGCGAGGGCTCGATCGTCAACACCGCCTCCACCGCCGGGATCATGGGCCAGCCGTGGAGCGCGGCCTACTGCGCGTCGAAGGGCGGCGTGGTGATGCTCACCAAGGCCCTGGCCACCGAGTACGACCTGCCGCTGCGCATCAACGCCGTGGCCCCCGGTGGGGTGGAGACGCCGCTGTACGTGCAGTTCTTGCCGCCCGAGGGCGTCGACTGGAAACGCATGAAGAAGATGAGCCGCGACCACGTGCCGCCGGCCAAACCCGACCAGCTCGCCGCCACCTTCGCCTTCGTGGCCAGCCACGACGCCGACAACATGACCGGCGCCATCGTGGTGTGCGACAGCGGCATCTCGGTCTGACCCGCCCGACCCGCCCGACTCAACCACATCGCAGGGGGAGCACCATGCCGCTCAACGACCACTTCCGTGAACTGTCCGCCAAGGTGCGCAACTGGGGGCGCTGGGGTGACGACGACCGCCTCGGCACCGTCAACTTCATCGACGACGAGGCCCGTCGCCGGGGGGCGTCGTCCGTGCGCAGCGGCAAAGCCTTCTCGCTGGCCATCCCGCTCGAGTTCGACGGGCCTCAGCTCGGGTTCATCGGCCGTCGCCAGAACCCGCAGCACACCATGCTCGAGATCAACTCGCCGGGGGTGCTCGACCCCGAGTTCAAGTCGAGTGACGACATGATCGTGCTGTGCCTCCAGGCTGCCACCCATTGGGATGGTCTGAGCCACGTCAGTTACGAGGGCAACCTCTACAACGGTGTGCCCGCCGCCAGCATCACCGTCAATGGCGCCACGGTGCTCGGCATCCAGCATCTGAAGACCCTCACCGGTCGGGGCGTGCTGCTCGACATCGCCCGCCTCAAGGGCGTCGACCAGCTCGAGGGCGGCTACGCCGTCACCGGCGACGACCTCGACGCCGCCGCCGAGATGGGCCGGGTCACCATCGAGTCGGGCGACATCGTGATGTTGCGCACCGGCCAGATGCAGACCCTCAAGGCCGGCGACAAGATGAGCTACACCATGACTGCGGCGGGGCCGTCGCTGCAGAGCGTCGAATGGTTCCACCGCAACGAGATCGCGGCGGTGGCCGTCGACAACGGCACCTTCGAGGTGTTCCCGTGTGAGTACGACACCATGCCGCTGCCGCTGCACCTGCTGCACCTGGTCGACATGGGCCTCACCCAGGGCCAGCACTTCGACATGGAGGAACTGGCCGCCGACTGCGCCGACGACGGCCAGTACACGTTCCTGTTGTCGGCCCCACCCCAGCCCATCACCAACGCGACGGGCTCCCCGGTCAACCCCATCGCCGTCAAGTAGCCCGGTTGGCCCCGGCCCGAACGGGCGCGCGGGCGGCACGCGCTAGGTTCACCGGGTCAATCAGATCCCAGGGGGGAACAGCACATGGCGATGCCCGAGGGCCTGCCCGTCATCGACACGATGATCGGGTTCCCGGCCAAGGACATGAAGGCGCAGTACGCCTTCATCACCCAGCAGACCAAGGACGCCGAATCGAAGGACGACTTCGAGTTCCCGGTCGAGTACATGTTCAAGGCGCCGCCCGACAAGGACAAGGCCCTCAAGGAGACCGACGATCCCGTCGGCTACACGCTCGAGCAGATGGACAAGTGGGGCATCGCCAGGGGCCTCGTGGGGGTCGGCGGCGACAGTGGCGGCCGGTCCACCGGTGAGGACGCGCTGAAGCGCTACCCCGACCGGTTCCTGCCGCAGTGCAACGGTGATCCCAACGACGGCATGAAGGGGATCGAGGCCATCGTCAAGGCCTACGAGACCTGGGGCGTTCGTTCCATCGGTATGTTCCCCGCGGGCACGTACCCGCAGGTGGCCATCGACGACAAGAAGATGTACCCGATCTACGCCAAGGCCTGCGAGCTCGACATCCCCGTGTTCGTGTGCACCGGCATCCCCGGGCCCCGCATCAAGTTCGCCGTGCAGCACGTGGAGCTCATCGACGAGGTCATGTACGACTTCCCCGAGCTCACCTACGTGAGCCGCCACGGCTGCCAACCGTGGACCGAGCTCATGGTGAAACTCATGCTGAAGTGGCCGAACCTCTACTACTCCACGTCGGCCTTCGCCCCGAAGCACTACGACCAGCGCATCATCGACTACGCCAACACCCGCGGCGCCGACAAGGTGATCTACGCCGGCTACTTCCCCATGGGCCTCTCGCTCGAGCGGATCATGACCGAGATGCGCAACGTGGGTTTCAAGGACGACGTCTGGCCCAAGTTCCTCCACCAGAACGCCGAGAAGGTCCTCAAGCTGTAGGGGTCCCGGCCCCTCTCTGGCGAACCTGTCTACCAACGCCGCCCCATGGGGCAGCGTTCGTAGACAGGTTCGAGGGAAGCGTGGCGGGTCGAGTGGGAGGCCGTGGCGGGCCCGCGGTACTGTCGTCGGCTGATCTGATGGAGCGTCAGAAACGCGGGAGCCGGTCCGGCTGGCCCGTGGGGACGCTCCCGGCCGATACCAGGAGACACCACATGACCAGCTTCCTCGAGGGCAAGACCATCGCCGTGACCGGCGGGGGCCGAGGCATCGGCCGGGCGGTGTGCCTGGCTGCCGCGGCCGAGGGCGCCAACGTGATCGTGGCCGACTACGGAGTGGCCGCCGACGGCACCGAGCCCTCCAGCGAGATCGCCGACGCCGTCGTGGCCGAGATCACCGCCGCCGGTGGTACCGGCCTGGCCCTGGCCGGCGACGTGTCGACCATCGCCGGCGGAGACGGCATCGTGACCGCCGCCCTCGACACCTACGGGCGCATCGACGGCGTGGTCTGCGTCGCCGGCATCCTGCGCGAGCGGATGCTGTTCAACATGACCGAAGAGGAGTGGGACGACGTGGTGCGGGTTCACCTCAAGGGCACGTTCACCGTGTTCCGTTCCGCATCCGGCTGGATGCGCAAGAACGGTGGCGGCTCGCTGGTGTCGTTCACCTCCGGCGTGTGGTCACTCGGGTCCACGGCCCAGGCCAACTACGCCGCAGCCAAGGGCGGCATCGTGTCGCTCACCTACTCGGCTGCCGCCGGCCTGCACCGCTACGGCGTGCGGGCCAACTGCATCGCCCCGGTGGCCCGTACCCGCATGTCGGCCAACGTGCCCATGGCCCTGGCCGAGAACGGCGAGCCCGAGGACGTGGCCCCGATGGTGGTGTACCTGCTCTCCGACCAAGCATCGGAGGTCACCGGTCAGGTGTACTCGGTGGTCGGCGGCAAGATCGCCGTCTGGGACCAGCCACGAGAGGTGCGAGCCATGTACACCGAAGGTCGTTGGACGCCCGAGGCCATCGCCGCCTCGCTGCCGGGCACCGTGGGTACCGAACCGCTCAAGGCCATCCAGATGGCCGAGGCCAGCCGCCTGGCCGCGGCGGCCGGCGAGAAGCCGAACACCTGATGGGCCTGCCGGTCGACGTCTCGACGGTCGGTGACGACACCTTCCGCGCCGACGTCCAGGCGTGGCTGGCCGATCACATCGTCGGGGAGTACGCCACCCTCAAAGGGCGAGGCGGGCCGGGCGACGAGGAGATCGGCTTCGAGATCCGTGATCGCTGGGAGCGCCTCCTCGGCGAGGCGGGGTGGATCGGCCTCGGTTGGCCCGTCGAGCACGGCGGGCGTAACGCCACCGTCGGCCAGCAGATCATCTGGGCCGAGGAGTACGCCCGGGCCCAGGCCCCCGGTCGGGTGAACCACATGGGCGAGAACCTCATGGGCCCCACCCTCATCGAGCACGGCACCCCCGAACTGTGTGCCCGGTTCCTGCCCGGCATCCTGCGGGGGGAGGAGCGCTGGTGCCAGGGCTACAGCGAGCCCAACGCCGGCTCCGACCTGGCCAACGTCCAGACCAAGGCCCTGCTCGACGGCGACCAGTGGGTGATCAACGGCCAGAAGGTGTGGACGTCGCTGGCCCACGTGTCGCACTGGTGCTTCGTGGTGGCTCGCACCGAACCCGGCACTTCGCGCCACAAGGGCCTGTCGTTCCTGCTCGTGCCCATGGACCAACCCGGCGTCGAGGTGCGGCCCATCGAGCAGATCACCGGGGGCGGCGAGTTCAACGAGGTCTTCTTCACCGACGCCGTGACCGAGGCCGACCTCATCATCGGTGAGCCGGGTAAGGGTTGGGGCGTGGCCATGGACCTGCTGGCCTTCGAGCGGGGCATCTCCACGCTCGCTCAACAGGTGGGGTTCGAGCGCGAGCTCGATCACCTCATCGCCCTGGCCCAGGCCAACGGCAAGGCCACCGACCCGGTGTTGCGCCAGCGCCTGGTGCAGGCCCACATCGGCCTCCAGCTCATGCGTTGGAACGGTTTGCGCTCGATGGGTTCGGGCGTGCCCGGCCCCGAGGCGTCGATCTCCAAGCTGTTCTGGGGCACCTGGCACAGCGACCTCGGCGAGCTGGCCATGGACATCCACGGCGCCGACGCCATGATCGCCGAGGGCTTCCCCTACGAGCTCACCCTCGACCAGAAGCTGTTCCTGTTCACCCGGTCAGAGACCATCTACGGCGGCAGCAACGAGATCCAGCGCAACGTGCTGGGTGAGCGGGTGCTCGGCCTTCCCAAGGAGCCCAGCCCCACATGAGCCAACCCGTGCCTTCGTATCCGTCCGCCCACGGGCTGCTGGCCGGTAAGAAGGTGCTCGTCACCGCCGCCGCCGGAACCGGCATCGGCTTCGCCGCGGCCAAGCGGTGCGTGGAGGAGGGGGCCACCGTCGTCATCTCCGACAAGCACGAGCGGCGCTGTGCCGAGTCGGCGGCCGAGCTGGGCGTGGTTGGCATCCCCTGCGACGTGACCGTTGAGGACGACGTGCAGGCGTTGATCCGCGGTGCTGTCGAGGCCCTCGGCGGGCTCGACGTGGTGATCAACAACGCCGGCCTCGGCGGCGAGGTGCCGCTGGTCGACATGACCGACGACCAGTGGAACCTGGTCATGGACGTCACCCTCAACGGCACCTTCCGCTGCATGCGGGCCGAGCTTCAGCACCTCTACGCCCAGGGCAGCGGTGGCGTGATCGTGAACAACGCCTCGGTGCTCGGCTGGCGGGCCCAGCACGGTCAGGCCCACTATGCGGCGGCCAAGGCCGGGGTGATGGCCCTCACCCGCTGCGCGGCCATCGAGGCCGCCGAGCACGGCGTACGGGTCAACGCCGTGGCGCCGTCGCTGGCCATGCACCCGTTCCTGGCCAAGGTCACCAGCGAGGAACTGCTGGCCGAGCTCGAGTCGCGCGAGGCCTTCGGGCGGGCGGCCGAACCGTGGGAGATCGCCAACGTCATGGTGTTCCTGGCGTCGGACTACTCCACCTACATGACCGGCGAGGTCGTCTCGGTGAGCAGCCAACACCCGTAGCTCTGCTTGGCGAGGCGCCGGTCGCCCGTTGACCGAGAGCGACTGTCCCACCCCCTTCGTACACTTGTTCGTATGGTCGGTTCGGGTGCACGAGGGCCGGTGACGGCGACGGGGATGACACGAGGCGCGGTGCGCGAGCTACGTCGGGCCGTCGATGCGGCGATGGTCGGCTTCGACGTGGCCCTGGTGACCGCCGCCGACGCCGCCGAGATGGCCCGTGAGTTCACGGCCCTGAAGCGGCGCTTCGAGGTGGCCGAGCTGGCGTGCACCAAGCGGGTGGCCGACGCCGGTCTGGTGCGCACCCGGGGCGATCACGACGGCGCCAAGGCCACCGGCCGGCGGCTGGGGGTCACCCACGGCCAGGCAGCGCAGATGCTGGCCTTGGCCGACCAGCTCGACCGGTTGCCGAGCACCCGGGAAGCCTTCGAGGCCGGCCGCATCTCCAAGGAGCAGGCGGCCGAGGTGGCCCGCACCGCGTCGGTTCGACCGCAGGCCGAGGCCGACCTGCTGCGGGTGGCCCAGCACGAGTCGCTCGGGGAGTTGAAGCGGCGGGCGCAGAAGATCCGGGCCACCGGCGAGGACGGTGAGGGCAAACTGCGGCGCTTGCACCGCCAGCGGTACCTGCGCACCTGGACCGATTCCGAAGGGTCGGGCTGCGGGCGCTGGTCGTTGCCGGGCCACCTGCACGCCGAGTTCATGGCTGTGCTGGCGCCGTGGCGCGAGCAGATCTTCTCCGACAGTCGTCGTGCCGGTCTGCGGGAGGCCCCTGAGGCCTACGACGCCGACGCGCTGGTGGAACTGGCCCGCGACGCCGCGGCGTTCGCCGCGTTGGAGCATGACGTGGCCGACCGGGCGGGCGCCCCGATCGACGGTGAGGCCGCTGGCCGCCAGCAGTCGAACCGGCGCGACCGACGACGGCCCGCCGGTCGAACGCCGACGAAGGTTCTCGTTCGTGTCGACTGGGCCGCGTTGCGGCGTGGTCACCCCGAGGGTGACGAGGTGTGTGACATCGCCGGGCTGGGTCCGATCCCTGTCGCCGTGGTCCGTGAGCTCCTGGCCGATGACCCGTTCATCGCCGCTGTGCTCACCGAAGGCACCGACGTCCGCTCGGTCACCCACTTCGGCCGACGGGCCACGGCGCTCATGCGTACGGCCCTCGAATGGACCGACCAGGGCTGCGCGGTACTCGGATGCCCCAATCAGGCGCGGCTCGAGATCGACCACACCGAGGAGTGGGCCCGTACCGGCCATACCCGCCTCGACGAACTCGACCTGCTCTGCCGCCAGCATCACCAGCAGAAGACCCACGACGGCTACCGGCTCGAACCCGGTCGCGGCACCCGCCGCCTCCTCTCGCCTGCCGAACAGGCGGTCGTGTCGTCGGGCGAGGGCCGATCACCACCCGGGTTCGCGGCCTGACGGCCCCGTTTTTGGCGGCGACTGGCCCGAGCCGCCCCCGGCACCTCCGCTCGCTGGTCCGGTACTGATCGCCGCATTGGCTTGGCCGGTTGAGCGCTCATCAACACGGACGTTGCCGGTCGGGTTCTCATCGGCACGGCCCGTCGCCGGTTCGGTGCTGGGGGGCGGTGTCTTGGCCGGTCGGGTTCTGATCGGCACGGCCCGTCGCCGGTTCGGTGCTGGGGGGCGGTGTCTTGGCCGGTCGGGTTCTGATCGGCACGGGCCGTCGCCGCTCCGGTGCTCAGTGGCGCGACCCCCTCTCGGTCCGGGTGACCTGGTCTCCTCCCGAGAGGGCTGGCGCTGACAACATCGGCCCCCGAACCACGCGCAAGGGGCGCCTGCGGTAGGCAGTCGGAAGTGACGCCCTACGCCATCTACTTCGTGGCCATGCTGGCCCCCTGGACGATCGTCGCCGTGATTGCGGCGATCCACCGAGGGCGGAAGGGCGAGATCGTCGGTCGCAAGCGCGGGGCGGTCGCCGGTCTCTCGGCCGCGTTCCTGGTCTGCTGCGGCTGGTTGATCCTCGGGTGGGTACTCCCGGATGCGCTCGATGACCTGCCTGCCGATCAGCAGACGTCCGTCGGTCGTGCGCTCGGCGAATCACCGTCATGCGGGATGCTGCCCTTCGCCCGGGTCTTGGAGGTCGAGGTCGCCGAGAACGAGCTCAGCTTCACCTGCGGGCTCACACCCTTCGGCTGGCCCCGGTTCAGCAGCGAAGGCCAGTGCGCCGAGGGAACATGGCAGGTCCCCGGGATCTTGGGCCCGACGGGGTCGGGCAACTGTGGCCCGACGATGAGGTCGAGCGGCTGACAGCACCGATGTCGCCCGGGGTGGCTCAGCGGAAGGTCTGGATGGGGAGGTGGGTGGCCATGGCGCTGCCCGGGGGGCCGAGCAGGGTGTGGGCCCGCAGGTTGCGCTGGTGGAACAACTGGAGCAGCTCCACGTCGTGGGCGCCGGTGTCGGCGTCGGCCAGCACGAACCTCTCGAGATCTGCTTCGCCGGCGAACCAGTCGGCCGATCGGTAGCCGAGCATCGCCTCGAGGTCGTCGAGGTCGTCCTGGCTGACCTGCCCACCAACCTCGTCGGCCCGCAGGGCATGGCGGGCCGTGCGAAACATCGTGCGCAGCCGGTAGCGCAGCCACTCGTCGTCGGCGGGAAGGCCGCGCAGCACGTCGGCCATGTGGGCGATCGCCGTCGACGCCCGCGACTCGACCGGCTCGGGCTGATCGATCGTCGGCAGCTCCACGCGCAGGATCTCGGCCAGGGCCTCGGTGGCGAACAGGTTCGTCTCGCAACACCACTGCATGTTGGTCATCAGGTCGGTGTCGGCGTTCGGGCGGCGCACGGCCTGGCCCAGCGCCAACTGGTTGGTGAGGGTGAAGGCGAAGTGGTGCACCATCAGCGCCTCCACGTCGACGGGCTCACCGACCAGTTCGCCGTACCGGGCGTACAGCTCGCCGAAGTCGCCGTAGCCGACGATCGTGTCGCGCATCCGCCACGCCGCCAGATCCATCATCGGGTCGCCGATGTGGCCTATCTCGAGATCGAGCACGGCCACGATCTTCCCGTCGGCCTGGTGGAACTGTCCGGAGTCCCACACGATGGCCGACTCCCGCCCTCGCGACCGGGGCGGGTGACGGCGTAACCAACCGAGGCAGAACTCCATGAACGGGTCGGGGCCGTTCTTGGTGGATCGATAGACGGCTTCGTATCGGGAGAGCCCGAACGCGCCCGACTCTTCGGGCGTCGATGCCCGCATGATCCCGGCGTCCACGAACGGTTCGATGGGCAGCGTGTGCAGCCGGGCCAGGATGTGCAGGTAGTCGTCGACCGCGGACCGACGGTCCTCGTCGGACGTGCCCGTGAAGTCCTGCTGGCCGCCCACTCGGTCCATCACATAGGCCCAGGGCTCGTCGATCATCCCGTGCACCTTCGGGGTGGGGATGTCGTGGTCGTGCATCACCTGCTGCAGGCGCATCTCGTGGTCGAGGGGGAAGATCAGCGGCATGTCGGTGCGATCGCCGCGCACCACCAGCTCGAGCCGCTCGTCGCCGCGCTCCACGTCGGCGAACCACACCGGCCGCCACCGGGCCTGCCGACGCAGGCCGACCACTTGTCCCCCGAAGTTGTCCTCCAGCCACCGCCGCACCTGCTCGGTGGCCTCGCCCCGTTCGTCTTCGCTCATGCCTTCCAGTTTGCGTCGCGGCGGGCGTGCGTCGTGACGGGTGGCGTCGGCACCCGGTCTGGATCCTGTCTACGATCGAGGCTCCGAACGAGCTGGGGACGCCGGGGGGACCGACGTCGATCGGCCAGACAGAGGGGGATGGCAATGGGAGTCGAGGCCTACCGGTTCGACGGCAAGCGGGCGCTCGTGGTCGGCGGGGCCAGCGGCATGGGTGCGGCCACGGCCGCGCTGGTGCGCGACCTCGGCGCGGAGACCGTGGTGATGGACCATGTCGCCGTCGACGTGCCCGGCGTGAAGAGCATCGAGGTCGACCTGCGCGACCGCGCCGGTATCGACGCCGCCATCGACGAGTGCGGGGGCCCGATCCACGCCCTGTTCTCCTGCGCCGGGGTGGCCGACGGCACGCCGGGCATCGAGAAGATCAACTTCATCGGTCACCGTCACCTCATCGACCGCGCCCTCGCCGCCGGCATGATCCCCCGGGGTTCGGCCATCGGGATGATCTCCTCGGCCGCCGGGCTGGGCTGGGAGAAGGACCTCGATCAGCTCAAGGAGTACCTCGACACGCCCGACTTCGACGCGGCTGTGGCCTGGCACGACGCCAACCCGGGCCACGCCGACTACATGTGGTCGAAGAAGGCCATCTGCGCCTACGTGGCCCGCGAATCGATGCGCATGCTGACCGACGGAATCCGCCTCAACGCCATCCTCCCGGGTCCCACCGACACCCCGCTGGCCCAGGCCAACGCCGATCTGTGGCTCACCTTCGGCCAGGACTTCCGGGCCGTCACGGGCATCGAGGCCTCCACGCCCGAGGAGCAGGCCGACGTGCTGGTGTTCCTTTGCAGCCATGCCGCCCGCTACATCAACGGCCAGACGATCGTCACCGACGCCGGGTACGTGAGCGCCGGCATCACCGGGTCGTTCCCCGACGCCACCCCGGTGGTCGACTTCCTGCGCGGCAACTACTGACGATGCCCGAGCTCTACTGGGATCCCCTGGACGAAGAGCTCGACGATCACCCCCACGAGGTCTGGCGCCAGCTCCGCGACACCCGACCGGTGTACCGAAACGACCGTTACGACTTCTGGGCCCTCAGCCGCTTCGAGGACGTCGAGGCCGCCCACCGCGACCCGGCCACGTTCAGTTCGGCCCACGGCACCGTGCTCGACATCATGGGCCCCGATCTAAGCAAGACCGGCCTCATCATCTTCATGGACCCGCCCGAGCACACCATCCTGCGGGCCCTGGTGTCGCGGGCCTTCACTCCCCGCCGCATGACCGAGATGCGCAACGGCGTGCGCGAGATGTGCGCCGAGCTCCTCGACCCGTTCGTCGGTTCGGGCGGGTTCGACTACGTGCAGGACTTCGCCGCCCAGCTTCCGTCGCGGGTCATCGCCCGCCTCGTGGGCGTGCCCGACGAGGACCGCGAGGAGCAGCGGCGCAACATCGACGAGATCTTTCACATCGAGCCCGGAGTCGGGATGGTCAACGACGTCTCCCTCATGGCCCGCATCCGGCTCCACGACTACCTCACCGGTCTCGTCGAGCGGCGCCTCACCGGTCCCCAGGACGACATGATCTCGGTGCTGGCCCAGGCCGAGATCACCGACGAGCACGATGTCGAGCGGCGGCTCACCGTGGCCGAGATCGTCGACTTCTCGTTGCTGTTGTTCAGCGCCGGCACCGAGACGGTGATGCGCCTGCTCGGCAACGCAGCGGTGCTGTTGGCCGAGTTCCCCGACCAGCGGGCGGTGCTTCAGGCCGAGCCCGATGTCATCCCCAACGCCGTCGAGGAACTGCTGCGCTACGAGGCCCCGTCACCCGTGCAGGGCCGCTGGACCACCTGCGACGTCACCCTCCACGACGTCACCATCCCCGCCGAGTCGAAGGTGCTGCTGCTCACTGGCAGCGCCGGGCGCGACGAGCGGGTGTTCCCCGACCCCGACCGCTTCGACGTGCGCCGGCCGATGAAGCACCACGTGTCGTTCGGTTACGGCACCCACTTCTGCGTGGGGGCGGCGCTGGCCCGCCTCGAGGGCACGGTCGCTCTCGAGGAGACGCTGGCCCGCTTCCCCGAATGGGAGATCGCCCCCGAGCGGGTGGTGCGCCAGCACACCAGCACGGTGCGGGGTTACTCCGAGGTCGGCATCCTGGTCTGAGCCGGCGGACCCCGCCTGGTCACAGCCGGCGACCCGGCGGCACCGCGGGCAGCCGGGCCAGCCTCAGGTCCCGGCGTCGTCGATCACCGGGGGCCGGTCGCCACCGCCGTGGGCGGCCACGTCGGCGCCGGTCACGTAGCCGGCCAGATCCGACGCCAACCACACGGCCACGTCACCGATCTCGGTCGGGAGGGCCAGTCGCTGCAAGGGGATGAGGGCCTCGACCTCGGCCCGCCGTTCTCCCTCTCCGTAGAAGAGCTCGGCCTGTTCGGTGAGGATGTAGCCACAGGTGATCGAGTTGACCCGCACCGCCGGCGCCCACTCCATGGCCAGGGTGGTGGTGAGTTGCTTGAGGCCAGCCTTGGCCGCGCCGTAGGCCGCGGTCGTGGGGGAGGGGCGCTGGGCCACGATCGACCCCACGTTCACGATCGAGCCGCCGCCCGGTTGGCCGACCATGTGGTGATGGGCCCGTTGAGCGACGTAGAGCGGGGCCAGCAGATTGAGGGCGATGATGCGTTCCGAGAACCGGGGCGAGGCCTCGGCCGAGTCGGCCGGGGGTGAACCCCCGGCGTTGTTGACCACGCAGTCGAGCCGGCCGTGCACGGCGTGGGCGGCGTCGACCGCGGCCCACGCGGCCTCGCCGTCGCGCAGGTCGGCGGGCACGAACGTCCACCCGTCGGGCAGGGGGGTCTCGGGCTCGCGGCGGGCACACACCACCACGTGGGCCCCGGCATCGGCGAAACGCTGGGCGATGCCCCGTCCCACGCCCTTCGTTCCTCCGGTGACGAGCACCGCCTTGCCGCTCAGATCGATCTCGAGAGTCACGCGAAGAACGCTAGACGAGGGCCCTGCGGCAATCTGACTGACCGTCAGATCGGCGGCTAGCGTCGCCCGCCATGGGGATCGAAGTCACCGTCGGCACCGACGGCATCGCCGAGGTGGTGCAGAACTGCCCGCCGGTCAACGCCCTCACCGTGGCCGAGTGGTTCCAGCTGGCCGACGAGGTGCGTGCTCTCGGTGAGGACCGCAGCGTCCGGGCCGTCATCCTGCGGGCCGAGGGCCGCGGCTTCAACGCCGGCGTCGACATCAAGGAGATGCAGAACAGCGAGGGCTTCGACGCCCTCATCGGCGCCAACAAGGGCTGCTACGCCGCTTTCGCCGCGGTGTACGACTGCGCGGTGCCGGTGATCAGCGCCGTCCACGGGTTCTGCGTCGGCGGCGGCATCGGGCTGGTCGGCAACTCCGACGTGATCGTCGCCTCCGACGACGCCTTCTTCGGCCTACCCGAAGTCGATCGCGGTGCTCTCGGCGCGGCCACCCACCTGTCGCGCCTGGTGCCCCAGCACAAGATGCGCGAGATGGTCTACACGTCGGCCCACGCCACCGCAGCCCAGCTGCACGCATGGGGGTCGGTGTCGCGTGTCGTCCCGCGTGAACAGCTCGTCGAAGCGGCCCGCGAGGTGGCCGGGGCCATCGCCTCGAAGTCGCCCACGGTGATCCGCGCCGCCAAGGAGAGCCTCAACGGCATCGACCTCTGGGACGTGAAGCGCAGCTACCGCTTCGAGCAGGGGTTCACCTTCGAGCTGAACCTGTCGGGCGTGGCCGACGACCTGCGGGACGATTTCGTGGCCGATGGCAAGACCGCCGGTTCGAGCGGCGCCACCCCAACCGAGAAGGGAACCGAGTGAGCGACGTGTCACCGAGGAGCAAGCGCCTGACCGAGGACGAGGCGGTGGCCACCCTGGCCGACGGCATGACGGTCGGCATCGGGGGTTGGGGCAGCCGCCGCAAGCCCATGTCGGTCGTGCGGGCCATCCTGCGCACCGATCTCACCGACCTCACCGTCGTCAGTTACGGCGGCGCCGACGTCGGGTTGCTCTGCGCCGCCGGCAAGGTGCGCAAGCTGGTCTACGGGTTCGTGTCGCTCGACTCGATCGCCCTCGAGCCGCACTTCCGGGCCGCCCGCCAGAACGGCACCATCGCCGAGGTCGTCGAGTACGACGAAGGCATGCTCCAGTGGGGCCTCTATGCGGCCTCGCTGCGCCTGCCCTTCCTGCCCACCCGGGCCGGGCTCGGCTCCGACGTGGTGAAGAACTCACCCGACCTGCGCACCGTCACCAGCCCTTACGCCGACGGCGAAGAGCTGCTGGCCGTGCCTGCGCTCACCCTCGACGCGGCCTTCGTGCACCTCAACCGGGCCGACGAGCGCGGCAACGCCCAGTTCCTCGGCCCCGATCTGTACTTCGACGACCTGTTCCTCGCCGCGGCCGCGCCGCCGCGCCGGTTCGTGTCGGTCGAGAAGATCGTGCCCACCTCCGAGCTGTTGGAAAACGCCAGCTTTCACACCATGAAGGTGAACCGGTCGATGGTCGACGGGGTGATCGAGGCGCCCAACGGCGCTCACTTCACCAACTGCCAGCCCGACTACGAGCGCGACGAGGCGTTTCAGAAGGAGTACGCCAAAGCCGCCGCCGATCCCGACACCTGGGCGGCGTTCGTGGCCACCTACCTCTCCGGATCCGAAGCCGACTACCAGCAGGCGGTGCAGAACCGATGACCGACGCCACTCCCGGCACCACGACCGGCGCCACTCCGGGGGCAGCAACCGCCACCCTCGCCGAGATCTGCGTGGTGGCCCTGGCCGACGCCTTCGCCGGTGACGGCGAGATCTTCGCCTCCGGCATGGGCACCATCCCCATGCTCGGCGCCCGCCTGGCCCGCGCCACCACCGAGCCCGACCTGCTCATCAGTGACGGTGAGGCCTTCTTCGTGGCCAACGACCTGGCCATCGGCAGCACCGACAAGGACATCGAGGGGTGGGTGCCGTTCCGCAGCGTCTTCGACACCCTTTGGGGCGGCCGTCGCCACGTCATCATGGGCGCCAGCCAGATCGACGCCTTCGGCAACCAGAACATCGCCAACATCGGCCCGTGGGCCAAGCCCAAGGCCCAGCTCCTCGGCGTGCGCGGTGGTCCGGGCAACACCATCAACCACGCCACCACCTATTTCGTGCCCAAGCACAGCGACCGGGTGTTCGTGGAGAAGGTCGACACCGTGTCGGGGGTCGGCTACGACCGGGCCGCCGAGCTGGGCGACTGGGTGAAGGCCCACCACGACATCCGCCGGGTCGTCACCAACCTCGCCGTGCTCGACTTCGCGTCGCCCGACCACCGCATGCGGCTGGCGTCGGTGCATCCTGGGGTCTCCGTCGACGACGTGGGGGCCGCCACCGGCTTCGCTCTCGTGGTCGACGGCGACGTGCCCACCACCCGCCTTCCGACCGTCGAAGAGCTCCGGATCCTCCGTGAGGTCCTCGACCCGAAGGGCTACCGCGAGAAGGAACTCCCCAGCTGATGCATCCCGCCCTGCACACCCCGCTGCTCGACGTCCTCGGGTCGAGGTACCCGATCGTGCAGACGGGCATGGGCTGGGTGGCCGGGCCCAGCCTGGTGTCGGCCACCTCCAACGCCGGGGCCTTCGGCATCATCGCTTCGGCCACCATGACCTACGACGAGCTCGTGCGAGCCATCGCCGCGGTCAAGAAGGGCACCGACGCACCGTTCGGGGTCAACTTCCGTGCCGATGCCGACGACATCCGGGCCCGCCTCGACCTGATCATCCGTGAGGGCATCCCGGTGGCCTCCTTTGCCCAGGCGCCGAAGAAGGAGCTCATCGACCACCTCCACGATCACGGGGTGAAGGTGATGCCGACGATCGGGGCCAAGCGCCACGCCGAGAAGGTCATGGAGTGGGGTGTCGACGCCGTGCTCGTGCAGGGTGGCGAGGGCGGCGGCCACACCGGCGCCGTGCCCACCTCGCTGCTGCTGCCCGAGGTCGTCGACGTGGTCGGCGGCCGGGTGCCGGTGGTGGCCGCCGGCGGCTACTTCGACGGCCGGGGCCTCGTGTCCGCCCTGGCCTACGGCGCCAGTGGCGTGGCCATGGGCACCCGCTTCCTGCTCACCTCCGATTCGCCGGTGCCCCTCGCGGTCAAGCAGGCCTACCTGGGCACGCCCCTCACCGGCACCGTCGTCACCACCAAGATCGACGGGGCGCCGCACCGGGTGATCCGCACCGACCTGGTGGAAGAGATGGACTCGGCCTCGCCGATCACCGCGGTGCCCAAGGCCGTGCTCAACGCCGCCAAGTTCCGCAAGTACACCGACCTGTCGTGGTGGCACATGGCCCGTGAAGGGCTCGACATGAAGAAGCGCATGGACCTGTCGTGGGCCGAGGTCATCATGGCCGGCAACACCCCGATGCTCACCAAGGCCACGTTGGTCGACGGCGAGCTCGGCGCCGGCATCCTGCCCACCGGTCAGGTGGTCGGCGTCATCGACGACCTGCCCAGCGCCGAGGAGTTGGTGCAGCGCATCATCACCCAGGCCGGAGAGGTGCTCGACCGCCTGGCCGGCTCGCCCGTCATCACCCGCACCGGCGCCGACCGCGTCTGAACCCGCGGCGTCTGAACCCGCGGCATCTGAACCCGCGGCATCTGAACCCCGGAGACATCCTGATGAGCGACACCCCTGCCGCCCAGACCGTGCTCGACGGCCCCGACGCGGTGAAGGCCGCGGTGGGCACCCACCTCGGCTACAGCGATTGGCTCACCATCGACCAGGAGCGGGTGAACCTGTTCGCCGACGCCACCGGTGACCACCAGTGGATCCACGTCGACCCCGATCGGGCGGCCGATGGGCCCTTCGGCGGGCCGATCGCCCACGGCTACCTCACCCTGTCGTTGTCGAACCTCTTCCTGCCTCAGATCATCGAGACCCGGGGCTTCTCGGCCGGGGTGAACTATGGGGCCGACAAGGTGCGCTTCATCTCACCGGTCAAGGTCGGCGACCGCATCCGCGGTGGCGCCGAACTGGTCGAGGTCACCGACGTCAACGGCGGCATCCAGACCCTCGTGCGCGTCACCATCGAGATCGAGGGCGGCACCAAGCCGGCCGGCGTGATCGACTCGCTCAGCCGCTGGCTGTTCTGACCGCTGCTCGCCGCCGGCAGTTCACACCCGGGCGTGGCGCCAGGCCCACCGGACCAAGGGGAACTGCATCGGCAGGCGCAGCCAGGTGAAGATCGCAGGCGGGTTGGTGGGGGCGCCGAGGTCGAGAGCGGCCTTGATGTTGGCGGGGTAGACGGCCACGATCGTGGCCGCCGCCGCCATGCCGCCCACCCGTTCGGTTTGCCGGTTCAGCAACAAGGCGCCGCAGGCGATCTCGACGACACCACTCGACAACGTCCAGAACCGGGGGCGGCCGAGCACGCTGGGGATGATGGTGTCGAACTGCTTCGGGGCCACGAAGTGCAGTACGCCCGCCCCGATCATCAAGGCGGCCAGGCCCAGGCGCGATCGTCGGTGGCCCGCGTCCTCGGGGGACATGGTGTCGAGCAGTTCGGTGGAGGTGGTGGGCACCCGCGCACCGTACAGGCCGGCGCCGTCGGTGGGCCTCGGCTCGGTGTGGTTGACTCACCGGGCCCGGCACCGAGGGGGAGACCATGACCAACCCGATCGGGCCGCTCACCGCGGCCGACGAGTGGTTCAGCCATCAGATCGTCGACACCTTCGCCGCGGTCGGCACCAGCGACCCGGCCTGGACCGAGAAGGTCTGTGCCATGGCCGCCGCACGTGACGGCAGCCTCCAGCTCGGCTTCGGGTTCGGCAAGTACACCAACCGCAACGTCACCGACGGCTACGGCGGCGTCTCCCGGGGCGTCGAGCAGATCACGGTGCGGGCCAGTCGGCGCCTCTCCGACGACCTCGGTCTCGTCGGGGCCGGCCCGTTGCGGTACGAGATCGCCGAGCCGCTGCGCCAGATCCGCTTCCTGCTGGAGCCGAACGACACCCAGCCCATCGCCTTCGACTGGTTGTTCACGGCGTCGCTGCCGGCCACCCTCGAGGACCGCACGCACAACCGGCAGGGCTACCGGGTATCGGCCGATCTGGTCCGCTACCACCAGATCGGCACCGCCTCCGGCTGGGTCGAGATCGACGGGGAGCGCACCGAGATCACCCCGGAGAGCTGGGTGTCGACCCGCGATCATTCGTGGGGGGTGCGCTACGACGTCGGTGAACCGGCGAACGACCTGGAGCCGTCGCGAGGCCTCGAGGGCGGCACCTTCCAGTTCGTCTGGAGCCCGATCCTCATGGAGCGCCCCGACGCCAGCGTGTACGGCTTGTTCCTGAACGTATCGAAGATGGCGTTCCCCGGCTTCGAGCAGAAGACCACCATGGCCATGGTCGAGCACCCCGACGGCCGCACCGAACGCATCGTCGACCTCGAACCCGACTTCACCTACGACCCGGTCAATCGCCGCCTGCGCGGCGGCACCCTGCACGCCACCCTCGCCGACGGCACCACCCGAGCCCTCGCGGTCGAGGTGGTCTCCGACACCGGCTTCCACCTCGGCGCCGGCCTGTACTTCGGCTTCAATGGCCACCACCACGGCGAATGGCGGGGCGAACTGGTGGTCGAGGGCGAGCGCATCGACGACTGCTCCACCGCCGACAACGCCCGACGGCTCCACCAGATCCGCGACACGGTGGTGCGCGTCACCGACCCGGTGGGCGGCGGGATCGGCTACGGCAACATGCAGCCCATCGTGACCGGCGCCTTCCCCGAGCTCGGCCTCGACGCCGACTCCTCGTTCATCTGAGCCGGTACTGGCTGCGCCCCGCCGGCCTTCGGGCCGTGGGCTCAGTCGGGTACGAAGTAGGGGTTCAGCTCCACGTCGGTGGGCTGCTCGAAGAAGGCCCGCACCGATACCACCTTGGCGTCGGCGCGTACCTTCCACACCTCGATGCTCTCCACCACCGCGCGCTCACCGTTCACCTGGCCTTCGTTGCGCATCAGCACCACCGCCTCGTCGCCCCCGGTCACGATGCGGCCGGGGTGCAGCGTCCACACCCGGCCTTCCGTGAAGGAGTTGTCCCACGAGCCCTCGGCCGCGGCCCGGCCCGGTTTGGGGGCCTTGCCCACCGGGTCCTCGAACACGATCTCGTCGGCGAACAGCTCGAGCCAGGTGGCGCGGTCCTGGGCGTTCCAGCGAGCGGCGTGCTGTTCGATGGCGTGACGGGCAGGGTGGACGGCATCGCTCATGGCTCAGGTTCTAGCCGATTGCCTTGACACGAGCCCCGACAACCGTCATGGTGAAAGGCGATGTCCGCCTCGACCAGTCTCCTCCTTCTCGTGTAGGCGAGTGCCACATACGGCACTCGCCGAAGCTCCTGCGCCCTCGGGCCGGGAGCTTCTTGCGTTTTTCACCGCCCGTTTCGCCGCCGCCCCGCGTTCTCGCCGCTCCACCCGGCACACTTCTCAGCAGGCCCAGGCAACTCCAGTCCCACCCAAGGAACCCCCGATGCCCCCGGAACCCGTGAACCCCCGCCGCATGCCGTTCGAGAAGTATCGGCGGTTCGATCCGCTCGAACTGCCCGACCGCACGTGGCCCGACCGCAAGCTCACCGCCGCGCCCACGTGGTGCGCGGTCGATCTGCGCGACGGCAACCAGGCCCTCGTCGACCCCATGGACCCCACCCGCAAGCGGCGAATGTTCGACACGCTCGTCAACATGGGCTTCAAGGAGATCGAGGTCGGCTTCCCGGCCGCCAGCCAGACCGACTTCGACTTCGTGCGCCAGCTCGTCGAAGAGGACCTGGTGCCCGACGACGTCACCATCCAGGTGCTCACCCAGTGCCGCGACGACCTGATCGCCCGCACCCTCGAGTCGCTGCAGGGTTCGCATCACGCCATCGTGCACTTCTACAACTCCACGTCGATTCTGCAACGCCGAGTGGTGTTCGGCCTCGACCGTGAGGGCATCACCGACATCGCCGTCAATGCCGCCCGCCTGTGCCGCAAGTTGTCGGAGACGCTGACGGGCACCGACGTGCGCTTCGAGTACTCGCCCGAGAGCTACACCGGCACCGAGATCGAGTACGCCGTGGAGATCTGTGATGCCGTGGCCGAGGTCATCGAACCCACCCCCGACCGCCCCCTCATCATGAACCTGCCGGCCACGGTCGAGATGTACTCGCCCAACGTGTACGCCGACACCATCGAGTGGTTCCTGCGCACGGTGCGCAACCGCGAGTCGGTGGTGCTGTCGCTGCATCCCCACAACGATCGCGGCTGCGCGGTGGCGGCGGCCGAACTGGGGGTGCTGGCCGGCGCCGACCGGGTGGAGGGCTGCCTGTTCGGCAATGGTGAGCGCACGGGCAACGTCGACCTCGTCACCTTGGCCATGAACCTGTTCACCGAGGGCATCGACCCCCGCCTCGACATCTCCGACATCGACGCCCTGCGCCGGGTGGCCGAGCACTGCAACCGTTTGCCGGTTCACGAGCGCCACCCCTACGCCGGCGACCTCGTGTACACCGCCTTCTCGGGCTCGCACCAGGACGCCATCAAGAAGGGCTTCGCCGCCCTCTACGCCGAGTCCGAGGCCGCCGGCCGGGGACGCGACTACGAGCGGTGGGAGGTGCCGTACCTGCCCATCGACCCGGCCCACGTGGGGCGCACCTACGAGGCCGTCATCCGGGTCAACAGCCAGTCCGGCAAGGGCGGCGTGGCCTACATCATGGAGACCGAGCACGGCTTCTCGCTGCCGCGACGGCTTCAGATCGAGTTCTCCCGAACCATTCAGGGCATCGTCGAGGACACGGGCACCGAGATCGCCCCCGGCGCCATGTGGGATGCGTTCTCCGGTGCGTACCTGCCCGACTCACCGCTGGTGAGTCTGCGCAGCCACGAGCTCATGACCGATTCCGAGGGCGTCACCACGGTCACCGCGCACCTCGTGGCCGACGACGTTGCTGTCACCGTGAGCGGCACCGGCAACGGGCCCATCTCGGCGTTCGTGCAGGCGCTGCGGGCGGCCACCGACCAGGACCTCGACGTCGTCGACTACACCGAGCACTCCCTCGGCGTGGGCGCCGATGCGGTGGCCGTGGCCTACGTCGAGACCACCGGTGCCGACGGCACCCTGCGCTGGGGCGTGGGCACCGACCCCAACATCATCACGGCGTCGTTCAAGGCGGTGCTGTCGGCTCTGCACCGCCGGTCCGACCCCGACGCCGAGGCCTGACCCCAGGCGCAGCCCCGGCTCAGGGGCCGAGGCGGGTGGGCGCGGGCTCGGCGGTGCTGTCGGACCGGGCGATGGCCCGCTCGTCGGTACCGAGGTACGAGGCGATCACCCGCGGGTTGTTGCGCACCTCGGTGGGCGTGCCCTCGGCGATCACCTGGCCGGCCTCGAGGCAGTAGATGCGGTCGGAGATCGACATCACCATCGGCATGTCGTGCTCGATCACCAGGATCGACGCGCCCAGCTCCTTGCGAATCGTGCGGATGAGCGGGCCGAACGCTTCGGTCTCGCGTTGGGCTACACCGGCGGTGGGTTCGTCGAGCAGCATCAGCTGGCAGTCGAGGGCGAGCAGTGCCCCCAGCTCGACGATGCGCCGGGTCCCGGTGGACAGTTCGGCGAGCAACGAGTCGGCGTAGCGGCCGAGGCCGAGGTGGCCGATGATCTCGTCGGCCTCGCGACGCTTGCGCTTCTCGGCCCGAGGGGAGGGCGGCAGGAACAGCATCGAGGGCACCACCAGGCTGTGCTGGCGGGCTTCGAGGGCCACCATCAGGGTCTCGCGGACGGTGAGCGATCCGAACAGGCGGGCGTTCTGGAAGGCCCGGCCGATGCCGAGGCGGGCCCGGCGGTACGAGGCCATGTCGCCCACCTCCTTACCGGCGATCGTGATCGAACCGGTCGACGGCACGAACCCGGAGATGGCGTTCATCAGGGTCGACTTGCCGGCGCCGTTGGTGCCGATGAGCCCCACGATTTCGCCGGGGTGCACCACGATCGACACGTCGTCGACGGCCCGTCGGCCGCCGAACTGCACCACCACCGATTCGGTGACCAGCGGATCGGTGGTGATCTCGCGCTCGGTGGCGAGGCTCGACAGGTGCCCGATCCCGGCCTTCTGGGTCTTGGCGGGGGGAGTCCAACCCGTGCGCTTGGTGATGTAGCCGATCAGCAGGTCGCGGCCGCTGTGGACGATCGAGATGAGCCCGCCCGGGAAGTAGAGCAGCACGATCAGCATGCCGATGCTGCTGGTGAGCAGGCGTACCTGATCGGTACCGTCGAAGATGATGGGCACGGCGACGATGAGCAGGGTGCCGAGCACGGCGCCGGTGATCGAGGAGATGCCCCCGACGACGGCGATGGAGATGATGCGCAGCGATTCCTCGATGTCGAAAGTGAGGGGGTTGAGCATGAACTGCCCGTTCGACGCGGCGAGGGGCAACAGCCCACCGGCGAGGGCGGCAAGGCCGCCGGAGACGGCGAAGGCGAGGATCTTGGTCTTGGTAGCGGCGACGGTGTAGGCCGACGCCGTGGCCTCGTTGTCGCGTACGGCGATGATCGAGCGGCCCACTCCGGTCTTGCGGATCCGCCACACCAGCACCAGCGCCAGCAGAGCCATCAGCAGGGAGAAGTAGTACACGCCCTCGAAGTTGTTGCCCTTCACCTCCCAGAACAGCAGTTGGAACCCGGTGCGGCGGTTGACGTTGAGTTGGGCGCCCCCGCCGCCTTCCGGGGCGAGGGTCTCGTTGAGAATGACGAAGTTGCGCACGGCCAGGGCGAAGCCGAGGGTGATCACGGCGAGGAACAGCCCCTTGATGCGCAGGGCCGGGATCCCGATGATCAGGGCCACGAGCACACCCACCACGGCGCCGAGGGCCAACGAGGCCAGGTAGGGCAGGTCCTGGGAGAAGTAGACGGTGGCGTACCCGCCTATGGCCGCGAAGCCGAACTGGCCGAGGGAGAGCTGGCCGCCCCAACCGGTGAGCACCGTGGCCGAGAGGGCCACGATGAGGTAGATGGGGATGACGGCGAACCGGAGGAAGTCGGTGGGCTTGTCGAGCATCATCGGGATGAGCAGGGCCCCGACGACCAGTACCCCGATGCCCACGAGCGTCGACGCCTTGTAGAGCGGGTGGGCCCGCAGCTCCTCACTGGCCGAACGCAGCTTCGGGGTGAGCGACCAGTCGTCGCTGCCCACCCCGGCCGAGCGCCCGGCGAGCAGCATGAGTACCAGCAGCAGCACGAAGATGGCGGCCACGTTCGAACCCGTGGGCACCTCACCGGCCTGGGCCCAGGTCACGAACAGGGCATCAACGACACCGACGACGATGCCCCCGACCACCGTGAGGCCGAAGGACCGCATGCGCCCGAACATGGCCGCCGTGAGCGACAGCAGGAGCAGCTTCGGGCCGAGGGCGGTCTGGACGACGCCGATGTTGCCGCCCTGGAGGGGAGCGATGAGCAGGGCGCTGAACGCCGCCAGCAGGCCGGCCAGCGCCCACACCTTGGTGGACACGGCCCGGATGCTGATGCCGGCCAGCGCCGCCGACGGGGCGTTGTCGGCCGTGGCCCGCACCTGCTTGCCGAAGTGGCTCTTGGTGAGCAGCCAGCCCAGGAAGACCATCAGGGCGGGCACGGCGACGAGCACGGTGAGCTGGGGCCCCGAGATCGTGATGCCGGCAACCTCCCACGAGCCACTCAGGAGAACGGGGTAGCCGACGGAGGACGCCTGCTCCTCGGGGATGGGCAGGCGCAACTGGAGGAGTTGGATGAGCTGGGTGATGCCCAACGTGGCCACGAACAGCAGCAGCCGGGGTTGGGTGAACAGCCGGCGCAAGATGAGCTCGGCGGCGACGCCGAGGAGCACGCCCGACGCCAGCGCCAGGGGCACGGACAGGCCGAAGGGCACGTCGTAACGGACGTAGAGCAGGGCCATGGCGTACCCACCGAAGGCGCCGATCTGGCCCTGGGCGAAGTTGATGACGCCGGTAGCGCGGTAGATGAGTACGAGCCCGAAGGCCACGAGCGCGTAGACGAGACCCTGGAGGATGCCGTCGAAGATGATGTCGGCGCTGAGGGTGAGACCGAGGATCACGTCAGGCCCCCTCTCCGGACAGGAACACCGCTCGGAGCAGGTCGCCCCGCTCGAGCAGTTCCTGGGCCGGGCCCTCGAACCGCACCCGCCCGCGTTCCATGAACACGGCCCGATCGGCCACGGAGAGGGCCACGTTCACCGACTGCTCGACGATCACCATCGTGAGACCCTGGGTCTTCAGCCGTTCCACCACCACGAGCAGTTCCTGCACCACCACCGGGGCCAGGCCGAGGGAGAGCTCGTCGATCAGCAACAACTCGGGATCGAGCATGAGGGCCTTGCCGAGGGCCAGCATCTGCTGCTGCCCACCCGACAACGAGCCCGCCCGGTCGCCGAGGCGGTTGCTCAGCTCGGGGAAGGTGTCGAACACCCGGTCCATGGCCGGTGGCCGGTCGGCGTGGTCGCGGATCTGCCAGCTCCAGACGTCCAGGTTCTCCTGCACCGTCATCGACGTGAACAGTGCCTCCCCGCCCGGGATCTGCACCATCCCCATGCCGACGCGGTACTGCGGGTCGACGAGAGTGATGGTGCGCCCGCTCATGCGCACGACGCCGCGGTCGGGCATGAGCAGGCCACTCACCGAGCGCAGGAGTGTGGACTTGCCGGCCCCGTTGGTGCCGAGCAGCGCCAGTGTCTCGCCCCGCTTCACCTCGAAGCTCACGTCGAACAGCACCTGCAGGTTGCCATAGCTGGCGTCGAGGTTGCGGACCTGGAGCACCGGGATGTTGTCGGGGTCCTCGGCCATGCGCTGCTGCTCGATCTGCATCTCCCGCAGCTCGTCGACCATGAGGGAGATGTCGCGTTTCATGTAGCGCGAGCCGTAGACGACGAGCAGCCCACCGAGCAGCGCCGCCGGTGGCACCACCACGGTCAGGGCGGTGCGCTCGCCGAAGGCGTCGGACAGGCCGCCGGCGATGAGGCCGCCGAAGAACCCGCCCATCAAGAAGATGTAGACCCCGATCATGGCGAAGGCCTGGGCCCGCATCTGGTACGGGATGATGGCCGAGACGACGGGTCCGACCTGGGTGAACGCTGCGCCCTGGAAGGCGTTGGCGATGGTGAAGAAGGCGATCAGGATGGCGGGTTGGTCGAACCGGAGACCGATGGTGACCGACGCGCCGTAGCAGACGATGGCGATACCCATGGCGGTCAGCGCCGAGCGCGGGTTCTTGCGGAAGAGCTTGTCGCCGTAACGACCGGCGAGGGGGATGGCGATCAGGGCTCCGGCCCAGGTGATCGAGCCGATCCAGCCGCGGGTGAAGGCGCCGTAGCCGTAGGCGTCGTCGAGCAGCAGGTTGAAGGCGCTGGGCACGGCGATGAGGGCGAAGCCGAGCACGCCGATGCCGGTGACGAGGAAGTAGAAGGTCCGGACCTTCTTGAGGCGCTGAAAGGCGGCCGACAAGCGCACGGGACCGTCGGCCACGACCTGTTCGGTGTCGGATCCGAACACCGCCTCGCGCTCGTTGCGCCCCCGTTCGGGCTCGGGTTGGCGCAGCAGCAGGAAGACGAGCACGACGGCAGGCAGCGCCAGCACCCAGAAGGCCCAGCGCCAGTCGCCGGCCTGGTTGCCGGCGATGAGCACCACCGTGCCCGCGAGGAACGGGCCGATGACCTGTCCCGCCGGGCGACCCCACGCTTCGGCCGCGAACACCCGGGCACGAACGCCGATCGGGTACTTGTCGGCGACCAGCGATGGCGAGATGGGGATGCGGGCGGCGCCACCCAGCCCGGAACCGACGCGGGCCAGGCCCATCTGGAAGGAGTTCGCCACCGCGCCGGTGAGCACGGCGAACACGCCCCACAGGCCGGTCGCCGCGGCCAGGACCTTGGTGCGGCTGTAGCGGTCGGCCAGCCAGGCGAACCAGAGCGTGGACAGCACCAGCGCCACGCCGCCGAGGCTCTGGAGCCCGATGAGGACGGTGTCGGAGATGTTCAGCGAGTCCTGGATGTCCGGGCCCAGCGTCTGGAGGGCGACCCGGTCGAACTCCTCGATCAGGTTGAGCAGCAGAAGGAGGGTGACCAGACCGAACCCGGCGCGACCGACCCCTTCGCGAAGGGTGAGAGCCTCGGACCCCACCCCCGGGAGCTGTTCGTCGGGCAGGACGGCGATGTCGTGGTCGGCGGCGCGACGGGCTTCCTCCTCGTCGAAGATGACCGAGGTCAGCGACGAGAGGTCCGTGCTCTCGCCGGTCGTGTCTGTTTCGGAATCCCCCACGGCCCCCAGGCCCCTTCCCTGATCGCTCCCCGCAGCGCGACGCTGCTGAGGCATTTCCTTGAGCCGACTCACTGTTTGCGTGAACCGATGTGACCCTTCTCACGACATCGACTGCGGCTGGTGGGTAGAGTAGGTGACCGAGTTCACGTCGCGCGTCACATCGACGAACGGCACTCCAACGAGGGGGAGCAACATCATGGGGAACAGCCACCGGTCGCGGGCGCTCATCGCCCTGCTCATGGCCTGCGGGCTCATCGCCGCCGCGTGCAGTAGTGGTGACGGTGGGGGTGGGAGCAGCGCCACCACCCAGGCGGCAGAGCGGACGGCCTCCGAGACCGGGGTCACCGCCGACACGATCAAGATCGGTGTCGGTGTCGCCGACCTCGACGGCCTGCGCGCCGCCGGCATCTCGTTGCCCGCCGCGCTGACCACCGCCAACCTGTCGACGCGCATGACCTCGTACTTCGACAAGTGGAACGCAGCGGGGGGCATCAACGGCCGCATGGTCGAGCCGGTGGTGCTCACGTGGGACCCCACCAAGCCCGCCACCCAGGACCAGTTCTGCGCCGATGCCACGGTCGACAACGAGCTCTTCGCCGTCACGATCTCGAGCGGCCTCAACAACAAGACGATCGACTGCCTGCTCGACGCCGGGATGCTCACCTACTTCGGTGAGTTCGCGGCGCAGGCTTCGCACGACACCAAGTTGCTGATCACCATCCCGCCGCCGGTCGAGATCGGGGCCGGCGCCGGAGCCGAGGCCGCCGTCGAGTCGAAGATCGTCAAGACGGGCGATGTGGTCGGCATCCTGGCTGGCAACGGACCCGATCAGGTGGCCGCGTCGGCCGCCGCCAAGCAGGTCTTCGAGGGCGCCGGCTACAAGACCGAAGCCGTCCAGGTCAACACCCTCCAGGGTGACGTGGGGGCCATCAACCAGGAGACCGCCGCCGCCGTCGGCACCTTCAAGGCCGCCGGGGTCACCAACGTCATGATCACGCTGCCGTTCACCAACCAGGCCGGCTTCTACGACGCGGCCGGCACCTCGTTCGCCATCACCGTGCTCGACACGGCCTCGGCCAACTGCACGCCCTTCGGGGCGAGCCGCGCCGCCGCCGGGGCCATCGGGGCGACCTGCATCTCCACGTGGGACAACTCCAACACCGCCGCCGGATCCGTGCGACCCGAGACCGAGTTCGAGAAGGGGTGCCGTGCTCACTTCGACACGGTCTTCGCGGCCGAGTTCCCGACCAAGTCGTCGCCGGGCGTTCCCTCGGGTCAGGTCATCGATCTGGCCGACGGCACCAAGATCAGTTCCGACTACGACGCCTTCGTCTGCACGTTGGCCAACATCATGGAGGGCTCCCTCACCGGCGCCGGGGTGAACCCGACTCGTGACTCGGCCTACCAGGCGGCCCTCGGGCTCGGGGACGTGCCGATCGCTCTCGCCTCGGACGGCAAGGGAAGGCTGGCGGAGGGCAAGAACTACGCCGCCAACTTCGTGCACTCGGTGAAGCTGACCGCCGCCAACAAGGATACGCCCAAGTCGGCCAACGGCACTTACAACGGCTGCCCAGCACCCGTGAACTGCTGGGTACCGAGCACTGACGAGTGGTTCGCCATCAAGAGCCAGTAACTCTCGATCCGAACCGAGTGGGAGCCCCGGCCGCGTGCCGGGGCTCCTGCGCGATCGGCTCGTGCTCGACCAGGAAGCCCTGGACGTGCGGCACTTGCGCTGGCCGTGGTGATCGTGTTGGTGCTCGCAGCTTGCAGCAGTGATGACGGCGGGTCGACGACGACCACGGTGGCCGAGGAACGCACGGCTTCCGCCATTGGGGTCACGGCTGACACGATCAAGATCGGCCTCGGGGTCAGCGACCTCGATGGCCTCCGCGCCGCCGGCATCTCTCTGCCCGCGGCCCTGACGACGCGCAACATGTCGATGCGGGTCACGTCCTACATCGACGAGTGGAACGCAGCGGGGGGCATCAACGGCCGCATGGTCGAGCCGGTGGTGCTGACCTGGGACCCCACCAAGCCGGCCACCCAGGACCAGTTCTGCGCTGACGCGACGGTGGACAACGAGCTCTTCGCCGTGATCGTTCCCATCGGGCTCAACAACCGCACCGTCGATTGCCTGCTCGACGCCGGGATGCTCACCTACTTCGGTGACTTCGCCGCCCAGGCCTCTCACGACACCGGGCTGTTGTTGACCGTCGCCCCCCCGTGGAGATCGGCGCACGTGCCGGCACCGACGCGGTCGTGGAGACCGGAACGATCCCGGCGGGAGAGACCGTGGGCGTGCTCACCGGCAACGGGCCCGCCGACACCGCCGGCGGCCGGTCCACCAAGGAGATCCTCGAGCGTGCCGGGTACCGCGTGCAGCTCGTCGAACTCAACACGATCCAGGGCGACGTGGGGGCCATCAACCAGGAATCTGCCGCCGCGGTGGGCACGTTTCGCGCCGCCGGCGTGAAGAACGTGCTCATGCTGTTGAACTTCACCAACCAGGCCGGCTTCTACGACGCCGCCGGCACCCAGTTCGCAGTGACGGTCATCGACATCTCCCCGTCGAACTGCACGCCCTTCGGCGCCAGCCGCACGCCGCCGGCGGCCATGGGGACCACGTGCATCGCCGCCTGGGACAACTCCAACACCGCCCAAGGCGGTCCACGGCCGGATACCGAGTTCGAGGCGGAGTGCCGGGCCCACTTCGACAAGGTCTTCGCCTCGGAGTTCCCGACCAGGTCGTCACCGGGCGTGCCCTCGGGCCAGGTGATCACCCTCCCCGACGGTACCCAGCTCAGCTCGGACTACGCCTGGATGGACTGCACGATGACCAATGTCATGGAGCAGTCGTTGAGAGGGGCAGGGACCAACCCCACCCGGGAGTCCGCCTACCGGGCGGCCCTCGCGCTCGGGGAGATGCCGATCGCCAACGCGTCCGACGGGAAGGGCACCTACACGCCGGACAAGACCTACCTGGCCGACTTCGTGCACCCGCTCAAGCTCACGGCGGCGACCGTCGACACGCCGAAGAACGCCCAGGGCACCTACAACGGCTGCCCGGCACCGGTGAACTGCTGGGTGCCGACCTCGGACAAGTGGTTCGCCATCGAGGGCCAGTAGGGCGCGACGGAAGCGCATCCGGGGCCCGCTCCTCGGGTCGACACGGGGGCGAAGACGGTCACCGGTTTCCGCACTCAGGGTGCACTAAAGGTGGTGACGTCAGTCACAACTCGGCGTCGGACACGGGGGTCACCGTCGACACCATCACCATCGGTCTCGCCATCCCCGACCTCGACGGGCTCCGGGCCGCCGGGATCTCCCTTCCCGCCACCCTCACCAACGCCGCGCTGTTCGCCCGGCTCAACAGTCGCGTCGAGACATGGAACGCCGCCGGCGGCATCAACGGGCGCCAGATCGAGGTCGTCGCGTTGAACTACGACCCGACCAAGCCGGCGACGCAGGAGGCGATGTGCGCCAAGGCCACCGTCGACGAGGAACTGCTGCTCGTCGTCGCCTCCACCGGGTTGACCACGCCGACGGTGCGCTGCCTCACCGGCGCCGGGATGCTGACCATCTTCGGCGAGTTCGTCGGACAGGCCGAGCACGACACCGGACTGGTCGTCACCGTCGCCCCTCCGTCGGAGGCCATGGCGCGGGCCGGAACGCAGACGGCGGTGGCCGAGGGGGTGATCGCCACGGGCACCAAGGTCGGCATCCTCGCCGGCAACGGGCCCGAGCAGAAGGCGGCCGGGGCCGAATCCGAGCGGGTCCTCCGTGATGCCGGGTACGAGACCCAGGTCGTCGAGGTCAACACCCTTCAGGGTGATCCCGGAGCGATCAACCAGGAATCGGGCGCCGCCGCCGGGACCTTCCGAGCGGGTGGGGTCGGCCACGTCATGATGCTGCTGCCGTTCAGCAACCAGGCCGGGTTCTACGACAACGCCCAGGGGTTGGCGGTGACGGTGCTCGACGTGATCTCGGGCAACTGCACCCCGTTCGGGGCCAGTCGGACCCCCGCCGCCGCCGTCGGGGCGACCTGCGTCGCGCTCTACGACAACCAGGTCACGGCCGACGGCGAGATCAAGCCCGACTCCGAGTTCGAGGCCGAATGTCGGACCCAGTTCGAGCAGACCTACGCCGGCCAGTACCCGTCGCCGTCGTCGCCGGGCGTGCCCGCGGGACAGGTGCTCGAGCTGGCCGATGGCACGAAGCTGAGCTCGGACTACGACGTGTTCTCGTGCAACACGGCCCAGATCCTCAAGGGTGCCCTCGACGGGAGCGGGGTCAACCCCACCCGCACCTCCGTGTACGACGCGGCGTTGGCGCTCGGCGACATCCCGCTCGCCGGCGGCTCGAACGGCCAGGGCACTCTGGGTCCCGACAAGACCTACGCCGCGAACTTCGTGCAACAGGTGAGGCTGACCAAGGCCTCGGTCGACACTCCCCGGGATCCGGTCACGGGAACGTTCAACGGCTGCCCCGCCCCGGTCAACTGCTGGGTACCCATCGACGGCGAGTGGTTCCCGATCAGGCCGTGAAACCGGCGCCTTCTGGTCTCAGGCGATGACGCCGCGGGTCCGCAGGTCGGCCACCGTGGCCTCGTCGAGGCCCAGCTCGGCGGCGAGCACGGCGTCGGTGTGCTCGCCCAACCACGGCATGCGGGTCTCCGGACCGTCGGCCATCTTCGAGAGCTTGATGGGGTTCCCCGGGGTGAGGACGGGCTCGCCGCCGTCGGGACGGGGGATCTCGACGAGCATGCTGCGGGCGGCCACGTGGGGATCGTCGATCACCTGCGGCGCGGTGAGACAGGGCCCGGCAGCCACTCCGGCGTCGGCCAGCGCTCGGCACGCCTCGACGTTGGTCTTGTCGGCGGCCCAGGCGGTGACCCCTGGGCGCAGCACGTCGTCCATGTGTTCGCGCCATCCGGCACGCGAGGCCACTCGTTGGTCGGACAACCATTCGGGGTGCCCCACCAGGTTGGCCAGCCGTTCGAACTCGTGCTCGCGGCCGACCTGGATGATGAACCAGCCGTTCGAGGCCTCGAAGCCGTCGAGGATCATGGCCAGGCCCTGCCCCGGCTCGGGGCGCAGCCCCATCGACCAGAAGTTGGTGACGAGGTCGGTCATCGCCACCATGGCGTCGAACATGGCCACGTCGAGGTACTGCCCTTCGCCCGTCCGGTCGCGGTGGCGCAGTGCGGCCAACAGCCCGATGGTGGCGAACAGGGCGGTGCCGATGTCGCCCAGGGCGCCGACCGGCGACACCACCGGAGGGCGGCCGGGCTCGCGCTTGTAGTCGTAGATCCCACTCATGGCCTCGGCCACCGCGGCGTAGGCCGGCCATCCGTCGTAAGGGGTCTCCACCGTGTTGCCGAAGCCCGACACCGACACGTAGACCACCGCCGGGTGCACGGCGGCGACGTCGTCGTAGCCGAGGCCCATTCGGGTCAGGGCGCCGCCTTTGAAGTTCTCGGCCACCACGTCGAACTTGGGAGCCAGGTCGAGCACGAGCTGGCGGCCTTCCGGGGCCTTGAGGTCGACACAGATCGACCGCTTGCCCAGGTTGTTGCGTAGGAAAGTTGCTCCTACCGGGCGCCCGTCGGGGTCGGTGATCGACGGCTGGGAGCTGCGGCCCAGATCGCCGCCTTTGGGGCTCTCGATCTTCACCACGTCGGCGCCCAGCCGGGCCAGGAGTTGGGTGGCGTAGGGAAGCGCCTGCATCTGCTCGAGGGCGAGCACGCGCACGCCGTCGAGGGGCCGGCCGAAGGGCAGGGCGTCGGCGTTGTCGATGTCTCCGAGTTGCATGCCGGCGACCCTACCGGCGGCGGATCTTCGGAGTGAACGGGGCGGGGGAGGGTGAGATGGGGCGATTGATCCTCGCCGTCAGATCGGTTCGACCTCGACCGGGATGCCGGTGAGCTGCGACATCGTGCTCGTCGGGTCGAAGGTGCCGGGCCCCGTCGGGGTGAGGGCGTTCACGTTCACCCCGGCGAAGCGCTGGGCCACCGGCATGCCGCTGCTGGCGGCGTTGCCGAACCCGTGGGTCATCGCCACCACTCCCGGCCGCAACGTGGCGTCGACCTTGGCGGAGGCCTCCAGACGTCCGTACGCGTTGGATACCCGGATCCTGCCGCCGTCGGCGATCCCGAGGCGCTCGGCGTCGGTCGGGCTGAGGAACAAGGGATTGTCGGCGCCGATCCCCTTCTTCAGGCGTTCCACGTTCTGCATGGCCGAGTTGATGGTGCGCGCCGTGCGTCGGGTGATCAGTTTGAGCTGGTCGGGCGACTCGGCCGCGAGCTCGCCGAAGGCCGTGATGGCCCGCTCGCGTGCGGGGGCGAGCATCCCCGGCGCCCCGTCGAGGGTGCCGGTGGGCGTCATTCGGTCGAGGAACGTGCCCGGCGCGGCGGGGTCGAGCACGGCCACTCCGCCGTCGGCCTCTCGTAGCGCCGCCATCGACAGCCCGTGGGCGTCGAGGGCGCCGTCGTAGAGCATGGCCAGGATGTCGGTCTCGGGTCCGAAGACGGGCGGGTGGCCGAGTCGCTCGCCGAGCGCGGCGAAGACGTCCCGCTCGGTGCGCCGCTCCCCGGCCGGGGCCACGATCGGACCGGTCCACTGCACGTAGGGCTGGGGCTGGGTGCCCTGTACGAACGTGTTCAGGTCCTCGCGTTCGAACCAGTCGGCCATGGGCAACACGTAGTCGGCGACCTCACCGGTGGCGTTGCGGTAGTAGTCGAGCGTCACGAGCAGTTCGAGGTCGGAGAGGGCGTCGGTCAGGCCATCGCCGCCCCCGATGCTGAGCGCCGGGTTGCCGGCCAGGCAGATGAGGGCCCGGATGGGCGTCTCAGGATCGCAGAGCATCGGGGCCAGCAAGGCTCCGGGCAGCCCCCCGCTCGTGGGGCGGTACGAGCCCCACTGCGACTCGACGAACCCCGCCGGGCCGGTCTCGCGCGAACGGGCCACGGGCTCGGTGGCGCGGGACGCGACGACGTTGCCACCCGGACGGTCGAAGTTGCCGGTGAGCAGCACCAGCATCTGCAACAGCCAGTAGGCGAGGGCCCCGTGGCGGCCCATGTTCACACCGGTGGACAAATGGGCCGAGGCCGTCGGCGCACTGGCGAACTCGCGAGCCATGGTCGCGATCTGGTCGGCGTCGATGCCGACGACATCGGCCACCCGCTCGGGCGGGAACTGGCCGACGAAGGCCCGCAGGGCATCGAGGTCGGTGACCCGTTCGGCGCCGTCGAGGTCGAAGCCGACCGTGCGGTCGATCTCGCCGAGCATCGCCGCGAGGAGGTACACGTCGGTGTCGGGCCGGATCTGCACGGTCTCGCCGACGTTCGGCTCGGCGCGACGGGGGTCGACGAAGCGCACGACGCCGCCGCGGGCCTCGATGGCGGCCAGCCGGGCGACCGGATCGGGCACCGAGAGGAACGATCCCTTGCTCACCCGGGGATTGGTGCCGAGCAGGAGGAGGTGGTCGGTGTGGTCGAGGTCGGGGATCAGGTGGACCTGCGACGAGCCCCAGAGCAGCTCACCGATGGCGAACTTGTTGGCGCAGTCCTGGGACGCGGCGGTGAACAGCCGGTCGGAGCCGACCTGGAGCAGGAACAGCCCTGCGGCTGGACCCGCGGTGGCGTTGAACGCCGTGGGGTTGCCCAGGTACATGGCCACCGCCGACGGGCCGTGCTCTTCGACGATGGCACCCAGGCGGGCGGCGATGTCGTCGAGAGCATCGTCCCAGGTGACGTCGGTGCGGGTGCCGTCGTCACGGAGTCGCTGCGGGCGGTCCACCCTGGCCGGGTCGTTGTGGATGTCGGCACCGAGGAGCCCCTTGTTGCAGGCGAAACCGGCGGTCACCGGGTGGTCGTGGTCGGGACGCAGCCGCGTGACGCGACTCCCCTCGACCTCGGCGACGAGGCCGCAGCCGACCTCGCAGAGGCGGCAGTAGGTGCGGGCGGTGGCAGTTATCCGACGGCCTCTCGGTAGGTGGCGACGACGGGGGCGAGCTCGGTCGGGGTGGCGCCGTGCATGATGACGCCGTCGCAGCCGAGGTCGAACTGGTTGCGGATGGCCCGGACGCACTCGGCCGGCGATCCGGTGGCCGACGGTGCGAGCCATTCGTCGGGAATGAGGGTGGCGACGTGCTCGAGTTGCTCGGTGGAGCCGACGATGTCGAGGCCGCGGACGCTCGACACCACCGGGTCGGCGAGGAAGCGCTCGAGCACGGCGCGGTCCCACCCGTTCGTGCGCACGAGCAGGTCGCCGTAGCCCTGGAGGTAGGTGCCGAGGCGCCCCACCAGTTTCATGAGCCGTTGATCTTCGGGGATCAGATCGGTCACCGTGGCGAAGCACGACCACACCTTCACGGCGGCCGGATCGCGACCGGCCTTCTCGGCCGCCCGCTTCACCGTGTCGACGCAGCGGGCGGTGGTCTCGTCGGTGAAGAACGTGTGCAGCACGACCTCGTCGAAGCACCGCCCGGCCAGCTCGAGGGTGTTGGTCCCGAACGCCACCAGCCCCATCGGGAGATGCTCGTCGAGCTGCGCGTCGAGGTGCAGTACCGGCCAGCTCCCGGCGGGGCCGTCGTGGCCCATGATCACCTCACCCCGGAACAGGCGGCGCATCAGGCGTGCGAAGTCCTCCATCTGGTCGGTCGTGATGTGGCTGATGCCGAACGCGTCCTGCATCATCGGGATGCCCCGCCCGAGGCCCAGCACGAAGCGGCCGCCGGTGAGGCTCTGCATCGTGCGGGCGAACCCGGCCGTGACCATCGGATGCCGCGTGTTGTGATTGGTGGCCGCGGTGGAGATCGTGATCCGCTCGCTCACGGCCCCGGCGGCGCCCGAGAGGGTGGCCGCCTCCTTCTTGTTGTAGCGCTCGGAGACGAAGGCGGTGCCCAGGCCGAGCGCCTCACCGTCGATCACCTCGGCGACGAGGTCTCGTGACGACGCCGGCTGGCCGGCCAGAACGTAGAACCCCAACTCGTCGAGTACCCGTGTCGTGTCGGGCATGACCGTCGTCCCCCCAGGCCGTCGAGGACCCGATGATGGCACAGGGCTCGGCGGCGTCTTCCGCCGGGTTCGGCGGGGTGCCCTTCGGCTCGTTTCTGACGGTTCATCAGATAGGGTCGCCGCCATGCGTGGCATTCTCTCGTGGGGGGTGTACCTGCCCTACCGGCGTCTCGATCGGAGCCAGATCTCGGCCTTCATCGGCCAGGGTGGCGGCAAGGGCACCCGTACCGTCGCCTCGTTCGACGAGGACACCACCACCATGGCCGTCGAGGCCTCCCGGTTGGCGTTGCGGGCGGTGGCCGGGCGACCCGACACGGTGCTGTTCGCCACCACAGCCCCGGCCTACGCCGACAAGACCAACGCCACTGCGGTGCACGCGGCGCTGCGGCTCGACCCGTCCGTGGCCGCGCTCGACCTCGGGGCGTCGACGCGTTCCGCGGTCGGGGGCCTGCGTCTCGCCTTGCAAGGCACGGGTACCACCCTCGTGGCCACCGCCGACCTGCGCACCGGCCGGGCCGGCTCGGCCGACGAGGCCGCCGGCGGCGACGCCGGCGCCGCCCTCCTGGTGGGCGATGGCAACGACACCACGCCCGTGTTGGCCGAGTACCTCGGTGGCGCCGCCTGTACCGCCGAGTTCGTCGACCGCTGGCGCGCGCCGGGCGACGTGCGTTCCAAGGTGTGGGACGACAAGTTCTCCGAGCTCACCTACGTCGACCTCGCCCGCAACGCCTGGGCCGAGGCGCTCGCCACGGTCGGGGTGGCCGCCGACCAGATCACCGTCGCCGTGGCCGCGCCCACCACCCGTATCGGCAAGGCCGTGGCCGGCAAACTGGGTGCAACAGCAATCATTGGCGACCTCACCGATACGGTGGGGGCCACCGGCGCAGCCCAGCCGGGTCTCCTGCTGGCGGCGCTGCTCGAGCAGGCCGAGCCGGGTCAGGCCCTGGCCCTGGTCGTGGCCGGCGACGGTGTCGAAGTTCTCGTGTTTCGTGCCACCGACGCCCTGGCCTCGTTCACTCCGACGCGCTCGGTGGCCGACGGGGTCACCGGTGGTGCGCCGCTCGCCTACGGCCGCTTCCTCTCCTGGCGGGGCATGATCGACATCGAACCGCCTCGCCGCCCCGAACCGGCCCGGCCGTCGGGTACCGCCGCCGCCCGCTCCGCCGACTGGAAGTTCGGTTTCGTCGGGTCGCGTGACACCGAGACGGGCACGGTGTTCATGCCTCCGTCTCGGGTGTCGATGGACGGCGAGCGCACCGACCAGATGGAACCGGTGCCCATGGCCGACGTGGAAGGCACCATCGCCACCTTCACCGTCGACCGCATCGCCTACTCGCCCAGTCCGCCCATCGTTTTCGCCGTGGTCGACTTCGACGGTGGTGGTCGCCTCCCGATCGAGCTCACCGACACCGACTTCGACGAAGTCGAGATCGGCCAGCGGGTCGAGATGACCTTCCGGCGCCTCTTCACCGCCGACGGGATCCACAACTACTTCTGGAAGGGACGGTTGGTCCGTGGCTAGTCATGGCATACGCGACCGTGTCGCCATCGTCGGCATGGGCTGCACGAAGTTCATCGAGAACTGGGGCCTGGGTCTCGACGATCTCATGATCGACGCCGCCAACGAAGCCTATGCGTCGGCCGGTGTCACGAAGCACGACGTCGACGCCTACTGGTTCGGCACGGCCCAGAGCGGCATGAGCGGCATCACCCTGGCTCGCCCGCTCCAGTTGCAGAACAAGCCCGTCACCCGGGTCGAGAACTACTGCGCCACCGGCTCCGAGGCCTTGCGCCAGGCCGCTTACGCCGTGGCTTCCGGGGCCTATGACCTGTGCATGGTGGTCGGCGCCGAGAAGGTGAAGGACACCGGCTACCAGGGCCTCAACGCCTTCCCGATCCCGAGCGACGGCACCGGCCGCACCCTCACCGCCGCCGCCATGTTCTCGATGATCGTGCCCGCCTACGGCAACAAGTACGGCGTCGATGACGACACCATGCGTTCGGTGCTCACCCACATCGCGGCCAAGAACCACTACAACGGCGCCCGCAACCCCAGGGCGCAGTTCCGCAAGGAGATCAGCGCCGAGCAGATCGAGCGAGCTCCCAAGATGGCGGGCACCCTCGGGGTCTTCGACTGCGCCGGTGTGGCCGACGGTGCCGCCGCCGCCATCGTGTGCCGGGCCGAGGATGCCCATCGCTACACCGACTCGCCGGTGTACGTGAAGGCACTCTCGTTCGTGGCCGGTAACGGTTCGGGGCTCATCGACCCTTCCTACGACTACACCACGTTCCCCGAAATCGTTGCCTGCGCAGCTGATGCCTACGCCCAGGCCGGAGTCAAGGATGCCCGGGCCGAGGTGGCGCTGGCCGAGGTGCACGACTGCTTCACGCCCACCGAGCTGGTGCTCATGGAGGACCTCCAGTTCTCCGAGCGGGGTACGGCTTGGCGCGACGTGCTCGACGGCGTGTTCGACCTCGACGGTGAGCTGCCCGTCAACCCCGACGGTGGGCTCAAGAGCTTCGGCCACCCCGTCGGCGCGTCGGGCCTGCGCATGATGTTCGAGGCCTGGTTGCAGCTGCGCGGTGAGGCCCCGGAGGAGCGCACAGTGGCCAGCCTCGCCGCCGGTCGCAAGCTGGCCCTCACCCACAACCTCGGTGGGTACCCCGGCGAGATGGTCAGCTTCGTCTCTCTGCTCGGCGCCGACCCCGGCTGAGCGCCTGCGCCCCGGAGCTCCAGCGGCGGGTTCGATCGTCGGCTACGTTCACGCCACTCGGACAGAGGGAGACGTGTGCTGCGCAAGATCAAGACCTCAGAGAGCATCGAGGCCCTCAAGAAGGTGCCCCTGTTCACCGGGTGCTCGCCCTCGGAGCTCGACCAGATCCTGGGCCTGACCACCAAGAGCACCGTGAAGGCCGGTCAGGTCCTGTGCCGAGAGGGCAATGTCGGTCGAGAGTTCTTCGTGCTCGTGGACGGCACCACCCAAGTGACCTCGGCGTCCGGGCCCGACGTGGAGGTCGGCCCCGGTGCGTTCTTCGGCGAGCTGGCCCTCCTCAACGACGGGCCCCGCTCCAAGACGGTCACGATGCTCACCGATGGCCAGGTGCTCGTGATGACCGGCGCAGAGTTCCGCGAGTTGCTGCGGGTGTCCCCCGAGATCTCGCTGTTCATGTTGGGCGTCCTCGCCGACCGCATCCGCGCCACCGGAGACTGAACTCGCCGACGACCAGATCCGGGGTGAGTCGCCACCTGGCCCTGCACGACAGAGCCACCGTCAAGAACCTCACCCTCATCGGCGTGACCGCCTTCTTCGTGAACGAGTCGAAGGGCGACGAGATGGTGATGCTCAGCGACCCGGCCTGATCACCGCCAGTCGTTCGAGCAGGTCGGCGTACGTGGCGAGCGAGGCCACGGTGAGGCCGTCGACCTTGCCCAGGTCGTCCCAGCGGCGCAGGGCCAGGGCGTCGGCGGCGACGGGGTTGGCGGCGAAGGCTTCGGCCTCGGCGTCGGTGAGCGGTCCGCCCTGCACCACCAGACTGCGGGTCGAGGCCGGCGACAACCGGGAGAGGTGGTCGGGGTCGACGGCGGTCAGGTGCCGTTTGGCCCGGACGTGGGCGCCGATGGGGCCGGTGACCGACGGGGGGAACAGCGGGGTGAGCCAGGCGGCGCCGGTGGCCTCGTGGCCGTCGTCGGTGCCGTCGCGAAACCTCTCGGCCGCGGCCAGGGCCAGGAGGTGCCCGACGTCGTGGAGCAGCGCCGCCGCGACCATGTCGTCGGGGGCCCCGTCGGCGGCGGCCAACGCCGCGCACTGCAGAGCGTGGTCGAGCTGGGTGATGTCCTCGTCGTAGCGGTCGCCACCGAACGTGGTGACCAGGTCGAGCACCTCGTCGACGGAGCGAGCGTGCTCGGTCGGCCTCACCGCAGCACCCGCCCCTGGAAGTCGCCGATCAGCGACACGGGCACGCGATCGTCGCCATCGGCGGCGGCGACGGCGAACTCGTCGAGCTTCTGGCGGTAGTAGGCCTCCCGGAGGTCACCCTCGCGAGTTGCGTTGTACGTGGGGTACAGCGCGCGACGTCCGCTCGACGAGCGGTTCGGACCCGAACGGTGTGGGGTGCGGGAGTGGAACCAGAGCACCTGCCCCGTCCGCACCTCGACCGGCTGCCAGTCGAGCGTCGCCACGACGTCGGGGCGGATGCACCCGGAGTCGTCGGTGGGGAGGAGGTCGTGGTGTACCCCCGTCACGACTTCCAGGCAGCCGTTGTCGACGGTGGCGTCGTCGACGGCGATCATGCACGAGACGTGCACGGCGACGAAGCGATAGGCGGGGGCGTCCTGGTGGGGCGAGTAGCCGGCTCCACCCGGCGCCTTGTGGTTGATCTTCTCCTTGTAGAGCACGGCCGGCTCGCCCAGCAGCGCCGACGCCGTATCGAGCACGGCCCCTTCGGTGAGCAGCTCGCGCAGGCCGTGGTGGAACGGCACGAAGTTCTCACTGCGACACAGCTGCGGCCCGTGCTCGGTGGCTTCGCGGTAGTGCAACCACTCGCCCTCGTCGTCGGGCCAGGCCGACACCTCGTCCACCCATGTCGCGAGCTGTGTGGTGGTGGCGGCGTCGAGCGGCTCGGTGAGTACCCAGCCCATGTCGGCGAAGTGAGTGACAGCCTCCGGACCGAGGGGGAGAGCGGCAATGGCAAGCGGTTCCACGAATCTTACGCTAGTGGTCTGTCCTGCGGACACTCCCGCCGCGGCCTAGTGGGCTTACGCTCCGAGGGTCGTGAACGTCTTGTTGATCACCCTCGATCAGTTCCGTGGTGACTGCTTGTCGGTTGCCGGTCACCCGGTGGTGCGTACGCCGGGCCTCGACGCGCTGGCTGCGGAAGGGGTGCGTCTGGCCCGTCACTACAGCCAGGCTGCGCCCTGCGCGCCCGGGCGGGCGTCGCTCTACACCGGCATGTACCAGATGAACCACCGGGTCGTCGCCAACGGCACGCCACTGGACGACCGGTTCGACAACGTGGCCCGCGTGGCCCGCCGGGCCGGGTTTCGGCCCACGTTGTTCGGGTACACCGACCAGGCCGTCGACCCCCGCACCGTCACCGATCCCGCCGATCCGCGCCTGTCCACCTACGAGGGGGTGCTCCCCGGGTTCGACGTCGGCCTCGATCTCACCGGCACGCTGGCCGCATGGCGGGAATGGGTCGCAGGGCACGGCGTCGACATCCCCACCGACGCCGGACGCGCACTGGCGACCGAACCCGACCGTCCCGCAACGTTGGGCATCAGCACGTTCCTCACCGACCGCTTCCTCGACTGGCACGCCCGGCGCGACGAGCCGTGGTTCGCTCACCTGAGTTACCTGCGCCCGCATCCGCCGTACGCCGCCGCAGGGGACTGGTCGGTGGCGTACGCGCCCGATGACGTCGACCTCCCGATCGCGGTCGGCCCGGTAGAGGATCGGCATCGGCTGCACCGCATGCTGCTCGAGCTTCCCTTCGCCGCGGCCCCGGGCGATGAGGGGGCGATGCGGGCGATGCGAGCCCAGTACTACGGGATGATCGGCGACGTCGACCACCAGCTCCAGCGCGTGTGGGCGCGGCTACGGGAGCGGGGGGAGTGGGACGACACGGTGATCGTCGTCACCAGCGATCACGGCGACCAGTTGGGTGACCAGGGCCTGGTCGACAAGTTCGGATGGTTCGAGTCGAGCTACCACGTGCTCGGTCTCGTGCGAGACCCGCGCCGGCCCGACGGCCACGGCACCGTCGTGGATCGGTTCACCGAGAACGTCGACGTGCTGCCCACGATCGGCGCGGCCATCGGGGCCGAAGTGCCGCGACAGTGCGACGGGCGGTCGCTCGACGGGTTCCTCGACGGTCGGGAGCCGGACCGCTGGCGGGAGGCCGCGCACTGGGAGTTCGACTGGCGGGTCTTGGCTCTCATGTCGGGTCGGCATTCGGGATGGCCCGAGGATCGCCGCCTCGAACACCGCCAGGTGACCGTGGCCCGCGGGGTGGACCGGGCCTACGCCCAGTTCGCCGACGGCGAAGCGCTCACCTACGACCTGGCCCTGGACCCGACGTGGCGCACCCCGGTGGCCGATCCTGCGGTCGCGTGGGCCGACGCCCGAGCCCTGTTGGCCTGGCGGGCCGAGCACACCGACCGCACCCTCACCGACATCCTGATCGGCCCGCCCACTGCGTAACGCGACGCGACCGAGCCACACCAGCGGCGCCCCGCTCCGCCAAACGTCACAGCCGCTCGATGATGGTGACGTTGGCCTGGCCGCCGCCCTCGCACATGGTCTGCAGGCCGTAACGGCCGCCGGTGCGCTCGAGCTCGGCGAGGAGCGTGGTCATCAGGCGGGCGCCGGTGGCGCCGAGGGGATGGCCGAGGGCGATGGCGCCGCCGTTGACGTTGACCTTGGCCAGGTCGGCGCCGGTCTCCTTGGCCCACGCCAGCACCACCGAGGCGAAGGCCTCGTTGATCTCGACGAGATCGATGTCGTCGAGGGTGAGCCCGGTCTTGTCGAGGGCGTACCGGGTGGCGGGAATGGGGGCGGTGAGCATCCACACGGGGTTGTCGGCGCGCACCGACAGGTGGTGGATGCGGGCCCGCGGGGTGAGGCCGTGGTCGGCGAGACCCTGCTCGCTGGCGATGAGCAGCGCGGCCGAGGCGTCGGAGATCTGGCTGGCACACGCCGCGGTGAGTCGGCCGCCTTCCACCAGGGTGGGCAGCGAGCGGATCTTGTCCCAGTTGGGCTCGCGGGGACCTTCGTCGGCCGTGACTTCGCCCACGGGCACGATCTGGGTCTCGAACCGGCCCTCGGCGCGGGCGCGGATGGCCCGCTCGTGCGACTCGACGGCGAAGGCCTCCATCTCGTCGCGGCTGCAGTCCCACTTCTCGGCGATCATCTCGGCGGCGGCGAACTGGCTGACCTCCTGGTCGCCGTAGCGGGCGTGCCAGCCCGGCGAGCCGGAGAACGGGGTCTCGTGGCCGTACTGCTCGCCGGCCAGCATCGCCGCGGAGATCGGGATCATCGACATGTTCTGCACGCCGCCGGCCACCACGAGGTCCTGGGTGCCGCTCATCACGCCCTGGGCGGCGAAGTGCACGGCCTGTTGGCTGGAACCGCACTGCCGGTCGATGGTGGTGCCGGGCACGTGCTCGGGCAGGCCGGCCACCAGCCAGGCGGTGCGGGCGATGTCGCCGGCCTGCGGGCCGATGGTGTCGACCGAGCCGAACACCACGTCCTCGACGGCGCCGGGGTCGACCCCGGTGCGGTCCATCAGTGCCTTGATGCTGATGGCACCCAGGTCGGCGGGATGGATGGTGGAGAGTCCGCCGCCGCGGCGACCCACGGGGGTGCGGACTGCGTCGACGATGTAGGCCTCGGCCATGGTGGAAACCTCACTCGGTTGCGAAAGGGGTTACTTGGCGACGATGGTGCAGGAACCGTGACCGAACAAGCCTTGGTTGATGGCCAGGCCGACGGTGGCGTTGTCGACCTGGTGGCCGTCGCTACGGCCCTGGAGCTGCCAGGTGAGCTCGCAGATCTGGGCGATGGCCTGGGCGGGAATGGCCTCGCCGAAGCTGGACAGGCCACCTGAGGCGTTGACCGGGATGCGGCCGCCGAGAGCGGTGTCGCCGTTGCGGAGAAGCTTTGCCGCCTCACCTTCGGCGCACAGCCCGAGGTTCTCGTACCAGTCGAGCTCGAGCGCGGTGGAGAGGTCGTAGACCTCGGCGCAACTGAGGTCCTCGGGTCCGATGCCGGCCTGCTCGTAGGCGTCGTGGGCGATGGAGTCCTTGAACCCGCGCTCGGGGGCGGGCACGACGGCGGTGGAGTCGGTGGCGAAGTCGGGCAGTTCGAGGCGCACCTGGGGATAGGTGGGGGTGGTGGTGGCCACGGCCTTGATGCGCACCGTGCCTTCGAGGGTGCCGAGGTGGCGCTGGGCGAACTCGGGGCTGGCGATCACCAGCGCGGCGGCACCGTCGGAGGTGGCGCAGATGTCGAGCAGGCGCAGCGGGTCGCTCACGATGGGCGACGAGGCGAAGTCGTCGGGGGAGAACTCCTTGCGGAACCGGGCGTAGGGGTTGTGGGCCCCGGCCTTGGAGTTCTTGACCTTCACCTGGGCGAAGTCGTCGACGGTGTCGCCGTACACGTCGATGCGTCGGCGGGCGTTGAGGGCGAAGAAGGCGGGGTTGGTGGCGCCGAGCAGGTGGAAGCGCAGCCAGTCGGGGTCGTTGCGGCGCTCGCCGCCCACGGGGGCGAAGAAGCCCTTGGGCGTGGTGTCGGCGCCCACGACGAGGGCCACTTCGGCGAAGCCGGCCAGGATCTGGGCGCGGGCCGACTGCACGGCCATGGCCCCCGACGCACAGGCGGCGTAGCTCGACGAGATGGGCACGCCGATCCAGCCGAGGGCCTGGGCGAAGGTGGAGCCGGCCACGAAGCCGGGATAGCCGTTGCGGATGGTGTCGGCGCCGGCGATGTACTGCATGTCGGGGTAGTCGAGGCCGGCGTCGGCCAGTGCCGCTCGCGCCGCGACCAGCCCGTACTCGGTGAAGTCGCGGCCCCACTTGCCCCAAGGGTGCATGCCCGCGCCCAGCACCACCAGATCGCGGTCGCCGCTCATGCCGAGGCTCCGTTGTCCGTGGTCGTCGCCGCCGACGGGGCCGCCGGTGCCCACTTCCACACCCACCGGGGCTCACCGTCGTCGTCGGTGTAGAGCACGTCGAGATCGACTTCCATCTCCATGCCGATCTCGAGGTCGGCGCCCATCACGCCTGTGGCCACCTGCCCCAGGATGACGAGGCCTTCGGCTTCGAGCTCGACGGCGGCGAGGGCGTAGGGCTCGAACGGATCGGCGGCCACGAACGGGGAAGGCGGCGCGTAGTGGTTCTCGGTGTAGGACCACACCCGACCGAATCGCGACAGCGGTGTCGGATCGAGCTCGGTGGCGGCGCAGCGCGGGTTCGGACAGGCCCCGCCGCGCGGGGGGAAGACGAAGGTGCCGCACGAGGCGCACCTGCCCCCGATCAACGTGTAGGGCTCGGTGGTGGTGAACCACCCCTCCACCGCGGGAACGCGCTCTCTGGTCGTCACTCGGTCAATCTAACGGTTCGTCAGAAACCGCGGCCAAACGGGACGTCGCCCTCCTCGCGACCATTTCTGACGAACCGTCAGACGGCTAGTGTCGCCCCCGTGCCCGTGCCCGAGGAGCCCCTGACCGGCCCCTTCACCACCGTCGTGGAGTTGTTCGACGCCACCGTCGAGGTGGCCGGCGACGTGGAGGCCTTCGTCGACGGTGACCGGCGCGTCACCTTCGCCGAATGGGGTCGGGCCGCCGACGGCGTGGCCACCCGCCTGGCGGCGATGGGGGTGGGGGTCGACGACGTGGTCGGCATCGCCTTGCCCTCGTCGATCGACTACGCCGTGGCCTACCAGGCCGTGTTGCGCCTGGGGGCCATCGCCAGCGGCATGAACCCGCGACTCGGAGCGGCCGAGACCGCGCACATCCTCGAGCGCAGCGCCCCCCGGGTCGTGGTCACCGACGCCGACCTGCCCGATGCGTCGCCCCGCCTCACCGTCGCCGAGCTGCGCGAGGCGGCCACCGACCGGGCCTTCACCGCTCGACCGGATCGCCACCGCACCGACCCCGTCGCCATCGTCTGGACCAGCGGCACGACCGGGCGCCCCAAGGGCGCAGTGTTCGATCACGGTTGCCTCGAGGCCATGACCCGGGCGGCCGGTCCGCTCTCCCGGCCCGGCGACCGCCGGCTCTCGCCGCTGCCGTTTGCCCACGTCGGCTACATGACCCGCGTGTGGGACGAGCTGGCCCACGTCATCACCACCGTCATCATCCCCACCCCGTGGACGGCCGCCGACGCCCTGCGCCTCATCGGTGCGGAGCGGGTCACGGTGGGCCAGGGCGTTCCCGCCCAGTGGCAGATGATGCTTTCCCACCCCGACCTGGCTGCCACCGACACGTCGAGCCTGCGCATCGTGAGCCTCGGTGCCGCCCGGGTGCCGCCGGAGCTCCCGCCGGCCATGCGCCACGCGTTCGGCTGCCCGGTGGTGGTGCGCTACACGTCCACCGAAGCCTGCGTGTCCACCGGAACCGCCCTCGACGACCCCGACGACGTCGTGTCCGAGACGGTCGGCACTCCTGGTGCCGGTGTCGAGATGGAACTGCGGGGCGCCGACGGTCGGGGCCCGGTGGTCGCGATCGGTTCGGTGGGCACGGTGTGCCTGCGCAGCCGGGCCATGTTCCGTCGCTACTGGCGCGAGCCCGAGCTCACCGACGCCGCCGTCGACCCCGAGGGCTGGTTGCTCACGGGCGATCTGGGGAGCCTCGACGAGCGGGGCGACCTGCGCCTGGCCGGGCGCAGCACCGAGATGTACATCCGCGGGGGCTACAACGTGTACCCGGTCGAGGTCGAGAACCACCTCGGCCTGCATCCCGCCGTCGACCGGGTCGCCGTGGTCGGGACGCTCGCCCCCGTGCTCGGCGAGATCGGCGTGGCCTTCGTGGTCCCGGCCGACGGCGCCCGCCCCGAGCTCGGGGATCTGCGGTTGTGGTGCAAGGAGCAGTTGGCCGATTACAAGGCGCCCGACTGCCTCGTGTTCCTCGACGAGTTGCCCCTGACCCCGATGAGCAAGATCGACAAGAGGGCCCTCGCGCCCGCCGCCGCCGAGGCCGAGAAGGCCTGGGAACGATGAGCAGAAAGAGTAACGACTGATGGGTATCTGTGACGGACGGGTGGTCGTGATCACCGGCGCCGGGCGGGGTTTGGGCCGGGCCCATGCCCTGGCCTTCGCCGCCGAGGGGGCGATGGTCGTGGTCAACGACCTCGGCGCCTCGCTCCAGGGCGAGGGGGTCGACGCCAGCCCCGCCCAGGAGGTCGTGAACGAGATCGAGGCCATGGGCGGGGCCGCCATCGTGAACGGCGACGACATCAGCGACTGGGACGGCGCCGGCAACCTGATCGACTCGGCCATCGAGGTCTTCGGTGGCCTCGACGTCGTCGTCACCAACGCCGGCATCGTGCGTGACCGCATGTTCGTCAACATGACCGTCGACGACTGGGACGCAATCATGCGGGTGCACCTGAGGGGTACCTTCTGCCCGGTGAAGCGGGCCGTCGAGTACTGGCGGGCCGAGTCGAAGGCCGAGCGCCAGCGTGCTGCCCGCGTGATCACCACGTCGTCGGGCGCCGGGCTCATGGGCAGCCTGGCCCAGACCAACTACTCGTCGGCCAAGGCCGGCATCGCCACCTTCACCCTCAACATCGCGGCCGAGCTCGGCCGCATCGGGGTCACTGCCAACTCCATCGCCCCCTCGGCCCGCAGCCGTATGACCGAGGACGCCTTCCCGGAGATGATGGCCCGCCCCGAGAGCGGGTTCGACGCCATGGACCCGGCCAACATCAGCCCGATCGTGGTGTGGCTGGGCAGCGAGGAGAGCGGACACGTCACCGGCCGGGTGTTCGAGTGCGCCGGCGGTGAGCTGAGTGTGGCTGATGGGTGGCAACACGGCACGCCGGTCGACAAGGGCGACCGTTGGGATCCGGCCGAGCTCGGCCCTGTTGTCGATCAGCTCATCGCCGAGGGCCCCCCACCTGCGCCGGTCTACGGAACTCAGTAGCCGGCGAATCATGTCGGCCGGGGAAGGTGACGTGGAGGTGGCAGCCGTCGGCGAGGCCGACCAGGCCGACCACGTGGTGGCCACCGACGGGCGCGTCATCGGCCGCCGGGCCATCCAGACTCGCCGCCGGATCCTGGACACCACGGCGGTGCTCCTGCAACAGCAGGGGGCCCTCGACCTGAAGGTCATCGACGTGGCCCGTGAGGTGGGCACTTCGCCGGCGACCTTCTATCAGTACTTCGCCGACGTCGAGGACGCCATCCTTGCCCTGGCCACCGAGACGGTCACCGGGGTCGAGGTCTTCGCCGAGCGATTCGCCACCGACTGGACGGCCCCCGGCGGGCTCGACGAAGCCCGCTCGCTGGTCGGGTCCTACATGGATTTCTGGGGTGAGCACCAGGCCGTGCTGCGCATCATGCACCTTCGGGCCGACGAGTTCGACCCGCGCTTTCGCAGCGTCCGACGCTCGTACAACGAACCGCTCCTCGCCGCCATGGTGGTGAAGGTGAAGGGCGCCCAGGACGCCGGGCGGTTGCCGCTCGACCTCGAGCCCTTCGCCACCGCCGGAGCCATGCTGGCCGTGCTCGACCGCCTCACCAGCTTCCGTGAGACCTTCGAGCGCCGGGGCACCAGCCGGAGCGCGATGGTGGCCACCGTGGCCCGCATCCTGCACACCACCCTCACCGGTACGACGCCGTAGTGGTGCGTCGCGGGCGAGGGGCGGGGTCGGGTCAGCCGTTCACCCGGTTCGCCTGGCTGTAACCCGTGAGGGCGGCTCGATCGTCGTCCAGCACGAAGCCGGACTCGATGGAGCCGTTCGTGGCCGCGTCGTAGCGCTGCTGGTACTCGGCCGACGAGGGGTACAGCTCGGCGAGGCGATCCACCGGGAGGGGCACCGTCGAACCCAACAGGATGCAGAGCAGGGTGGGGTCAGGGCCGGGTTGACCCGAGAGCACGTCGACGGGCACGTCGACCGGAGGCGTGCGCACGCCACCCAACGCGATGCCGTCGCCGTCGCGAACGTTCGCCGGTGGCTGGTCGGTGGTGAGTTCGAGGAGGGGGGCGGTGGGCGGCGCGTCGCCCGTCGTCACCCATCGGTCGAGGCTGCGCAGCGCCGCTTTGGCCACGATGTGGAGGGGTCCGTCGTTGATCGGCACGCCGCAGTCGATCAACTCGGCGGTGGGCCCCAGGATGTGGGCGTCGGCATGGGAGGTGCCGGCCACCTCCCAGAGCCGGAATCGATCGGTGTCGGGCTGGCGGGCCGCCACCGATCGCAGGACCCCGTTGACGTCGGCTTCCGCTTGGAGATTCATGACCGGGGCGTCGAGGTCGGTGCGGAAGCGAACCGGATCGCTGCTGATGGCGCCGGCCAGATCGGCGCTCTCACCGGGACCGACGAGGCCGAGGGCCACCGCGGAGCGGCTGTGGACGAAGAACCCGTCGAAGGCGTCGGTGAGGGGCTGTACGCCGTTGTAGTAGGTGGTCAGCGCGATTGCCGACTGCGACTCCCCGGCCGCGAGCAGGCGCGTGGGTTCGAGGCCGTCGGTCATCGGTCCCCTGGCGCGGATCGCCCGGGCCACCTGGGTGTAGATGTCGAACGAGAACCCGTCACCGGGATGGGCGAGCGTCGCGTAGCGAGCGGGGTCGATGGCCTTCAGGCCCTTGCCCGTGACGTCGCTGGCGGTCGGGGTCTTCACGAGCACCGGACCCCCCTCGACCCCGATGCGCTGCGCGGACACGCCCACCCACGTGTGGCCCTGTCGGGTGATCTCCTCGTGGAGGCTGGTCCACTCGACGTCGGCGTCCAATCCCCCGCTGACGTTGAGCCATTCCACGACGACCGTGCCGCTGGAATCGGTGGCTTCGGCCGAACGGCGCACGAGGACGCGGCTGCGGTACGGGGCGCGGCCGTCGGGGGCAAGAGCCCACATGCCGTCACCGGTCAGCGGTGACGTCGGGGTGTAGGAGGTGGCCACGCCTTCGGCCACGAACTCCTGCTCGACATAGCCGGCGGCGGCCAGGTCGACCGTGGTGGCCGCCCCTATGAACGGCTTGCCGGGCGCGGTGATCTCGCTCAGCCCGGCCGCCGGGCCCGCCGGCCGAGGCGGGCGGGTCGAGACGGTGGTGGCGCTGGTGTCGTTCGCGGCGGAATCGCCTGACGGTGTAGTGGTGCAGGCACTCCCGACGAGCAGCGCTCCGGCCACGGCCAAGCTCGTGACCCCCCGGCCGACTTGCATCATATCCCCCCATGCTCGTCGAATGATCGCTCGTTCTAGCAGCCCGGGGGACGTCAGCCCTCGGGCAGCACGAAGTTGCGTCGGAGGCGGCTGAGCCGCAGGTGGGCGATCCTCCACCCACCGTCGAGCTTCACGTACCGCTCGTGGTAGTGCCCGAATCCGTGCATCGACACCATGGCCGAGCCCGGAGGCCACTCGAGGTTGTCCTCCATGGCCCAGATGCCGGTGGCCTCGGTGACGGAGGTGACGGTGATCTCGGGCATGTGCCCGTGGTGGACCGTGACGACCTCGTCGATCGAGCCCGACACGAAGGCGGCGATGGCCTCGTTGCCCTCGATCGTGGCTCCCGCCTCCTCCTGCATGTCCATCACCGCGTCGGGGGCGAAGACGCCGGCGAACCCCGCCCAGTCCTTCGTGTCCATGCATCGGAAGTAGCGGGCCTTCAGCCGGCGGATCGCGTCGGCGGCGATCAGGCGCTCGAGTTCATCCATCAGAGGGTCCTCCTCACCAGCCGCGGTACTGCACGTCGCGGCGCTCCTTGAACGCAGCGACACCTTCCTGGAAGTCCAGCGTGTACGAGGCCAGCTCCTGGGCCCACGCCTCGTCGGTGAATGCCCCGCCCCGGTCGGAGTCGAGGCTGCGGTTGAGCAGCCACTTCGACAGCATCAGCGCCTTGGTGGGGGCTTCGGCCAGCCGGCCGGCCCACTCGGCGGCGGCGTCGTGCAGCTCGGCGTGGGGCACGACCTTGTTGACCAGGCCGATGCGCGCGGCTTCGTCGGCGCGGATGTCGTCACCGAAGAAGATGAGCTCCTTGGCCTTCTGGAGGCCCACGATGCGCGGCAGCAGGTAGGCGCCACCTCCGTCGGGGGTGATGCCGCGACGCACGAAGACCTCGATGAACTTGGCGTTGTCGGCGGCGATCACCAGGTCGGCGGCGAAGGCGATGTGGGCGCCGATGCCGGCGGCGGTGCCGTTGACGGCGGCGATCACCGGCTTCTCGCAGTCCATGATCGCGCTCACGAGCCGCTGGGCGCCCCGCTTGATGTTGCGGCCCACGTCGCCGAGGGCCTTGTCCGGTGCATCGGCGGGGCCCGGGTTCACGGGGAGGCGCGACACCCGTAGGTCGGCACCCGTACAGAAGTGGCGTTCGCCGGCCGCGGTGATCACCACGGCCCGCACGTTGAGGTCGCCGCTGGCCCCTTCGAGCAACTCGATGATGCGGTTGCGCTGGTCGGGCGTGATGGCGTTGGCGGCGTCGGGTCGGTTGAGGGTGAGCCAGGCCACCCCGTTGTCGGCGACCTCCCACAGCAGATCGGTGTCCACGGTGCTCTCGCCGTCGCTCATCGTCGTGTCGTCCTCGGGGTGCAGGGGCCGGCAGCGTCGGGCTTCACCCCGGCCGGGCTCCTCTTCCTAGCACCCCGCCCCGCTCGGCGCGATGGGTGCCGGGACGGCCATGGGTGATGGTCGGTGGCTACGGTGGGTCAGGTGAACGAGTCATGGCGCCCGGATGCACTGGACGCGAACGGCGACCCCATCGCACCAGGGATCGACGGGCGCTACGGCGACGAGTCCCCCGACGACGTGATGTTCGACGACCCGCGCTTCGACGAGCTGCGTTTCGACGACGAGTACCTCCGCACCCGCCCCGCCATCCACGCGGTCATCGAACAGCCCGAACCGGGGTTCCCGGGGTTCAGGTACAACCAGTGGACGGTCGAGGGGGAGATCGAGCGGTTCGGGGCCTTCGGGCGGGCGGCCTCGGCCGCCACCGGCTGGAAGCGCACGGTGGCGCGGGTGATGGTGGTGCTGTTCCTGGGTTCGATCCTGCTGGTGTTCGCAGCCCAGCTCCGGCTCATCGTGGGTTACTGACCGGTGTCGCGCTCGTAGCGCCAGCCTTCCTTCAGCATCCACAGACGGTGCCGGGGTCCGGCCCGGTCGGGATCCTCGTCGTCGTAGCCGGCATCGCCGTGGTAGAGGGCCACCGCGCCCCCGTCGACTCGCGCGAAGCGGGTGGTGAAGTGCTCGACCGGTCCCGCGGTCAGGCCATCGAGGGCAGCGTCGACCGAACCGAAGCCGAGCAGTTGCTCGAGGGTGATCCACGTCGGCGGGGCGAGCTCGATCTCTCCGGTGTTGCGTCGGGTGAGGGCGTCGGCCGGGGCCAGCCAGCCGAACTCGTGGATCTCGCCGCCGTCGACGCGCAGGTCGGCCAGCTCGGCCGGGGCCCGGGCCGCGAAAAACCAGGTGGCGAATCGCTTCGGCGTGATGGGCGGTGGGGTCCAGTGCGAGAACCAGACCAGTCCGGCCTCCTCGATGGTGAGGCCCGTCTCCTCCGCCGCTTCTCTGACCGCCGCTCGTCGGGCCGCCGCCATCACCGCATCCGGGTCGTCGGGCGCAACGACACCGCCCGGGTAGTCGGCGGGGTCGATGCGACCGCCGGGGAAGACCCACATCCCCCCGGCGAACTCGAGCTTCGAGTTGCGCCGCACCATCAGCACCTCGACCACCCCAGCGGTGTCGCGCAGCAGGACCGTGGTGGCCGCCGGAACGGGGGGCGCCACCGTGGCGGGGGTGTCGAAGGCCGCCTCGGTGCCGGTTCGGGACGGGGGGACAGCCGCCGTGTCGCCCTCGCCGTCACGCCCGCTGTCGCCCATCGCGCCACCCTAGGGCGGGGGTCTCAGGCCAGGCCCAGACGCCGCAACATGGCGACCGGAACCCCGGGGTCGCCGGCGGCCAGGCGCGCCGCCCGCTCCACGTTGACTTCGTCGAGGTCGCGGTCGGGCCAGTCGTCCCACGGGCCGTCGGGGATCCGACGCGGGTCGCCTTCGGCGTCGGCCACTGCGTACAGATAGGCCTGGAGCACGAGCAGCGACCCGGCATCGCCGACCGGCCCCACTCCGGGCACGACGACCGGGGCCTGCTCGCTCAGCTCCCCCAAGGTGTCGGCCCAGGCCTCGGGGTTGCCGTCGTAGGCGTTCGGCGTGGTGGCGAACACGGCCAGGGCGCCGGCGAAGAGCACGCCCGCCGACGGCACCAGCACGACCAGGTTCTCGGCCTGGGGACCGGTGGCCGGCACGACGCACACCTTCTGGGTCAGCCACGCGGCACTGGCGATGGTGTGCGAGACCGGGCGGGTGCGGAACTCCTCGTCGAACTCGTCGGCGTAGGCGGGCACCAGCCGCCGGTAGGCATCGAGCGGCACCGGCTGGTCGAGCAGCGCACTCGTCTGGGGGCGCCCGTAGCGGGCGGCCATCCAGAACACCGACGACCCGCCCACCGCGTCGACGTGGCTCGAGGTGTACACCACCCGTCGCACCGGCACCCGGAAGCCCTTGAGCGCTTCGTTGAGGGCTCGGGCCGCCGAAGGAGAGGCCACGGTGTCGATCAGCGTGATGCCGTCGTCCTCCACCACCACGCCGGCGTTCGGGCCCGGTCGGCCCCGGCCATCGGTGCCCCGCCACACGAACACGCCGGGCGACAGCGGTTCGAGCTGGCCGGCATCGGGGGCGATGGGGCCGACGTCGGGGGTGGGCGGCATCGGGCCGAGGAGCTCGGACATCCCGTCGAGCCTACGGCCCGTTCCGGGCCGGGCTGCCGGTCTCCGCTCGGCTCCGGCCGGGAACTGGGGGTACGGTCCGCGCCACCATGACGACCATGGACGGCCCCACCCACGGGGATCTCCCCACCCCACGTTCCCAGGCGGCGATGGCGCCCGCCGACGCGGTGCTGTGGGACATCGAGGCCGACCCGCTCCTGCGCTCCACCATCGTCGGGGTGGCGCTGCTCGACCGGGCGCCGGACTGGGATCGGCTCTGCGCCCGGATGGAACGGGTGAGCCGGCTGATCCCCAGGCTGCGCGAGCGGGTGGTCGACGGGCCGTTCGGTCTCGTCCCGCCGCGTTGGGTGGCCGACGACGACTTCGATCTCGTCTACCACCTGCGCCGGGCCCGGTGCCCCGACCCCGGCGACGTGCGGGCTGTGCTCGATCTGGCCCAGCCCATCGCCATGGCCGGCTTCGATCGGTGCCGACCCCTGTGGGAGTTCACCCTCGTCGAGGGCCTGGCCGACGGGTCGGCCGCGCTCGTCCAGAAGATCCACCACTCCCTGACCGACGGCATCGGCGGGGTGGAGTTGGCCCTGCTCATCCTGGACGACCGGGCCGACACGCCCGAGCCGGAGATGCCGCCGCTCCCGCGGGTGCGCCCCCCGTCGACGGCGGCCGAGATGGCCGTGCGGGCCACCGGCGACGGTATCGCCACTGCCCTCGACGTCGTGCGCGGCCTCCCGGACTTCGCCCGCGCCGCCGTGCCCAACCTGGGCGAGCTGGTTCCCTCGGTCGGCCGGCTGCTGCGCCCCGTGGCCGCGCCGGCCTCGCCGCTCATGCGGGGCCGCAGCCTCACCCGACGCCTCAACGTGTTCGAGGTGCCCCTCGACGGGTTGCGGACCGCCGGCAAGTCGGTGAGAGGCACCGCCAACGACGCCTACCTGGCCGCGGTGATCGGGGGCCTGAGCCGGTACCACGCTCACCACGCCGTGGCCGTCGAGACCCTGAGGGTCACGATGCCCGTCAACATTCGCAGTGACGCCGACGAGGTGGCGGGAAACCGGTTCACCCCCGCCCGCTTCGCCGTGCCCGCCGACATCGACGACCCGGCCGACCGCATGCGGACCATGGGGCGCTGCGCCCGAGAGGGTCGTGATGAGCCGGCGAATGAATTCACTGACGTGCTGGCCGGCGCCCTGGGTGTGCTGCCGCGTCCGGTCACCATTGCCGTCCTCGGCGGCATGCTGCGCAACATCGACCTGGTCTGCACCAACGTTCCGGGCATTCCGCAGCGCTCGTGGCTCGTCGGTGCCGAAGTGCAGCGTTGGTTCGCCTTTGCGCCCACCAGCGGTTCGGCCCTCGCCGTGGCCCTGATGTCGTTCGTGGGGGTGGCCTGCATCGGGGTGATCACCGATTCGGCCGCGGTTCCCGACCCCGAGGTGCTGACCCGCTTCCTCGAGGAGGAGTTCGCAGCGGTGCTCGCCGTGGGCTCGGCCGACGACTAGTCGGGCGTCCGGGCCCCCTTCGCGCCGACCATCCCGTTCGGACTACGGTCCCCGCCGTGGCGAACCACAAGAAGACGAAGAAGCCCCGCAAGCCGCGCCAACCCCTTCCCAAGGTGGGCACACCTGCGAACAACCGCTATCGACTGGAGCACAGCCGGCGCGATGTCGTCGACTTCGGCCGTGGCGGCAACAGCCGGTGGATGGGGATCCTGGTGATCGTCGTGCTGGTGCTGGTGGCTCTCGGCTTCGTCGGCTGGATCGTCCTCACCTGACCGGTGTCAGATGGTGGTGCTGAGACCGCCATCGACCGGGATCACCGCGCCGGTGAGATAGCGGCCGGCCCGTGACGACAAGAAGATGGCCGTACCCGCCATGTCGGTCGGCTCGCCGATGCGACCGAGGGGCACCGACCGCCTGATCTCCTCGCCGAAGGTCTCGAGGGTGGCCTCCATCATCTTCGACTCGAAGGGGCCGGGGGCGATGGCGTTGACGGTGATGAGGTCCGGGGCCAGGTGGGCGGCCAGCACCCGGGTGAGGTGGTGGACCGCGGCCTTCGACGCCGAGTAGGAGTAAGTCTCGAGGGCGGACACGTGCAGACCGTCGATCGAGCCGATGTTGATCACCCGCGAGGGATCGTCGGGTGTGGCCGCCGCCGCCAGCGCGTCGCGCAGGAAGCGGGTGAGGTGGAAGACGCCCTTCACATTGAGATCGAGCACTCGGTCCCACGCGGCGTCGTCGAAGTCGTCCATCGGTGCCCCCCAGGTGGCTCCGGCGTTGTTGACGAGGATGTCGAGCTGACCCCCTTCCGCCTCGGAGACCTGCTCGGCCAGCCGGCGGCACTCCGCTTCGGTGGAGAGGTCGGCTGGCATCGAGCGGCACTCGCCGACGGCCGACAACTCGGCCGCCACCGCGTCGCAGACCTCGGCCTTGCGTGACGACACCGTGACCTTCGCCCCGGCCTCCACGAAGCCTCGGGCGATCATCAGCCCGATACCGCGGCTACCGCCGGTGATCAGGGCCCGCTTGCCGTCGATGTCGAAGAGATCGCTCACGCGGCGCCCCCTTCCGCCGGGCGGCGGTGATCGTCGAGCAAGAGGTGCTGGGAGAGGTCGCCGTAGAGGGCGGGGAGCAGGATCCGCTCGGCGAAGGCCCATCGGCCGTCGACCCGGGCGAAGCGGTCGTGGTAATCGCCGGCGATGATCGGCTGGAGGGAGAGGGTCGCGGTGGCCTGATACACGGTGAATCGGGACCGGGCCTTCGCGGTGGCCGTGCCGGCGTCGATCTCGATGATGGCGTTGGTGATCATGTGGCGGGTCTTCGGGGTGCCGTCGTCGGGGTAGCGGCGCGTCGAGACCTCGTAGAACTTGGTCACCGCCTCGGCGCCCGTGACGATCGGGGTACCATCGGGACCGCAGATCCGCCCATGGGCGAACAGTGCGCCCACGGCCTCGAAGTTCCCGGCGTCGATCGCCTCGGCGTACAGATGGAGCAGCGTCTCGATGTCCCCGCGGTCGTCGGCCATGACCGGCGACAGTACTTCTCGCCGGTGATCCCGGCTCCGGGGCTGGGCCGAACGGCCCGAATGGGCCTGGGGGATGTTCACGGAGCGTGGTCATCCCGTATCGTGATTCCACTTCCAAGTGACGCCGGGACGGGCGTCGGGCAAGGCAGGTTCGGAGTTCTCCGAGCCGGGAGGACTGGTGATGGAGTACGAGAAGCGGAAAGGCGCGCTCGGGGCCGTGACGACCCCGGCCGACGCAGCGCGCCCTCCTTGGGATCTGACGGCCTTCGACGTCGTCCCTGTCGGTGTCGGTCTCTGGGACAAAGGGGCCCGCCTCGAACACGCCAACCCGGTGCTCTGTGACCTCCTCGGTTCTTCCCTCAGCCGGCTACGCGGCAGCGACCTGCTCGACCTCGTGCTGGTCGACGATCGCTCGGCCGCGGCGGTGGCCGTGGCCGAGCTCCTCGGCGGGCGGAGCAACGCCGCCCAGTGCCATGTCCGGGGTGCGGGCCGCGACGGCAACCGGCGAATCGTCCCCTGGCCCCTCCGGATGAATCTCACCGTCTTCTACGGCGCCGACGGCCAACCCGGGGGTCTGCTGGGTCAGGTCTTCGAGTTCACGCCGGTCCGGACGGGTCTGGCCACCCCCGAGGGCTTGGCCCAGGTGCTCGACGCCGTCGCCGATTTCCTGCTCGTCATCGAAGTCGACGGGCTCGTGTCCTCCGGCAACCGGGCGGCTCGCGATGCGTTCGGCGCGGGTGAGCACCCCCGGGTGAGCACGTCCCTCGTCGCCCTGCTCGAGCCCGAAAGCCTCGCGCGGTATCACGACGCCATCGAGCCGGCCCTGCTGGCCGTCGGGTTCTGGCAGGGGGAGCTGACCTTCCGCAACCGGGAACTCCAGGCGGTGCCGGTGTCGGCGCGGTTCGTGTCGCACGGGCCCCGCCCCGGATCGGCCACCACCGATTCGCTCGGCGCCGTGTCGGTGTTCGCCCGCGACATCACCGAGTTGAAGAACGCCGAACAGCGGCTCCGTCAGCTCGCCACCCACGACTACCTCACCGGCCTGCCCAACCGTCTTCTTCTCTACGATCGCCTCGAGCTGGCCCTGAACCGCTACGCCCGGTACGGCAACCCGGTGGCGCTCATGTTCTGCGATCTCGACGACTTCAAGTCCGTGAACGACGAGCACGGCCACCAGGTGGGCGACGGCGTGCTCGTGCAGGTTGCGGACCGCATCCACTCGGTGGTCCGCGACACCGACACCGCCGCCCGGGTCGGCGGCGACGAGTTCGCCCTCCTCGTCGAGGGGATCGACGACATCTATCGGCTCACCAGCGTGGCCGACCGCCTGGTGGCGCGTGTCGCCGAACCGATCTTCGTCGGCCGCGTGGTCGCCGAGATCGGCGTCTCCATCGGCTTGGTGCTGGCCTCCGACCGATGCCACCAGATCGACAGGCTCGTGGCCCTCGCCGACTCGGCCATGTACCAGGCCAAGGAGGCGGGGCGCGGCCGCTACGTGGTCATCGCCGGCGACGACGGCTGACGACGGCGGCTGAGCGGCGGTCAGACCGACGAAGGGTCCATCAACGCCAGCGCCGGCCCGTGCAGGAGCTGCTTGTGGATGGCCAGCACCGTGCGGCTCTTGCCGGCCAGCGCTCCCGCCCGGGCCACCGCTCGGGGCAGCACCTCCTCGGCCCCGACCGCATCGTCGACGAACCCGGCGGCCACAGCCTCGGGACCGGTGTAGCGCCGGGCGGTGTTGAGGGCCTCGCTGAGCGGCCGCTTGGGGAGGCGGGTGGCGAGGAGCGCGAGGATGCGCTCGTCGACCGGGAGACCCAGATCAACCTCGGGCATGCACCAGTAGCCGCGATCGGTGCGCATCACCGCGTGGTCGAACACGGTGCACAACATCGCCCCCGCCCCGAACGCGTGACCGTTGACGGCGGCCACCGTGGGCGCGTCGAGACGCAGGATCCGGGCGTAGGCGAGGAAGAGGTCGTCCATGAAGGGCCCCGCTTCGGCCGGATGACTCAGCAACCAGTCGAGGTCGAGTCCGTTGCTGAAGAACTTCCCGATACCGGTCACGACGAGCGCACACGGTCCCTCCCGTGCCTCCACCTGGTCGAGTGCATCGTGCAACCCCATCAGCGACGGAGGGTTCCAGCGGTTCTCTTCACCGTCCATCACGACGACGGCGACATCGGCTTCCCAGGTCAGTTCGATCATGGCGCCGATGCTGCCAGACCACGCCCCGTCTAGCCTCGCACCCGTGGCCGACTACCGCGCTCCTCTCCGTGACATCCGCTTCGTCCTCGATCACCTCACCGACATCGAAGGGTTGTGCGCCCTCGAGGCGTTCTCCCACCTCGACCCCGAGACCATCTTGGGCGTCATCGAGGAGAACGGCCGTTTCACCGCCGACGTGATCGCCCCGCTGAACCGCTCGGGTGACGTCGAGACCAGCCGCTACGACGCCGCCTCGGCCTCGGTCACCACCCCGGCCGGCTTCGTGGACGCCTACCGTCAGTACGTCGCCGGGGGCTGGGGTGGGGTGGCGTTCCCCGAGACCTACGGCGGGGGCGGGTTCCCGTGGCTGATCGGCATCGTGCTCCAGGAGTTCATCTCCTCGGCCAACATGGCCTTCTCGATGGCCCCGCTGCTCACCCAGGGCGCCATCGACCTGCTCATGCACCACGGCAGCGAGCAGCAGAAGGAGACCTACCTCACCAAGATGGTCACCGGCGAGTGGACCGGCACCATGAACCTCACCGAGCCCGAGGCCGGCTCGGACGTGGGCGCCGTGCGCACGAAGGCCGTGCCTGCCCCCGACGGGTCGTGGCGGATCACCGGCACCAAGATCTACATCTCGTTCGGTGAGCACGACATGGCCGACAACATCGTCCACCTCGTGCTGGCCCGCACCCCCGATGCCCCGCCCGGCACCAAGGGGATCTCGTGCTTCGTCGTGCCCAAGTTCCTCGTCGGCGACGACGGCTCGCGGGGCGAACGCAACGACGTCACCTGTCTGTCGATCGAGCACAAGATGGGTATCAGGGCCAGCCCCACGTGCGTCATGAGCTACGGCGAGAACGGTGGCGCCGTGGGTCACCTCATCGGCGAAGAGAACCAAGGCATGCGCTACATGTTCACGATGATGAACCAGGCTCGCCTCTCGGTGGGCCTCGAGGGTCTGGCGCTGGGGGAGCGGGCCTACCAGGACGCTCTCCAGTACGCCCAGGAGCGCCGCCAGGGCCGGGCCCCGGGGGCGCCGCCGGGTGAGACCTCGCTCATCATCGACCTTCCCGACGTGCGCCGCATGCTGCTCACCATGAAGGCGCTCGTCGACGCCCTCCGGGCCATCATCTACACCAACGCCGAAGCGATCGATCTCGCCGCTCACCACCCCGACGAAGAGGTGCGCCGCCGCAACTCCGAACTGGTCGAGCTGCTCATCCCCGTCTCGAAGGGCTTCGGCACCGACATGGGCATCGAGATCACGTCGCTGGCCATCCAGGTCTACGGGGGCATGGGCTACATCGAGGAGTCGGGGGTGCCCCAGCACTACCGCGACGCCCGGATAACGACCATCTACGAGGGGACGAACGGCATCCAGGCCATGGACCTCGTCGGCCGGAAGCTCTCGATGCGCGCCGGGGGGGTGGTGCACGACTTCCTCGCTGACATCGACGCCCTCGATGGTCGCCTCGAAGCCGCTGGGGCCGAGTTCGAGCCGGTGCGCACTCAGCTCGCAGCCGCCCGTGCCGTCGTGGGCGACAGCGTGGCCTGGATCCTCGAACACGGGGCGGCCGACGTCCGTGACGCCCTCGCCGGGGCCACCCCGTTCCTGCGCATGTTCGGGCTGCTCGTGGGCGGTCGCTATCTGGCCGAGGCGGCGCTGGCGGCGCACGCCGCGCAGGCCGAGGATCGCGGCGATCACGACCACCTCGCCGCCCGCATCACGATCGCCCGCTTCTACGCCGAGAACCTGCTGCCGGCCGTGACCGGCCTGGCGCCCGCCGTGCGGGCTGGGCACGCCGACCTCTACGCCGTGGGCCCCGCCGCCATGGCGGGTTAGGAGCATCCGGTGTCGTTGTCAGAGGCCGCGGGGCTGATCGTCGGGTCCATCCCCAGCCCGAGCAGCGGCAAGCTCGGTCCACTGAACATGTACGGCCTGATGATCGCCCTCGCCGTCCTGGCCGGCATCGAGATCGCCCGCGTGCGGTGGCGGGCCCGGGGCGGTGATCCCGACGACATCTATGCCATCGCCTTCCTCGCCGTGCCCGCCGGGCTCATCGGGGCCCGGCTCTATCACCTGGCCACCGACTGGCGCAGCTACGAAGGTCGCTGGGGTGACGCCGCCAAGATCTGGGAAGGGGGGCTCGGGATCCCGGGGGGTCTCGCCCTCGGGGTGGGTGTCGGGGTGTGGGTGGCCTACCGCCGCGGCCTACGGATCTCGGTGGGTCTCGACGCCATCATCCCGGGCATCGCCGTCGCCCAGGCCATCGGGCGCCTCGGGAACTGGTGGAACCAGGAGTTGTTCGGCCGTCCCAGCGATCTTCCTTGGGCACTGCAGATCTCACCGACGAACGCCGCGGCCGCCGGCTACCCGGGCGTCGCCACCTTCCACCCCACGTTCCTCTACGAGATGCTCTGGAACCTCGGCCTCTTCGCGGTCCTCGTCCTCATCGACCGCCGCCGCAACCTGCGGCCGGGCACGTTGCTGCCGATCTACATCGGCGGCTATTTCCTCGGTCGGCTCTGGATCGAGGCCCTCCGCGTCGACACCGCGAGCATCATCTTCGGCCTGCGGGTCAACATCTGGTTGTCGATCCTGGGCATCGTCGGAGCGATCGTGGCTGTTGGCGTGCGGGGTCTGCGTCACCGGCCCGATGACAGCGACGAGCCCTACCGCGACGGGCACCGTTGGGTGCCGCCCGGCGACGAGGCGCAGGCCGAGCTCGCCGACGGGACCGATGGGACCGGGACCGAGGTCAGCGATGGGCCAGGGGTGCCTCGACCGTCGACATGAAGTCCCACGGCAGCTCCGGGTCGAGCCCGTCGGCCAGGCGGTCCAGGTGGCTGGTGCCGTGCACCGTGCGGGCCAGGCGGTTGGCGGCGTGGTGCGGCGACAGCTGGTTCGCCGATACCGTCGGCGGCGAGGGTCTGGTCCTCGTAGTCGGCGGCGACGTGCAGGAACGGGTAGGCGCAGAACCGCAGGAGGAGGTCGAGGTCGAGGTCGAGATCTCGCGGGCCGCCCCGGGCCCACTCGAAGTCGAGCATGGCCGAGATGGCCGTGCCGTTCCACAGCACGTTCTCGAAGGTGATGTCGCCGTGAACGAGGTGCGAGGTGGAGAAGGGGTCGAGGGCCGCCGACGTGGCCCGCACCATCTCGGTGGCGCCCTCGGTCACCTGCCGATCCATCGACGGCATCGCCAGGAGTGCGTCGATGGCTTCGAGCAGGGGTCGCGTGGCCGTGTACTCCTGGTCGCACAGAAGCTGGGGGGCGGCGTCGATCGGAGGCAGATCCGGGGGGCACGCCATCGCGTGCAGGCTGCGCATCAGTCCGGCGGGCAGGCGTGGGCCCAGATAGGCCTCGCGACGCAGCCGCTGGTTGGGCTTGCGGTTCACCCGGATCGCGAAGTCGTCGGTCAGCCACACCTCGTTGGTGACGCTGCTGGCCCGGTTGAGGGCCATCGTGTAAGCGAGCCCGGCGTCGGACAGGGCGCGGCGGGCTCGGGCTTCGTCGAAGTCGCTCACCGAGGCGACCGGGCCGGTCGGGACGAGATGGGCTCGGGTGACGAAAGCATGATCATTTTCATGTCGGCAGTGACCGGGCGGCTCTTGATCGGTCGGATGGCCCAATTGTCGGGTTCGGTGAACAGTCGGTGTCCTCGGGCATAGGTTCAGCCCCCGACGTGTTCGGACCCACGACCGGTACGGTTCCGGCACGCTCTCCAGGAGGGAATGACCATGTCGATCTACGACACCGCCATCCGAAAACTCGACGGCACGCCCGCGAACCTCAGCGCGCTGGCCGACCAGACCGTGCTCGTGGTGAACGTGGCCTCGAAGTGCGGCCTCACCCCGCAGTACGAGGGTCTCGAGCGGTTGCAGCAGCGGTATGCCGATCAGGGGTTCACCGTGCTGGGCGTGCCGTGCAACCAGTTCCTCGGCCAGGAGCCGGGCACCGCCGAGGAGATCCAGACCTTCTGCTCCACCACCTACGGCGTCAGCTTTCCGCTGACCGAGAAGGTCGACGTGAACGGCGACGACCGCCACCCGCTCTACGCCGAGCTCACCGCCGTACCCGATGCGGCCGGTGAAGCCGGTGACATCCAGTGGAACTTCGAGAAGTTCCTCGTGGCGCCCGGTGGGGAGTCGATCACCCGATTCCGCCCCACGGTCGAGCCCGAGGCCGACGAGGTCGTCGCCGCCATCGAGGCCTCGCTGGGCTGAGGGCCACTCGTCGTGGCCGGCCGGGCCCTTCGGCGAGGATGAGCGGGTCCGCCGGTGGGGCCGGGTAGGCTCAGGCTGTGTTCCGTGGCGGCCGACCGGCCGCCCGGCGGCGCCCCAGCGTCGCTCCCCCCGTGTCGGCATCCACCGTCGGTGGACTCTGCGCCGGCACCCCGACCCTCGAGGCCCGCCCCACCATGACCACCTTCGCCGATCTCGGCGTCTCCCCCGATTTCACGGCGAAGTTGGCCGCCAAGGGCATAGACGCCCCCTTTCCGATCCAAGAGCTCACCATCCCCGATGCCCTCGCCGGTCGCGACGTCTGTGGGAAGGCCAAGACAGGTTCGGGCAAGACGTTGGCCTTTGGTCTGCCGGTACTCGAACGGGTCAAGACCGCCGACCCCCGTCGGCCCCGTGCCTTGATCCTCGTCCCCACCCGCGAGCTGGCGGTGCAGGTGCGTGACGAGCTCCTGCCGCTCGGCGCCACCCGTGACGTCACCGTCAGCGCCGTGTACGGCGGGGCGAGCATGGAGACCCAGATCCGCCTCCTCGCGAAGGGCGTCGAGGTCGTGGTGGCCACCCCGGGCCGGATGATCGACCTCATCGACCGTAAGGAGATCTTCCTCGACGATGTCGTCCAGGTCGTGCTCGACGAGGCCGATCGCATGGCCGACATGGGGTTCCTGCCCCAGGTCGAATGGATCCTGCGTCACATCCCGGGGCAGCACCAGACCCTGCTGTTCTCCGCCACCCTCGACGGCGTGGTCGACACTCTCATCAAGCGCTACCAGACCGACCCGGCCATGCACGAAGTGGCGTCGTCGCAGGTCACAGTGGAGGAGATGCACCACCGCTTCCTCAATGTGCACGACATGGACAAGGTGAAGGTGGCGGCCGCCATCGCCCGTTCCTCGCACCGAACGATCGTCTTCGTCCGCACCAAGCGCGCCGCCGACCGGGTGGCCTCTGATCTGCGCCGTGAGGGCGTCGAGGCGGCCTCCATCCACGGGGACCTGCGCCAGAGCCACCGCGAGAAGGCGCTGGCCGACTTCTCCGCTGACAAGCTCCAGGTGCTGGTGGCCACCGACGTCGCGGCCCGGGGCATCCACGTCGACGACGTCGATGTCGTGATCCACTTCGATCCGCCCGAGGACGCCAAGGCCTACCTGCACCGTTCCGGCCGCACGGCCCGCGCCGGCGAGTCCGGCGTCGTCGTCACTCTCGTCCTCTGGAACGAGGAGCTCGAGATCAAGCGGCTCCTGAAGCGCCTGAAGCTGGACCAGCCCATCGTCGAGGTGTTCTCCAACGACGCCCGCCTGGCCGATCTCCTGGCGTGGGACCCGTCGGCCGACCCGGTGAGCAGCTGAGCGTCGCGCCCGCGAGCGCGGCGGCCCTCGCCGAGGCCGGCTCCGTCGCCGGCCTCTCACCTCGCGACGTACTCGTCGCGGTCACGGTGGCCGAAGCTGCGGCGCTCGGCGTCGCCGTCGCGCACCTCGGCCCGCTCGGAGAGGCCGGCACCGGTTGGCCGCTGGGCCTCCCGGCCATCGGATCGGTGGGTGCGGCGATGGCTCCCGACCGGTTGGGCGCCGTGCACGAGGCTCTGCTCGGTGCCGTGCACCGACGGGGGCACGGGGTGCACTACACCCCCGCGGCCGTGGCTGACACCATCGTGGCGTTGGCCTTCGACCAACTGCCGTCGCGCCGGCTCTGCGCCCCCTTGGTGTGCGACCCGGCCTGCGGAGGAGGGGCCTTCCTGCTGGCCGCGGCGCGAGGCCTTCAGGCCCGGGGGACACCCGCCGGCGAGGTGCTCGACCTCCTGTACGGGTTCGAGGTGGACCCGCTGGCCGCCGACGTCACCGTCGCGGCGTTGCGCCTCTGGGCGATGACCGCAGGTGGGGGTTCGCCGATCTCGGATCACCCGGGCCCGTTCGTGCGCGTCGTCGACGCCATGGAGCTCGGCGACTGGGCGACGCCGCAGGGCGCGGCGACGGCGATCGTCGGGAACCCGCCGTTCGGGGGTCAGCTCGCCCGGCGGACGGCTCGGGGGGCGGAGGCGGTCGCGGCATCGAAGCGCCGGCTCGGGGTGTCGGCCGGGTACGCCGACACGGCGGCGATGTTCCTGGCCCGTGCTGCGGAGGAGGTGGCCGCGGGAGGGGTGGTCGCCCTTGTGCAGCCCCTTTCGTTGCTGGGGACCCGCGATGCCGGCGTCGTGCGTCGCGGCATCGGGGCGGGCCGGCTGGCCGGCCTGTGGGTGCCCGATCGCAAAGTCTTCTCGGCGTCGGTGGCGGTGTGCGCGCCGATCCTGGTCGATGGCGCCCGCGATGCACCCTTGGCTGACGCAGTGCCCGTGGTCCGGGGGGTGGCCCGCGACGAGGTGGCGCGGGTCCCCCGTGCCCGGCTCGCCGCCCACGACAGTTGGTCGCCGCTGTGGGCCGCCGGGGCCGGTGTGCCGGTGGTCGACCTCGACGGGGGTCGGACCGTCGCCGACTGGTGCAGCGCCACTGCCGGCTTCCGCGACGAGTTCTACGCCCTGGCCGATCTGGTCGTCGACGACCCCGACCCCCGGCCGGCCGAGCGTCCGGAGGCGGGGACAGTGCGCGTGCTCACCAGCGGACTGGTCGATCCCGGCACGACCTCGTGGGGTTCGCGCCCCGCCCGCATCGCCGGCCGGGTGTTCGGGGCGCCGGTGGTGACGGTGGCGTCGGCCCAGGCATCGACCGAGCGCCGGCTGTCCGCCGTGGTCTCTGCTCGAAGCGCACCCAAGGTCATCGTGGCCACCCAGACCCGCGTGGTCGAGGCGGTCGTCGACGACGACGGGCGTTTCTGGCCGTCGGTGCCGTTGGTGAGCCTGCACCTTCGCTCCGAGATGGACGATTCCGAGCATCGGTGGTTGCTGGCCGCGGCGTTGATGGCCCCACCGGTCACGGCGTGGGTGTTGGCCCGGGTCGGGGGAGCGGCGCGCTCTCCCGATGCGGTGAAGCTGAGCGCCCGACAGGCCCTGCTGGTGCCGCTACCGGTCGATCGGGTGGCGTGGACCGAGGGCGCGATGACGCTGCGGGACGCGGCCCGGTCGGTCGGGGCTGGAGCGGTCGACGAGGCCGTCGGCGACGCCGGGGCGGTGCTCACCGCCGCGTACGGCCTCTCCGGGTCGTCGGCGCAGCACCTCTTGGCCTGGTGGCGGGCCCGGCTCGGTTCGACCGCCCAGCTCATCCGCTCGTGATCTGATTCACGAATGGGCTCGGTATGGTGTCGAACGTGTTCCTGGCCGGCCGAGAGATCCGACGCGCAAAGCTGAGGTTCGGTCTTCTCGCCGGGGCCGTGGGCCTGCTCGTCTTCTTGATCCTGTTCCAGCAGGCGTTGCTCGGTTCGCTGGTGAAGAGCTTCACCGGGGCCATCGAGAATCAGTCGGCCACCGTGCTCGTCTACAACGCTGAGGCCCGCAAGAACGTGGCTGGCAGCGTGATCCCGTCGCAACAACAAGCCGCCGTCGAGGCCGTCGACGGTGTCGGCGCGTCGGCTCCCTTCGGTGAGGCCACTTTTACGATCGAGGCCGCCGGCAAACTCACCGCTGTCTCGGTGTTCGGCTTCACCCCCGGCGGGGCGGGTGAGCCGACCCGGCTGGTGGAGGGCCGGCTGCCCGAGAGCCCCACCGAGGCCGCGGCCAGCAAGGAGGATGCCGGCTTCACGATCGGGTCCATCGTCACCAGCGTCAACGGCGACGTCGAGCTCACCGTGGTGGGGCTGACCGAGGAGAGCCGGTTCTCGGTGGCGCCCACGTTGTGGGTGACCTTCGACGGCTTCACCGCCCTGCGGTTGGCGGCCAACCCTGACGCCCGGGCCGTTCTGCCGTCGCTCATCGCCCTCACCCCTGCCGCCGGCACCACGCCCGAGCAGTTGGCCCAGCGCGTGAACGACGATGTTCCCGGCGTTCAGGCCCTGACCCGCAGCCAGGCCGTGAGCGAGGCGCCGAACGTGGCCCAGGTCAACCAATCGTTCCGACTGATCCTGGGCCTGGCTTTCCTGGTGGTGGCGCTGGTGATCGGGTTCTTCTTCCTGATCCTCACGGTGCAGAAGCTGCCCGCGCTCACGTTGCTGCGGGCGGTGGGCGCGCCCGTGGGCTATCTCGTGCGGGCCCTGCTCGTGCAGATCGCCTTCGTGGTCATGGGCGGGCTGGTGGTGGGCCTGGCGCTCACGGTCCTCGCCGTCAAGGGGGCGTCGATCGGTTTGCCCATTGCCCTCAGTCCGTCGACGGCCATCGGCAGCGCGCTGGGCGTCATCGTGTTGGCTTTGCTCGGCTCCACCGTCACCCTTCTCCGTGTCGCCCGGATCGACCCCGCCTCTGTCGTGAACCGCCCCAGCCTCGGGGGCCTGGCATGAGGCTCGGGCTGATAGAGCTGTTCCGCAAGCCCGCTCGCTTCGGGGTGGCTGGAGCGTCCCTGGTGCTGCTCACCGTGCTGCTGCTCTTCCTCGGTGGCCTGCTCGACGGGCTCTATCGCAGTTCCACCGGCTTGTTGCGCTCCCAGCCCGCCGAACTGCTGGTGTTCTCCTCCGACGCCAGCGAGTCCCTCATCCGTTCGCGGATCGATCCCGATACTCGTGCCCAGGTCGAAGCCGGGCCTGGTGTCCAGAGCGCCGCCGGCTTGGGGGTGGCCCTCGTCGGGGGCCGGGTTCCGGGAGAGGACGAGCTGGCCAACCTGGCCGTGGTCGGTTTCCAGCAGCCCGTGGGCTCGATGCCGACCGATGTGGTGCTCGGCCCTGACCAGGCCTTCGCCGACCGAAGCCTCGGGGCGACAGGGGTGAAGCTGGGACAGGTCGTCGAGGTCGGCACCGCTCGCACGGCGGTGACCGTCGTGGGCTGGGTCAGCGACACCGACTTCCTCCAGCAGGGCGGGTTCTGGGTGCAGCCCGACACCTGGCGCCGGATCCTCGGTGACTCGAGACCCGACGCCAACCTGCCGCCCGGCACGTTCCAGACCCTGGTGGTCACCACCGAACCGGGCGCCGATGTGGCCCTGGTCGCCGCCGCCATCGACGCCGCTACCGGCACGACCACCACGCTCACCCGCCAGGACGCGGTGCTCGCCCTCCCCGGCATCAAGGAACAGAACTCCACGTTCAGCTCGATCATCTACGTCACCCTCTTCGTGGCCGGCCTCGTGGTGGCGTTGTTCTTCGCGCTGCTCACCCTCGAGCGCATCGGGCTCTACGCCGTGTTCAAGGCCCTCGGTGCCTCCACGCGCCAGATCTTCACCGGGGTCATCACCCAGGCCGTCGTCGTGGCTCTCGTCTCGTTCGTGGTGGGTGGAATCCTGATCCTGCTTGTCACCCAGGTCCTGCCCCCCGCTATCCCCGTCGTCCTCGAGCCGGCCCGGGCCGTGCAGACCGCCGTCGGCCTCGTCGTCATGTCCGCCCTCGGGGCCGCCATCTCGTTGCGCCGAGTCGTCAAGGTCGACCCGGCATCGGCCATCGGATAGCCGACCAACCTCTTCAAGGAGCCGACCGTGCCTGCCCTCGAACTCCACGACGTCCGCAAGACCTACACCTCCGGCGACGCCGAGATCGTGGCCCTCGACCACGCCACCCTCACCGTGGGCGACGACGAGATCGTGGCCCTCGTCGGCCCTTCCGGCTCCGGCAAGACCACGCTGCTGTCGATCTCGGGTGGTCTGCTGACTCCGAGCCAGGGCTCGGTGGTGGTGGACGGCAAGGACATTTCGACCTACTCGGCCAAGCAGCTCACGACGTTTCGTCGTGAGGCCGTCGGCTTCGTGTTCCAAGCGGTCAACCTGGTGCCGTTCCTCACCACTCGCGAGAACCTCATGGTGGTGAACGACTTCGCCAGCGCCCGCAACCACAGGGTTGCCAAGCAGCGGGCGGAGAAGCTGCTCGACGAGCTCGGTCTCGCCGGGCGCATGGACAACCTGCCCGGCCAGCTCTCCGGCGGGGAGCGCCAGCGGGTGGCGATCGGTCGGGCGCTCATGAACGAGCCGGCGCTCATCCTCATCGACGAGCCCACCTCGGCCCTCGATACCAAGCTCGGTGAGCAGGTCATGGAGCTCATCGTCGGCGAGGTCAAGGGCCGCAACACCGCCGCAGTGATCGTCACCCACGACGTGCGCATGACGACCTATGCCGACCGCAGCGTGGTTATCACCGACGGCCGCCTGGCCGCCTGAGGGCCCGGACCCGATACGGGTTCGCCGTCGGCCCGGTCGACAGCGCTACAATTTCGTACACGACATCAGGAGTGGCCCGCTGGTCGGGTCCGGCAACCTGGGACGGACACCCAAGGTGCCAACCTGCGTCGGGGCCCGGTTCGCCGGTGTCGCGGCGGGGGGATGTGGCTCGGTTCGCCGGGCAACGAAGTGTCCGAGGAGTGCCATGACCGAACCGACCCGTCGGGCGCCTCTGAGCGCCGACCTGCTGCCCGCCACCGGTGCATGGCGTCGCGGAGACGCGGTAGGGCAACGGCAGTTCGTCACCCTGTCCGGTCGAGCCTTCCTGCTCGAGGGAGGCGGCCGGTTGAGCGACGTCACCGTCGCCTACGAGACCTGGGGTCGACTCGCCCCCGACGGATCCAACGCCGTGCTCGTGTGTCACGCCCTCACCGGCGACAGCCATGCCGCCGGCCGCAGCGAACCGGGCCACCCGACCGACGGGTGGTGGGCGACCCTCATCGGCCCAGGTCGGGCCCTCGACACCGACCGGTACTTCGTGGTGTGCGCCAACGTGCTCGGGGGTTGCCAGGGGTCCACCGGCCCGGCCTCCGATGATCCCGCCACCGGGTCCCCCTACGGGTCCACCTTCCCGGTGGTGACCATCCGCGACATCGTGCGCACCCAGACGGCAGTGGCCGACCATCTCGGGATCGACCAGTGGTTGAGCGTGGTTGGCGGGTCGATGGGCGGGATGCAGGCCCTGGAGTGGGGCGTGATGTTCCCCGACCGGGTCGCCTCGGTGGTGGCCATCGCCACCACCGGTGCCGCCAGCGCCCAGCAGATCGCCCTCTCGAGCGTGCAGCGCAGCACCATCGCCCTCGACCCACGGTGGCGCGGGGGTGACTACTACGACGCCGTCGCGGGAGACGGGCCGCATCAGGGCCTGGCCCTGGCCCGTGAGCTGGCCCAGGTGTCGTACCGCACCGAAGGTGTGTACGGCGATCGTTTCGGGCGCAAGGAGCTCGATAAGCTCGATGACACCCTCACGCTGTGGCAGCGCTTCGACGTCGAGGGTTACCTCGACTACCACGGGGCCAAGATGGCCCGACGATTCGATGCGAACTCGTACCTGATCATCAACCGGGCCATGGACCTGCACGACCTCGGGAGGGGTCGCGGTGGCTTGGAGCGGGCGCTGCTGCGCCTGCGCAGGCCACTGCTCACCATGTCGATCTCGTCGGACACCCTCTACCCGCCGTACCAGCAGGAGATGTTGCGCGATCTGGTCGGTTCGTTGGGCGGCGAATGCGTCCACCATCGCATCGACAGTCCCGACGGTCACGATGCCTTCCTGCTCGAGACCGAGCAGGTGGGAGCCGCCCTCGCCCCGTTCCTCGCCGACCTCGAGAAGAGCCGATCATGACCGAACCCGAACTGCACCCCGAGACCCGAGCCATCCGGGCCGGCCGGAGCGACAACGACACCGCCCTGGCTCCCATCCTGTGGGCCACGACGACATTCGTGACGCCCACGGTGGAGGAGGGGCGACGCATGGCCACCGGCGTCGGTGCGTCGCGCTTCTACAGCCGCTACGGCAACCCCACCGTCGCCGGGTTCGAGGACGCCATCGCTCAGCTCGAAGGCGCCGAGACGGCCCGAGCCTTCGCGTCGGGCATGGGGGCCATCAGCGCCATCGTGCTCGGCCTGTGCTCGTCGGGCGACCACATCGTCGCCCAGCGCCAGCTCTACGCCGGCACCCAGTTGCTGCTCCAGACCGCCTGCCCGCGATTCGGCATCGACGTGACCTTCGTCGACGCCACCGAGCCCGGGTCGTTCGCCGCGGCCATCAGGCCCGGCAAGACCACCTTGGTGTTCGCGGAGACGCCGGCCAATCCTCGCCTCGACCTCGTGGACCTCGACGAGCTCGGCGCCATCGCCGGCCCCATCACCGTCGTCGACTCCACCCTGGCCACCCCGCTGAGCCAGCAGCCCCTCTCCCACGGGGTCGACCTGGTGGTGCACTCGGCCACCAAGGCCATCGCTGGGCACAACGACGCCACCCTGGGCGTGGTGGCGGGAAGCTTGGAGCTGGTCGACTGGCTCTACTCGTTCGCTGTTCTCCAAGGTGCCAACGCCTCGCCCTTCGACGCCATGAACGGACTTCGTGGTCTGCGCACCCTCGGTGTGCGGCTGCGCCAGCAGACCGAGGGTGCGGCCGAGCTCGTCACGTTCCTCGAGGCTCATCCGGCGGTGAGCGACGTGCGCTGGCCGGGTTCGCCGTCCCATCCCCAGCACCAGCTCGCGGTACGTCAACTGGTCCACTTCGGGGGTCTGGTCACCTTCGATCTGCGCGGCGGCCTGGTGGCCGGCACGACCTTCGTGGAGTCGCTGGCCATCGCCCAGCTCGCCACGTCGCTGGGTGGCCCCGAAACGCTCGTCACCCACCCGGCGTCGACGACCCACGTGAACCTCACCCCCGACGAGCTGGCGGTCAACGGCATCAGCCCGGGCACGGTGCGCCTCTCGGTGGGTCTCGAGCACCCGGGTGATCTCGTGGCCGACTTCGGCCGGGCCCTGGCCGAGGTCGACCGCCGCACGGGCAGCTGACGAGAAGGCGGCAACGCACGTGCCCGAGATGCTGGAGGTCGAGGCCTACCGTCGGCTGGCTCACAACGTGCTGGGCTTAGCGGTGGTGGCGGTCGACGCCCCGGACGCCTGGATCGTGAAGGGCGGGACGACGCCCGACGACCTGATCGACGCCTTTCTCGGGCAGACGTTCGTGGCCGATCGTCGCATCGGCAAGCTGCTGCTGCTGGACACGGCCACGGGCCCCACCCTCGGCCTGCGGTTCGGGATGACCGGCGTGCTCGACGTCGACGGGGTCGACGGCATCGAACGGCTCGAGTACGGCAGCTCCCGCCGGAACCCGGTGTGGGACCGGTTCGGCCTGCGGTTCGAAGGCGGCCGGTCGATGCGCCTTCGTGATGCCCGCCGTCTCGGGGGGGTGGAGCTCGATCCCGACGAGCGTCGCCTCGGCCCGGACGCCTCGACGCTGACGGCCGCTCAGCTCCGGATAATGCTGGCCGAACGAAAGGCACCGTTGAAGGCCCGGCTGATGGACCAGTCGGCCGTCGCCGGCCTCGGCAACCTGCTCACCGACGAACTGCTGTGGCGGGCCTCCCTCGACCCGGCCCGACCCGCAGGCTCGTTGTCGGATCCCGATCGTCGTCGCCTGCGCACCCATCTGCACCAGACGCTGGTCGAGCTGGCCGAACGCGGCGGCTCGCACACCGGTGACCTACAGGACAGCCGGGTTCGGGGCGGGCGCTGCCCCCGTGACGGGGCCGAGTTGCAGCGGCGAACCGTCGGCGGGCGCACCACCTACTCGTGTCCTGAGCACCAACGGTGACCGACAGTAGGGTTGGTGCGGTGGGCCGATGGGCCCCGAACCCCGAGCAGAAAGAACCCGTGTCGGCGCCGACCTCTTCATCCCCGAGCCCAGTGTCGCGCCGTCGGGTGGCATCGATCCGCCGACGGGCGGCGGTGGCCGCGCTCGCCGGAATGGTCGTTCTTTTCGTCGGAGTGCTCGGCCTGGCGCAGGGTGCCTCGGCCGGTCCGACGCCTCCCGACGACCCGTCGCCCTCGCCCGTGGAACCTCCGACCCCCTCGCCCGTGGAACCTCCGACCCCCTCGCCCGTGGAACCTCCGACCCCCTCGCCGCCGCCGACCGAACCGCCGCCGCCGGTGAGCCCCACCACTCGGCCGCGGACCACCACGACGCGACCGCCGGCCACGACTGCCGCCCCGACCACTGCGACGACGACTCCGACGACAGCGCCGGCGACCACCACGACAGCGGCGCCGGCCGTGGTCCTACCGGGCAACACCACGACCGTTCCCCCGACAGAAGGCGACGGAGACGGCGGTGGGAGTGGACCGTCGAGCGGGCGCCAACTGGCCCTCGTCGTCGGTGGGCTCGTGGCCGTGGCCGGGGGACTGGCCACGCTCACCTTCCTGTACTGGCGCCGCACCCGTCCGGTGGCCTACAACACCGCTTTCGACGCTGCGACGGATCTTGCCGGCCCCGCGCTTGTGACCGCGGTCGGTGCCGGCCCGGTGGTCGCCGGCGAACCAACGGTCGTCACTCCCAGCACCACCGCCCCGGTTCCCACCCGGTCACCCGAGGACGCCGCTGCGCTCCTGGCGGCCCTCGCGGCGGCCGAGGGCGCAGGGGCGCGGCGGTCGGCATCGGGCACCGAGACCGAGGCTGATCCCGAGCTCGATCCCGGGTCTGGTGGCGAGGCCGGCGGCGATGCGGTGGGACCGGCGCCGATTCGGCCCGGCGAGCCCGGGGTGCGGATCATCGGGCCCGTGGGCGCGACGGCCGCGCTGGTCGGTGCTGCGCCCGGCGAGGGCGAAGGGCAGTCTGCTGATGGCCCCGACCACCCGCCGATCGAGGGTGAACAGTCGGGCGGGGCGGGCGGCAGTGTCGACACCTCCGCCGGCGACGCGGTCGCGGCCGCCAGCGTGGCGTCGGCGGACCCGTGGGCCGAGGCCCCGGTGTTGCGCACCCGTGAGGACCTCGAAGCACCGTCACCCCCCGCCGCGACGGAACCGGCCGCTTCGGACGACCCCCTCGGTCCGCTGGTCAGACTCCTGCGGGAACAGGAGACCGAGGTCTCCTCGCCTCCGGTGGCGGGGGGCGGCCCCGGCACTGATGTCTGAAGCGCGGATGCGCCCACGTCAGGGCCGGACACGTGACGGAGGGGGCGGTACGGTTGGTCCATGGCCAGCTCCCTTGATCTCGACGGCATGGTGAAGCGGTTCCGTGACCGGGCCGAGGCCGTGAAGCGCCGGCCCCTACCGCCGGTGGCGGGCGAGGAGCGCGCCAAGTTCGTCGAGCAGGCCCAGCGTGACTTCCAGGACTTCGCCATCATCGGCGACGCCGAGGCCACCCTGGATGACGGCATCCTCACCCTGCGGGTCGACCTTCGTCCCCCGGAGGCCCGTGAGGCCAATGGTCCCGACCGAAGCTGATCCCGGGTCGTCGATGCCGCCGGTGTTCCCTCCCGACGGCGTCGATGCCGGTCGGTTCGCGACGGCGATCGTGGCCATCGACGCCGCGAACGCCGAGGACCCGAACATCCTCGTCATCGACGGGGTCACTCGCCCGAAGGAACTGGCCCACGCCGAGGCCATGACCGCGTGGGTGCGGTTCTTCGATCCCGATGCCGATGAGATCCAGCTCCTCGCCGCTCGCGCCCACCACTTCCAGCGCTGGACCTACCCCCGCACCACCCTTCCCGAGGGACGGCCCGGGTACCTGAAGTGGCGGGCCGAAGCCAAACGGCGCCAGGCCGCCGCCGTGGGGGAGTTGCTGGCCGGGTTGGGGTACGACGATCCTGAGATCGAAGGGGTGCAGGCTCTGGTGGCGAAGACCGGTCTCGGGCGGGGTGACCTTCCCGACGTCGCCGGCCGGGCGCCGACCGTGCAGACCCACGAGGACGCGTTGTGCCTGGTGTTCCTCACCACCCAGTTCGAGCCGGTGGCCGCGCAGTTGGGCGAGGCCAAGATGGTCGACGTTCTGGCCCGCACCCTCGCCAAGATGGGCAACCGGGGGCGGGCCGCAGTGCTCGACCTGCCCCTCGACGACAACGCCGCGGCGATGGTGCTGGCGGCGGTGGAACGTGTGCTCCCCATCGATGCCGCCGATCCGGTCGATGCCACTGATCCGGTCGATGTTGCTGATCCGTTCGACCCGGTCGTTCCGGTTCCCGAGGGGAGCGGCACGGCCTCCGCCGCTGATGGTCTTGATCTGCTCCTCGGGGAGGTCGGTCCCACATCTGTCGGCGGCGAGGACGATCCCCCCTATGCCGCCGTTGGACCCGATGGCTCGAGTGATGTCCCCGATGGCGGCGAGCTCGACCTCGGGGTTGCCCTGCCCCGGGCATCCACGGTCCGGCGGGCCATGTCGTGGGGGGAGCGCCCTCACCCGGCGCCGGTCTCGGCTCCCGCGCCTCCCCTCCTTCTCGACGCCTCGCACCCTGCGGCCGCTGCCGCCGTTTCGCCGCCGGTGCCGGTGGCCGTCTCGTCCCAACCGAACTTCAGCCCCGCCCGCCCCGAACTGATCGCGACCGATCTGGCCGAGCCGGTCGAATTCGCGGTGCCGCCTGAGCCCGATCTCGGGACGACGCCGGTGGACCCGTTCGGGCTCGACGTCGTGGTGGCCAAGATGTCCGCCGGCGCTCGCCGAGCGGGGGCGGTACCCCTCGGGATCCTCTCGACGCTGCTCGTGGAGGGCGAGGTCGTCGAAGCGGTGGTGCAGGGCGTCTACCAGCACCATGCGGCGGTGGTGGCGCTCACCACGAGGCGGGTCCTCATCGTGAACGACCGGCACTGGGCACCGGACGTGCGGCTGGTTTCCATCGGGGCCGACATGGTGGTGCAGGGCTGGCAGGACGACCGCCGGGCCACGTTGCTGTTCGGGAGCGGGGGCCGGGGTCTGGTGGTGGCCGGCATCGTCGACCGACCACTCGCCCGCGACCTGGCCCGGCGGATCCGTGAGTTGGTCGCCTCGGCGGGGGGCCCGTCGGCCTGAGTCTCCAGGCGGCTTGGATCAGCGGTCAGCTCAGTTGCTAAGGTGCCAGTCCGCGCGGACGTAGCTCAGCTGGTAGAGCATCACCTTGCCAAGGTGAGGGTCGCGAGTTCGAATCTCGTCGTCCGCTCCATAAAAGTGCAGCTCAGGGGGTACAAGGGATGGACCCGAGAGGGTCCCTCCCACAAGTTTTCGGCTTCCCGTGCCACAGTCGTGCCACTGGGGTACGGAGGACGCATGGCGCAATAACGGGCCTGCAGCAGATGGGGGAGCGCACGCAAGCTGCCCTCCAGCTGATACCAGGCGAGACATCGCGCCGATGGTACGTGGCTACTTGCGGTCGTCCTCCTCTCGCTCTTCACGACTGCCTGCGCCGGTGGTGGCGAGGGCGGAAGCTCGATGAGTCAGAACGGCGTGAGCGTCTTTCGAAGCGATCGGGTCCACTCGAGTGATGACGCCATCGTCGCTGGCGAGTTGCAGTACGTGAGCGAGTCGCAGTGTTTCACGTTGACCGCAAGACCGGGCACGTTGACCGCAGGACAGGAGCCGTGGGCGGTCGTGTGGCCACGTGGCCCGGAAGTTGTTGCGGGCAATGAGGTCGACGTTGTTCTGCCCGGCGGCACAGTCTTCACTGTTGGAACCGAGATCCAGGCTGGAGGCGGATATCCGAAGTTCGAGGTTTCGGGCAACGCCGCGCCTGACGGTTTCGATGAATGTGCAGAGGAAGGCGCAGAGTCCGCTCGTATTGACAAGGTCAGCGGGTAGCCGGCCTCGTTGGTGCAACGCGAGCATCTGCGACGCAACCCTGGGAAGCCGGGCTGCTCGAGCACCGGGGTGATCCAGGCCGTGCCTTCGCAAGACGTGGCGAATCTGCTCGACCCCTGTCACAAGGGCAATCGGCCGCTGCCATCGGTCAGCGGGTCGAGTTCCACCTCGCCGCAGACCGTCGCCCTCGCCGCAAGAGCGCCTGAACGTGAGGGTCGCGAGTCCGAATCTCGTCGTCCGCTGATAGTCACCTGTCGGAGTTGATGCTCCGCAAGTTCGGTGGCGCCCGGCTCGCCATCAGGCTCGAGCCCCTCGAGGTGATCCCGCACCGGTTCGTCTACTGCTACGAGTGCCCCGAACCCGATTGCCCCGGTCACCGGCAGGGGATCATCGACTGGGAGATCCATCAGGCGTATCGCAAGTGGCGGCACGACGCCGTCGCCGCTGGGCACGATGAAGCTGACGTACCGCTCGTCGGGAGCATCGCCGGCGAACAGGTCCGCCTCCGGCGAGCCGGACACCTCTTCGCCGATGAGCGCCAAGCGGAACGTCGTGGCGCGTGCGACCCGCTCGGCGATGTCGGTGAACCATGCGTCGGCTGGCTCGCCTCGTCACCCAGCACGAGACACCTCGATCGAGGCTCGAAGTGCGAGTACACACCGCTCGACAGGCGACCTGACCCCGTTCCGAACGCGAGAGAAGTGCTGCACTCAACTTGCACGACGGAGGTCGGCGATGAGAGCGCAAGGCGCAGTTGCAGAGTGGGTTGACGCGTATCCGACGCGCTCGTTCTTCATGCCCCACGACGTGCCGGGCTCGACGAGCGCTGTCGAGTCTGCGCTGTCGCGTCTTGCTCGACCGGACGGGCCGATCCAGCGGGTCCGACAAGGGCTGTACTGGAAGAAGCCGCCGGCAACGGCCTTCGGTACGGCTCGGCCAGACCCGACCGAGGCCGCCTTCGCCGCGGCTGGGCCCGGCGCCGGTCTGGCCGGAGTATCAGCCGCGAGTGCGCTGGGTCTATCTACGCAGGTGCCCCGCCAACCCACCATCGCGGTTGTCGGACGCCCGCCCGAGGGGCTTCACGGTGTCCGCCTCGTCAGCCGCGCGAACCCCCAACGCATCCTGTTGAACCATCTCGAGGTCACGCTGCTCGAGGTGTTGCGTGATTTCTCCGCGCTCAGCGAACTCGCCTGGCTCGACGCGCGCGCCCGCATCCTGCGATTGGCCGACGACAACGACCTCGACCTGGAGATCGTTGTCAAGGTCGCGGCGTCGGAGCGACGCGCCGGGCTCGGCCTTTGCGTCGCGGATCTGGTGGCAGCATGAGCGACGCAACTACCGGTGACGAGCGCGACGGGACGTTCTTGCGTGATGACCGCAACGCGTTCCACGCGCTACCCGACACGACCGCCGACCGTTACGGCGTCGACCCCGGCGCAGCGGAGAAGGACTACTGGGCCACCGAGGTCCTTCGTCATGCGACGCAGCCCCTCGACGGCGTCGACTTCTTCGTGTTCAAAGGCGGCACCAGCCTTTCGAAGGCTTACGGGACCATCGAACGCTTCTCCGAAGACATCGACCTCTTGGTCATCTGCGCGCTTACGGGCAAGCCCTCAAGCGCCTACCCCGGACCATCGCCGAACGCACCAGTGGCGGTCTCGGCTCCCACCGCTCAGGTCATCTCATGAACGATCGGGGTCAGAGCAACGCCGCGCGGTCGGCGACGCGCTGGCAGATCTCGTCCCATGTCGGGAGCGGATCACTGCCGAAGTAGAGCTCCGGCATCGTCGCTTCGTAGGCCACCCGGCAGCGGGCCGAGGCAGACGTGGCTGGGTCGAATGCTGCGCTGGAGGCGAAGCCGCCCTCGGGCCTCGCCGACGCGCCTTCCGTCCCCCCGAAGAACTTCTGCGTGATCTCGTCGATGCTGTCGATGACGGCGCGGGTCTGATGCCGGTCCTCCAAGAGTCTGAGGACGCGTTCGTCGCCGAGCAGTTCGTGGATGTCGGAGAAGTGACGCCCGCTTCGAGGTTTCGGCGGCTGGCCGTCGTCGGCGATGAGTGGGAGCGAAAGTTCGTGAACGTGAACGAGCTTCTCGAGAAGCGTCCGCGCTGGATGGAGGACCGGCACTTCGAATGGCGCGAGGTCCTCGTACTCATCGAGGTCGTTCCCCGCTGCGGCCAGCGCTTCCCCGAGTAACGAGCCGATGGCGACACGCTCATGGGGATGACGGCCGCGTCGGACGCCCATCTCCAACAGCACGCTGGTGGCAATCAGTGCCGTCCGCTTGCGAGTGGCTGGGTAGCTCACTGCGAAGGAACGGTGACGGCCCGACTCGGCACCACCGACGCCCGTGGCCTCGCCACCGACGCCCGTGGCCTCGCCACCGACGCCGGCGGCCGCAGCCTCTCCCATCGCCTTCATCAGCTTGTCGACAGCACCTCTCCCTCGATCCCCGGGCAGCACGAGCATGTCGATGTCTTCGGAGAATCGCTCGATGATCCCGTAGCCCTTGGACAGGCTCGTGCCGCCCTTGAAGACGAAGTCGTCGGGGAAGCTCGCGACGAGGACTCGGAGCACCTCGCTGACCCAGTAGTCCTTCTCGACCCCGGTCGCGCTGATGTCGAGGCGCTCGGCGACCACGTCCAGGGTTGGCCCGAACTCGTCCGAGTCGCGGAAGCGCATCAGCTGCTCAGACCGAGAGCGCCAGATCGCGGCGAACCGAATCGCTGCGGGCGGGCCGGACAGCAGCCGCGTCAGCCGATCGGTCCATCGCCCCGAGCAGACGACGAAGCCGCTCACGAACACGAGGCGGCTCGGTCGCCGACGCCCGCACGACGCGATCGAGGCGGAGGGTTCCGCCCCTCACCAGATTTGCGATGTGCTCGACAGCGGCGTCGGTCGGAACCTCGACGAGGGTGTCCCAGTCGCGAAGCACCTCGAAGAGAGCGACCTCGGGCGGTCGCAGCCGCTCGTCTCGGCGCCTGGTGCTCGCAGCGCGGCTGACGAACCGAACGCTGCCCGGGTTACGCGGCGCCCGACCAGGTACTGCGATCGTCTCGCGGCGCGGCACTTGTGTGGAGAGTCCCAGCGTGAGCGCTGCGCTCCAACCGGCGGGGCCTGTGCCGGACGCATCGATCACCTCGTGGACGACGCGGCCGGGCGATGGGGGAGACATGCCGAGTCGCGTGGGCGTTCCGCGCCAGTAGAGCCCGCGCCGGACACGACGAAGCTCTTTGGTATGCGTCAGCCGCGACAGCGCCTTCGCGACTGCCTCGGGCGAGCCGCCGAAGTCCTCGGGGCGCCAGAAGCGATCGCGCGAGGAGAGGACCCTGTTGCGGACCTCGGACGCAATGCTTCTATCGCTCATGTCGGGCATGGTAACAAAAGCGTCGGTAACTTGCTACGCGACGTTGACATCATCGGATGTGTCGCTTGTTGTCAGGAGGCGACGATCCGTGGGGCGTGATGGGCGTGAGCGCGGCGCACCACGAGCGCTCCGGCGACCGAAGTGACGACGAGGGTGGCGGCGAACACCGAGCTGCTGGCGAGCACGATGGCGGGGCCGCTGGCAATTTCGACGTGGAACGAGACGAACAGTCCGACGGTCGCCGCCGCGACACCAAGGAGGGCTGAGGTCACGATGAGCGGACCGAAGGACTTGTTGACGAGGCGGGCCGTGGAGGCGGGAATGACGATGACCGCGGCGATGAGCAAGACACCGACGATACGAATCGACACGACCACGACAGCGGCGAGCGCAACGGTGAACGCCAGCTCGATGGTGGCGGCGCGCACGCCATGGGCGGCCGCGCCAGCGGGGTCGGCGACCGTGAAGGTGAGGGTCTTGTAGAACACGAACCCGAGGACGGCCATGACCGCGGCGGTCACGGCGACGAGCGCGATGTCCGTTTCGGTGACGCCCAAGATGTTGCCGAACAGCAGGTCGGTGAGGTTGACGGCACGGTCACGGTTGGCCGACACGAGCGCCACGCCGAACGCGAACATCGTGGTGGACACGATGCCGATCGCCGCGTCGGGACGGACCCCGTGTTGGCGGCCTACGTAGTGGATGAGCAGGCCCGCAGTGATGGTGGCCGCCACCGCACCCAGGTAGGGGTCGATCCCGGCGATCGCGGCCGGAGCAACTCCGCCCAGCACGCTTTGGGAGAGTCCCTGGCCGATGTAGCTCATTCGCCGCAGCACGACGAACACGCCGAGCGCGCCGCAGAGCGCCCCGACCAGGACGCCGGCGATGAGGGCCTTCGAGAAGAACGTGTACTCGAACGGTTCGGTGAGCAGTTCCATCGGCGTGTCCAGTTCGTCTCAGGTGAGGGCGGTGCGTTGGTCGGTGACGAGGATGCGGTCGCCGTCGCGCACGACCCGCACCCGAGCTCCGTACGTCGCCTCGAGGGTGTCCGGGGTGAGCACATCGACCGGTGCGCCGTCAGCGACGATGCGTCGGTTGATGCACACGATGCGGGGCAGTCCGGCCGCAACCCAGTTGAGGTCGTGGGTCGTGAGCACGATCGTGGTGCCCGAGTCGTGGAGCTCGCCAAGCAGCCCCAGAATGTCCTGGAGGGTCCGAAGGTCGATGCCGCTGGTGGGTTCGTCGAGCATGAGGAGACTGGTGTCGGAGATCATGGCCCTGGCCAGGAGAAGCCGTTGTTGTTGGCCGCCGGAGAGTTGCCCGACCGGTGTGCGTTCGCAGCCGGCGAGGCCGAGCCTGGCGAGCAGCTCGTGGGCCTTGTGGCGTTCGGACTTGGAGTACCAGGGGACCCGCCGGCTGGTCGCGGCGAGCCCTTGGAGCACTGCGTCGGCGGCTCGCAGGGGCAAGTCGTTCTCGATGCTGGTGAGCTGAGGCACAAATCCGATGTCGCGGGTCGGATGACCACGCCGGACGGATTTGCCGTTGAGGGTCACCTCTCCGGCGTAGAGATCGGCGGTGCCGATGAGCGCCCGGAGCAGCGTGGACTTGCCCGACCCGCTCGGGCCGACGATGCCGACCATCTCCCCGGGGGCGACAGTCAGATCGACGGCTTCGATGGCCGGGATGCCCCGGTAGCCGGCGGTCACGCCCCGCAGCGAGATGACCGGCTCAGCCACGAGCCGGGTCGACCGCGTCGATCGCTGACGCGTCGCCGTTGAGCCCTTCGACGATGTAGCGGACGTTGGCTGCCATCATCCCGAGGTAGGTGTGCTGGGGATCGCCGGGGTTGCCGGGCAGCTTGTCGTCGGACAGGTTGCCGACATAGGAGACACCGGAATCGGTGGCGACCTGCTCGAGCACAGTGGTCGGGAACACCTCGCTCCCGAAGAACGCAGGCACCCGGGCGGCTCGGACCTGCGAGACCATGTTGCGCATCTCGGAGGCGGAGGGTTCGGCGAAGTCGACCGCCTGCAGGGCACCGACGACGTCGAACCCGTACTCGCGGGCGAAGTAGGACCACGAGTCGTGGTAGACGACCAGCGTTCGGTTCTTGTCGGGGACCGTCTCGAGCGCCGTGCGCGCCGCCGCCTCGAACTCGGCGATCTTGGCCTTGAGCACGTCACGGTTCGACTCGTAGGTGGACCGCCCGTCGGGATCAGCCTCGATCAGTTCGCTCGCGATCTCGTCGACCATCGGCGCCGCCCAGACGACGTTGGTCCAGGTGTGCACGTTCGGTTCGTGACCGTGCGCGGGGCCGTCGCCGTGGCTGTGGGTGTCTGAGAAGATGATCTCGCTCTCTGGCACCACCCGAGCGTTGAGGTCGACCATCTTGGCGTCCGACGGGAGGTTCTCGCCCGCCAACGCGGTGACCTTCGGGTTGAGGTTCACATCGGGAACGAACAGCAGCGACACCTCCGACAGGGCCCGAACATCGCCGGTCGTCGGCTCGTAGGTGTGTCCGTCGACACCGGCGGGCACGATGCTGATTACCTCGGCCCGGTCTCCTGCCACTTGGGCCACCAGGTTCTGCAATGGCGGGATCGACGTCGCCACCTTGAGTGCAGCACCATCGCCGGACGCCTTCGAGGCCGCCGATCCGCCGCATGCGGAGAGCAACAGCAGCAGCGCAGTCAGCAACGCTGCGCTGGTGAGACGCGACCTACGGGTGAGACGAGTTGTCGAGGGCATATGTCTTAAGGTGAGGGCGCGAGGACGAAAAGTTCCCTTTGGCCGGAACTTTTCGTGCTGCGGGCCCCACTCTTTCCCATGATGAGTATTCGACGCGGACGTGACCAGCCTCAGAGGGCTCGAACCCTTGCCGATCAAGAGGCGGACACTCTCGCTCGGCGCGCGGCGCGCGGCGACAGCGACGCCTTCGCCGAGCTGTGCCGGGGTGTCCAGCACGACGTATGGCGCTACTGCTGGTCCCTCACCGGCGATCGTGACCTCACCGACGACGCCACCCAGGAGACCTTCCTGCGAGCCACCACGGCGATCGCCCGCTTCCGTGGCGACGCACCTGTGCGCGTCTGGTTCGTGGTACTCGCCAGGCGCAGCGTCGGTGCCGTGCTCGAGCGGCACAAGCGGACGCCCGTACCCGCCGAACCCGTCTCGATTCCCGTGCGCGACGGCACCGGGTATGTCGACCTGGCCGCTCTCATCAAGGATCTCCCCCCAGATGCCCGCCAAGCGTTCGTGCTGACCCAGATGCTGGGGTTCAGCTACGCGGATGCCGCTGCCGCCATGGACTGCCCGGTCGGCACCATCCGCTCCCGGGTGTTCCGTGCCAAGGCAACCCTCGTGGACGCATGGGACGCGACGCACGCGACGGAACCCGTCGCCCACAACGAGGAGGTGTGCGAATGACCTCGAGTACCACCTGCACCACCGCACGCAACTGGTTCTCCGCCGACCGTGACGGAGAAGCCGGACCTGACCCCGACGCCAGCGCCCACCTCGACGCCTGCGCCGACTGCGCCCACTGGGTGGCCGCCTTCGACCACGTCACCCGCCAGGTGCGCCTGCGTGCACCCATGGCCCCCGCATCGGTCACCGATGCCGTCGCCCGCATCGCGAGCAAGCCCCTCCCGGTCCGCCACGACAGCCTCGGCCGGGTGCTGCTCGCCGTCGCCGCGATCTCCGGACTGGTGATCCTGATCGCGAGCGCGACCGGAATCTTCGGCCACTCCCACCTTGGTTCGACCGAAGGTCGCGAAGCCGAGGCGATCACCATCGCCCTCCTCGGCGGATTCGCGCTCGCCGCGTGGCGCCCGGCCCGACTCGCGGCCGGCCTACTGCCCGTGGCCGTCCTGGCCGCGATGATCACCCTCTCGCTCAGCGTCATCGAAGTCGCCTCCGGAGCCGTGCCCGTCGTCGACGAGTTCTCCCATCTGCCGCTCCTCATCGGCGCCATCGGTGCAGCCATCGCCAGCCGCACCTCCCCCGCCACGCCCACATTCTCCCTTCCCCGGGCCACTCGACCGACGCCGATTACCCATGGCGTATGAACCCGGGCACGACCGTGCTTGCCCATGCTGAATCCGGACCCATCGACCTCGCCGCAGTGGCGTTCGTCGTCGTCATCGGCGCCGGTGCCGCGATCTGGCTGGTGCGTATCATCCGCCAACTCGACAACCAGGAGGACCCCTTGAACGACTCCGCCCGACCCCCGGCCCTTGGTTGGGTCTTGATCAGTGGTGTCGTCGTCGTGCTCGCCGTAGCCGGGTTCCTGGTTCTCCGTGCCCAGAGCGACACCCCCTCCTTCGAATCCCAGGGCGTCGTCAACGACCTCTGTCGCGCCGCCGACCAGGCCAGCTCAGATCCCAGCGCGGCCCTCGCCACCTTCAACGGTGCACCCCACGACGCGCTGCACGGCCTCGAGACCGACCTTCGCAAAGAGGATCCGCTCGCCGCTCAGCGCCTCACCACCGCCAAATCCGCCGCCGAAAAGGCCCTGATCGCACGCAACCCGAACTCTGGTGAGCTCACCACGACGCTCGCCGCGGAGACGGCAGCCGCCTACCGCATCGTCGAACCGGCCAAGACCATCACATCATGCGGGTGAGCCAGAGCTCGACCTGAGCCAGACACCAGCAAGCGAAGCGCGAGTCGGCCAAGGCGCCGGGGGTCGTTCACCACACCGCGGAGCGGGCTCGGTCCCCGTGGCCGACCGTTGAAACCGGCCGTCCTCTGGCCCACCCCCGTCCGGATCGTGCGTCGCGCCCGCCGACAGATCGTCCGGGCCCTCGAAGGCTGGCCCACCACCCTGACCTGCTCGACGCCTACCAACACATCGCCGCGCTCACCTGAGCGCCGGCACCGCCGCGATCGACCGGCACCGCTTTCGCGACACGCGTCCCGGCAACACGAGCACGACCGACTCAGCTCATCTCGTGAATGATTGGGGCTGGAGGAGCCCCACCACCACCGTCACCTGAAAACTCCTCGAGAGGCACGGACTTCTCGTGGCCATCAGCGCGGACTTCAACTTGGCCATTGACCAGCGCGGCGCCCCAGACGACACCAACGCAAGCGATGAGGACCTCGGATATGCGGAAACCCGCTCCGACGAGTCGCGGTCGGCTGGGGCTGAACCCGACACGACGAGCAAGCCGGCGATCCCGGAGGAACGCGGTGCTGATCGGCTATCTGGGTAGACGCCGCCATGCGCACCGTTCTGCGGTTCGTCGCAACACACCGAGACGTGGATCACCTGCGGCCGTGATCGCCCGTCGGTGATCGCGCCTCATGCGACACGTCACCAGACTTCAACGACGAGGACGTCGTTCGGGGTCTCGGAGTGTCGCTCGCCAGCGTGATGGGACCACCGTTTCGCCAGTGGCATGGGACCGTGTCGGGGTCTTCTGCGTCGGCGGGGTGATGATGGTGGCCGCCGCTGCGGGCGTCAAGGGCGGCGTGGTTCGGGG
>Ga0209390_10000152_pt1 | contig 120130 bp, 105 predicted proteins | sample BON01_FD_187212 | JGI IMG/M metagenome (GOLD analysis project Ga0209390, IMG submission 187212) | Freshwater microbial communities from Lake Bonney liftoff mats and glacier meltwater in Antarctica - BON-01 (SPAdes) (version 2) | ecosystem: Environmental > Aquatic > Freshwater > Ice > Glacier...
TCTTTCCTTGCTCTATTGCTTGTACAACTTCTAATTTAAAAGACATCGAATAGTCTTTTTGGGTTCGCTTAATGTAGCGTGCTTCTTGTGATTTTTCCATTAGGATACTTTTTGTGTATCGCTATTTCAGGACGGGACATTTTGATAAAACAAAAAACGCATCAAAATTTGATGCGTTTTTTATAAAATATTGGTTTGGTTTTTAAACCACCCCTTGATCTAACATTGCATCGGCAACTTTTACGAAACCAGCAATATTTGCTCCTTTTACATAATCTACATATCCATCAGCTTGTGTACCATAAGCAACACAAGAAGCGTGAATATCATTCATAATTTGATGTAATTTAGCATCAACTTCTTCTCTTGTCCAATTATAACGTAAAGAGTTTTGGCTCATTTCTAACCCTGAAGTTGCAACCCCTCCCGCATTAGATGCTTTTCCTGGCGCAAATAAAATTTTTGTTTTTTGAAAAACCTCAACTGCTTCTGGTGTAGAAGGCATATTTGCTCCTTCAGCAACACAAATACATCCGTTTGCTAATAATGTTTTTGCCTCTTCTCCGTTTAGCTCATTTTGTGTTGCACATGGTAAAGCAATATCACATTTAATTCCCCAAGGTCTTTCTCCTGCAAAGAATTTTGCGTTTGGATATTTCTCTACATATTCATTAATTCTTCCTCTTCGAACATTTTTAATCTCCATAACTAATGCTAATTTTTCTGCATCAATTCCGTCTGCATCATAAATATATCCCGAAGAATCTGACATCGTAACAACTTTTGCTCCAAATTCTGTTGCTTTTTCAGTAGCATATTGTGCAACGTTTCCAGAACCAGAAACTACAACTGTTTTACCTGAAAAAGAATCTCCTTTTGTTTTTAACATGTTTTGTGCAAAATACACATCTCCATAACCTGTTGCTTCTGGTCTAATTAAAGATCCTCCCCAAGAAGCACCTTTTCCTGTTAAAACACCAACAAACTCATTGCGTAATTTTTTATATTGACCGAACATAAATCCGATTTCTCTTCCTCCAACTCCCATATCTCCAGCAGGAACATCTGTATTTGCTCCAATATGACGGAATAATTCTGACATAAATGCTTGACAAAATATCATTACTTCTCTGTCTGATTTTCCTTTTGGATCAAAATCAGAACCTCCTTTTCCTCCACCCATTGGTAAAGTTGTTAAAGAATTTTTAAATACTTGTTCAAATCCTAAGAATTTTAAGATTGATAAGTTTACTGATGGGTGAAAACGCAAACCTCCTTTATATGGTCCAATTGCTGAATTAAATTCAACTCTATAACCTCTATTTACTTGTGTTTCTCCCTTATCATCAACCCAAGGAACTCTAAATAAAATTGTTCTTTCTGGTTCAACCATTCTTTCTAACAATTTTTTTCCTTGATATTTAGGATTGTTTTCTATAAACGGAATTACAGTTTCTGCAACTTCATGTACAGCTTGTAAAAATTCAGGTTCGTTAGAATTACGTTGTTTTACGTAATCCATAAAAGCATTTATTTTAGATTCCATAGTTTTTAAATCTATTAGTTATGTATTTATTAATTTAAAGCTGCAAAGATAGCTCTTTTTCAAATCTTTAAAATCAAAACTGAATTTTATTTTACATGTAAATAACTCTTTCCGTTTGCGGTGTATTGTTTCGTTTAAAAATCATAAATTTGCAACCTAATTATTGGCGAAAATTAAGATGTTAGACAAAGTTAAAGAACTGATTGGCGATGTAAAAGCGTTTAAAGCTTCTTCTAAAGAAGAAGTGGAAGCGTTTAGAATAAAGTATTTAGGCAGTAAAGGACTGTTAAAAGAATTGTTTTCGGAGTTTAAAAATGTAGATGCGGCGTTGCGTAAAGATTTTGGACAAGCATTAAATACGTTGAAAAAATATACTGAAGAAAAAGTTACTGAGTTAACCGAAAACCTAGAGATTTCTGCTGAAGAAAAAAACAGTTACGGTGATTTAACGCGTCCTTCTGAACCTATTGAATTAGGCTCTCGTCATCCAATATCGTTGGTAAAGAATCAAATTGTTGAGGTTTTTAACAGAATTGGTTTTACCGTTTCTGAAGGTCCAGAAATTGAAGATGATTGGCACAACTTTACTGCATTAAACTTACCTGAATATCATCCGGCAAGAGATATGCAGGATACTTTTTTTATTGAACAAAATCCAGCTATTTTGTTAAGAACACACACCTCTTCTGTGCAAGTTAGATATATGGAAAATAACACGCCCCCAATAAGAACCATTTCTCCTGGAAGAGTTTTTAGAAACGAAGATATTTCTGCTAGAGCACATTGTATTTTTCATCAAGTAGAAGGTTTATATATTGACACCGATGTTTCTTTTGCTGATTTAAAACAAACCTTATTGTATTTTACTAAAGAGATGTTCGGAAAATCCAAGATTCGTTTACGCCCTTCTTATTTCCCTTTTACGGAGCCAAGTGCTGAAGTAGATATTTACTGGGGACTAGAAACGGAGACAGATTACAGAATTACCAAAGGAACGGGTTGGTTAGAAATTATGGGTTGTGGAATGGTTGATCCGAACGTATTGAAAAATGCGAATATAGATCCTGCTATATATTCAGGTTATGCATTCGGAATGGGAATTGAGCGTATTGCAATGCTGTTATATCAAATACCTGATATTAGAATGTTTTATGAAAATGACAAACGTTTTTTAGAGCAGTTTAAGTCGGTTATTTAAGCTGAATTTTGTTCAGCTTCTTATAAAAATTTCTTTATGTTGATAAAAAAGAATCTTTTTCTTCTTATTTCTAGTATTGGTTTAATTGTTTTTGGTTTGAATGAATTTTTTGAATTTATTCCTTTCAAAAAAAATTCTCTTATTATAGGAATCCTTTCTCTTTTAAATTTTGTTTTTATAATTAAAATGCTAAATAAAGAAAATAATTTAAAGTAATGCGTTTTATAAAGATCCTGAAACAAGTTCAGCTTAAATGAAAAAAGATATTAAAATTCCAGAAGTTACCGATGTAGAAATCGCGGTTGTTTATGAATACAATGATATTTATAAAACAGACGATTGGAACATATATCTCATCAATAAAAAAGACATCGATTTAGAACTGGTCGTTATTGTTTCTCAAGGTTTCAATGAAACTAAAACCACTTCTTTATTGCGTAAAAAAATTGATAAACTTCCTGCAAACTCTTTTGCAAAAGTGGAGTTTATTCAGCCAGAATTGTTTAAGCTAAGCAATCGTTTTCAGGTTTCTTTTTTTGCTGACAACAAACTTTTCGACAAAACATTTATCTTCGAAAAAGACACCATTAAAGAAGATGCTTTACGCATGATTCCTGAGTTGAAAAAACGTGGAATTTTAGCAGAGTAACTTTTGTTCTTCTCGCGCAGGCGAAAATCTAAACTAGCCTTATTACAATTCCTTTACTTTCTAAAAATATAGTTATTTTGTGTGGATTCCCTTTACTCAATCAAGTTGAGCACAAGCTTCAAAGAAATGACAAATACCTCGTCAATAAGAACTTGTTTCAGGTTCTCATCATTAGTGTGTGATGCTGAAATAAATTCAGCATTAATATTAAAACCAAAACCCAATAATCAAATACAAAATTGTAGTAATTACACCTCCAATTAACGCATACGGTAATTGTGTTTTTACGTGATCTATATGATCACTCGCAGAAGCCATGGAAGATATAATAGATGTATCAGAAATAGGTGAACAATGATCTCCGAAAATTCCACCACCTAAAGTTGCAGCAACAACAATAGTAATATCTGCTCCATGCATAGTTGCCATAGGAATTGAAATTGCCATCATAATAGCAAATGTTCCCCAAGATGTTCCTGTAGAAAATGAAATAAATGAGCTAATTACAAAAATAACTGCAGGCAATAGTTCTGGTGATAACCATTCTTTTGTTGCATTTGCAACATAAACGCCTGTTTCTAATTCTTTACAAGCGTTTCCAATTGCAAAGGCTAATAACATCAATAAAGCCAAAGGCATTAACTCGCTAATTCCTTTTAAGGTTAAATCTACCGCTTCTTTTGGTTTCATAATTCCTTGGATAAAATACATTGTGATTGCTACCAATAAAGATGTAATTACTGCGTATAAAACAGAAGATGAGCCTGAACCATTTCCGATTGCTTGTGATGTATGGTCTAAAAATGATGTAGCCGTTTTTACCGCGCTCCAACCAGTATATATTAAGTTAATTGGCATCATTAAAACCATTACCGCTAAAGGAACAATCATATTATATGCTTTTGCTTCGATTCCTTCTTTAGGCGGAAAAGAAGTTACTGCTTCAGAAACCATTGGTTTAGATCCTTCATTCATTAACAATCCTGTTTCTTTCGTTCTTGTTTCAGCTCTTTTCATTGCGCCCCAATCTTTCTTTGTAAAAATTACAATGAAAACAATAGCGATTGCTAAAATTGGATAAAAATTGTATTTAATTGAACTCATCATCACAGAAAATGGTTTATCTATTCCTTGTGTAAGTAATAATCCCATTATAAATGCTCCCCAAGCATTAAACGGAATTAAAATGGATGATGGCGCCGAACTAGAATCGGCAATGTATGCTAGTTTTTCTCTTGGTATTTTAAGTTTGTCAAAAATAGGCCTGTATAATGTTCCAACGGTTAATGAGCTAATGCTTGTTTCTACAAATAATAACAATCCTGTTAGAGTTGCCATTACTTGAACCATTACTCGGCTATAACCAGTTTTTTTCTTTTCAATTTTTACAATTAGTTTGTTTAAAATATTGATAAAACCTTCTACACCTCTAGAAAACTGAATAAAAATTAACAACGCTCCAACTAAGGCGCTAAACATAATGGTTCTGGTACTTCCTTTATCTTGAAAAACATCTACCAATCCTTCTATCATTGCTAAAGTTCCATCTAAAGGATTCCATCCTTTAATAATCAACCAAGAAAACCAAATTCCGAAGATTAAAGCGATATACACTTGTTTTGTTCTTAAAGCTAAAATAATTGCAATGACTGGTGGTATTACTGATAAGAAACCATAATCCATAAAAAGAAAGTTTTTAATTTTTTTAAAGATACTAATTAAAACAAAATCTAAGTTCTTTTGTAGTTTATTCCTATTTTTATTCTTTAATTGAAAAAAAGCATGGCAAAATTCTACGATAAAATAACACCTAGATTGCAACAATTTATTGAAGCTCAAAAAATATTCTTTGTGGCAACAGCTCCAGAAGATGGTAGAATTAATTTATCCCCGAAAGGAATGGATTCGTTAAGAATTGTTGATAAACATACTGTTTTGTGGTTAAGTGTTACTGGAAGCGGAAATGAAACAGCTGCGCATTTGCAAAAAAATAATAGAATAACCATGATGTTTTGCTCTTTTAAAAGCGCTCCTTCTCTTTTACGCTTATACGGAAAAGGAAAAGAAATGAAACCAAATGATGCGAAATGGAAAGAAGTTGTTTCGTTGTTTCCAGAAACTCCAGGAACACGTCAAATTTTTGAAATTGATATTGAAAGCGCACAAACTTCTTGCGGAATGTCAATTCCTTTTTTTGATTACAAAGGAGAGCGTGACGAATTAAACAATTGGGCTACAGAACAAGGAAAAGAAAAAATTGAACAATATTGGGAAGACAGAAATCAAACAAGTATTGACGGATTGCCAACTAAAATTTTAGAATAAAAAATGAATAATTTTTCCTATTTCAATAGAAAAAATATTACCAAAGAATTACAAGCAACGGAATTTGATTTGTTAATTATTGGTGGCGGAATTACCGGCGCCGGAATTGCTTTAGATGCCGCTTCTAGAGGAATGAAAGTTGCTTTAATTGAAAAAAACGATTTTGCCTCTGGGACAAGCAGTAAATCAACAAAACTAATTCACGGTGGCTTACGATACTTAAAACATTTTGATTTTTGGTTGGTAAAAGAAGTTGGAACAGAGCGGGCAATTGTACATAAATTAGCACCACATTTAGTGATTCCAGAAAAAATGATTTTACCTTTAATAGAAGGTGGTTCTTATGGTTCTTGGTTAACATCCATAGGCTTAAAAATATATGATATTTTAGCTGATGTTGAAGGTGAAGACAAACGAAAAATACTGGATAAAAAGGAAGCATTAGAAAAAGAACCGTTGCTTCCAGAGTCAATTTTAAAAGGTGCTGGATATTATGCTGAATACAGAACCGACGATGCTCGATTAACGTTAGAGGTTTTAAAAACCGCATTAGATTATGCCGCAAAAATTATAAATTATACAGAAGCTATTAAGTTTTTGTATACTGATAAAAAAGTGATTGGTGCATCTGTAAAAGATGCTTTTACAAACCAAATCTATACGATAAAAGCCAACTATGTTGTAAACGCGACCGGTCCGTGGGTAGATGATTTACGGAAAACAGATAACTCAAAAATAGGAAAACGGTTGCATTTAACAAAAGGTATTCATTTAGTGGTTGCTCATGAAAAATTACCCGTAAAACAATCTGTTTATTTTGATGTTCCGGATGGTCGTATGATGTTTGCGATTCCGAGAGGAAAAATTACCTATTTTGGAACCACAGACACTAATTATCAACAAGATAAAAATGCTGTTGAAACCAATTTAGTTGATGTAACCTATTTAATATCTGCCGTTAATAATATGTTTCCATCTATTCATTTAACTATTAATGATATACAGTCTTCATGGGCAGGATTGCGTCCTTTAATTCATGAAGAAGGGAAATCTGCTTCAGAATTGTCTAGAAAAGATGAAATTTTTGTGTCTGAAACCGAATTGATTTCAATTGCGGGTGGTAAATTAACGGGTTATCGAAAAATGGCGGAACGAACTGTAGATTTGGTCGCAAAAAAATACAAACGTCGTTTTTCTAAAGAGTTTGACGAAGTAAAAACTGAAAAAATTACTCTTTCTGGCGGAACATTTAAAAATTTTAGTGAAGTAAAAAGTTATACAGATGCGATTTATAACAGAATTGCAGAAGTCGATTTTTCCGAAAAAGATGCACAATATTTAGTTTATAATTATGGAAAGCAAACCGATATTATTTTAAAAAAATTTGATGAATTTTCTAATGAAAATCAGGAAGAAAAAATGATAAAATCAGAAGTATGGTTTACTATAAATTACGAAATGACTTGTACGCCAACAGATTTTTTTATGCGCAGAACCGGACGCTTATTTTTTGATAAATTATCTGTAGAACTGTACAAAGGTTTTGTTTGCTTACTTTTTAAAACCGAATTTAACTGGGATAAAAAAACAACCGAAAAACACCGACAAGAATTAGAAGAGAAAATACGTTTAGCGAGTGTTTTTGTATAAAAAATTATTCCTCTTTTTCATGCTCTTCTAACTCTTTTGTTAGGTCTAATTTTGTTAAAGTTGGGTTAATAATACCTGTTGTTACAACGGTAATTAAAGTCATTACTCCTCCAAAAACAACAGCGGTAACTGTTCCCATTAATTTAGCTGTAAAGCCGCTTTCAAAAGCACCTAGTTCGTTAGAAGAACCGACAAACATTGAATTAACAGACGCAACTCTACCTCTCATATGATCTGGTGTTTTTAATTGTAAAATAGTTTGTCTAATTACCATTGAAACTCCATCTGTAACTCCACTAAAAAATAATGCAACCATTGAAATCCAAAAAACGGACGACAGCCCAAAAGCAATAATACAGAGTCCAAATCCAAAAATAGCAGCTAATAATTTCATTCCTGCATTTTTACTTATAGGAATATACGCTGTAATTAACATCGTTAAAAAAGCTCCAATTGCAGGTGCAGCTCGTAAAGCACCAAATCCTTCTGGACCAACTTTTAAAATATCTTGAGCATATATAGGTAATAAAGCAACTGCTCCGCCAAAAAGCACCGAAATCATGTCTAAGGTTATAGCTCCTAAAATTGATTTTGTTTTATAAACAAATTGAATTCCTTCTTTTAAACTTTGAAAAATAGGTTCGCCAATTTTTGGATTTAATATTGGTTTCTTTTTGATTAAAAACACAAAAAAGAAAGAAAATAAAACTAGAAAAAAAACAATACAGAGAGACCAGTGTACGCCAATACAAGCAATTGTAAATCCTGCAGAAGCGGGTCCTAAAACGGATGCCATTTGCCAAGTAGAACTGCTCCATGTTGCCGCATTTGGGTATAATTTTTTAGGAACAATTAATGCAATTAAAGAGAAAATTGTTGGCCCAAAGAATGAGCGTAAAAATCCACCAAAAAAGACCAAAGCATACATTGAAAACAAAATTGTTTTTTGTGACCAATTTTCTACAAAACTAGGCAGTGTTAAAAAAAACAATCCTAAACTAATCAATGAAAAAGCCGCTATACAAATAGCTAGTAAATTTCTTTTTTCTTTTTGATCTACAATATGACCTGCAAAAAGAGCCATACAAACTGCCGGAATTACTTCCATTAGTCCAATAATTCCTAAAGATAAAGGGTTTTTTGTAATACTATACACTTGCCATTCTACAATAATAAATTGCATAGACCACGCAAAAACTAAGGAAAATCTAACCAATAAAAAAATATTGAATTCTTTTATTCGTAACGATGCATAAGGATCTTTTTTGCTCATTTTTTTTTGAATTATTACTTTCTTTTTAAATCCATCAAAATAGCAAACGTTTCATTAACTTTTTCTTCTTTAACCACAACCGTCATTTCATTTGTTGTAGAAATTATTTCTTGTAGCGGAATATTTGCCCAAGCCAACTGCTTTAAAATAAAGTAATACACTCCAGATTGATCTAAGTTATCCTTAGGTAATTTAATAGTAATAGACGCTAAATCTAATACACTGTGAATTAACGTTTCATTCTTAAAAACATCTTCAACGTCCTTTTGTAAGTTTTTACTTGTAACGATGTTTGTTTCAAAAATTCCTTGAGAAACCGTTAAAAAGTAATCATTACTGTCGGATGCCTTGCTTAATAATTTGGCTATTTCTTTTAATAAAGAAGGTGTGTTTTTAAATGTAAAGTCACATAAATCTGAACGCACAATAAAATCTCCTAAATTAGCAGCAAGTTTCTTTATGTTTTTTCTAATACGCAATTCTTTTGCTGGAGATAGGCGATTTATCGCCATCATTACAGCTCCAAGTTTTATTTCTTTCTTTAATAATTCTGAAACCTCTGGCAAAATAATTCTAGCTAAAGATGAAACATTAATTAATTTTTCATTCAACGCTTCTTCGATAAAGGGTGTTTTACGAATGGTGCTTTCTACTGCTTCTTGAATCGTTTTCATTTTTGTTTAAATTTAAACACGTTGTTATAATATGTAAAAATATTAAATAAATTTGTTACTGTTTGTGTTTCGTTGTTTTTTTGTTCAAAAATTAATAAAATGATTGTTTTAAAATTTGGCGGAACATCTGTAGGAAGTGCAGAAAACATTAAAAAAGTTGTCGAAATTATTACAAATTGTAAGACTCAAAAAATAGTTGTTTTGTCTGCTGTTTCTGGTACAACAAATTCTTTATTGACTATTGCAAACGCAATTAAAAGCAACAAGCCTCTTCGAGCATTAGAGTTGATTGGCTTTTTAGAAAATGATTATCATACTATAATAGAAGAATTGTATACCTCTAATCACTATAAAAATAAAGCGCTTGCTTTTGTTCTAGAAAAATTTAATTTTCTAAAAAACTTAATTTATATAAGTTTTTCTTTGAATCTAGAAAACACAATTGTTGCCCAAGGAGAAATAGTATCTACCAATTTAGTTTCTATGTATTTAGAGGAATCTAACATTTCATCATCTTTAATTTCGGCCCTTGATTTTATGGTATTTGATGAAAATAGTGAACCAGTTATTTCAAAAATAAAAGAGAAATTAACTCCAATAATTAGTCAAAAACCAAGTATTGAAACTTGGATTACTCAAGGTTTTATTTGTAGAAATGAAACAGGAGAAATTTCTAACTTACAGCGAGGCGGAAGCGATTATACAGCTTCATTAATTGGTGCCGCTATGAATGCTGATGAAATTCAGATTTGGACTGATATTGATGGAATGCATAATAATGACCCGAGATTTGTAGAAAACACTTTTTCGATTCAAGAAATCTCTTTTGATGAAGCTGCTGAGTTGGCTTATTTTGGGGCAAAAATATTACATCCGCAGAGTTTAATTCCTGCCAAAGAAAACAACATTCCGGTTTTATTGAAAAACACTTTTAGTCCTTTTGCCAAAGGAACCATCATTAAAAACAAAACAACAAATAAAGGAATTATAGCTATTGCGGCAAAAGATGGAATTACAGCTATTAAAATAAAATCGTACAGAATGTTAATGGCTTATGGGTTTTTAAAAAAAATATTTGAAGTGTTTGAACATAATCAAACTTCAATTGACATGGTTACAACATCTGAAGTTGCGGTTTCTTTAACAATAGACAACAATTCTAAACTTAATGAAATAGTTTCTGAATTAGAAAATTATGGAAAAGTAGAGGTTGACAACAACTTAAGTATTATTTGTGTTGCGGGAGATTTTTCTCAAAATAATGAGGGAGTTAGCGCAAAAGTGTTTAACGCATTAAAACATATTTCTGTGAGAATGATTTCTTACGGAGGAAGTAATTATAATATTTCTCTTTTGGTAAAAAGCACTGATAAAATAACGGCATTAAACTCCTTAAATAAAGAATTATTTAAATAAAAACAGTAGTTCTCGGAAGTAATTAAATCGTTTTAAAACTAAATTTAAAAGGTAAATAAACAACTAATTCAACTTATGCGTTAGTTTTTCAAACTGATCTTTTGCTTCTTTTCCATTATATAATACATTGTAAACCGCATCAATAATTGGTGTTTTTACTCCATTACTTTCTTTTATTTGAAAAGCACTTTTTGTTGCGTAATATCCTTCTGCAACCATACTCATTTCCATTTGAGCAGATTTTACTGTATACCCTTTACCAATCATGTTTCCGAATAATCTATTTCTACTAAATGTAGAGTATCCAGTTACTAATAAATCCCCTAAATAAGCTGAATCATTAATGTTGCGCTTCATCTTGTGTACTTTTTTAATAAAGCGTTTCATTTCTCTAATTGCATTACTCATTAATACTGATTGAAAGTTGTCTCCATAACCTAAACCATGTGCAATTCCTGCTGCAATTGCATAAATATTTTTTAACATTGCGGCATATTCTGTTCCAATAATGTCGTCAGATATTTTAGTTTTTATATAACTACTTGCTATAAACTTGCTTAACATTTTTGCTTTTTCTTGATCTTGACACGCCAATGTTAAATAAGACAACCGTTCCATTGCAACTTCTTCTGCGTGACAAGGGCCTGTTATTACCCCAATATTTTCTAAAGGGATATTATAGATTTCGTGAAAATGTTCTCCAATAATTAAACCTGATTCTGGAACAATTCCTTTAATCGCAGAGAAAATAATTTTACCCTCTAAAGAAGTTGTTAATTTTTCTAACTCTGATTTTAAAAAAGCAGATGGTATTGCAAATATTAAAACATCATAATTGTTTGCAATTTTATTTATATCGTTAGATAAATCTATTTTTTCTGGGTATAACTCGGCAGAGCTTAAATAATTTGGATTGTTGTGGTTCTTTTTAATGTGCTCAATAGCATAAACGCTTCGCATATACCAACCGACATTTTCTATGTTTTCAGTTAACATTTTTACGATTGCTGTAGCCCAACTTCCTCCTCCAAAAATCGCTATTTTAGGGTTTGAATTCATATTTACATCAATTAAAGTGGTCAAATGTAATAAAACAAAGTTCTAATGCACAAAGCTTGTGGTAATTATTATATTTGCACAAGACTTTTTTCTTTTGAGTAATTTAAAACGATTTTTTAAAGACACTATTATTTATGGTATTGCGGCAGTTTTGCCAAGAGCTATAAATATTTTTTTAGTGAAACTACACACCTCAACTTTAGACGCAGATAAATATGCAGTAAATACAGATTATTATATATATGCCGCATATTTTAACGCATTGCTTACGTACGGAATGGAAACTGCTTTTTTTCGCTTTTTTTCGAAAGAAAAAGAGAAAGGAAAAATCGTTTCAACCTCATTTATTAGTTTGCTTGTAACAAGTTTGTTGTTTTTAATAACAATGTTATTTTTTAGTGATCGCCTTTCTGCTTTTTTTGGGTTTCAAAATTCGTTGTTTTTAAAGTTGTTAGTGTGGACTATTATGTTAGATACGTTTGTTGTAATTCCGTATGCGTACTTACGTGTTACAAATAAACCCATGCGTTTTACCATTTATAAAATATTAAATATTTTAATTTTCGCATTATTAAATGTTTTCTTTTTATGGTTTGTTACTTATGCTGTTAAGAGTGGTGTTTCCTTGCCATATTTTATTGTAGATTATTACAATTCGTATCCAAAAGTGATGCATATTTTTGTTGCTGGAACGATTGCTAGTGCCTCAACGTTTTTACTGTTATTTCCAATTATCTTTAAGTTTAAAATCAATTTTGATTTTCAGCTCTTAAAAAAGATGTTGCGTTACAGTTTGCCAATAATGGTTGGTAGCTTAGCGTTTGTAACCAACGAAAATTTAGACAAACTTTTATTGGGCGATTTAATAGGAGAAACTCAAATGGGTATTTATGCCGCGTGTTACAAGTTAGGTGTTTTTATGACCTTGTATATTATGGCTTTTCGTTTGGGAGCAGAACCTTTTTTCTTTAATCATGCTGATAAAAAAAAAGCAAAAGAAACCTATTCTAAAATACTAACTTGGTTTACCATTTTAGGTGCATTATTTATGTTAATCGTTGTCGTTTTTATAGATGTTTTTGCGGGTTTTTTATTAGGAAAACCGGAATATTTTGAAGCATTAGAAATTGTGCCAATTATATTATTAGCTAATTTATTTTTAGGTATTTACAACAACTTATCTGTTTGGTATAAGGTTACTGATAAAACAAAATACGGAATGTATTTTTCGGTTTTAGGAGCAGTTATTACAATCGTATTTAATATAATAATGATTCCTAAAATTGGATTTATAGCTTCTGCTTGGGCAACATTAATAACCTACGGATTTATGATGATGATTTCTTATGTTTTTGGTAAAAAGCATTATCCGGTTCCGTATCAATTAAAAAAAATTGGGTTTTATGTGCTTTTTGCAACCGTATTGTGTTGGGTGTCTTTTATTGTGTTTAGAGATGATATTTGGTTTTCAGTATCTGCTATTTTTAGTTATTTTGGTGCCGTCTATTTAATGGAAAAACCGACCATAAAACAATTTTTGAAACGCTAGTTTATGAACGTACAAATTATCAACAAATCAAAACACCAAACACCAAATTATGAAACTGAAGGTTCTGCAGGAATGGATTTGCGTGCCAACTTAAATAAACCTATGGTTCTTAAACCTTTAGAAAGAACGATTGTAAAAACCGGTTTATTTATTGCGTTGCCAATTGGTTTTGAGGCACAGGTTAGGCCAAGAAGTGGTTTGGCAGCTAAAAAAGGAATTACCGTTTTAAATTCTCCTGGAACTATTGATGCCGATTATCGTGGAGAAATTGGAGTCATTTTAGTAAACTTATCTAACGAGGATTTTGTAATTAATGATGGCGAGCGTATTGCGCAGCTTGTTATAGCAAAACACGAACGTGTTAATTGGAAAGAAGTTAAAGTTTTAAACGAAACCGAACGCGGAGCTGGTGGTTTTGGGAGTACAGGAGTTTAAATTTTTTTATAAATTTGACTCATTTTACGTACTTCTTCTTTCAATAATTCGAAATTTAGAAAGCAATGAGAATGATATTTGTAGCCTAATTTGTTGTAAAACTGAAAAGCTTGTTGTTGTTCATCCATCGCATCTAACCAAATACTAGTATACCCTTTTTGTATTGCTTTTTCTTCTAACCAAGAAAGTAATTTTTTTCCTATTCCTTTTCCATGAGTTTTTGAATGCAAATAAATGCGGTGTAATTTTACTTGTTTTTCTGCAGGTAAACCTTTTAGTTTTTCATCCCAAATAATTCTAAAATTCCCAACTATTTCACCATTAAAAAGGATAAAATAATACACTGATTTTTCTTCTGATAATTCTTTTAAAATGGTTGATTTGGAATATTGAGAATGTACGTACCAATTACCTCCATCTTTCCAAAAATGTGAATACGCTGTAGGATAAATCTCTTTCATTAAAGAAAATAACAGCTCACAGTCTGTGTTTTTTATCGCTTGTAAAGAAATCTGAGGTGTAACTTTTATCATTATGTAAAAGGAAAAAAGCTATTTCAATAAATTGAAACAGCTTTTTAATTAAGTAGAACTTTTAAAAATACTTAATCTTGATTATTTATAGTTTCTTTTATTTTTGCTTCTAATTCTTCTGCTAGTTCTGGGTTGTCTTTAAGCAATCCTTTTACGGCATCTCTTCCTTGTCCTAATTTTGTTTCTCCGTAGCTAAACCAAGAACCACTTTTTTTAATGATTCCTAATTCAACGCCAATATCAATCACTTCTCCTACTTTAGAAATTCCTTGACCATACATAATATCAAATTCTGCAACTTGAAAAGGCGAAGCTACTTTATTCTTCACCACTTTTACTTTGGTGCTATTTCCAATAACACGATCTCCATCTTTTATTTGTGTTCTTCTACGGATATCTAAACGAACAGAGGCATAAAATTTTAATGCATTTCCTCCTGTTGTGGTTTCTGGATTCCCGAACATTACACCAATTTTTTCTCTTAATTGATTGATGAAAATTACGGTACATTTTGTTTTACTAATTGTACCTGTTAATTTACGTAGCGCTTGAGACATTAAACGAGCGTGTAGTCCCATTTTAGAATCTCCCATTTCTCCTTCAATTTCTGCTTTTGGAGTCAATGCCGCTACAGAATCAATAACAACAATATCAATTGCTCCCGAGCTAATTAAATTATCTGCAATTTCTAAAGCTTGTTCTCCATAATCTGGTTGAGAGATGATTAAATTTTCTATATCTACACCTAAATTTGCTGCATAAAAACGATCAAAAGCGTGTTCCGCGTCAATAAATGCCGCAATTCCACCAGCTTTTTGAGCTTCTGCAATTGCATGAAGTGTTAATGTCGTTTTACCAGATGATTCTGGTCCATAAATTTCTATTACTCTTCCTCTTGGGTACCCACCAACGCCTAATGCTAAATCTAATCCTAAAGAACCTGAAGAAATAGCTTCTATATCTTCTACTTGGCTATCGCCCATTTTCATTACTGCTCCTTTTCCGTAGACTTTATCCATCTTGTCTAAAGTTAGTTGTAATGCTTTTAATTTTGCTGCTTTTTCTTTTTCTGTTGACATATATCTTCTGCTAAAAATTTTAAAAAATAAGAGCGACTAAGTTACAAAAACATCTCATTATTTTTAATTTTTTTTATACTTTTAATATTCCATGAAAGAAATAATTTTATTGATTAGTGAAGATTCGCTTTCCCGTGTGAAAATTTACAAAGGAGAGCTTATTAGTTATCAAAAAAAAGGGGTGGAATATATGCACCAAAAAGAAAATAAAGGGTGGAATAATTCTGATACAGAAATGTTTCCAATAATTGGCCCTACTATAAAAAATAAGTATGTGGTCTCAACATTAAACGGAAAAGCGATATTAGATCAACATGGTCTTTTACGTGAATTTGAATATGAGTTGCATAAAAACGATCTACTATCGGCTGATTTTTTAAAAGAATATTTAAAAAACACCCCTTTAAAGAACCGTAAGTTTCCAAAAAAGTCATCTGAAGAGTTTGTTTTTTGGCCTTATGATTTTTCTTTTAAAAAGAAATTCAACCTTACAAATGATACTTTAGAAATTGTTTTCGAAATCAATTCAGAAATAAACATGCCTTTTATGTTTGGGTATCATCCTGCATTTGAATTGTCGGGAAAAGGAACTGAAATACTTAAAACCCCATCAAAAGAAATTGTTTTAAAAGACATTTTTAACGCAGGGTCAGATGCTTTTCCTGTTTTAAATACCAATGAAATAATTATTGAGCATTCTACTAAAAATAATTTAAAAATTAGCACAACTGGTTTTGAGCATTTTATGTTATGGACAGAAGATAATACGATGTTGTGTATAGAACCAATTACACATTTTCCAAAATTATCAACTCAAAAATATTCAGAAGATAACATGAAAATTAGTCTCGGTAAAGAAGTGTTTTTTGTAAAAATAGAAGTATTATAAATCATGGGAAATCATCAACATTTTATAGTACATAAACCCTATGGTTATTTATCTCAGTTTGTAAATAATCAAACCAAGAGAAAAAAAAATTTATTAGGAGAGTTGTATGATTTTCCTGAAGGAGTAATGGCTATTGGGCGTTTAGATGTAACTTCTGAAGGCTTATTATTCTTAACAACAGACGGAAAAGTAAGCGAATATATTAGAAGTAGAAAAGTAGAAAAAGAATATTATGTTCAGGTGGATGGAATCATAACGCCACAAAAAATTGAACAATTAAAAAATGGAGTAGAAATTAGTGTTGAAGGTAAAAGGTATAAGACCAAACCTTGTAAGACCGCTATAATTTCTACTCCTAATTTTCCGAATAGAACTCAAAAGATTCGCGATGAACGTCATGGACCAACAACATGGATTTCTATTATAATTAGTGAAGGAAAATTTAGGCAAGTACGTAAAATGACTGCCGCTGTTAATCTCCCAACTTTACGCTTAATACGTGTCCGTATTGGGTCTATTTTAATAGAAGGTGTATCTCTTGGAGAAGTAAAGAAAGTCGATAACTTACTTTAACATTTATCCCCTTTAAAAAGTAAATATATTTATAATTTTAATGTATTATAAAACAAAACTCAAATATATTTATCTGTATCGGGGCAGGAATCATCTTTTTACATTTTGGAGCAGGTTTTTCTTTTTTAATTTATAAAATCACTAAAAAAAAGAAAAAAAATACTTATTTTTTTATCATTTCTATATGCGGAATTCCATCTTCTAAATATGTTAAACCTACTTTTTTAAAACCATGAGACTCGTAGAATTTTTTAAGATATACTTGTGCAGAAATTGTAATTTCTGAGGTGTCAAATTTTTCTTGAACAGCTTTTATAGAAGCCTTCATTAAATCGTGTCCATAACTAAATTTTCGTTGTTTTTCATCAACTATTACTCTACCAATACTTGCATTTTTAAAATAATCACCTGGTTTAAAAATTCTAGTATATGTAATTATTTTTTTATTTTTGATACTAAAAACATGCAACGCTTTTTGATCTTTAAAATCTAAATCTTGATAAACACAATCTTGTTCAACAACAAAAATTTCTGAACGAAGTTGTAAAATACTATACAATTCATCTAAAGATAATTCGTAAAAAGATTTTATTTTAAATTTCATATTAAGACCTCTCGACTGCGCTCGAGGTTATATTTTAATTAATTACCAGCACAAGAAATTTTATTTACTCTAGTTGTGTGACGTCCGCCTTCGAATTCTGTATTTAAAAAAATTTCTACAAAATCCAAAGCTTGTTGTAAAGAAACAAAACGTGCAGGAATGGTTAAAATATTTGCATTATTATGTTGACGCGTTAAAGCAACCAGTTCATTATTCCAACACAAAGCAGCTCTAACACCTTGGTGTTTATTTGCAGTCATTTGTGCACCATTTCCACTACCACATAAAATAATACCAAAATCTGCTTTACCAGATTCTACTGCATCTGCAGTTGGATGAATTGCATCAGGATAGTCCATGCTACTATTTGTGTCAGTTCCAAAATTTAAAACTGAATAACCAGTCGTTTCTAATTTTTTAACAATTTCTAATTTATATTCTGTTCCTGCGTGATCATTACCTATTGCGATTATCATAATAAGTTGTGTTTAATAGTGTTAACTACCACAAAAATAAACATAAAGATGGTTATCAACATATATAAATAGTAATTTTTTATAACTATTTAAAAATAAAGGATTTACATAAAAACCATATATGTTAAGAAGTGGTGGTATTATTTTAAAACTTTTTTTGATGGTTTCAATTATTATTATAATAGAAGAATGTAAATTAAACTACCAATTTTATTTTTTATTTTTTAAGAGTAATTTATCAACATATAATTAACTATTTATTTACAACCTATATTTTATAAATAATTAAGAAAATATATGTATAACTGTTTATAAAGTTTGTTAATAAACTAAAAAAAGATTTGATTATTAAGCTTTTAAAAAAAGGATACATTGTTAATTAATTTTAATAACTGATATATTAAAATAAAAAAGGATTTAGTTATTGTATATATTAACACTATATCATTAACATTATTATTTTTAAAATTTAATTTAATTAAATAATTATAATTATATAGCGTGTTAATAACTAAAAAAAAAGGAAAAATAAATAGTTTTATTATTTAATTGTTTAACTTTCTTATATTTATTTTATTTAAGTATTTAAATTATGGAATTACAAAACGAATTGCTTTTTTTATAATTGATATAGAAACATATCCATAATCAATTAATTCTCCATCTGCTTGAATAAAAGGTTTTTCTATTTTTGAAACAGGAGTAATTTTTAAATAATTAGTTTGATAAGTGCTTACTTTTTTATGATGCACAATAGTACCATTATATAATTTTGGTAAATTTAATATAATATCTAACAACGTTAAATTTTTAGCAATTGTAATACTAAATAAACCATTAAAAGGATTTATATATTTCGTAAATTGCATTCCTCCTCCAGAAAATTTACAAATTCCAAAAACAACCATCAAACATTTTTCTTGGAGTTTTTTACTATTAATTTCAATTATAAAATCAATAGGTTTATAGAATAGTAAACCAGCTAAACCACTTAATAAATAAGCAATACCACCAAACCTTTTTAATTTTTTTAATTTATGAACAACATAACCATCATAACCGATTCCAGCTACATTATTAAAGTAGCTTATTGTATTATTATTTATTTTTAGTTTACCAATATCTTGAAGTATTGTTTTTTGTTTACTGATTATTGCAATAGATTTATCTATCTTTGTCGGAATGTTATAAGTTTTTACCCAATCATTTCCAGTACCAATTGGTATTACAGCAAGTTGTATAGTGTTAGTTTCTACTAATTTTTGCTTCATTATTCCGTTAACAACATGATGTAAGGTTCCATCTCCACCAACAGAAATTATTTTAGTAAAACCAATTTTAATAGCATTTTCTACTAACTCTTCTTCATGTTTAGAATAGTTGGTAAAAGCAAACGAAAAAAGAATGTTTTGTTTTTTTAACTCATCTGAAATTTTATTCCAATTTTTTTTAGATTTTCCGTTTCCAGATATTGGATTCACAATTAAAAACCAATCAGTTTTCATAAAATAAAAAATTAATAAAGAGGTAAAATACAAAAATTGAATTCATAAATATAAATTAATAAATAATACAATTTAAATAGTGTAATTTGCTATCAATAAAAAAAATAAAAAGACAGATGTCTAAAAAGAATAAAATTTTTAAAAAGAAAGGAAGAATAGTTAAAGATTTAACTAAAAATATATTTAAAATATTAAATGAAGATGCTACACAATCTTATAATTATAAACAAATAGCATCTAAAATGGGAATTTCTGATACAGATGGAAAAACCCAAGTTTTAAAAAAATTAGCAGAATTAACTGCAACAAAAAAAATTAAAGAAAACGATAGAGGAAAATTTAAAGTAAACATAGATAGAAAGTATTATATAGGAACTTTAGATGTTATATCTAATGGAAATGCATATTTTATTTCTGATGATTTTGAAGATGATATTTTTATTCCTTCAATCAATTTAAATACAGGTTTACATAAAGACACCGTTAAGGCTTATACATATAACAAAGGTGGAAGTAAAAAAATAGAAGCTGATGTTGTAGAAGTTTTAGAACGGGCAAAAACAGAGTTTGTAGGGGTATTACAACTCAATAAAAACTTTGGTTTTGTGATAGCTGATGACAACAAAATGTATGCTGATTTTTTTATATCTCAAAACAAAATAAACGGAGCAGAAGATGGAGATAAAGTTGTTGTAACATTAATAGATTGGCCATCAAATTCTAAAAACCCGTTTGGAAAAATAACACAAGTTTTAGGAAAACCAGGAGATCATAATACAGAAATGCATTCTATTTTAGTAGAATATGGTTTACCGTATGAATTTTCTAAAGAAGTAGAAGAAGAAGCAGAAAATCTTCAGATAGAAATAACGAAAGAAGAAATTGCAAAACGTAGAGATATGCGAAGCGATTTAACCTTTACAATTGATCCAAAAGATGCAAAAGACTTTGATGATGCTTTATCATTTACAAAATTAGAAAACGGAAATTATGAAATAGGAATTCATATTGCAGATGTTTCGCATTATTTACAAGAAAAAACAAGATTAGATGATGAAGCTTATGAAAGAGCAACATCTGTTTATTTAGTAGATAGAGTAGTACCAATGCTGCCTGAAATGTTATCAAACGGAGTTTGTTCTTTACGACCGAATGAAGAAAAATTAACTTTTTCTGCTGTGTTTGAAATTAATGAAAAAACACAAGTTGTACAGCAATGGTTTGGTAGAACCGTTACCTATTCAGATCAGCGTTTTGCATATGAAGAAGCACAATCTATTATAGAAAATTGTACTTTATCTGATGTAAAAGAATACACAATGCCAGTAGATATCTCTATTATAAATAAAGAATATAAGGTAACTAAAGAAATAGTAGAAGCAACGTTAAAACTAGACGAACTCGCTAAAAAAATGCGTAAAAAACGGACGATTGCAGGCGCAATTTCTTTTGATAGGGTAGAAGTAAAGTTTAATTTAGATGAAGAAGCAAATCCTGTTGGGGTTTTCTTTAAAGAATCTAAAGATGCTAATAAATTAATTGAAGAATTTATGTTGTTAGCAAATAGAAAAGTGGCAGAATTTATTGGTCAAGAAAAAGGAAAACCCAGTAAAAAGACGTTTATTTATCGTGTTCATGATGAACCAAATATAGATAAACTTACAATTTTACAAGGTATTGTAAGTAAGTTTGGATATTCTTTAAATACGGACACAAAAGAGTCTATTTCGAAATCTTTAAATAAATTACTTTCAGATGTTCATGGAAAAGCGGAATCTAATATGGTAGAAACGTTAGCGATTAGAACCATGAGTAAAGCAGAATACACCACTCAAAACATTGGTCATTACGGATTGGCTTTTAATTACTACAGCCACTTTACATCACCAATTAGACGGTATTCAGATGTAATGACACATAGGCTACTACAATATTATTTAGATGGCGGAAACTCACCGAAAGCAGAGATTTACGAAGAAAAATGTAAACACTCTTCTCAAATGGAAGAACTTGCCTCTAAAGCAGAAAGGGATTCTATAAAATACATGCAAGTAAAATACATGCAAGATCATAAAGACATGGAGTTTGAAGGTGTTATTTCTGGCGTAACAGAATGGGGTATTTATGTAGAAATTAAAGAAAATAAATGTGAAGGAATGGTTAGAATTAGAGATATAAAAAGCGATTATTATATTTTTGATGAAAAACAATACGCGATCGTTGGTCAGTCAACCAAAAAAACGCACCAATTAGGAGGTGATGTTGTGGTTAAAGTAAAGAAGACTGACTTAGAGCGAAAACATTTAGATTTTACACTAATAGAATAATAATTTTTAAGCACCTAAAAAAAAAAGTATTATAGGAGCAGTTAAGCTAAAGAATTAATAAAAAGCTTTTTGTATCTTTGTTTTAAAATTAGAAATAATGAATTTATATAATATGATTTTGTTTATAGGAATGCCACAAGTAATTATAATAATTGTGGTTGTTTTATTGCTTTTTGGTGGTAGAAAAATTCCTGAATTAATGAAAGGTTTAGGAGGCGGAATTAAAGAGTTTAAAAAAGCTTCTAAAGAAGAAGATGATGAAAAAGATAAAATAGAAGATAAAAAATAAACTTCTATCTAGCGAATGGATAATAAAAAAACTCAACGATATAATTGAGTTTTTTATTTTTAATTTAAAATTTAACCGCAGTTCCAGAAGCTGTTACCATTAACATTCCGCCAGACTTACCAACAGTTTCATAATCTAAATCTACACCAATTATAGCATCTGCACCTAGAACTTTTGCCTGGTATTGCATTTCTTTTAAAGCGGTATCCTTCGCTTCTCGTAAAACACTTTCATAAGAACCAGATCTACCACCAACAATATCTCTAATTCCAGCAAAAAAATCTTTAAATAGATTGGCGCCAATAATCGTTTCTCCAGTAACAATACCTAAGTATTGCTTTACCTTGTGAGTTTCTAATGTGTTTGTTGTAGATACAATCATATGTGTTATTCTTTTTTAGCCTTATTTTCTTTTATATTTTCACCTATTTGATTTGTAGCAGCAAAACTAGCTACCATATCATTTAACATAGAACTTGCCGCATTTGGGTTGTTAGGCAGTAAAATTAAGTTACTATTTGCATGTGCACCAATAGCTTGTAAGGTATCATAATGTTGTGTAACTACAATTAATGCAGATGCTTCTTGAGAGTTGATTCCTGCTCTATTTAATACCTCTACAGATTCTTCTAAACCACGGGCAATTTCTCTACGCTGATCTGCAATACCCTTACCTTGTAAACGCTTACTTTCTGCTTCTGCTTTTGCTCTTTCAACAATTAAAATACGTTGTGCGTCACCTTCATATTGTGCAGCTGTTTTTTCTCGATCTGCAGCATTAATTCTGTTCATTGCGGCTTTTACTTGAGAATCTGGATCAATATCTGTTACTAAGGTTTTGATAATGTCATATCCATAGTTTGACATTGCATCATTTAATTCTGTTTTTACAGCGATAGCAATATCATCTTTCTTAACAAAAACATCATCTAATTTCATTTTAGGAACTTCTGCCCTAACAACATCAAAAACATAAGAAGTAATTTGATCGTGCGGATAATCTAGCTTATAAAAAGCATCATATACTTTTTCTTTAATAACCATAAACTGTACAGAAACTTTCAATTTTACAAAAACATCGTCTAATGTTTTGGTTTCTATAATTACATCTAATTGCTGAATTTTTAAACTGATTCTTCCTGAAATTCTATCAAAAACAGGAATTTTTAATTGTAAACCAGAATGACGAATGCTAAGAAATTTACCAAAACGCTCAATAATTGCCGCTGTCTGTTGTTTAACGGTAAAAAAGGAAGCGAATAATATAAGAAAAATGGCCACTATTAATATAATAAATGTTGGATTCATGGTTTTTTTATTTTACGATTATAAATTTTTATTAAAGATACAAATTTATATCTCCTAACTACTAGACGCAATTTTTAAAAAGTGTTACAATAAAAAGGGTCGTCATTTCTTTAGCTATTAGAAATAATTTAAAATGTAGCCTATAATTAAGCGCTTTAATTAAAAACTAAATGTAATTCCGTTTTCTAATTTATATTGTTCTTTTGGAATTCCTAAAACAGGAAAGGTGTCAAATTGATAAGAAAAAGTTGTAGTTAAGTCTAAACTCTTAAAAATAGATACTATTAATGAGGTTTCGCTAGATATTCTATAATCTCTAAACGCGTCTATTTTTGGTTGATAATAAGTTGTGCTTGATATGGTAATTGAATTTTTTGGACGTAAGCTAAAATAAAAATAAAAATCACCTCGGATATTTTTTTCAATAACATCACCATTCACACCAACAGAATTTTCAAGTTCATACATTACTAATGTACCTAAATAAAAGCTGCTTTTTTTTGATTGAAAGATTTTATTTCGAGAACCTAAACCCGTTAAAGCTCTATAATTGATAAAAGAAATAAGGTCTCTTTGAAATTGAATAAAACTCTCAAAAACGTATTTTTGACGGAAGCGATAGTTATACCTCAAATGCTGCACACTTTCATTTGAAAGCTCTATATTATTAACCTTGTTAAATTCAACCTTATTAAAAAAAAGGAAGGTGTTTTTTTTAAAGGAATATTGTAGTGTTAGATCACTGCTTATTGTAAATTCTTTGTTTACATTTTTAACTAACTCAATGTCTAAGCCAGCTTTCCCTACAAAACGAATAGAGTCAGTAGATTTTCTTAAGCCTTCTACATTTACTATCTGAGAACTAAGTAAAAAACAAAAGGATAAAAAAAATAAAAAAATAAACTTTTTAAGCACGATTTATTTTATTGATAAATTTTTAACAGCTTTTAGAATTCGACGGATGGTTTCTTCTTTCCCAATCATTTCAATAACATCAAATAAATGCGGTCCTTTTAAAGCGCCAACCAAACTTAATCGCAAAGGTTGCATTACTTTACCAAAACCGATTTCTTTATTAGCAATCCACTCTTTAATTTCTTTTTCTGTATTTATTGATGAAAAGTCTTGTATTTTTTCAAGAACGGCAATTAACTCATTCATTAACGAGTCCGTCTCTGGCTTCCAGTTCTTTTTAGAAGCTTTATCATCGTATAAAGCTGGCGCTTGAAAAAAGAAATTAGCTAATTCCCAAAAATCTGACACAAAAACAGCTCTTTCCTTAATTAATGAAACTACTTTTTGAACGTATTTTTTATCGTGATTATGAGCAGTTTTTGACGAAGTAATCTCATTATTATCAAGAGATTTCTTCATTTCATTCGCAATGGCACTTAATTTTGTATTCAGAATTGACAAAAACAACTCAGTTAATTCTTCATCAGACTTTGTTTGCATGTATTGCTGATTAAACCAATTTGTTTTATCGGGACTAAATTTTGCTCCAGATTTACTAACTCTTTTTAAATCAAACACTTGTACTAATTCTTCTAATGAAAAAAGCTCTTGCTCTGTTCCTGGATTCCATCCCAATAAAGCCAACATATTTATAAAAGCATCAGCAAAATAACCATCTTCTTTATATCCGCGAGAAACATCGCCGGTTTGGTCGTTTTTATATTCTAAAGGAAACACAGGGAAACCTAATTTATCACCATCACGTTTGCTTAATTTTCCTTTTCCAATAGGTTTTAAAATTAAAGGCAAATGAGCAAATTTAGGCGCATTCCAATCAAAAGCTTTGTATAATAAAACGTGTAACGGCATTGATGGCAACCATTCTTCTCCTCGAATAACATGACTAATTTCCATTAAATGATCATCTACAATATTCGCTAAATGGTAGGTTGGCATTCCGTCTGATTTAAACAAAACCTTATCATCTAACGTATTGGTGTCAATCTTAATAGATCCACGAATTTCATCATTTATTAGTAAAGATTCGTCTTGTGGAATTTTAAAACGGATTACATAATTTTCTCCAGCATTTAATTTTGCATCAACTTCTTCTTTAGATAGGCTTAAAGAATTGTTTAATTTTTGTCTATTATGCCAATTATAAATAAATGTTTTTCCTTTTTCTTCGTGATCTTTTCTATGAAAATCTAACTGTTCTGAAGAATCAAAAGCATAATACGCCCACCCTTTTTCTATTAAAGTATCGGCATATTTTTTATAGATTTCTTTACGTTCAGATTGTCTGTAAGGACCAAATTTTTCGTTTTTATTAGGGCCTTCATCAAAAGGGATATTGCACCAATTTAACGCATTAATAATATATTGTTCTGCGTTTGCAACATAACGCGTTTGATCTGTATCTTCTATGCGCAACACAAAAGTTCCGCCATGTTTTTTAGCAAATAAGTAATTAAATAAAGCGGTTCTTACACCACCAATATGTAGTGGTCCGGTAGGACTTGGGGCAAAACGAACGCGAACAGTAGATTCCATTTTTTTATTTTTTCTTGGGGCAAAGATACTTTAGTTTATAATGATAAAAAAGCGATATTATAAATGCTTTGTTAAGGTTTAACAGTTTCTTTCTATAAAAATATTTTTAAAAGACTATTTTTATTGACTACATGAAGAATACATATAAAAACATTGAACAAAAGCTACATCAATTTGTTCGAAAATTTTACATAAACGAATTAATAAAAGGAACTATTTTGTTTCTTTCATTAGGATTTTTGTATTTTTTTTTCACGCTTTTTATAGAGTATTTTTTATGGCTCCAGCCAACAGCAAGAACAGTTCTTTTTTGGCTGTTTATTTTAGTTGAATTGTATTTATTATTCCATTTTATTTTAACACCAACCTTTAAATTAATAGGTTTAAAAAAAGGAATTTCATTTACAGAATCTTCTAAAATTATAGGTTCTCATTTTACAGAAGTAAGCGATAAGCTAATTAATGTTTTACAACTCAAAGAATCTTCACATCAATCAGATTTATTATTGGCAAGTATCGAGCAAAAATCTAAAGAATTACAGCCAATTCCCTTTGCAAAAGCAGTTAACTTTAAAACAAATACAAAGTATTTAAAATACGCGGCAATTCCAGTAATTATTTGGTTACTAATTACTATTACAGGCAACTTTAACATGTTTAACACATCTTTTAAAAGAGTTGTAAACTATAGAACTGCATTTTTGCCACCAGCACCGTTTTCGTTTCATTTGATAAATGCTGATTTAAAAGTGATTCAAGGAAAACCGTTTACGCTGGAGTTTAAAACGAAAGGAAAAGTTAGGCCAACAGATGTAACTATTTTTTATAACCATCAAAGTTATTTTTTACAGAACCAAAACGGAATATTTTCCTACACTTTTACGGACACTAAAAAGGATATTAATTTTTATGTAGAAGCAAACGAAATTACTTCAGAAAAGTATCGATTGAATGTTGTTAAAACACCAACAATTCAGAATATTTATATAGACTTACAGTATCCAAAGTATATTAACAAAAAAAACGAAACCATTAATAACACCAGAACTATTTTAATTCCTGAAGGGACAAAAACCACGTGGAACGTTGCCACAAATCAAACGGATTCGGTTGCTTTTATTTTAGACAATAATCAATATAATTTTAGGCAATCAAAAACAAACTTTTTCACATATTCTAAACGGGTTTTAAAAACGTTTAAGTATCAAATAGCAACATCAAATTATGAGTTAAAAGAGTTTGAAAAACTATATTTTAAAGTTGATGTTGTAAGGGATGAATTTCCAGAAATAGAAGTGCTGTCTGATATTGATAGTGTATCGAGCAACAGAGCGCAATTTGTGGGTGAATTTTCTGATGATTATGGAATTAGAAAATTAGAAGTTGTTTTTTATGATGCCGAAAATCCAATTGAAATAACGATAAAAAAAATTGAGTTAGATAAAGGAGAAAATCAAATGTTCTACTTTTCTTTTCCGGGAGATTTAGAAATAAAAAAAGGAGTTGATTACGAAATTTATTTTCAGGTTTTTGATAATGATGGCATTAACGGAAGTAAAAAAAGTAAAAGTAAAAAATTTAGTTTTAGAAACAAATCTGACAATGAAATTGAAGCAGCAGCTGTTTTACAGCAACGTAAACAAATAAAATCAATAGAAAACACGCTTTTAAAAAGGCAAGAAGAAAAGAAAGAATTAGAAGAAATTAAGCAAAACCTTCAGAACAATAAAAATGTTAATTGGAACGATAAAAAGAAGATAGACAATTATATAAAACGTCAAGAACAATATAAACAAATGATGCAGCGTCAAACAGATAAACTGCAAGAAAACATTAAAGATTTACCAAAAGATCCTGAAACCATAAAAGAAAAGAAAGAGCAACTTAAAAAAAGAATAGAAGAACTTAAAAAGTTAGAAAAAGAACAAAAGTTGTTGGAGGAATTAAAAAAGCTTGCAGAAAAATTAAATAAAGAGGATTTGCTTCAAAAAGTGAAGCAATTAACAGAACAAAACAAACAGCAAGAACGTAGTTTAGAACGCATATTAGAGCTTACAAAAAGATTTTATGTTGAGCAAAAAACCATGCAAATAGCTAACAAATTAGACGAACTTTCTAAAAAACAAGACAGCATTGTAAAGTCACCAAAATCAGATTTAAATAGCCAAAAAGAGATAAAGAAAGAATTTAAAGAACTTCAAAATGAACTAAATAACCTAGACCAAGACAACAAAGCATTGAAAGAACCGATGCAAATCCCAGACACAAAAGAAGAGCAAAAAGAAGTAAACAATCAGTTAAACAAAGCGGAACAGAATAATCAATCAGATACAAATCAACAAAATAAAAGTCTAAAAAAAGCTGCTCAAAAAATGCAAGAAATGAGCCAGAAAATGCAACAAGCAATGTCTGATATGGAAGGCGAAATGAAAGAGGCTAGCGAAAAATCGTTACGCATCATTTTAGAAAATTTATTAAATTTTTCTTTTAAGCAAGAAAGCTTAATGAATAAGTTTTCTGAGCTAGATGTTGCACATCCAGATTTTGGTAAAGAGCTAAAAAGCCAAAACACGTTAAAAACGTATTTAGAACACATAGATGATAGCTTATATGTCTTGTCGATGCGTTTGCCAGAGATATCAACAATTGTACAAAAAGACCTTACAAACATGCATTATAATTTAGAGCAATCGTTAGAGAATTTTGCAGAAAACAGATTTAATAACGGTTTGTCTAATCAGCAATATGTAATGACCTCTGTTAATAATTTAGCAGATTTTTTAAGTAATATTTTAGACAATATGCAACAACCAAAAATATCTAAAACAGGTAAAGGAAAAAAAGGAGAAAATTCGTTTAGTCTACCAGATATTATTAAAAAACAAGAAGACGTTGTTAAAAAAATGCAGCAAGGCAATAAAAAAAGTCAGCAAGAAAACACTGAAAAGAAGGGGGAAAGTAAAGGAAATAGAAACAATGATTTAGACGGAGAATTATATAAAACATATCAAGAGCAATCTCAATTAAGGCAAGAATTGGAGGACGCACTTAAAAGGAATGGTTTAGGGAATAATTCAGAAGCAAATAAAGTGCTAAAATCTATGGAAGAACTAGAAAACGAAATTCTAGAAAAAGGATTTAATCGCGTAACGCTTCAAAAAATGCAGCAACTTAAATACAATCTGTTAAAACTAGATAAAGCAGTTTTTGAACAGGAGAGTGACACTAAAAGAAAATCGACTTCTAATCAACAAAAAGATAAATCAAACAACGCTAAACTGTTGATTAAAAAACTGTTTTACAATCAAACAGAAATATTAAATAGACAATCATTACCTTTGCAAAAAAATTACAAGAAGAAAGTACAAGAGTATTTTAGTAATTTAAAAAGTAAAAAGAAAAGTGATTGAGTTTAATTACGAAACAAATTTTAAACTAACCAACGAAACACAACTTGCTAATTGGATAGGAAGCTGTATTCAAAAGGACGGATTTAAGATTGGAGAAATTAATTATATTTTTTGTGATGACACTTATTTACATAAATTAAACATAGAGTTTTTACAACACGACACCTATACTGATATTATTAGTTTTGATAATACTTTAGGTAAAATTATCAGCGGAGATATTTTTATTTCCGTAGAAAGAGTTAAAGAGAACTCTATAACATTTAATTCTTCTTTCAATTTAGAGTTATATAGAGTTATGATTCATGGCGTTTTGCACTACATGGACCATAAAGATAAATCAGAAGAAGAAAAGCAATTAATGCGAGAAAAAGAAAACGAATGTTTAGGAGAACTAAACTACTGATCTTCAGTTAAATAAGAATAAATAGTTTCACGTGAAACATACAATATGAGTCTTTTTTCAACAACATATGATGTAATAGTAATTGGTGCCGGTCACGCAGGAAGTGAAGCGGCAGCAGCAAGCGCAAATATGGGAGCGCATACATTGCTGATAACAATGAGTTTGCAAAATATTGCGCAAATGAGTTGTAATCCTGCAATGGGAGGAATTGCAAAAGGACAAATTGTTCGTGAAATAGATGCGTTGGGCGGGTATAGCGGAATTGTTACAGATAAAACAGCTATTCAGTTTAAAATGTTGAACAAATCTAAAGGGCCGGCAATGTGGAGTCCAAGAGCACAGTCTGATAGAATGCGTTTTTCTGAAGAATGGAGAAAAGTTTTAGAACAAAGAGAAAACTTAGATTTTTATCAAGACTCTGTTAATGGATTGTTGTTTGATGGGGATAAAATTATTGGTGTAAAAACCGTTTTAGGGTTAGAAATAAAATCTAAAACTGTAATTATTACAGCAGGAACTTTTTTAAACGGATTAATTCATATTGGAGAAAAAACGTTTGGAGGCGGAAGATCAGGAGAACGAGCTTCTACAGGAATTACAGAGGATTTAGTTAAAAAAGGCTTTGAAGCAGGAAGAATGAAAACAGGAACACCTCCAAGAGTTGATGCGCGTTCTTTAGATTTTTCTAAAATGACCGAACAACCTGGGGATGAAAATCCACAAAAATTTTCATACTTACCAACAACAAAACCATTAACAAAACAACGCTCTTGTTATTTAACATATACAAATCAAAAAGTTCATGATTTATTAAGAGAAGGCTTTGATAGATCTCCAATGTTTAACGGAAGAATTAAATCTACAGGGCCAAGATACTGTCCTTCTGTAGAAGATAAAATTGATCGTTTTGCATCAAAAGACAGGCATCAGATGTTTATTGAGCCAGAAGGTTGGGATACGGTCGAAATTTATGTAAACGGATTTTCCACATCATTACCAGAAGATGTTCAAGACAAAGCAATCCGATCTGTTGCAGGATTTGAAAAGGTGAAGTTTTTACGTTATGGGTATGCCATAGAATATGATTATTTTCCACCAACACAATTAACGCATTCATTAGAAACAAAGTTGATAAAAAATTTATTTTTTGCTGGTCAAATTAACGGAACTACAGGTTATGAAGAGGCCGCTTCACAAGGATTGATGGCAGGGATAAACGCGGCGTTAAAAACTCAAAATAAAGAGCCTTTTATTTTAAAAAGAAACGAGGCTTATATTGGTGTTTTAATAGATGATTTAATAACAAAAGGTACAGAAGAGCCTTATAGAATGTTTACTTCTAGAGCGGAATATAGAACCTTATTAAGACAAGATAATGCGGATTTAAGGCTAACTCCAAGATCTTATGAAATAGGGTTGGCTTCTGAAGAAAGAATGAAACTCGTTATAGAAAAGAGAGAAAAAACAGAATTAATGATTGCTTTTTTAACTAATTTAAGTGTTAAAAAAGAAGAATTAAATAGCATTCTAGAAAAGAAAAATTTAGCTCTGGTTAATCAATCTATGAAATTATTTAAAGTTGCGGCAAGACCACAATTAGAGTTTTCGGACTTTGTTCATTTAACTAAATTAAGTAGTTTTATTTCTGATCACAATATCAATTCGGATGTCATCGAGCAAGTAGAAATATATTTAAAGTATTCTGGATATATAGAAAAAGAAAAGAACAACGCAGACAAGTTAAATAGATTAGAAAATGTTACAATTCCCCAAACTTTTGATTATTCAAAAGTAAAATCCCTTTCTTTTGAGGCAAGAGAAAAGCTGACTAAAATTAAACCAACTTCTATTTCGCAAGCAAGTAGAATTAGTGGAGTTTCGCCAAGTGATGTTTCAGTTTTACTGGTTTATATGGGAAGATAAAAACACATGTTCCATGTGGAACAGTATAAGTTTTGTTATATTATGATTAAAGAAAAAGAACTTTATAAAGGGTTAAAGCCGTTTAGGAGCTGTAAAGATTATACGGTTTCCCAAGAAACGTATGAACTCTTACTAAATCAAGATTTTGATATGATGGTTACACTCCCTGTTCCGTCAGGTTTAGAAAATTATTATAAAAGCGAAGATTATATTTCTCACACAAATGTTAATAAAAGTGTTATTGATAAAATTTATCAAAGAGTAAGAAAGCACACCTTGCAAAATAAATTAGCATTAATTAATTCCTTTAATTTCACGGATAAAAAACTGTTAGATATTGGATCCGGAACTGGAGATTTTTTAGCAACGTGTAAAAAGGATAATTGGACTGTTTTTGGAGTTGAACCCAATAAAGAAGCAGGTGATATTTCTACAAAAAAAGGAGTAAATATTATTAGTGATATTTCTTTATTAAAGGAAAACAACTTTGATGTTATTACGCTTTGGCATGTTTTAGAACATGTAGAAAATTTGTTAGAATATATAGAAATGTTAAAATCTAAATTAAACCCAAACGGAGTGTTAATTATTGCGGTACCAAATTATAAAAGTTTTGATGCCATTTATTACAAAGAGTTTTGGGCCGCTTTTGATGTACCAAGACATCTTTGGCATTTTTCTCAACAGTCGATAAAAAAACTATTCGCTGAAGTTTCTATGTTAGTAGAAAAAACGATTCCTATGAAATATGATTCATATTACGTTTCCTTGTTAAGCGAAAAATATAAATCAGGAAGAACTAATTTTTTTAAAGCATTTTATATTGGTTTTCTTTCTAACTTTAAAGCGAGGTCAACTTCTGAGTATTCCTCTCTTATTTATGTGATTAAAAACACAGAAAACACTATTTAATAGCAGTTTAGTGAATCAATTTATACCGAGACAAAGGTTTTATTACTAAAATTTAAAAAACGCCTTAAAAATGAGTACATAAAGGTTTTTAAATAAATATTTCTTATTTAAAACCAGATTTTCAATAAAAAATATTTATACTTCTTATCTGCTTAATAAATAAACACCAAAAATTGTAGTTGCAAAATAAACCGCTAAAGTCATAGCTCCAGCATAATCTTTTGCCAATCTTTGACCAATTAATAAAAAGATAAGTGTTAGCGCAGATAATTCTACTCCTAAAAAGGCATACGTTTTAATTCCGGTTGTTGCTAATTGATAAACACCAATAATCATAAAAACACTGGCAATAATTTCGAGAACTAAAATTGATGCTAATAATAAAGGAACCATTTTTTTTAGAGGTGAATTTGAAAAATGGCCTTTTATAAAAGATAAATTTCCTTTCCAATCGGTTATTTTATCAACTCCAGACTGTAAAAAGGTGACAATTAAAAAAGAGAGGATTAATATTTCTGTTGGATAATTCTTTAATAGTTCCATAAGTAAATTTATTAAGTAACAAAACTACTAAAAAGAAAGATGTGAGCAATACATTATTAACGCGCATCTTATCAAAGAATCAAAGCAACTTTTATTTTTCAGGGTTTTTCGTTTCAAGTAATTTTACTGTTATATAGAAATTAAGATTGTTCCTCCGAAGAATTCATTATTTAGAATTTAATTTTGCTTCTAAAATTTTAGCTGTTTTTGTAGCACACAATCCACCAATATTAGTACACTTAAATTCGTGCGGTATTCCCATACCAATTGTGTACATCGTTTCGATCACTTCATCTAAAGGTATTAATTCGTCATATCCGGAGAGTGCCATGTTCGCAAAAGAAATTGCGTTCGTTGCTGCCATCACGTTATTTCCCAAACAAGGGGCTTCTACTCTATTTGCAATAGGTGTGCACGTCATACCAAGTGTACTTTGTAACACCATAGAAGCAGCAGAAATAGACTGGGCAAGCGAACCCTTCGCAAGATATACAATTGCTGCTGAAGCCATACTGCCTCCAGACCCATACTCAACTCCACATCCCGCCACTTCTCCTGCAAAAGTGGATTGTGTCGAAATAAAAATTCCAATGACTCCAGCCACCAACATTGCTTTAACGATTTCATCTTCTGAAACTCCAAGAAAATCGGAAATCCCCATCACAGCGCCAGGGAGTGTACCACATGAACCGGCAGTAGGAGCCGCGACAATAATCCCCATTGAACTTTTTACCTCCATTAAAGAAGAAACATACATCACAACAATATTGAGCGCACCAGTCTCTATTAACCGTTTGTTTTGTAATTGGGTTCTGAAATTTACAGATTGACTACCTAACAACCGGTCAGCATATTGAGTACCCTGTAGTCCATACTTTATGGAATCTTTTAGAATACGTACTATCTTTCTCATTTTCCCAAAAATTTCTTCTTCAGAAATGTTCCCTCTTTCACTTTCATAAAAAACAGCCAGTTCCAATAGAGAAAGATTCTTATTTTTATTATACTCCAGCATTTCGTTGCACGTTGTAAAGGGCACTTTAATATCTTTTCTTGAAAGGACAGGAAGCACAGGGCATAGTTTTTTTATGAACAGAACATCTTCCATAGAGGCCAATTGCACCAGAAATAATTCCTCTGGAAAATTTTGCGCCTTTATTTCAATAAAACTCGGATTTTCATCATGCACAATTAAGTAGTCATAAGACATTCCTTTATTAATTACTTCTAAAATTTTATCTGGTGTCTTGCAATAAATCAGCGTTTCGTAAAAATCACCTATCATAGAAACTTCAATTCCATCAATGGCTATTACTTCAATCATACCCCCACCTGTGGAAATCGCCGTCAAGGCTCTGGTCTCAAAAGAATTACTCAACGTAATTTTATACGTATTTAAATGTTTCGCGGCAATATCTTTTATCGCAAATTGAATTTTTATACCAGCTTGAGAAAGATGATAATCAGATTTAGGTAACCGTTCATCATCTGCCTCCCATCCCATGAAGCCTCCAAAAAGACCCATGTCAGAGCCTTGGCCGGAATGCGTCGCGGCGAGGGAGCCGTTCGGGTCAAATTCTATATATACATCCTCAATATTTCCATCCATTAAATCGCGGCATATCCTTCCTATTCGTAATGCCGCGGCACAATGTGAACTGGAAGGACCACGCATTACGGGGCCGATAACATCGTTGAAAATACTAGGATATGATTTCATGATAATATTTTTTTGATTATGGATCAACGAGTGAATAACGTAAGGGGAAGTTCTAAAAATTTATTTTTCATAAAAACCTCAAATAAACACGAACTTCATTTAACGCTGATTGAACTTTTCTGTTGCTAAATTAAAATTTATTTTCATTTTTGATCTAATTTTTTTGGATACTTTTCACAAACGAATAATATGTTATATTTTAAGTCTAATCGTTTATTTATGCCTAAATAAATGGTAAGTTAAACCGGTTATTTCTGTTGCTATTTTTCTGCTAGAAAAGGAATAAAAAATTCAAATAATAAAGGAATTAAATCACTCTCTGCACGTTTTTCTTTAAAAAATCAAACTATTTTTTCCTTGTTTTTTATATTTCACAAATTTCAGACCTATTTTATTCAAAATAATGTAAAAAGGCATATATAATTAATTGAATATTAAAGTATATATCTCCCCATATAATTTTGCTTCAGGTTTTCAATTTAGAGGTGGTTATCAGTTTTCTAAGACCAACATCTTGTATGTGTATAATACTAATTTTAACACTCAAAACAATTTATTGTTAAGTGTTGAAAACAGCCTAAATGCTGATTATAGATTCTTTAGCGTGTAATAAACGGGTTAGTTTTATTGACAAATCTAATAAAATAATCTTAGCGTTTCCATTTCTTTCAATATGATATATTGCTGAACTTATTTCGTTGCTTATCTCTAAAACATTTCCGCTATGTACAAACGGAGCAAACTTTTTTAAATCAAATCCAGCCGTTTTTATTTCTAAAAAAACAATTGCTTCTGAGTTGTAATTTAACAACATTGCCTGTCTAAAAAACTGTAAACAATAGTGTAAAAAACGTTTTTGAGTTTCCCTTCCGCTTTTTGAAATTTCATCACTCCAAGAAACCAATTGTTGCACAACAGTAGCATTTCCTTTTGCCCTAAAAGCCGTTCTAACCCAAGTAATAAACCATTGTTCAAAAACAGTAACACTAGAATCATGAAGTAATAAATGCAACGCTTTATTATAATTTCCTTCAGCTTGATGTGCAACTTTATATGCAGAACTTTCAGAAATTTTTTCTTTAGCAATTAATGATTGTGCAATTTCTTCTTCCGATAATGCAGGAAAATGAATTGCTTGGCAACGAGATTTTAAGGTATTTATAATTTGTTCTTCATCTTCTGTACACAAAATAAATAGTGTTTTTTCTGGCGGTTCTTCAATTAGTTTTAACAGTTTATTTGCCGCAGACAGGTTCATTTTTTCTGCCATCCAAATAATCATCACTTTAAAACCACCTTCATAAGACTTTAATTGCAATGATTTTACAATATTTTCGGCTTCATCTACACCAATCAAACCTTGTTTGTTTTCTACGCCAATAAATTGCAACCAATTGTACAAACTTCCGTAAGATTGTTCTTTGATAAACGTTCTCCAATCTTCTAAAAAAAAATCACTTACAGGATGTTTTTTTACTTTATCATTTGAAGCAACAGGAAAAGAAAAATGCAAATCTGGATGCGCTAATTTTTCGCATTTAATTCGGCAAGACCCTTCGTTATTGCTAGTAGCACAAAGCAAATATTGTGCATACGCAATAGCCATAGGTAAGGTCCCAAAACCTTCTTTTCCTACAAACAGTTGAGCATGCGAAATCCTGCCATTTTCCGTAGTAGATTTTAAGTGATTTTTAATATGATCTTGACCGATTACGTCTTTAAAAAACATAACACAAATATATAACTTTAAAGTATCGAAAACAGCACTGCTATTTTTTGATTAGTTATTTTTTGGAACATTCTTAAATAAGTACATTTGTAAAAAATAAAACAACAATGCCAACACTAAACGATTTTAACTTCAAAGATAAAAAAGCACTAATTAGAGTTGATTTTAACGTTCCCTTAAATGATGAGTTTATGGTTACCGATACAACAAGAATTCAGGCAGCAAAATCAACAATTATTAACGTTTTAGAAGATGGTGGTTCTGCAATATTAATGTCGCATTTAGGCAGACCAACAGGGAAAGAAGATCAATTTTCTTTGCGTCATATTGTAGAAAAAGTAACCGAAACGTTAGGTGTTCAGGTTAAATTTGTTGATGATTGCGTTGGAGAAAAAGTAGCACAAGCTGTTTTAGGGTTAGAACCAGGAGAAGTTTTGTTGTTAGAAAATTTACGTTTTTATAAAGAAGAAGAAGCAGGAGATAAAAACTTTGCAGAGCAACTATCTAAATTTGGAGATGTATATGTAAATGACGCGTTTGGCGCAGTACACAGAGCACATGCGTCAACAGCAATTATTACTGAATTTTTTCCAAAAAACAAATGCTTTGGAAATTTATTAGCAAGAGAAATAGAAAGTATCAACAAAGTATTAAATAATAGTCAAAAACCAGTTACCGCCATTTTAGGAGGCGCAAAAGTATCCTCAAAAATTGGTGTAATAGAAAATATTTTAGACAAAGTTGACCATATTATTATTGGTGGCGGAATGACCTTTACTTTTGTAAAAGCACTTGGCGGAAATATAGGCAGCTCTTTAGTAGAAGATGATAAACTAGAATTAGCGTTAGCTCTTTTAGAAAAAGCGAAAGCAAAAAATGTTCAAATTCATTTACCGGTTGATGCTATTATTGCTGATAAATTTAGCAATGATGCCAATACACAAGAAGTTGATACCAACGAAATTCCTGATGGCTGGATGGGATTAGATACTGGGCCAAAAACAATGTTGCAGTTTGCAAAGGTAATAGCTAAATCGAAAACCATATTATGGAATGGGCCTTTAGGTGTTTTTGAAATGGAAAAGTTTTCTAAAGGAACGATAGAAGTAGGAAATGCTATTGCAGAAGCAACTAAAAACGGAGCCTTTTCTTTAGTTGGTGGCGGAGACTCTGTTGCTGCGGTTAAGCAATTTGGTTTTGAAGATAAAGTCAGTTATGTTTCTACGGGTGGAGGCGCAATGTTAGAAATGTTAGAAGGGAAAACCTTACCAGGAATAGAAGCAATTCTTAATTAATTAATAAATTTAAAACACTCAATGAAATACACAAAACTACCAAACTCAGAGATAAAAGTTTCAAAAATTTGTTTAGGAACCATGACTTGGGGACAACAAAACAATGAGCAAGAAGGTCATGAACAAATGGATTATGCATTAGAAAAAGGAGTTAACTTTTTTGATGTAGCAGAGTTGTATCCAATACCTGCAAAAGCAGAAACGTATGGATCTACTGAAAAAATAATTGGTTCTTGGTTTCAAAAATCTGGCAATAGAGACAAAGTTGTTTTAGCAACTAAAATTGCTGGTTGGGGAGCTTACACAGGTCACATTAGAAAAGATGGTTTTAGCATAAGAGCTATTAAAGAAGCGGTAGAAAATAGTTTAAAAAGACTACAAACAGATTATATAGATTTGTATCAATTGCATTGGCCAGAAAGAGCAGCAAATTGTTTTGGTGTTAGAGAATATCCTTATAAAAGCCATGATGAGCGATATGAAAATCATTTAGAAATTTTAGAAACGCTTCAAGGTTTTATTTCAGAAGGAAAGATTCGTAAAATAGGGCTATCAAACGAAACTCCGTGGGGAACAATGCAATATTTGCAAACAGCAAAAGATCATAATTTACCAAGAATGTCAACGATTCAGAATTCATATTCTTTATTACATCGTGCTTATGAGTATGGAATGTCTGAAGTTTCTTTGAGAGAAAATATCGGATTATTGGTATATTCTCCACTTGCTTTTGGTGTTCTTTCAGGGAAATATCTTGGAGGGAAAAAACCAGTGGATGCACGAGTTACGTTGTTTCCAAATTACAATAGATATTCGTCCCCACAATCTGAAAAAGCAGTGTTGGAGTATCAAAAAATTGCTGATAAACAGGGATTTTCTTTAGTTGAATTGTCGCTAGCATTTGTAAATCAATTGCCTTTTGTAACTAGTAATATTATTGGGGCTTCAAAAATGAATCAGTTAAAAGAAAACATTAATAGCATCAACATTAATTTATCAGAAGAAATTATTGATGAAATAAATGAGGTTCATAAAATAATGCCAAATCCGGCACCATAGATAAAAAAAAAGAGATTGCTTTTGCAATCTCTTTTTTTTAGTATCCTATTTTAGTACGAACTCTTTTTAAAACTTTATTAGCAACTTTTTTGGCTTTTTCCGCACCGATTGCCAATGCTTCATCAATTTCGTTTAGGTTATTCATGTAATGATTATACTTTTCTCTTTCGGGAGCAAATTTTTCTAAAATCAACTCATACAACGCTTGCTTTGCATGACCATATCCATAATTTCCACCTAAATAATTTGCTCTCATTTTTGTAATATCTTCCTCAGAAGCCAATAATTTATACAATGCAAAAATGGTATCAGTTTCTGGGTTTTTAGAATCTTCTAGCGGTGTGCTATCCGTTTGAATCGCCATGATTTGCTTTCGTAATTTTTTATCAGCTAAAAAAATATTGATAAAATTATTTCGAGATTTGCTCATTTTTTCTCCATCAGTTCCTGGAACTAACATCGTGTCTTCACTAATTTTTGCATTAGGAAGCACTAAAGTTTCACCAACAATGTTGTTAAATCTGCTAGCAACATCTCTAGTCATTTCTAGATGCTGTAACTGATCTTTTCCTACAGGAACAATTTCTGCATCGTACAGTAAAATATCTGCGGCCATTAACATTGGATATGAAAATAAACCAGAATTTACATCAGCCAATCTATCAGCTTTATCTTTAAAGCTATGTGCCAATGTTAACCGCTGAAAAGGGAAAAAGCAACTCAAATACCAAGACAGTTCTGTTACTTGTGGTACATCACTTTGTCTATAAAAAACGGTAGAATTTACATCTAAACCACAAGCTAGCCAAGTTGCAGCAACACTATATGTGTTGTTTTTTAAGGTTTTTGCATCTTTTATCTGAGTTAAAGAATGCATGTCTGCAATAAATAAAAAGGTTTCTTCTTTCGCTTCTTGAGCCATTTTTATAGCAGGTAAAATAGCGCCTAATAAATTTCCTAAATGTGGTGTTCCAGTACTTTGCACACCAGTTAAAACTCTTGACATTAATTTGTGTTTAAATAATTTTATCAAATCTAAAGCAAAAATACAGTTTTAATAAGAAAAACCCAATAAGAATATTAATTAGTACATTTGGCGACTATGGAATTCTTTAAAAATATTTTTCGTGCAATTTGGCGCGTTTGGTTTTACGTTTTTTTTGGTTTGTCTTTACTTATAATGATGCCTTTTTTATTTATTCTAACTTTTCATGAAAACCAATACCCAGCGTTATATAAAATTATTAGAGCGTTTTCTAAAACGTTAATTTATGTAATGGGTTTTCGATTAAAAAAGGAAATAGAAGAACCTTTAGATGCAACTCAGAGTTATATGTTTTGTCCAAATCATACATCAATGTTAGATCCATTTATATTGATAAGTATGATTAAAAATCCGATTGTTTTTGTGGGAAAATCGGAGCTTAAAAAAATTCCAGTTTTCGGATTCTTTTATAACCGCATTTGTATTTTGGTTGATCGAAGCAGTCAAAAAAGCAGAAAAGAAGTGTATTTTAGTGCTAAAAGAAGGTTGCAAAACGGAACTAGTGTTGCAATTTTCCCTGAAGGATTAGTTCCGACGGAAGATATTATTTTAAGTGCATTTAAAAACGGAGCGTTTAGCTTAGCCATTGAACATCAAATTCCTATTGTACCTGCAACATATTTTGATTGTAAACGTTTCTTTTCTTGGACCTATTTTAAAGGTAGGCCGGGAACTATTAGAATTAAGCAGCACAAACCAATTTTTACCAAAGGGTTAGATAAAAAAAGCTTGAGTACCATTAAAGAACAAACATTTGCTGTTTTATTTAATGATTTATCTAATGATGAGCTGTATATGAAAGATACAAATAGAAATATTAATGAGCGAAACTAACCACAAATACAGTAATAAAGAAGAAAAATTAAATATTGCAACTCATGCTTTTGGTTTGATTTTAAGCAGTATAGCATTCCCTTTTTTAATTTTAAAATCAATGTATTTTGAAGGTTTTTGGAAACCTTTTAGCCTCTTAATTTTCGGACTCAGTTTAATTATTTTGTATGCTGCTTCTACACTTTATCATTCAGCAACCAAACCAAAATTAAGAAGACGATTAAATATTTTTGATCATTCAGCAATTTATGTTTTAATTGCAGGAACGTATACACCGTTTACAATTATTACCTTAGAAGGAAAAACGGGTTGGGTTATTTTTGGACTAACATGGTTGTTTGCTTTAACAGGAATCATTTTAAAATTATTTTTTACAGGGAAATTCGATAAATTATCTACCATAATGTATGTTTTAATGGGTTGGCAAATAGTTTTTGCAATTAATCCTTTGCTGGAAAACTTATCAGAACAAGGATTATTTTGGTTATTTACGGGTGGTGTTTTTTATACAGTTGGAGCAGTACTTTATTCAATAAAAAAAATTCCTTACAACCATGCAATTTTTCATTTTTTTGTTTTAGCAGGAAGTTTATCTCATTTTGTTTCAATTTACTTTTATATTTAATTCATTTTTATGCCCAAAAACGATATGGATATTTACTCAATGAAGAATTGTAATATTTTATTTCTCCAGTAACTTCTTTTCCTAGCCAATCTGGTTTTGAAAATTTTTCATCTTCTTTTGTTAATTCAATTTCTGCAACTATTAAACCAGAATTGACGTCAAGAAACTCATCAACTTCAAAAATATGATTGTTCTCTTTGATATAATATCGGTATTTTTCTATTGCAGTTTTTTCGGTTAAAAGCATTAATTTTTCAGCCTCTAAAACAGGAATTTCCTTTTCCCATTCAAAACGAATAGTTCCAGCTATATTTGATTTTCCTTTAATTGTGATAAACGCAGCATCTTCTATAATTCTAACACGAACAGTTCTTTCTTTATCAGAATTTAAAAATCCTTGTTTAATGTGCTTTTTTTTAAACGCTTTTAATTTAAAAGAATCGTTTTTTACTAAAAATTTTCTTTCTATTTCTAGATTCATTTATTTGCTGTTAAATTTGCACTAATGTATTGTTTTTTATCGTTATTGTTACAATTATTAGATACCTTTGAAATATAAAAACGCTTCTATATGAAGAAAAACATATTATTTTTTTCACTATTAACTCCTTTTTTTTTATTTTCTCAAACAGATTTTAGCAGTCGTTGGGAAGATTTTTTTTCCTACAATAGTGTTAAGGATTTTATTGCTGTAGATGACAAGATTTACGCCCTTACAGATAACGCGGTTTTTATTTATGATACAAATTCTAAAGAAACACAAAAGCGGTCTTCTATAAATGGTCTTTCTGGAGAAACCACTTCTGCAATTCACTTTAATACTTCTAATAGAAGATTGGTAATTGGTTATGAAACAGGTCTGATAGAGGTTTTAAATGAAGACGGAACAATTAAAATTTCTGCAGATATTGTTAATTTTAATCAATCTGGAGAAAAACGAATTAACCACATTTCTGAATTCAATAACAAACTATATATTTCTACACCTTTTGCAATCGTTGTTTACGATATTAATAAATTAGAATTTGGTGACACGTATTTTATTGGAGAAAACTCTACATCTGTAAGAATTAATCAAACATTAATTGCAAACAATCAAATTTATGCAGCAACAGAAAACGGAATTTATGTTGCAAGTTTATCAAATCCAAATTTGATAGATTTTAATAATTGGCCTCTTTTATTTGCGGGTAATTATTCAAATATCATTCGATTTAACGCATTAATTTACGCATCAATTGGTACTGACTTAATTAAAATAAATGGATCCAATTCAACCGTAGAAAAAAGATTTCCAACCCCAATTAAAAAGCTAAAAATCAACGGACAAAGTTTAATTGTTACATCAGAATTAGAGGCAACGGTTTTAGACACAAATTTAACAGAGGTTTATAAAAGCACACCAACAGTTGATTATAATTTTACCTTAAATAACGCATCTTCATTTGGCAATGATTTATTCTTAGCAACAAATGAATACGGCATTTTACAAATCCCTTTTTCTGGAAATCAAGTTTTTACAGAAATTCACCCAAAAGGACCACTTTCTAATAGTGTTTTTTCTATGGATGCTTTAAATAAGAATATTTGGTTTGTTTATGGAGGCTATAGTTCTGCCTATGTTCCAACAGGAAATTTAAAAGGATATAGTCATTATAATGGATTAGAATGGAAAAACACCGCATTTACATCTGCTTTTCCTATTTACGACTTGGTATATGTAACGATAGACCCAAATTATGATAATAGAGTTTTTATAAGTTCTTTTTCTGACACAACTTCAGGAAACATATTATCTGGTGGCGGATTGTTAGAGGTTGTAGATGATCAAATAATTAATTTTTATAACTCAAAAAATAGTCCTTTAGAAGATCTTTTTCCGAATGATCTAAACAGAATAACAACAAGAATTAACGGAACAACTTTCGATAACCAGGGAAATCTTTGGGTTACAGATGTTCTTGCTATAAACAAACTTAAAAAGCTTTCTTCGGGCGGAATTTGGCAATCTTTTGATTTAAGAAGCATCCAAACAAATAAAGCGGAAGAGCTAAATACAATTAGGGTTGATAAATCGAATAGCCTATGGATTGGTACAAGAAGAAATGGAGCTTATGTGTTTAACCAAACAGGTGATAGAAAAAGAGCACTAACAACAGAACCAACAAAAGGAAATTTACCGCACGCAAATGTTAGAACAATTGCTGTAGATAGAAATAATAAAATTTGGCTAGGAACACAATCTGGATTAGCTGTATTTTATAATGCAAATGGTCTTTTTGATGCATCAATTTACGATGCAGAACCGATTATTATTTTAGATGACGGAATTCCTAAAAAGCTATTAGGAAACCAAACAATTAACTCGATTGCTGTTGACGGAGCAGATAATAAGTGGTTCGGAACGGATAATGGTGGAGTTTTATACACAAATCCAAGTGGACAAAAAACGCTGGCTAGTTTTAACAAAGACAATTCTCCTTTACCGTCAAATAAAATATTAAATATTAGTGTAGATATTACCAACGGTAAAGTATATTTTGCTACAGATAAAGGAATTGTAGCTTACAAGAGTAATGTTGCAAGTTTTGGAGAAACTTTAGAAGAAGTCTATGCATATCCTAATCCTGCGCTAAAAAACCATCAAACAATTACCATCGATGGGAAAAACGGGAATCATTTACCAAACGGGATAAATGTTAAAATTTTAGATGTTGCAGGCAATTTAGTTTACGAAACAAATGTAGTTGAAGGGCAAGAAATTCAAGGAGGAAAAGTGGTTTGGAACAAAACAAATTTAGCAGGTCAAAAAGTGGCTTCTGGTATTTATATTGTTTTGCTCTCAAATGACGATGCATCTGAAACAACAACTACTAAAATTGCAATCATAAATTAATGGCGCTGATTAAAACAAAAGCAATTGTGTTAAGTTCTTTAAAATACGGAGACACAAGTTTAATTGTTAGATGTTTTACTCAAGAAGACGGCTTAAAAGCTTATTTATTAAAAGGGGTTTTAAGTTCTAAAAAAGGAAAAATAAAAGCAGCCTATTTTCAGCCCTTAACGCAATTAAACATAGAAGCAAATCACAATAAAAAAGGAACCCTAAACAGCATTAGAGAAGTTCATGTTGTAAATCCATATACCAATATTTATACGAATATTTTTAAGCAAACAATTGTATTATTTTTATCAGAAATATTAAGCAGCACAATACAAGAAGAAGAATCAAATGAGTCTCTTTTTTCTTTTTTAGAAACTTCATTTATTTGGTTAGATACAAATGAAAAAACGTCAAACTTTCATTTACTTTTTTTATTAAACCTAACTAAATTTTTAGGGTTCTACCCAAACACAACAAATATCAATTATACTTATTTTAATTTAATAGATGGAAATTTTACAGAATCAACAACAGAAAAAGAAGTTGTTTTTGGGGATAATTTATTTCAATTTAAAAAGCTGTTGGGCACAAATTTTGATGGTATAGAATCTATAAAATTTAACCAACAAGAAAGACAACAAGTATTGCAAATAATAATTCGTTATTTTGAATTACATTTGGACGGTTTTAGAAAACCAAAGTCTTTAAAAGTATTAGAAACAGTCTTTAACTGATGAAGAAAATTTTTACCTTATTAATTGCTTTTTATAGCATTACAAGTTTTACGCAAAAAATTAAAGTTATAGATGATGAAACAGATTTTCCTATAGGCGAAGTTGCTATTTATAATAAAAACTTAACGATTTCTACGATTACAAATGATGATGGAATTGCAGATATTTCTAATTTTAATAAAACAGATATTCTGCTAATTTCTCACGTTTCTTACTCAGCATTTAATACCACGTTGGAAGATTTAAAAAGTAAAAACTTTATTATAAAATTAATTAAGAAAACGGCGCAATTGGATGAGATTGTTTTGTTTATATTTAAAAAACAAGAAAAATCTACACGTATAGCAGAACAAACAATTGCAATTACTAGAGAAGATATTTTAAAAGAATCTCCACAAACATCTGCAGACTTATTAGCTTCTATTCCTGGAATTAAAGTTCAAAAATCTCAATTTGGTGGAGGAAGTCCTGTTTTAAGAGGAATGGAATCTAACAGAGTTTTATTGGTTGTTGATGGCGTTAGAATGAACAATGCAATTTACAGAAAAGGACATTTACAAAATTCAATTACCATTTCGCCTTCATTATTAGAACGAACAGAAATTGTATTTGGACCTTCTTCTGTAATTTACGGATCTGATGCTTTAGGCGGGGTAATTCATTATTATACTAAAACACCAAAAACATCAGAAATTCCAAAAGTAAAAAGTAATTTCTTTTCTAGATTTGGGTCTGTAAATCAAGAAATAACAACAAATCTTTCAGCAGAATTTAGCTTTAAAAAATGGGCATCATTTACCAGCTATTCTCAAAGTTCTTTTGGAGATTTAAAAATGGGGAAAAAAAGGAATGATGGATTTAAAGACTGGGGATTAGTTCCGTATTTCTCAGAAAACATTGATGCAAATTATGCCGCCAATCCAACTGTAAATTCAGACCCAAATATTCAAAGAAATACAGGATATGAACAAAAAGATTTTTTACAAAAATTCTACATTCCGTTTTCAAACAAAACGAATGTAACAGTTAATTTACAATATTCAACTTCTTCTGACATCCCAAGATTTGATAGATTGACTGAGCTAAAAGCTGGTTCATTAAAGTTTGCAGAATGGTATTATGGGCCACAAGACCGTTTTTTAGTATCTACACAACTTTCTATCAAACCTGAAAAAAAATGGTTAGATCGTGGAACTTTTACGGGGTCTTATCAGAACATTAAAGAATCAAGAGTTCAAAGAAAATTTCACGATTTAAAACGATTGTATAGAAATGAAGAGATAGATGTTTACACGTTAAATGGAGATTTTTCAGTGCTTTTAACAAACGAAAAAAACAGAAATTTATCTTATGGTTTTGAAGTGACCTATAATGATGTAATATCAATTCCTAAAGGGAAAAAGATTGCTGTATCAAGTAATAAAGTAGTTGGTTTTTCTGGAGATTTTAAAGTGCAATCACGTTTTCCTGATGGCGGAAGCAGCTACACAAGTTCGGCAATTTATACAGATTATAGACAAGACATAGGTTCAAAATCTACTTTAAATACAGGAATTCGATTAACGACCACGAGGTTAAATGCAAAATGGATTGATCAAACTTTTATTGTTTTACCAAAAACCGAAATAGAACTTAATAACACCGCTTTAACCGCAACAATTGGGTATGTATATAAGCCAACAAAAACTTGGCAAATCAATAGCGTTCTTTCTTCTGGGTTTCGTTCTCCGAACATAGACGATGTTGGTAAAATAAGAGAAAAAAGCGGAGATGTAACTATCCCAAATGTTGAGCTAAAACCAGAGTTTGCATACAATGCAGAAATCGGGATTTTAAAGTTTTTTAATCAAAGAAGATTTAGTTTTGGATTTAATACATATTACACAATTTTAGATAATTATATAACAAGAGAAGCAGATGGAAATACTATTTTGTATGATGGAGAAATAGGAAATGTTGTTAAAAACAGGAATAAAGGAAGAGCTTATATTACAGGTTATACAGCCAATTATTTTGGAAGAATAAACCATAATTGGAAAACTTCTGGGTTTATTACATATACAAAAGGAAGAACATTTGACACACAAGAACCAATGTCTTCGATACCGCCATTGTTTGGTAAATTAGAAATTAGTTACAGAAAAAATAAATTAGAAATTTCTGCGGATTACAGATTTAACACAAAAAAAGATATTAAAGACTACAATCTTTCTGAAGGAATTGACAATCAAGTTGAAACTCCAATTATCAATCCAAATGCTACAAATGATGTTGATAAATACTTTGGAACGCCAAGCTGGAAAACAATTGGTTTAAATGGAAAATATGATGTGACTCAGAATTTTTGGGTTCAAGGAAAAATATCAAATCTTTTTGATGAACATTATAAAGAATTTGCATCAGGAGTTTCTGCTCCAGGAAGAAATTTTTCAGTAGCAATTCAGGCTACTTTTTAATCTTTATTTTTTCCCCATCACTATCAAAATTTTGAAATAAAACCTGTTCCGTTTTAATAACGGAAACCGCTAGAGTCAATAGTAAAACCGCCATTGGTTGCCATGTAATTTCTGCGGATATTAAAAACACTAAAACTAACGCAGCAACAAATGAAATTGCAGCATATTGTAGCAATGTTTTGTTAAAGAATGTATTAGCAAAATGCCAAACCTCTTCGTTTTTCATTGATTTATTAGTTCTATAACCATACAATGAATTTATTTTTTTTGGTGGGAAAAAATAAAAAATAACACTAAATAAAAAAAGCAAACCATTTACCGAAATCACATATACATAAGGATTCATAAGAACTATTTTTTTATGGGTCTAATTAAACCTTCTTGAGCAACAGAAGCAACTAAACCTCCGTTTCTAGAATATATATTTCCTCTTGCAAAACCTCTAGCTCCAAAAGCACTTGGAGATTCTGTTTTGTACAACATCCAATCGTCTAAATCAAATTCCCTAAAAAACCACATAGAATGATCTAAACTTGCCATTTGAGTATTACCAAAATTAGCGATGCTGGCGTTCGGGTATAACGTTGAATTTAAAATATTATAATCAGAAATGTACGTTAGAATTTGCTGTTTTAAAGCAAGGTTTATATTCGTTGTATTTCCTTTGATTTTAAACCAAACATCAGAAAATGGAGGCAAATCTGTTAAATCTAAAGGATTTACAATAAATGTTGGTTTAAATTCTATTGGACGTTCAATTTCTAAAAAAGATTTCATTTGTTTAGGTAAAAGATCACCAAACTGATGCAACATCTCACTCCAGCTTAACAAATCTTCAGGCTGCTTTATGTTGCTTTCTAATTCTTGTTGATGCTCATATCCTTTTTCTTTTTTATGAAATGAAGCGGATAAAATAAAAATTGTTTTATCTTCTTGTTTTGCAGTAACTCTTCTTGTAGAAAAACTTCCGCCATTTCTAATATTATTGACTAAATAGGTTATTGGCAACTCTAAATTACCAGCTTCTAAAAAATAAGCATGTAAAGAATGTAAAACACGTTGACTAGGAATACTTTTATTTGCAGCACTTAAAGCTTGCGCTAAAACTTGACCGCCAAAAACATTTGGGCCTCCAATGGTTTTGCTAATTCCAATAAATTCGTTTTCTGCTTTTTTTTCTAAGGTAAGTATGGCAATTAAATCTTCAATAGATTTCATAAAATGAATTAATATTTTTACAAATATAAAGAGATTTAATCGGTTAAGGTTTTAGATTTAAAAGGTTTTTGCTGTTTAAAAGGTTTGGTTTCTATATAGCTTAAGAAATGTTTTATAAACTTGTTTGTGATTGATTTTTTATGACGGATATAACAGGTTAAATCTTGTGGAACTGCGCCAATTGAACTTTTAATTCCGCTTGCTGTTCTTCCAAAATTAATCACTTTTAATTGTAGACGGATTGCTATTTGAATATAATCATATAACATGCGCTGATAAATCGCTAATTCTTTATTTAAAGAATAATCGATACCAACAAAATGTGCATCTAAAGAAGTGGTGTTTATGACTCCAGACATAAAACCAACAATTTTATTGTGATACCAATATGTTTTAAAAACATAATTATCGCCTAAGTTCTTTTTTAAAGACATGTACGTTTCTAGGTTAAAATCGCCTAAATTAAAATCGGCTTTATCAGAAACTGTTTTATATAACTTGGTGATTTCTGGTAACACTATTTTAATATTTTCAATAGAACTATCTTTAACAACCAAATCAGCACTTAATTTTAGTGCTCGTCTAGCCTTTACTCTAAATTTAGTTTTCATTTCGCTTAAATAATCTTCAAAAGTTTGCCAATTCTCATCAATATATAAGGCCATATTTGGTTCTACGTTAAACGAATAATAATTCAAATCGTGCAATTCATTTGTAATTGACAATGATTCTTTTATAAAATCTTTTAGTAAATAAATAGAAATATCTTTTGTGGTTGTTTGAGTAGAAATAGCTTTTGCTAATTTTTTTATAACTTCTTGTTTGTTTTGATTTTCTTTGATAAAAACTCCGTGCTCACCACTCACAAAAACATTTCCACAAACTAATAATTTTATCGGCTTTAACTTCGGAAAAACCCCTAATCGTCTTCCAAAACATTTTAATTGATGAAAGTTTTTGTTTAAAGAACTCTCAATTCCGTCTAAAGGAAAATCAATAATTTGGATACTCGCAAAAGCAATTGGAGACTTTTCTTTATTTAACAATACCAAATAAGAAAAAATAATCTGAGGGTTGTTTTCTTCCAAAGAAATCAAATAGTAAGGATGAAAATATATATTACTATCACATTGTAATTCATTCCAAATATTTTCAGGAATTTCTGCTACAGAAGAAAAAAAAAGTGCGGTATTCGTATTTTTATAAAAACTCAAATGTCCTAGGTTGTTTAACAATCGAAAAATACAAAAAGAAAATCAACCACATAAGTAGTTTACATAATCTTTTGCTAATTAAAAAAAGATAAATATAGTTGTACTTTTATCAATCTAAACAACAATATTGCCGTTAGTTATACTATTAATGTCTATAGATAAGAAGAAAATCAAAGAATTTCCTATTGTACAAAGCCCTAGAGTTTACTTTAGGGCTTTTCTTTTTACTAATCTTAACTATTTTTTAACTAAAACATATAAAGTTGCACGTGCAACTAATAGTATTTTTGCACAATGAAATCTAAAGAAACTGAAATTGATTTTGAAAACTCAATAGGCCCTTGGTTAGGTAGAACTATCAAGGTGATTGATTATTACCTAGATGAATCTATCAAGTCAGAAAAGTTAGATGTAACAAAAGAGCAAATCATTATTTTAAAAAACCTCTTTTTAAATGATGGTATTAACCAAAACGAACTTGCCTGTTTAACTTTTCGAGATAAATCTTCTTTAACTAGACTTTTAGTAAAAATGGAAAAGAAGAACTATATACAACGAAAAAAAAGCAAAGAAGACAAGCGAATAAATAACGTTTTTATTACATCATTAGGAAAAGAGATGTTTGTTAAAACCAGACCAATTATTAAAAAAATAATGGATACAATGGAAACAAATATTTCTAAAAAAGAAGAGCAAGTAATGATTTCACTATTAAAAAAGATTCAATCCAATTTTGGGTTAACTATACAGACTTTATAACTAATTAGCATGAGAAAAATTATTCTTTCAGTACTAGGTTTATTATTAATTGCTTCAGCATTTTTATTAGCAAAAAGCATGGTTGATAACAAGCAAAAACCAAAACCAACGTTTAATAAAACAATTAAAACTGTTTTTGTAGAAAAGGTAACTAATAAAGAAATTCCGATTGTAATTAAAGCAAGTGGTAATTTAGTTGCAAAAAATAAAATCGAATTATTTTCTGAAGTTCAGGGTGTTTTACATACAGACGAAAAAGCATTTAAAGCGGGTGTAATTTTTTCTAAAAATGAAACACTATTAAATATTAATAGTGATGAGTTTTATGCAAGTTTACAATCTCAAAAAAGTAATTTAATTAATAGTATAACGGCAATAATGCCAGATATTCGATTAGATTTTCCAAAAGAATTTAATAAATGGCAAACCTATTTAAACAATTTCGATTTAAATAAAACAACTTTAGAAATCCCTAAATTTTATTCTGATAAAGAAAAGTATTTTGTTTCCGGAAAAGGAATAACAACCAGCTATTTTAATGTAAAGACCTTAGAAGTTAAGTTAAAGAAATACAGTATAAGAGCGCCATATAACGGAATTTTAACAGAGACATTTGTTTCCGATGGAACATTGGTCAGAGCTGGTCAAAAATTAGGAGAATTTATAGATCCATCTATTTTTGAAATGGAAGTTTCTATCAATGCTGCTTTTGCCGATTTGCTTAAAATAGGGAATACAGTTTCTTTAACAAACTTAGAAAGAACAAAAACGTACACAGGAAAAGTTATTCGTGTTAATGGAAAAGTAGATTTAGCTTCTCAAACAATTAAAGTATTTATAGAAGTTGCTTATAAAGACTTAAAAGACGGCATGTATTTAGAAGCAAACGTTGTTGCCAAATCAGAAAACAATGCTTTCGAAATTTCTAGAAAATTATTAATAAACAACAATAACGTTTATACTGTAAAAGACACCATTTTAAAACTTATAGAAGTAAATCCGGTGTATTTTAATGCAGAAACTGTTGTTATAAAAGGCTTGCCAAATAACACTTCGGTTTTAACACAATCTGTTCCTGGAGCATTTGACGGAATGGTTGTTAAAATTCAAAAAAAGGACTAAAAGATGAAAAAAATAATTATATATTTCATTAAATATCCTGTTGCGGTAAACGTGTTTATTCTTGCGTTTGTGGCATTTGGTATTATTGGTGTTTTAGGAATGAAATCTTCTTTTTTTCCTTTAGTAGATTCACAATTAATCAGTATTAATCTTACATATCCTGGAGCTTCACCAGAAGAAATTGAGGAAGGAGTTGTCTTAAAAATTGAAGATAATTTAAAAGGAATTGTAGGTGTAGAAAGAGTAACTTCTGTATCTAGAGAAAACTCAGCATCTGTAAATGTAGAGGTTGTAAAAGGTAAAAACATTGATGTTGTTTTATCGGATGTAAAAAATGCAGTTGATAGAGTTCCGTCTTTTCCTTCAGGAATGGAACCACCTGTAATTGCAAAAATAGAAACCACAACACCAACCATAAGTTTTACAATTAGCGGAGAAGGCCTGTCTTTAAAATCGTTAAAAGATTACGCCAGAACAATTGAAAATGATTTAAGAAGTTTAGACGGAATTTCACAAGTTTCATTATCTGGATTTCCGGCAGAAGAAATAGAAATTTCTGTAAGAGAAAACGATTTAAGAGCCTATAATTTATCTATTGCAGAAGTAACAAACGCTGTTAGAAACACAAACCTTTTAATTACTGGGGGAAATATAAAAACGGCAGATGAAGATTATTTAATTAGAGCAAGAAATAGATCTTATTATGGTGTAGAACTGCAAAATTTAATTGTTAGAACCACAACTTCTGGGAACATTATTCGATTAAAAGATGTAGCAGAGGTAAAAGATACTTGGTCAGAAAATCCTGATAGAACTTACTATAACGGAGACGTTGCAATTAACGTTACGGTTAGCAATACAAACAACGAAGATTTAATTTCTTCTGCAGATAAGATAAAAGAATACATCTATAAATTTAATCAGCAAAATAGTAATGTTACATTAAATATTTCTAGTGATGCCTCTATAACCTTAAACCAAAGAACTCAATTATTAGTACAAAATGGAATCTTCGGAATTCTTTTAGTATTGTTTTTCTTAGCATTATTTTTAAATGTAAGATTAGCGTTTTGGGTTGCGTTTGGGTTGCCAATTTCATTTTTCGGGATGTTTGTTTTTGCCGCACAATTAGGCGTAACCATAAATGTATTATCGCTTTTTGGAATGATTATCGTAATTGGTATTTTGGTTGATGATGGGATTGTTATTGGAGAAAATATTTACCACCATTATTATGATAAAGGAAAATCTAAAATTCGTGCTGCAATTGACGGAACAATGGAAGTGATTCCTCCAATTGTTTCAGCAATTTTAACTACATTAATTGCTTTTTCTACCTTCTATTTTGTTGATGGAAGAATAGGGAGTTTCTTTGGAGAAGTTTCTACAATTGTAATATTAACACTAAGTGTTTCGTTAATAGAAGCCTTAATAATTCTTCCTGCACATATTGTACATTCAAAAGCACTTTCTAGAAAAAATGAAGAGCTTGGAATCACAAAAAAACCAAATAAAATTGAAGCGTTTTTCAAAAAAGCAAACAAAAAAGCGGATGATTTAATGGTAGGCGTAAGAGATAATTATTACATCCCATTTTTACGATTTTCTCTTAAAAATAAATTATTGGCATTTGCAATTCCAATCTCATTGTTAATTTTTAGTTTTGGAGCTATTGGTGGAGGAATCGTAAAAACATCATTTTTTCCAACGGTAGCAAGTGATCGTATTCAGATTACGCTAAAAATGCCACAAGGGACAAATGATAAAATTACAGATTCTATCATTTCTGTTATCGAAAATAAAGTTTGGCTAGTAAGTGATGAGTTTACAAAAAAGCAAACCGGTAATATTAGAGTTGTAGAAAATGTTATTAAAAGAGTTGGACCAGGAACGGCAAATGGAACTCTAACAATAAATCTTTTACCAGGAGAATCAAGAGAGTTTTCATCACCAGAAATTACAAATGAGATTAGAGAAAAAGTAGGGAAAATTTATAGCGCAGAAAGTATCACTTTTGGTTCTGGAGGAAACTTTGGAGGAAGTCCTGTTGCAGTTTCTCTATTAGGAAATAATATTAATGAACTGAAAGCAGCAAAAGAACTCTTAAAAATTGAGTTAGAAAAAAATTCATTATTAAAAGATATTTCTGATAATGATCCTGCCGGAATTAAAGAAGTTCGTATCAAGCTTAAAGACAATGCGTATCTCTTAGGATTAAACCTGCAATCCGTAATGAACCAAGTTAGATTTGCTTTCTTTGGTTCACAAGCACAGCGTTTTCAAAGAGGACAAGACGAAATAAAAGTTTGGGTTCGTTATAATAAAAAGGACAGATCATCTATTAAAAATTTAGACGATATGCGAGTTGTTACACCAACAAATGAGCGAGTTCCTTTTTCAGAAATTGCAACTTATGAAATTGCGCGTGGAGATATTGCAATTAATCATTTAAGTGGTAAAAGAGAAATTCAGATTACTGCAGATATGAAAACTCCTGGAGAAAGCGCAACAGATATTTTAGAGGATATAAGAGTGAACATTATGCCAAATATTGTTTCTCAATATGCTACGGTTACACCTTTGTATGAAGGACAAAATAGAGAAGCAAAAAAAACGATAGATTCTATAAAAATTGTTGGGCCAATTATACTAATCCTGATTTATTTAGTAATTGCATTTACTTTTAGATCGTATAGTCAACCAATATTACTAATTATAATGATTCCTTTTAGCATGATTGGTATTGTTTGGGGTCATTATTTACACAATTTTGCTATCGGTATTTTATCTTGGTTAGGAATTATTGCTTTGATAGGAATTATGGTAAATGATGGTTTGGTTCTCATCGGAAAATTTAACACCTATCTTAAAGAGGGAATGAAATATGATGAAGCTTTAATTCAGGCTGGAAAATCTCGTTTTAGAGCAATTATTTTAACTTCTTTAACAACTGTTGCCGGATTAGCGCCATTATTATTAGAAAAAAGTAGACAAGCTCAGTTCTTAAAACCAATGGCAATTTCAATTTCTTACGGAATTGCAATTGCAACTATTTTAACGTTGATTTTATTACCATTATTATTATCTGTTTCAAACCAGATAAAGGTGTTTATCAAATGGTTAAAAACAGGAGAAAAAGTGACACAAGAAGAAGTAGAAGGAGCAATTATCGAATCTAAATTTGAACACGATGAAGAATACTAAAATATATATAATCATTCTAATTGTTTTGCTTTCATTTCAAGCAAAAGCGCAGCAAATTTTAACAAAAAAAGAAGCGTTAAAAATTACCTTAGAAAATAATTACGGGATTAAAATTGCAAACAATAATATTGTCATTGCAAACAATAATATCAATGTTTTAAACATTAAATTTTTACCAACCGTATCGGCTTCTTCTGGCGCAAATTATAGCAACAGCAATCAGAAAATAACTAGACAAGATAATTCGGTAACAGAAGTTAATGGCGCAGTAACAAAATCCTATAATGCATCTGTAAATGTCAACTATACTATTTTTGATGGTTTAGGGAGAAAATACAATTACGAAGTATTAAAAGAAACGTACAATTTATCTGAATTACAAGCAAAAGAGACGATTGAAAATACGTATTTACAGTTATTTACGGTGTATTTTCAAATTGCTCGATTGTCAGAAAATAACAACAATTTAAAAGAAGCTTTAAACATTTCTAACCAACGTTTACAAAGAGCAAAATACAAACATCAATACGGGCAATCTACAAAGTTAGAATTGTTGAATGCGGAGGTAGATGTTAATAATGATAGCATTGCATTAATCAATTCTAAACAGCAATATTTAAATGCAAAAAGAAGTTTAAATATTGTGTTAGGTCAACAAAAAGAGATTAATTATGAAGTAGAAACTGAGGTTACTTTTAATCAAATCTTAAATTTTGATGAATTGCTAAATAAAGCAAAAACAAATAACGTTTTACTGAAAAAGACGGAGAAAAACCTTGCAATAAGCGAGTTTAATATCAAAATAAACAAGGCAAGTTATTTGCCGAAAATTGGATTGACAACTTCTTACGGATGGAACAAAAGTGAAAACCCATCCACCTCTTTTTCTGCAGCTTCTAATTCTAACGGATTAAATGCGGGGTTAAATCTTTCTTGGAATATTTTTGATGGCGGAAGCACAAAAACGCGTGTAGCAAATTCTAAAATCGCACTTGATAATCAACAAATTTTATTGCAACAACAAAACGAAACCTTAGAGAATACTTTAAAAAACACATGGTCTTTGTACAACAACAAGTTATTTGTCTTAAAAGCCCAAGAGAAAAATATAGTTTCAAGTCAAAATAATTTTGATAGAACCAAAGAACGATACAATTTAGGTCAAGTTACATCAATAGAATTTAGACAAGCACAAATCAATTTAATCAATAGCAAAACAGCATATAACAACACAAAATATGATGCGAAATTAATTGAATTAGAATTGCTTCAATTAACAGGCGAAATACTAAACTCTGAGATTTAAACGAAAAACAAAATCATAAAAAAAGAGCTGATAAAATATCAGCTCTTTTTTTATTTATATAAAGATTTTACTTATTTAAAAGCACTTAACCCTGTAATATCAAATCCGGTTATTAATAAGTGAATATCGTGTGTTCCTTCATAGGTAATTACACTTTCTAAGTTCATAGAATGACGCATAATAGAATATTCACCAGTAATTCCCATTCCACCTAACATTTGTCTTGCTTCTCTGGCAATGGTAATTGCCATGTCTACATTATTTCGTTTTGCCATAGAAATTTGAGCAGAAGTTGCTCTATCTTCATTGCGTAAAACACCCAAACGCCACGTTAATAATTGCGCTTTGGTAATTTCAGTAATCATTTCAGCTAATTTTTTTTGTTGCAATTGAAATTGTCCAATTGGTTTTCCGAATTGAACACGTTCTTTAGAATAACGTAAAGCCGTATCGTAACAATCCATTGCAGCACCAATTGCTCCCCAAGCGATTCCGTAACGAGCCGAATCTAAACAACCTAACGGCGCCCCTAATCCAGATTTGTTTGGTAATAAGTTTTCTTTAGGAACTTTTACATTATCAAAAATCAATTCTCCCGTTGAAGAAGCACGAAGTGACCATTTATTATGCGTTTCTGGTGTAGAAAAACCTTCCATTCCACGTTCTACAAGTAATCCATGAATTCTTCCACTTTCATCTTTGGCCCAAACCACAGCAACTTGTGCAAAAGGGGCATTAGAAATCCACATTTTTGCACCGTTTAATAGATAATGATCTCCCATATCTTTAAACTTGGTTTCCATTCCGCTTGGATTAGAACCATGATCTGGCTCTGTCAAACCGAAACAACCAATCCATTCACCAGATGCTAATTTTGGTAAATATTTTTGACGTTGTTCTTCGTTTCCATATTTCCAAATAGGATACATTACTAAAGAAGATTGTACAGAAGCAGTAGAACGAACACCAGAATCTCCACGTTCTATTTCTTGCATAATCAACCCATAAGAAATTTGATCTAAACCAGCACCACCATATTCTTCTGGAATATATGGGCCAAAAGCACCAATTTCTGCCAAACCATTAATAATTTGAGTAGGGAATTCTGCTTTTTGAGCATATTCTTCAATAATTGGAGAAACTTCTCTTTTTACCCATTCTCTTGCGGCGTCTCTAACTAATTTATGCTCTTCGGTTAATAAATCATCTAATTGATAATAATCTGGAGCTTGAAATAAATCTGGTTTCATTATAATTTTATGATTTGAAGTTTCAAAAGTAAATATTACTTCTGATATAGATATGAAATCTTTGAACTTTTTAGTCGTTTAAAAATTGAGCAAGTAATCTATGAAAGTGATGAACCCCTTTTTCTCTTGTTGGAGAAAATCTACCCGCTTTATAAAAAGAAGATTTTACACCTTTTTGAACCTGCTCTACAACAAATTCATCTTCTCTCTGAACCTTATCAATATCTCCGCTTGCGCCTTTATTTAATTTTGAAGAATCTAAAACATAAGAGATAAAAGAGACTTTTGTTCTATTCAAATCTAAAGGTTTTACAATATTTACAGATAAACCCCAAGGATAAAAATTAAACATCATATTTGGAAAAACCCAATAATAATAAGCCGCTACATTTTTACCATAATCAATATGATTTTTTGGTAAGTCAAAAACCTCAATTGCATCATCAGTATAGCCAATTTGTAGATTACAATAGTCATAAATTTCTGTTTTATAACTTCCATAATCTAACACAGCATTTAAATCTGGATGTACAAAAGGCACATGAAAACCTTCCAAATAATTGTCGCAATATAACGCCCAATTTGCGTGAACTAAATATTCCTTAGAAAGCGAAACATCTAAAGAAAAATCATCTAAAGGCAAAAAACCAACACGCTTATTCATTATGTCTAATACTTGCTGAAAATCAAAACTTGGATTTAAGCCAGCAAATAAAAATTGACTCCATTTTTTTAATGGGAATTTGTGTAAATTATCACAAGGTCTTGGAAAATCTTCTGTTTGTTCAAACTCAGGCATGTGCTCAAATTCTCCATTTAAGTTAAATCTTCTTCCGTGATAAAAACAAGTTAGTTTTTTTGATTTCCCAGGATTTAAAGCAACTAAATTTCCTCTATGTGTACATACATTTGTTAGACAATTAATTTCTTCGTTTTTGTTTTTTGTCAAGACCAAAGGCTCTGTTAAATAACCATCTAACAACACAAAAGGATGAATAGATTGAGAAAAGGGAACTAAATTTTCATCACCAATCCATTGCCAAGATTTTAAAAACACGCGTTCTTTTAAAGCTTCAAAAACCGCACTATCTTTATAAAAAGATGCCGGTAATGTTTCTGCTTTTTTAATATCTGGGTGAATAAAAAACTTCATTTGTTGTTTATTAATTAATTGTATCTTCGAGAATTGCATCTAAAAATACACAAAATATGAGTTCTAATCAGAAAAAAATAGGATTAATCACAACTACTTCTTTAGTGGTTGGAAATATGATTGGAGCAGGAATTTTTTTATTGCCGGCATCATTAGCCAAGTATGGAAGTATTAGTTTATTGGGCTGGTTATTTACAGCTACAGGAGCCATTATCTTGGCAAAAATATTTAGCAACCTTAGTAAAATCATTGTCAATAAAAGTGGTGGACCATACATATATTCTAAAGAAGGATTTGGAGATTTTATCGGTTTTTTAGTCGCTTGGGGCTATTGGATTTCTTGCTGGATAAGCAATGCGGCAATAGCCATAGCTATTATCGGAGCCTTGAGTTTTTTCTTTCCCATTTTAGCAAGCAATTCTATTCTAGCTGTTATCGTGGGTTTAAGTATGATTTGGTTTTTTACTTGGGTAAATTCAAAAGGAGTAAAAACCTCTGGTAAAGTTCAAGTAGTAACCACAATTTTAAAATTAGTACCATTAGTTTTTATAATTCTAATTGGCGCATTCTTTTTTAGTTTAGACAATTTCCCTGATTTTAATTTAACTGGCGACAGTAATTTTGCTGCTTTTCCCGTGGTTACAGCATTAACATTGTATGCTTTTTTAGGAATAGAATGTGCGAGTATTCCTGCAGAAAATGTAGAAAATCCAGAAAAAAATATTTCAAAAGCAACGATGTTTGGGACCATTATAACTACCTGTGTTTATATTTTTGGAACTATAGTTTTGTTTGGGGTTTTACCTACAGAGATATTACAAAACTCTGCAGCACCATTTGCTGAAGCAGGAAAAATAATTGGCGGAGAATATACTGGTTATTTTGTTGCCGCTGGCGCAGCTATTTCTGGAATTGGCGCATTAAACGGTTGGATTTTAATTGTTGCTCAAATTCCGATGGCGGCAGCAAAAGATAAAATGTTTCCTAGAATATTTAAAAAGGAAAACAAAAATGGTGCTCCAATTTTAGGCTTAATAATTGGAAGTTTATTGAGCTCAATTGTAATGTTGATGAACTTCACTGAAGGGTTGGTTACACAATTTACGTTTATTGTAAACCTGACTGTTTTAACATGCTTGGTTCCTTATTTATTTGTTTCTGCGGCATATATTATTATTCTTATTGAAAGAAAAATTCATTTGAATAGCTTTATAAAAACATTTATACTTGGTTTATTAGGGTTTTCATATTCGGTTTGGGCAATTTATGGCTCCGGAGCAGAAGTAGTTTTTTACGGATTTTTATTATTATTGCTTGGAATTCCGTTTTACGCACTAATGCAATGGAATAAAACAAAAAACAAATGAGCAAAACACATCATTCAGAATATTTAAGGTTAGAGTCGGTTTATATAAAATCAGCAAAAGAAGCATTTCAATCTAATGAATTGTTGGAAAACCAATGGGAGGAATTGAATTATTTATCGAAACCAAATTTTAGTTTAGCCCTTAAAGAGTATGAAAATTTTGAATCGATTTTTAAACAAAACAATATTGAAGTTCATCATTTTCCCTCAAACGAAAATGTAAAAATGGATTCTATTTATTGTAGAGATGCATCCATTGCAACAGATTTCGGAATCATCATTTGTAATATGGGAAAAGAGGGCAGAATCAATGAGCCAAAAGCGCAATTAAAAGAATATCAAAAACAAGGCATCAATATTTTAGGAGTAATTAAATCTCCTGGAACTATAGAAGGTGGCGATGTTGCTTGGTTGGATAAAAAAACGTTGGCTGTTGGGCATACATATAGAACAAATGAAGAAGGAATAAAACAGTTAAAACAATTGTTAGAATCAAAAGGAGTTGTCATTATAGTTGCAAATTTACCGCACTATAAAGGCAACCAAGATGTGTTTCACTTAATGTCTATTTTAAGTCCGGTTGATGCAAATTTAGCCGTTGTATATTCTCCATTAATGCCAATAAAATTTAGAAATGAATTACTAGAAAGAGGTTTTCAACTGATAGAAGTTCCAGAAGAAGAATTTGAATCAATGGGATGTAATGTGTTGGCAATATCACCAAGAAATTGCGTAATGGTTGAAGGAAACCCAATTACAAAAAACTTACTTGAAAAAGCTGGATGTAAAGTTAATAGCTATTTAGGAAAAGAAATAAGCGTAAAAGGAGGTGGCGGACCAACGTGTTTAACAAGGCCTTTGTTAAGAATCGACTAAATTTATACTTAAAAAAGCAACTCTTTTGTGTAAATTTGTAATAATGAAGCAAACTTTAGGAAAGCAGGAGCGCTTAAAAAGCAAAACGCTTATTGGAAAATTATATAAAGAAGGAAAATCTGTAAAGAGTTTTCCTTTAAGACTAGTGTATATACAAACTGAGCACACTTCAAAATATCCGGCGCAAGTTGGCGTTTCTGTTCCTAAGAGAAATTTTAAAAATGCTGTTGATAGAAATCGCTTAAAAAGATTGTTGCGAGAAACATATCGTAAGCAAAAACAAATTGTTTACAATACTATTGAGAAACCCTTTGTGTATATGATTTCTTATATAGGTAAAGAAGAGGTTACGTATGCTGAAATCGAATTAAAAATGGAAAAGCTTTTAAAAGCATTTATAGAACAAATTAAAACAACTAAAGATGAAAAAAAACATCAAGAATAAAACAATTGTTGCTTTACTAATTGCAATTGTTTTTGTTTCGTTTTCATTCCAATCAAAATTTTTTGAGGTTGCAAAACAGATCGAAATTTACACAACATTATTCAAAGAATTGAATATGTACTATGTAAACGAAATAAATCCCGCAGAATTGACAACTCGCGCGTTGAAAAACACCTTAAAAGATTTAGATCCGTATACAAATTACTTTAACGAACAAGATGTTGAAGCTGCTAAAATACGTCGTGAAGGAGAATATGGCGGAATCGGAGCTTCTATAAATTACAGAGATAAATTACCTTTAATTATTAGTGTTTACAAAGGGTATACAGCAGATAAGGCGGGGCTGAAACCTGGAGATATTATTACAAAAATTGATAATCAGACTTTAGAAGAATTAGAAAGAGAAGACCCTTCTAGTTTGTTGCTTGGAATTCCGGATAGCCCAATTTCTATGGAAATTATTAGAAAAGGAAAAAAAATTCAATTTGATTTAAAAAGAGAAAAAATTGAAATAAACCCAGTTCCTTTTTTTAAGAAAATAGACAAGGAAACAGGCTACATTGTTTTAACAAGGTTTAATGAAAAAGCTTCTTCAGAAGTTAAAAAAGCGTTCGAAAGTTTAAAAGAAGAAGGCATCAAAAGTTTAATTCTTGACTTGCGCTCAAATCCTGGAGGTTCTTTATCTGAATCTATTCGAATTTCTAATTTTTTTATCCCGAAAGGAAAAGTAATTGTTTCTACAAAAGCAAAAGTTAAAAAATGGAGCAATACCTATACAGGAAAAGAGAATCCGTTAGATTTAGAAATACCGATTGTTGTTTTAATAAATGGAAGCTCAGCTTCAGCATCAGAAATTGTAACTGGCGCATTGCAAGATTATGATAGAGCCGTTGTAATGGGAAAACGTTCTTTCGGAAAAGGATTGGTACAACGCTACAGAACATTAAGTTATGGAACCCAATTAAAAGTAACCATTTCTAAATATTATACTCCGAGCGGAAGATGTATTCAAGAATTAGATTACGCAAATAGAGACGCTAAAACAGGAAAAACCCCTAAGTTTTCAGATTCAGGAATCAATGAATTTACAACTCAAAACGGAAGAAAAGTATTTGATGGTGGTGGAATTATTCCGGATATTACAACTGAAAATGAAACTTTAACAGAAGAAACAAAAGTATTATTAGACTCTAGAGCATTATTTGATTTTGCAATCGATTTTAATAACAACAACAAAACGATTTCTTCTGCAAAAGATTTTAGATTTACAGATAGTAACTTTAAACAATTTCAGGTTTTTTTAAAAACCGATACAATGTTTCTTTCAAAAGAAGAAGTGTCATTTACAAAAGCGTATAAATTCTTAAATGATTCTCAAAACAGGAAAATAAAAAAAGAGTATTTTATAATAATGAACACCTTAAAAACTGAAAAAATTAACGGTTTAGAGAGCAATAAGGAGTTTTTAAAAAACGAGTTAAAAGAGATGATATTAGATCAATATTATTATCAAGAAGGGGTTTACGAAAATAAATTGATATCAGATAAAACAGTGCTAGAGGCCGTTAAATTATTAAAAAACCCAACAAAGTACAATCAGATATTATCTGGTGAAAAGTAAGATATATAAATTAGTATCTTTGAACTACTTAAAAAAGCAAGAAACTATAATGAAAGAAAGAACGAGAGCGCAAGAATCTACAGGAGCAATAGAAAGGTTATACATTTCTATGCGTCATTTATTTAGTAGAGGTTTTTATAAACCGATGGGAATTTCTGGAGAAACAGTAAGAAAATCATTACTCTTATTAAGACCAGAAATTTATGGTTCTATTGCCGAAGAAAAAGTAGAACTAAACGGGTTAATTTATATCATAGAAAGATTACCAGAAGGAATTGAAGAATGTCAATTCATTAATTTAACAGCAGATGAAGGGTATAAACAATCTCATTTTAAAGCGATTATTCCATCAAAAAGAAGAAGAAATTGTTATCGAATAGATAAGGATCAAATGAACATAGAAATTACTCGTGGTCGATCTGAAATCTATGACATTTTAACGCACCTTACGTTCTTATTTATAGAATCTCATAAAATAAAAGACAAAGTATTAATAAATGAGGGAAAAGATTGTATTAGGGAATGGAAAACACTAAAAGAGATTGTCTTATTTGATAAAAAAATAACCAAAGATGAAAGAGAAGTTACCATTGCTCATTTAGGAACCATTTTAGGAAGAACCTATGAAGAAGTGTCAAAAATTTATGCTACTTTTTCTACAGAAAAAAACCCAGATAGGTTTTTTCAACTAATTTATTGGTTAGGACAATTAGCGATTAACGAAGCGTTAGAAAACAAAAAGAGAGTTGTAACATTCAGTTCGGTTTTAAACGAACAAATTGGCCAACATATTTATGGTGAAATTTGGGCAGACAACATTAAAAAAATCCTTCAAGAAAATAATTTATTAGAAAGACCAATACATATCATTAGCGCAAATATGCACAGCGTTATGAATTCAATTTATGCTCAAGCAGCGATTCCTAATGAATCTAAAAAGAACAAGGGATTTAAATTATTCGAATTATTAAGCAGCGAAAACAGTAAAGAATTTCAGGTAAAAGTTAAAAACTACGCATCAAAAAACGGATTAATTTATGTGAAAGATAATTCTGGGACTAACATAAACGTTCAGATTATAGATACAGAGAAAATTGCTTTTAATACTACAGATTATACAAAGGTCAATTCTAAAAATAAAAAACCGGTACTTGTTGTCATGGATTATGCGTTTGGGGAACAAGCCTATGAAACAATGGATGAATTATTGAAACCTTATATTACAGAAAACAATACAATACATTTAAATGTAGAGTCTATTTCTATTATGGGAAAAGCCGGAATTTTAGAAGGAGGAAAAGGAGATATTATGATCCCGTCTTCACACATTTTTGAAGGAACAGCAGATAATTACCCGTTTAAAAATGAGTTATCCAAAGAAGATTTAGAAGGTTTTGGAGTACGATCTTTTGATGGAGCAATGATTTCTGTTTTAGGAACATCGCTTCAAAATAAAGACGTTTTAAAATTCTTTCACGATTCTACTTGGAATGTAATTGGGTTAGAAATGGAAGGAGCACATTATCAAAAAGCGATTCAAGCTGCTTCAAAAATCAGAGGAAATATATCAGAAAACGTAAAAGTTCGTTATGCATATTATGCATCAGATAATCCTTTAGAAACAGGAGCAACATTGGCTTCTGGCGGATTAGGAATGTCTGGAGTTACACCAACTTATGCAATTACACAAAAAATATTAGAGCAAATATTTTAAAAAGTACAACAAACTAAACAAACAAAAATGGCTAAAGAATCACACCCTAAAGAAGACATAGAGTTAGGATCGTTATTTATCATTATTGGAAAAGGATTCTCCAATATATTTACTTTTATAGCAACTATTTTTAAAGGGACTTATCACCTACTAATTTTACTTTTGTTGTTTATAAAAAACAATTTAGTTAAGCTTGCCCTTGCGGCAATTCTTGGTGGAGCTGTCGGAACATTTTTTCAATTTAAAAAAGTACCAACTTATGGGTCAGATTTACAAGTACAACCTAATTTTAAAAGTTCTCGTCAGTTGTATAATAACGTAAATTATTATAATGATTTGGTAAAGCAAAAAGATACAGTTTCTTTAGCATCAGCATTTGGTATTTCAACAGAAACTGCCGCTACACTTAAGAGGTTTCAAATTTATCCTATAAAAAACGGAAATGATTTATTAACATCTTATGATGATTTAATTTTATCTATAGATACATTAACTGCAAAAAGTTATTCGTTTGATGTGTTTAAAACCACTTTTACAGATTATGATTATAGAATTCACAATATTCATGTGGCTGCAACCAAAAATGATGTTTTTTCTGAGTTAGATGAAGTAATAATTTCATCTGTAGTAAACAATAAATTCTTTAACAAAGTAAAAAAACTAACAAACGAAAACTTAAACAGAACAGACTCGTTGTTACGCCAAAATTTAACTCAAATAGATTCTTTAAGAAAAGTCTATATGGCAGTGTTACTTGAGGAAGCAAAAAAGAATCAAACAGGGACAAGCATAGATTTAGGCGGCACAAAAAAAACAACCAAAGAGCTAGAGCTGTTTGAAACAAGCAGAAAGATAAATAATGATTTAGAGGATATCTCAAAAAGTAAATCTGAAAAATCTGAAGTTCTAAATGTTATTTCTAATTTTCAGCCTATTGGTTATGAAATTAAAGGAATTGATAATAATTATGGAGTTCAAATAGCATTTTTAGGAATTGTTTTAATGGTGCTATTTTTATTCTTAAAACACGTAAATAAGTACCTAAACAACTACAAAAAATAGTTGATGAAAACAATATTAATTACTGGCGGAGCAGGATTTATTGGCGCAAATTTTATTCCTTATTTTTTAGATAAAAATGAAAAGGTTAAGGTTGTAAATTTAGATGCATTAACGTATGCAGGAGATTTAGAAAATCTTAAGGAATTAAACTCACATTCAAGATGTATTTTTGAAAAAGGAAATATTTGTGATAGAAATTTTATTGAAAATGTATTTAGTAAATACACTATTTCTGGGGTCATACATTTTGCAGCAGAATCTCATGTAGATAATTCAATCAAAAACCCAGATGCGTTTATTCAGACGAATATTAACGGAACATTTAATTTGTTAGATGTTGCAAAAAAATTCTGGATGGATGCTCCAAACTTGTATAAAAAAGAATATGATAACGCTCGTTTTCATCATATTTCTACAGATGAAGTTTTTGGTACTTTAGAAGCAACGGGCTTATTTACAGAGGAAACAACTTACGCACCAAACAGTCCATATAGCGCATCAAAAGCAGCATCCGATTTTATAGTTAGAAGCTATTTTCATACGTACGGAATGAACGTTGTTACAACCAATTGCTCTAATAATTATGGACCAAAACAACATAATGAAAAACTGATTCCAACGATTATTAGAAAAGCTATTTCAGGAGAAAGTATTCCTATTTATGGTGATGGAAAAAACATAAGAGATTGGTTGTACGTTTTAGATCATTGTAAAGGAATTGAGTTGACTTATCAAAAGGGGAATTCAGGAGAAACCTATAATATTGGAGGAAAAAATGAACGAAATAATCTACAGATAGCACATAAAATTTGTGACATTTTAGATTTAATCTCTCCAAAAGCAACATCGTATAAAGAACAAATTACGTTTGTAAAAGACAGACCAGGACACGATTTTAGGTACGCAATTGATGCCTCAAAAATTGAAAACGAATTAGGTTGGATTGCAGAAGAAAACTTTGAAACCGGAATAAAAAAAACCATTGAATGGTATTTAAATAAATACAATACACAATGAAAGGAATCATATTAGCAGGAGGATCAGGAACACGGTTACACCCAATTACACTCGCCATTAGCAAGCAATTAATGCCTGTTTTTGATAAACCAATGATTTATTATCCTTTATCAACATTAATATCGGCAGGAATTAATGAAATTTTAATCATCTCTACGCCGCAAGATTTACCGCTTTTTAAAAGATTGTTGGGCGATGGGAAAAAATACGGATGTAAATTTGAATATACAGCTCAAGAACAGCCTAACGGGTTGGCAGAAGCATTTATTTTAGGAGAAGAATTTATAGGAAATGATAAAGTTGCATTGATACTAGGAGATAATATTTTTTACGGAACGGGATTGTCTAAATTATTAAAAGAAAATGATAATCCAGATGGCGGAATTGTGTACGCATATCATGTTCATGATCCTGAAAGATATGGTGTTGTTGAGTTTGATGAAAACGGGAATGCAATTTCAATAGAAGAAAAACCAATTAAACCAAAATCAAATTATGCAGTTCCGGGGATTTATTTTTATGATAATGAAGTGGTAAAAATTGCAAAAAACATTAAGCCAAGCCACAGAGGAGAACTAGAGATTACAGATATTAATAAATCGTATTTAGAAAGAGGAAAACTAAATGTTAGTATCTTAGACAGAGGAACAGCTTGGTTAGATACCGGTACATTCGATTCTTTAATGCAAGCATCGCAATTTGTTCAAGTGATAGAGGAAAGACAAGGATTAAAAGTTGGCTCTATTGAAGAAGCTGCTTATAGAAGTGGGTTTATTTCTAGAGAGCAATTACAGAAATTAGCAGAACCCTTATTAAAAAGTGGTTATGGAAAACATTTAGAAGGAATTTAATGCAAGTAACAGAAACAAAATTAAAAGGCTGTTTTATTATAGAACCAACAATTTTTGGAGACCAAAGAGGGTATTTTTTTGAAAGCTTTAATAAAGAGCAATTTAAAAAAAAAACAGGAATAGAAATAGAATTTATTCAAGATAATGAAGCGTTTTCTAACAAAGGAATTTTGCGGGGCCTACACTTTCAAAAAGAAGAATTTGCACAAGCTAAATTAGTTCGTGTTGTAAGAGGAAAAGTTTTAGATGTAGTTGTAGATGTAAGACCAAATTCTAAAACTTACGGGGAAACAGTATCGTGTATTTTATCAGAAGAAAATAAAAAACAACTATTTGTTCCAAGAGGTTTTGCTCACGGATATTCGGTATTAGAAGACAATACCATTTTTATATATAAATGCGATAATTTTTATCAAGCAAAATCAGAAGGAGGAATTATTTATAACGATAAAACATTAAATATTGATTGGATGCTTTCTGAGGATGAAATAGTAGTATCAGACAAAGATAAAGTGCTAAAATCGTTTAACGAATTAGAAATTTAAAAAGTGAAAAAAACTGCTTTAATAACGGGAATTACAGGGCAAGATGGATCGTACTTAACAGAACTTTTATTAGAAAAAGGATATGAAGTTCATGGAATAAAACGAAGAGCTTCTAGTTTTAATACACAAAGAATAGATCATTTGTATCAAGATCCTCATGCAGAAAAAAGAAACCTTTTTTTGCATTATGGAGACATGACGGATAGCACAAACTTAATTCGAATTATTCAAGAAGTTCAACCTGATGAAATTTACAATTTAGCAGCGATGAGTCACGTTCACGTTTCTTTTGATACACCAGAATATACCGCAAATGTTGATGGCCTAGGAACGTTAAGATTATTGGAAGCAATACGTATTCTAAAATTAGAAAAGAAGACTAAAATTTATCAAGCTTCTACATCAGAATTGTATGGTAAAACTCAAGAAGTTCCACAAACAGAAACCACGCCTTTTTATCCAAGAAGTCCTTATGGTGTTGCAAAAATTTATGCATATTGGATTACTGTAAATTATAGAGAAGCATATAATATTTTTGCTTGTAACGGAATTTTATTTAACCATGAATCTCCAGTTAGAGGGGAAACATTTGTAACTAGAAAAATCACAAGAGCCGCTTCTAAAATAGCTTTAGGATTACAAGAAAAATTATTTTTAGGAAACCTAGACGCAAAAAGAGATTGGGGTCACGCAAAAGATTATGTGCGAATGATGTGGATGATTTTACAAGCGGATGAGCCAGAAGATTGGGTAATTGCTACCGGTAAAACAACTTCGGTCAGAGATATGGTAAAAATGGCTTTTACAGAAGTTGGAATAGCATTAGAATTTGTAGGAAAAGGGAAAGAAGAAAAAGGAATTGTAAAAGCCTGCAACAATCCTGATTTTAAAATTGAAACAGGAAAAGAGGTAATTTCTATAGATCCACATTATTATAGACCAACAGAAGTAGATTTGTTAATTGGTGATGCCACTAAAGCAAAAGAAAAGCTAGGCTGGACACCAGAATGTTCTTTAGAAGAATTGATAAAAGAAATGATGCAAAATGATTTACAAATCATGCAAAAAGAGCTTTTTTTAAAAAACTGCGGACATCAAACAAACAACAACTATGAATAAAGACGCAAAAATATATGTTGCAGGCCATAGAGGTTTAGTTGGAAGCGCGATTGTAAAAAATTTAGAAAAAAAAGGATATATAAATATTCTTACCAAGACACATCAAGAAATAGATTTAACAAATCAGCAACAAACGGCTGATTTTTTTGCGAAGGAAAAACCCGAATATGTGTTTTTAGCGGCAGCAAAAGTTGGAGGAATTATAGCAAACAACACCTACAGAGCAGATTTTATATATGGAAATTTGATGGTTCAAAACAATGTGATTCATCAAAGCTATGTGAACGGCGTAAAAAAATTATTGTTTTTAGGAAGTACATGTGTTTATCCTAAAAAAGCCAATCAACCCATAAAAGAAACAGCATTATTAACCAATGAATTAGAATACACAAACGAACCGTATGCAATTGCAAAAATTGCAGGAATTAAGATGTGTGAAAGTTATAATTTGCAATACGAAACTAATTTTTTATCGGTAATGCCAACCAATTTGTACGGGCCAAATGACAATTTTGATTTGGAAAAATCACATGTTTTACCTGCGTTAATTCGTAAAATTCATCTTGCATCTTTATTAGAAAAGAAGAATACTGAAGACGTTTTAAAAGATTTGAAAGTTGATAGTTTAGATGAAGCAGAAGTTATTTTATCAAAATTTGGAGTGACTTCAAAAAGTGTAGAAATTTGGGGTTCTGGAAACCCTAAAAGAGAATTTTTGTGGTCAGAAGATATGGCTGATGCCTGTGTACATATTATGCAAAAAGTAGACTTTAAAGATTTAATTTCTTCTCCCCTTTTGGGAGATGCCGAAATTAGAAATACACATATAAACATTGGAACGGGAATAGATCTTTCTATTAAAGAGTTAGCAGAGAAAATTAAAAAAATAGTTGGCTTTAAAGGGGAATTAATTTTTAATACAAGTATGCCAGACGGAATGATGCGTAAAGTTACAGACGTTTCTAAATTGCATAATTTAGGCTGGAAACATACGATTGAGTTAGAAGAAGGAATTCAGAAATTATATGATTGGTATTTACAAAAAATGCATGAATAGAAAAAAGATCATATTTAAAAATGTTTCTTTAGGGTTTTTTTATAAAATCTTAAATATGGCAATTGTTTTTACAACAATTCCACTTTTATTAAACTACTTAGAAAAAGAACAATACGGAGTTTGGGTAACCATTTTTTCGTTAGTAAATATTGTTTTTTTTGTAGATGCCGGAATTGGAAATGGCTTAAAAACAAAGCTTTCTGAAGCGCTGAGTTTAAAAAATTTAAAGCTAGCTAAAAGTTATATTTCTACAGCCTATATTTCTATTTTTTTTATATCATTAATCGTTTTATGTATTGGTATTGCTTGTGTTTTTTTAATAAATTTTCAAAATTTATTTAACACTATAATTCCAGAAAATGAGTTAAAAACAGTATTATTAGTAATATTATTTTTGGTAATTACTAGCTTTGTTTTAAACTTATATAAATCGTTCTATTACGCTAATCAGCAAGCATCAAAAGTAGAACTTGCAATGCTTATTTATCAAATAATAGTATTAATTTCAATCACATTTTTATTGTATTTTTTTCCAAGAAAATTATTATTTGTTGCTTTGTTTTATGGTTCTGCAAATATTTTTATTGGAATTGTGTTTACTCTTTTATTTTTTAGAAAAAATAAAAAAATTCAGCCATCAATTGCGTCTTTTAGTAAAGATAAAGTTAAGGATTTAATGGGTTTAAGTTTGGCTTTTTTTGGAGTTCAATTATGTATGATTGTAATTTTTACAACAGATAATTTAATTATTAGCAAATTGTTAGGACCAAGCGAAGTAACAAATTACGATATTGTATATAAGCTTTTTCAAGTAGTAATTACTATTTCTGTAATTGTGCAAGATCCTTTTTGGGCATTGTATACAGACGCTTTTCAGAAGAAAGATTTTGAGTGGATTAAAAAAACCATTATTAGGTTAAATAAACTATTTGTAGTTTTTTTATTTATAATTATTGGTTTATTTTTTCTATCAAAACCACTCATTAAAATTTGGATTCAAAGAGATTTATTAATCCCAACTAGCTTAATTTTATTTATGTCTCTATTTGTATTGATACGAGTTTATGGAATTATTTATATGACTTTTTTAAATAGCATTGGCAAAGTAAAGTTACAACTTTGGCTGTATTTTTTTGGAGCAATTATAAATATTCCGTTATCAATTTACTTTGTAAAAACGTTTGATTTAGGAAGTAGTGGTGTTATTTTAGGAACCGTTTTTAGTATTTTAAGTTTGTCGATAATTTTACCTATACAGACATTTCAAATTTTACAAAAACAATAATTATTTAGATGAAAAACAAATCTTTTTTTACAATAATTACTGTTTGTTTTAATAGTGAAAAAACGATTAATGAAACTATTCAATCTGTCTTAAATCAGAGCTACACAAACTTTGAATATATTCTTGTTGATGGAAAATCAACTGATAAAACCGTTGAAATAATTAAAAGTTTCGAAAATCAATTTATAGAAAAAGAAATTTCTTATAAATGGATTTCAGAAAAAGATACAGGTATTTATAACGCGTTTAATAAAGGAGTAGAACAATCAAAAGGAGATTGGATTTCTTTTTTAGGTTCTGATGATGTATATCTTAAAAATAGCATAGAAATTTATAATAATAAAATTTCTAATTTTAAAGATGAGGTAGATTTTGTATATTCAAACATCACTTTAAACAATAAAAAAGTTGTTTCAAAAAAGTGGAAATGGAAACAATTTAGAAGAAAAATGACGATTGTTCATGTTGGTGGATTTCACAATAAAAATTATTTTAAAAAACATGGTTTTTTTAATGAAAGCTATAAAATAGCAGGAGATTACGAATTGTTATTAAGAGCAAAACAAGAGTTAAAAACCCATAAGGTTGATGAGGTAACTGTAATAATGGGAGATGGAGGAATTAGTAATAGCCAAATTAAAAATGTGTACCTAGAAACTACAAGAGCAAAAATTGAAACAGGAAAAGTAGGTTCTTTACTTTCTAAATTTGATTATTTTATTTGGATACAAAAATATAGAATTAAAAAAATGATCTATGCGTTGGTTAGATAAATACATATTGTTTAGCAGCGTTTTTGCATTATTTACAGAAAGTTTTACTTTTCATTATGTAATTGATTGGAAGCTTTTTTATATAATAATTTTTACTAATTTAATTCTTTTAGCAACTAGAAAAAAACTAACAATTCATCAAAACATTATTTATGTTTTCATTTTTTTTATAGTACACGGAATTGTTTTTTTTATCTGGTTTCAAAATCCTATAAAATCTTTAATTGCACAGTTATTAGGGATAGGAATAAGTAGTGTTTATTATTATAACTTCTTAAAACATTACGGAGTAAAATTAGCCTTTAACATGTATTTAAAGCTAACACTAGTTTTAGCTGTTTTAGCTATTTTTATGTATTATTTTGGAATTCATGTTTTTATCTATAATCGTTTAAACGGAATTCTTACAGAGCCAGCCCATTATGTTGCTATAGTTTTACCAGCAACCTATGTTTTTTTTAGAGAAAAAGAGTATCTAAAATTTGCGGTATTATTAGTAACAATATTCTTAGCAAATTCTTCTATCGGATATATTGGATTAGCACTGATAATTATTTTACCATTATTAAAAACAAAATATTTAGTAAAATATTTATGGATAGTTGGAATTGTTTTAGGCAGTAGCGGATATTATATTTCTACACAATGGAATAAACCTATAGATGAAAACGAAAGCAATGTGTTAGTAAGAAGGCTTAAAGAAACCAAAGAGTCTTTAAATGCGGTTTATACAGGTAAATTTGAAGAACACACAAATTTAAGTTCGTATGCGTTTTTGAGCAATACTTTTATCACAAGAAAAGTGTTTTTAGAAAAACCTTTAGGCGCTGGACTTGGTAGTTATCCACACGAATATGACAAACATTATGCTGAATTAAAACCACCGCCATACATAGTTACACTAAAACAATCTAAAATAAACAGAACAGATGCAAACTCGCTTTTTTTAAGACTGGTTGCAAACTTAGGTGTTTTCGCCTTTTTATTCATACTGTTTTTTATCTACAGAAGCAGCAAGTTGTTTAAGAATGATCAAAAAATAATCCAACAAAGCACATTTTTTTATTTAGTTTTAAAACTCATTAGAGAAGGGCATTATTTTCCTCCAGAATTTTACTTTTTTTTACTCATTTTTTTAAAAGACTTTGATGAAGATATTACACATAGTTGAAGATTTTTCTATAAAAAGCGGAGGATTAAGAACCGTAATTAAAAATCTTGATTTTTATTTAAAAAAATTAGGACATAATTCCTTTATAATCGCTTCAGATAAAGAAAAACAAGACGATGTTTTTGTCGTAAAATCATCTAATAAATGGTTATATTCTAATAAATGGGAAAAAAGGATTTCTGAAGTTATTGATGAACATAAAATAGAACTTATCCATATTCATGGAGCTTGGCTGTATCCTCAATATATAGGTGCAAAAATTGCCTCTCAAAAAAACATTCCAATGGTTTTAAGTTTACATGGAATGTTTCAACCTTGGCTGTGGGAAAAAGGAACATTAAAAAAGAAACTCTATTTTTATTTATTAAGCAAAAAACATTTTTCAAAAGCAGCAATTATCCATGCTATAACAATTCAAGAAACAAATACTATTAAAGGTTTTTTTAAAAGAAATAATATAGTTGAAATCCCTAATTTAATTACTGTTGATAAAGTAAATGAAGAAAATAATATCAGTAATAAAAATATAGTTTACTTAGGGCGGCTTAACAAAACAAAAGGGATAGATATTTTAATTAAAGCATTTTCAAGAATACAGAATAAACAAATAAAACTTGTAATTGCTGGTGGATTTAATGCTTATAAAAACGAGTTAGAAACCCTTGTTGATTTTCTAAACTTAAAAGGAAAAGTTGAGTTTTTAGGAGAAGTGAAAGAAGAAAAGAAAACGAAGTTAATTCAAACTGCTTGGGTAATGGCAAGTCCAACTCATTCAGACGTAATCGGAATGGTAAATTTAGAAGCTGCATCTTTGAAAACACCAATGATTACAACTTATAATACAGGATTAAATGAGAAATGGAATACAAACGGAGGCAGATTAATAAATCCTAACGTAGAAGAATTAGCAGAAGTTTTAACAGAAATTTTAAATTGGTCGTTAGAAGAAAGAGTTGCGCAAGGAGAATTACTTTATAAGTTTATAAAAAAAGAGTATTCTTGGGAAAACAGATTAAAAGAATGGGAGTCACTTTATAAAAAAGCAATTGTTAATGAAAAGTAATTGGTTAGAAAAAGTAACAAAACTGTCGTTTTTAGGATTAGCTTTAGTGCCTTTGTTAAAGGAAAACGCAAATTCTATTTTAATTATTATTTGCGCACTTTTAACGTTAGTTTGTAATATTCAAACAAAAGAAAAGATAAAATTAAAACCCGAACTATGGATATTAACATTACCTTTTTGGATGTTCCTTTTGCACGAATTATTAAGCGTAGACAATAATTTTTCCAGAGTTTTAATACACTTACCATTTTTAATTTTTCCTTTACTATTTGCCTTTAAACCAAGTTATATAAATAATAATTTGAAAATAAAAGCATTGTTTGTTTTTCAAATTAGCGCTCTGTTGCAATGCTTTATTTATATTGTTGTTTTTTTAGCAAACAACCCAATAAGTAAGTTCTTTTATGTAAGAAATAATATTCCTTTTTTTAGAGAATATGTATCAGAAAATTACTTATTTGAAATTCATCCAACGTATTTTAGTTCGTTTTTATTGGTAAGTTTTACGGTTTCACTTTTTTCATTAATAAAATACAAGAAAGACATCTTTGCTATTCTAAATGTGTTGATTATGGTCTTTTTTATATTCTTATTTTCTTCTCGAATGATAATATTAACACTACTGCTTTCTATAATTTTTGCAGTACTATATTTGATATTACAAAAAGGATTAAAACAAAGTATTTTTATTTTGCTTACAAGCGCTGTTTTATTAACCGTTTTAATTTATCCTGCAAAAAATATTATTGGAGAGCGGTTTAAAGAAATTAAAACAGAGATAAACAAACCTATTGTAGGAGATTATTATAACTCTACAAATACCAGAAGGGCTATTTTAAAATGTTCTTTTGTTGTATTAAAAGAAGCTCCTTTTTTTGGTTACGGAGATAAATTACAAGAAAAACTTAATAATTGCTATAAAGAAAATAACGACAGTGATTTTTACCTAAAACATACTTTTAACACACATAATTACTATATAAATTTAGTTACGTATGGCGGTTGGACTTTTCTCTTGCTATTTATTGTGTACCTATTTTACATCTATAAAAAGATTAATTATTCGGCATTAGGGTTGTTTTTATTAATTCAGTTTTTGATAATTAATTTGACTGAAAATTATTTTTCTAGACATTATGGAATTGTTTTATTTACCTATTTAACCTCAATGCTTATTTTTAATGAGAAAAGAAAAACAGAATAATGCTTCCAAAAAAAAACATACTATTAATCTCTCCCTTCTTTTTTCCTGAATTGATATCTACAGGAAAATTTAATTCTGATATGGTTATTGCGTTAAGAGACAATGGTCATCATGTTAAAGTTTTGTGTTTTCACCCTTTTTATCCAAAATGGAAAACAGAAAGAAGCGAAGAAAAATTAGATAATATTGAGGTTATTAGAGGAGGAAAAAACAATGTCTATACTCAAATAAATATTGTAAGAAGACTTGTCTTAGAGTTGAGTTTTTCTTTTTTTGTATTTAGAAAAATCTTTAAACATCAAAAAAACACAGACATTATCATTTCTGTTTTTCCGCCAAGTTTGGCTTTTTATATTATGTTGCCTTTTTTAAGAAAAGGAATTGAAAAAGCAGGAATAATTCATGATTTACAAGAAGTTTATTCTAAAAATAAAAAAGGAATTATATATAAATGGATTGGGAAAATTATTCATCACATAGAAAAAAAAGGTTTTAAGGCGTGTGATAAGTTAATTTTTCTATCACAAGAAATGAAAAATGTTGCACAAGAAAGGTATCAATTAAATACTTCAAAACTAAAAGTACAATATCCGTTTGTAACAATTAATACAAATAAAAAAGAGAAGCAAAACGTATTAGAAGAAATTTTACCAAGCGATATAAAGCATATTGTATACTCTGGAGCATTAGGAGAAAAACAAAATCCATTTGAACTTTATAAAGTATTTAATTATTGCTCAGAAAAATTACCAGAACTTAGATTTCATGTTTTCTCTCAAGGGTCTCGTTTTGAGGAGTTAAAAACAAATAATAACAATGCAAAAATTAAATTTCACAACTTAGTAGCAAAAGAAAATATAGAAGAATTATATCAAAGAAGTTTTATTCAGTTTATTCCTCAATCTGCGGGGACTTCTAAAGGATCATTACCCTCAAAACTCCCTAATTTGTTAGCATCAAAATGTAACATCATCTGTATTACTGATTCTGGAAGCGATATTGACATTTTGTTTAAAAAACAGAAATTAAAAAAAGTACTTACAAGCTGGAGTAAAAAACTTATTTTAAATAGTATTGAAGAGTTTTTACTTGAAAAAACACCTAATTATACAAGGCAAAATAAAATTTCAGACGAATTATTTAATGTAAATTCAATGATAAATAGTATTTTAGACACTTAATTACTTTAATTAATTTGTATTGAAAAAGAGGTACTCGTATTTAATAACGCCATTAATTATATTCATAGATTTGTGTATTATTAATGGTATTATATTTTATGTTTCTGATAATGAATACTTGAGAAAAAGTTTTTTTATTTACATAAATATTTTTTGGTTATTTTCTTCGTTTTTTATTGGCTTTTATAAAATTTACAGACATACTCGTTTTTATAGAATATTAAGTTTATTAGCAATACAACTTAGTGTATTCTTTTTAGGCTTTTTCACCTACTTCACCCTTTTTAGAGAAGGAGATGTTGTAAATAATCAAACCTTAATTTTAATAACAATTTTTTTAGGAATAGCAGGAATGAAATTACTGTTTGTTTATGCTTTAAAAAAATATAGATCATTTGGAAATAATTATAGAAAAATAATTGTGTTAGGTTCTGATGATACAGCAAAAAAACTGATAAATGTTTTTAAAGAAAACAAAGAATTTGGATATTTAGTTTCGGCGTTCTTTTCAGATAAAATATCTAAAAGCAACTTGTATGGCGGTACAATTAACCAAAGTTTACCATATATTTTAGATAATGAAATTGACGAAGTGTATTGCTCTTTGTCTGAATTAAACAAACAGGTTGTTAAAGAGATAACAATTTTCGCAAATGAAAACAATATAATTGTAAAATTAGTACCCGATGCTAACGAACTTTATAGTATAAGCTATAAGAAAGAATACTACGATGATTCCATGTTGGTTTTAAATGTGAGTAAACTACCATTTGAAACGAAAGAAAATAGAGTTGTTAAAAGAATATTTGACATTATTTTTTCAATTTTAGTTATCATCTTTGTAATGTCTTGGCTTACTCCAATTTTATGGATAATCATAAAATTAGATTCAAGAGGTTCAGCCTTTTTTAAACAAAAAAGAGAAGGTTTAAGAGGAGAGCTATTTGTTTGTTATAAGTTTAGGTCTATGAAAATAAATGCAGTTTCAGACAACAAACACACTATAAAAAACGATATACGAGTTACTTCTTTTGGTTCTTTTTTAAGAAGAACAAGTCTTGATGAACTTCCACAGTTTTTTAATGTTTTAAAAGGAAATATGAGTGTTGTTGGGCCTCGACCTCATTTAAAAAGCGTATCTATTGAGTATCAAAAAAATGTTAACAATTATTTAGATAGACATGCAGTAAAACCAGGGATAACAGGGTTGGCTCAAGTTCGAGGATATAGAGGAGAAATTACTAAAAAAACAGATATAAAAAACAGAATTAGATTGGATATTTTTTACATTGAAAATTGGGCTATTTTATTAGATATAAAAATCATTTTACAAACAATTTTTAATGTCTTTAAAGGAGAAGAAAAAGCGTATTAATTTTGAGTGAAAAAATTGAAATATCAGCTACAATAGTATTGTATAAAGAAAACATACAAGCACTTCAAAAAACCATAAATAATTTTTTAAACCTCCCTTTTTCAAAAAAATTGTTTTTAATTGATAACTCACCAGACAATCGTTTAGAAAATGAATTTATTTCTAAAGAAATAACATACAAATTTGTTGGTAAAAACATAGGCTTTGGCGCTGCTCATAACCTTGTAATAAGCACTATAAAGAATAAATCAAATTATCATTTAGTATTAAATCCAGATATACAATTTGAACCAGATACAATTAAACAATTAATCATTAAACTTTCTGAAGATAGTCTTTTAGCAATGATAGCTCCCAAGGTATTTTATCCAAATAAGGAAATGCAATTTACGTGTAGAAAATACCCCACAAAAGGTGAATTAATTTTTAGAAGGTTAAAGGGTTTTAAAAACTTCACAAAAGATCAAGAGTACAGAAAAAGAAGTTTAGATATTCCTTTTTATCCAGATTTTATTCATGGTTGTTTTATGTTATTTAACACAAATGATTTTGTTGCAATACAAGGTTTCGACGAACGGTATTTTCTATATATGGAAGATGTAGATATTTGTAAAAAAATAGATGTATTTGGTAAGAAAAAAATGTATTTCCCTTTCGTGTCAATTATTCATGATCATAGAAAAGGTTCAGCAAAAAATCTACATTTATTATGGTTTCATATTTCATCGGTAAGAAAATACTTTAAGAAATGGCAAAATTAAATAGATAATACATTTTCAGAACGTATATTTGTGTACTTAAACAACAACACACTACATGAATATTTTAATCTTAGGTTCTGGAGGAAGAGAACACGCTTTTGCTTTAAAATTATCTCAAAGTAATAAGGTAAATCAACTTTTTGTTGCCCCTGGAAATGCAGGAACTTTTCAAATAGCAACCAATATTAACATCAACCCAACAGATTTTAATGCGATAAAAGAAGTTGTTTTAAACAACCAAATTAACATGGTTGTTGTTGGTCCAGAATCGCCTTTGGTAGATGGAGTTCATGATTTTTTCTTAGCAGATAAAGACTTAAAAAATATTCCAGTAATTGGCCCTAAAAAAGATGGAGCTTTGTTAGAAGGAAGTAAAGATTTTTCTAAAATTTTTATGAAAAAACATAATATTCCAACAGCACAATATCAATCATTCACAAAAGATAATTTATCAGAAGGGTTTACCTTTTTAGAAACCTTAAACTCACCTTACGTTTTAAAAGCCGATGGATTAGCAGCCGGAAAAGGTGTCTTGATTTTAGATTCTTTAGACGAAGCAAAAACGGAGTTAGCAGAAATGCTTACGAATCAAAAATTTGGAGAAGCTTCATCTACCGTAGTTATAGAAGAATTTTTAGACGGAATTGAACTATCTGTTTTTGTATTAACTGACGGGAAAAGCTACAAAATTTTGCCTTCTGCAAAAGATTACAAACGGATTGGCGAAGGGGATAAAGGATTAAATACGGGTGGAATGGGGGCAATTTCTCCTGTGCCTTTTGCATCAGAAGATTTTTTACAGAAAGTTGAAGAAAGAATTGTAATCCCTACCATAAACGGCTTGCAAAAAGACGGAATAGATTACCGTGGATTTATCTTTATTGGGCTAATGAATGTTGATGGAAATCCACAAGTAATTGAGTATAATGTTAGAATGGGTGATCCAGAAACGGAAGTTGTAATTCCAAGAATTGAGTCAGATTTGTTTGATTTATTTGATGGAGTTGCAAACCAAACATTACACGAAAAATCATTTTCTATCAATCCAAAAACAGCAATAACAGTGATGTTGGTTTCAGGAGGATATCCAGAAGTATATAAAAAAGGAAAAGAAATGACAGGGGTAGAAAAAGTATCTGACTCTATTGTATTTCACGCAGGGACAACATTAAAAGGGGATAAAATTATAACAAACGGAGGAAGAGTTATGGCAATTACTTCTTTTGGAGACACCATTGAAGAAGCATTAAAAAAATCATATTCTTCAATAGAAAAGATTCATTTTGAAAACATGAATTTTAGAAAAGATATTGGTTTTGATTTAGTTTAAAAAACTTACCTGTCATTCCTGCGTAGGCAGGAACCTCATTATTATAGTTCTAAATGAAAAAAAAATAATAGTTGCACCACTAAATTGGGGATTAGGTCATGCCTCTCGATGTGTGCCAATTATTCATTTTTTATTAGGAAACAATTTCACTCCAATAATAGCATCAGACAGAAAAGCGTTGGTGTTTTTACTTTTTTTACAACCATAATATATCAAAAAATTATTAAAAAATTTGATAAATGTTGGGTGCCAGATTTTAAGGATAATTTTTTGTCAGGAAAACTTTCTAAAACAAATAATAAAAAAGTAGCTTTAAAATATATTGGAGCTTTAAGTAGGTTTAAAAAAGAAGAATTACCACGAAAAAAGGATGTTTTAATTATTTTATCTGGGATTGAATTACAAAGAAAACTTTTGGAAACAAAGCTGTTAGAAGCTTTTGAAAACACCACTCAAAAGGGAGTGTTAGTTCAAGGTAAAATTAAAAAAAATCAAACAAAAAAAGTTTTTGGGAACACAACTATTTACAATTATTTACTTTCAAAAGAGTTAGAAAAAGAAATCAATCAATCAGAAGTTATTATTTGTAGATCTGGTTATTCATCAATTATGGATTTAGCAGTTTTACAAAAGAAAGCGTTTTTTATTCCTACAAAAAATCAAACGGAACAAGAATATTTGGCAAACTATTTAAAAGCAAGAAAATGTGCACCATTTTGTGTAGAGAAAAACTTTAGTTTAGATACTTTAAAAGAAGTAAATAACTACAAAGGGGTTTCTTATGAAAGAAATAAGTTAGACAAAGGGTTACTTAGCCTTTTCTAGAGTAAACGAAAATTCAGATCCTTCTTTAAAAGTGCTTTTTAGAAGAATTGTTTCGTTATGGGCCTCGATGATATGTTTTACAATAGACAACCCTAAACCAGAACCACCTTGTTCTCTAGATCTACTTTGATCAACTCTATAGAAACGTTCAAATAAACGAGATAAATGTTCTTGTTTTACCCCTTCTCCATTGTCAGAAACTTTAACTATAAATTTATTTTCGTTATAGCCATCAACACCAACTTTGGTTATGCCACCAATTTTTCCGTATTTAATGGAATTTACCACTAAGTTGATAAGCACTTGTTCAATTTTTTCATCATCACCAACTACATAAATAGGAAACTCATAAACTCGGTCAAAAATTAAAGAAATATTCTTTTTTTTAGCTCTCATTTCGAATAAATCAAAAACATTCTGAATAAGCTCGAGAATATTAAATGGCTGCAAATGCATTTTTAACCCATTAGTTTCTAGTTTAGCAATCATGTCTAAATCTTTAACAATTGCCACCAATCTTTCTACACCTTTATTTGCTCTTCCTAAGTATTTTTCTAGAATTTTTTTATCTTTTGAGGCACCTTCAATTAAGGTTAGTAAATATCCATGTACTGTAAATAATGGGGTTTTTAATTCGTGCGCAACATTTCCTAAAAAATCTTTTCTAAAAGAATCTCTTTCGGTTAAGTTTTGAATTTCAACACGTTTTCCTTCGGCAAATTTTTGTACACTTTTAGAAAGAGTTTCCATATCTGTAGTTACAGACCTTCTGCTTAAATCGCCTCCTTCTATAAGAGAAACATCTTCATATATTTTACGAACTCGTCTATAAATAAAATATTCTACCCTGTATTGAATGATGAAAAAAGAAACAATTAATAGCAAAATACCAGCAATAAGTAGAATCCAAAAACCAAATTCTTTATAAAGAAGATAAGACAAAATATCAAGAACAATAACTAAAAGAGCTATGTATAATGCAGAAATTAATGCGAATGAGTAAGTTTTTTTTAATTTCACAAATAATAGAATTTTATTTATCGCTGTCTTCTAAAACAAATTTATACCCAACACCTTTGATTGTTTTAAAGAAATCGTCACCAATTTTTTCTCTTAATTTTCTAATGTGTACATCAATTGTTCTACCACCAACAACAACTTCGTTACCCCAAACAGAATCTAAAATAGTTTCACGTTTAAATACTTTTCCTGGTTTAGAGGTTAATAAAGAAAAAAGTTCAAATTCTTTTTTTGGTAATACAATTTTTTTATCGCCTTTAAAAACAAGATATTCTTCTCGGTTTATTACAATATCACCTATTTTAGTTGATGTATCTTGTTCTTCGTTTTTCTTTAATCTTCTTAATAAAGATTTTATTTTACTTACCAATACTTTTGGTTTAATTGGTTTGGTAATATAATCATCTGCACCCGCATCAAAACCAGCAACTTGAGAGTAATCTTCTCCTCTAGCAGTTAAAAATGAAATGATAACGTGTTCTAATTCTTTTACTTTTCTAATTTTTTCACAGGCTTCAATTCCATCCATTTCTGGCATCATTATATCTAATAAAATCAAATGAGGAATGATTTTTTTAGCCACTTTTACACCTTCAGCACCATTTGATGCTGTAAAAACCTGATATCCTTCGTTTTTTAAATTGTAACTAACAATTTCTAAAATATCTGGCTCATCATCGACTAATAAAATTTTAATATCGTTTTTTTTCATGATTTTAGGCTGTCTTATTTATTCAAAAGTATGGATAAATATTGTAAAGTAAAGACTACTTAACAATGATTTAATGCCTTAACGTTGAATTAACCTTCTATTGATACAACATTAATTCAGTCCTAACATTTCCTTTACAAAACAACAAGAGATTTGCAGTTAATTATATAAGATAATCTCTTTTAGATAAAAAGAATGAAAAAATTAATTATTGCGTTCGTATTTTTAAGTCAATTAATTGTAGCACAAAGTAAAGGAACTGTAAATGGGATTGTAACAGACTCAGAGTCTAACAATGAACCTTTGCCTTTTGCAAATGTGTTTATAAAAGGAACTTCTGTAGGAGGAACAACTGATTTTGATGGAAATTACTTTTTTTCTTTAGATGCAGGAGATCATATTTTAGTTTTTAGTTTTGTTGGATATCAAACAATAGAAAAAAACATTGTTATTAAATCTGGAGAAACAGTAACTATCAATCAAAAAATGAGTGCTAAATCTGGAGTAACTTTAGATGAAATTCAGATTAAAGGAACTGTAAATAAAGCAAAACTTTCTGCAATTTTATTAGACCAAAAAACGGCGGTTTCTATAAAAACAACCATTGGAGCTCAAGAATTAGATAATAAAGGAATTTCTGATTTAGCAACAGCGGTAACAAAAGCATCAGGTATTTCTAAACAAGAGGGTTCTAACAATATTTTTGTAAGAGGTTTAGGAGATAGATATAATTCTACTACGTTAAACGGATTGCCAATTCCATCTAACAATCCATCAAAAAAAAATATTTCATTAGATATTTTCTCTACAGGGATTGTTCAAAAAATTGATATTAATAAAATTTATAACGGCGCTATTTATGGAGATTTTGGAGGAGCAAATGTAAATATTGTTTCTAAAGAGCATGTTGGAAAACCATCAATGGAAATTGGAATTGGATCTGGAACAAACTCTAATTTGTCAAGTGATTTTTATTTACAAGAAGGACCAAGTTTTTCAGGTTTTTATAAGAATAATTACCCAACAGGTGTTTTAACCGGATATAATTTTACAACAAGCTTAGACAATGTCTCTAAATCACCAATAGCAACAAATATTTCTATAAAAGGAGGTGAAAAACATCAAATTGGAGAAGAAGGAAGTTTAAATTTGTTTGCAACGGCTTCTTTTTCTAGCAATTATAAATTTAAAGAAGGAGTTAATAGAGGAAGTGTAAATGCGCAAGGTTTAGCGTCTTCAGATTACACTTTTAAATCATACGACTACAATACCAATACAACAGGAATGTTAAATGCGGCCTATAAAGTAAATGCAAATAACACCTATAAATTTAGCTCATTATTTATCAATTCATCAAACCAAAGTTTAGATGAATATAACGGTATAATAAGTGTTTTTGACAATGCTAGTAATGGAGGAGGATTTGTAAAAAGAGCCACTTTTGATAAAACAGCACTATTTGTGAATCAGTTTTTAGGAAATCATAAGATAGGCGACAGAGTTTCTATAGATTGGGGCATTTCATATAATCACATTAATAATGTAATACCAGACAGAAGACAAAATATGTTGGTTCCGAAAGACAATAATGATCCAACTGGTGTAAAAATAGTTTCTGATTTAGCTGCTTCAGATAATCATCGTTTTTTTCAAGAATTATTTGAAGATGAAGCTTCAGCAAACCTTTCAAGTTCTTATCTTTTTGCAAAAGATAAAGATGATGAATACAAAGGGAAAATTACATTAGGATACAGTGGGAGATTTAAAAAAGTAGATTTTAAAGCAACTCAATTTAACTTTAGAATTAATAGAAACACAGTTCAACCAGTTGTAAATTTATCAAATTTAGACGCATATTTTACACAGTCTAATCTAACAGCTAATTTATTTAAAATAGAAACATTTAGAGGTGATGCTTCAACTTCTAACGCATTAGACCCACAAACATATTCTGGAAATCAATATATAAACGGGGGTTTTGCTGAAGCACAATATAAATTGAGTCCAAAGTTTACTGCAGTTGTTGGATTAAGGTTTGACCATATTTATCAAGATATAAAATGGAAAACATCATTAGATCCAGATGGTGATAAAGACGCTTCTTCGAAGTTTGAATTTTTACCAAACGCTTCTTTTAAATATGAAGTAAACGATAAAAGTAATTTAAAATTAGCAGTGAGTAAATCATATACATTACCACAATATAAAGAAAGAGCTCCATTTCAATTTGAAGAAGTAACTGAAATTAAGTTTGGTAATCCAGATTTAGATGTATCAACAAATTATAATGCAGATATAAGATGGGAATATTTTCCGACAAGAGAAGAAGTTATTTCTCTAACAGGTTTCGGAAAAATTATTCAAAACCCAATTAACGAAGTAATTGTAGCGTCTGCAACAAATGATATTTCTTATATAAATACGGGTAAACAAGCAACCGTTTTAGGAGCAGAATTCGAAATTAGAAAAAGCATTTTTTCTTTAGAAAATGAAAAAGGAGTAACTGTTTTAACGAACAAATTATCTGCAGGTTTTAATGCTTCTTATATGTATTCAAATCAAGACTTCGACAGATTTAAAGTAATAAATGAAACGAGCTTAAATGTAAATTTCACGAATAAAGAAGGAAGATTAACAGGAGCATCAGACTTAATTTTAAATGCGGATGTAACGTATATAAAAGATTTTTCTAAAACGGCTAATTTATTGGCAACATTAGCCTACAACTATTTTTCTGATAGAGTGTACGCGATAGGTTCCGCGGGTAAAGGAGATATTGTAGATAAAGGAATCGGAAGTTTAGATTTAATAGTAAAATCAGAAATTTCTAAAAAGATAAAACTAGGGTTTTCTTTAAAAAACGTATTAAATCCAACAATTAAAAGAATACAAGAGATTCAAAAGATAGAAGTACTTTCTTTTAAAAAAGGAATAAACGCAAGTTTTTCACTTACTTATAAAATAGATTAAAAAAGCACTTAACATAAGCATAACAAGAACGGTTAATGCTTAACAGTCTTTTAAACTTTAGATAAAACACATATTAAATTCATATCATTTCTTTGTAGTAGAAAATAATTAAAACACAAAATGAAAATAATTAAAAACAAAATGAGAAAAACTTTTTTATCGATTTTAGCAATTGCAGCAATTGCTTTTACAAGCTGTACAGTTTCAAATGATGAACCAACAACTGGTTTTCAAATAGACGCGGCAAATTTTAAAGGAACAATTACACAAGGAACAGTTACTTTAAGTGCAAGTGTAGAATACAATTTAACTGGAGGATTAGTTGTTCTAGAAGGAGCAAAATTAGTAATTCCTGCAGGAACAGTAATTAAAGCATCGGGAGGAACAAGTTCTTACATTGCAGTAGCACAAGGAGCACAAATTTTTATTGATGGTACAGCAAGTAATCCTGTTGTAATGACATCTTCTAAAGCAACACCTGCAGCAGCAGATTGGGGCGGGTTAGTAATTTGCGGAAAAGCACCAACAAACAAAGGAATAACTGCAACAGCAGAAGTTTCTGATTTAACGTATGGAGGAACAGTTGCAAATGACAATTCTGGATCAATTAGATATTTAAGAGTAGAATATACTGGCGCAACATTTAATGGGTCTAAAGAGTTTAACGGAGTTTCATTATTCGGTGTTGGTTCTGGTACAACTTTCGAATATGTACAATCTTTTAATGGAGGAGATGATGGAATCGAATTTTTCGGAGGAACAGTTACAGGAAAATACTTAGTATCGACAGGTTCTGGAGATGATTCAATTGACTTTGCTGATGGTTGGTCTGGTACAGGAGAATACTGGTACATTAGTAAAGGAACTAAAGCAGGAATTGAAGGTTCAAATAATGGAGATGATGGTAATGCATCACCTACAACAACAGCAGTTTTAAGAAATATTTCAATTGTTGGTCCTGGTTCTGAAGGAGCATTATATATAAAAGAAGGCGGAGGAAACTGGACAGCATCAAACATTTATGCTTCAGGTTTTGATTTAGGAATTAAGATTAAATCTACAGACACCGCAGCAAACGATAATGTAAAAAACGGAAACATTGTATTTACAAATATTCAGTTTGATAACATTACAACAAAACATGAATACACAGGAACAGAAACGTATTTTACAGAAGGTACAAATACTGGAGCTGGAAATGGTAAAAATGCACCAACTTGGGCATCAGGTTGGACAGTTGGGTTATAATTTTTTGAATTAATTATAACAAACAAGCAGACTTCGGTCTGCTTTTTTTGTTTAAAACCAATACATTGCATTGTTAAAAGATGGCTGAAACGGCAAAAAACAAAAATTATTTGATACCTTTAAAAAATTATTTAGAGATAGTATGAAGAAAAAATACGTATTATTCTTTTTTATTTTCATTTGTTTTTGTGGGTTGTCTTATGGGCAAAGCACATCATCTATTGTTGAAAAAAAAATAAAATATTTTTCTGTTTTTCCAAATCCAGTAAGAAATGGAAAATTAACAATTACCACTTTTAATACAGTTGAAAAAGAAGTAATTATATACAATGTGTTAGGAAAACAAGTTTTTTCGAAAAAATTTACAGGGAATAGAAAACAATTAGATATTTCTCAAATTAACTCTGGAATTTATATTGTGAAAGTAATTGAGGGAGATAAAGTGGCTACTAAAAAATTAGTAATCAAATAATTTCCACAAATTTTTGAACAAAAAAGCTTCGAATTTTCGGGGCTTTTTTATTTTTAGTAACTTCACAACAAAAATTTACTGCTATGAATTTACATGTAAAACTTGAAAATATATTATTTCTAGATATAGAAACTGTTCCTCAAGAGGAATCTTGGAATACTGTTTCTGAAAACACAAAACAGCTTTTTGATCAAAAAACTACGTATCAGCGTAAAGAAGAAATTACTGCTGAAGAATTTTACGAACGCGCCGGAATTTGGGCTGAATTTGGAAAAATTGTTTGTATTTCTGTTGGATATTTTACACATCAAAAGGATGAAAAACAATTGCGGATGAAATCATTTTATGGGGATGATGAAAAAGAAGTATTAATTAACTTTAAAAACCTTTTAGACACCCATTTTAACAAAAAAGAACACGTATTATGTGCGCATAATGGAAAAGAGTTTGATTTTCCTTACATCGCAAGAAGAATGATTGTACAACAAGTAGAGCTGCCAACCAAGTTAAATTTATTTGGAAAAAAACCTTGGGAAATTCCACATTTAGACACCATGGAATTATGGAAATTTGGAGATTATAAACATTATTCGTCTTTAAAATTATTAACGTCTATTTTAGGAATTCCTTCGCCAAAAGATGACATTGACGGGAGCGAAGTTGCTAACGTGTATTACAAAGAAAAAAACCTAGAAAGAATTGTAACCTACTGTGAAAAAGATACCATAGCTGTTGCGCAATTAGTTCTTCGTTTTAATAACGAAAATTTATTGGAAGACCATCAAATAGTGAAAGCGTAATGTATTCTTCTAGCTTCATAGAGTTAGGTTCTTTAGATGCCTGGGTAGTGCCTTATATTGTGAGAGTTGAAAAAATATTTAGCGGATGGTAAATTAGGGAACAACACGCTTAAAATATTTCTCATTAGAATGTCTTTTTTGTAAATAATAATTAGAAAAGAAAGCCATGATTATAGAGCAACTGAAACCTTTTGGCTATATAATTCCTGACTAATGGTTTACGAGCACTAAATTGTTTTCCAATTAAAAGCACCTCAAAGTTATGGGCCACCAAAATATTACAAACCTTTGCTACTCTATGGTCTGTAGCTACATCATTTGTAATAGCAACGAGACCTCTTTATTTTATTAGAAAGCGGTTTGTACTATACAATTGTTAGTAAAGATATTGTCTTTTAGATAGAATTGGACTACTAGATATTGATAATGGGCCTTATATTTAATAATATTTTTTGACGCTTATATTTGGTAGATCTTATTTTCTAATTATGAGATATTGAAAAGTGAAATCTGAAGGTACGTTAATAAGGGCACCATTGCTAAACTTATAGGTGTATAAAGTAAATGTTTTTGTATTATTATTTATTTCAGCAAAAAACCCTGATGTTGTATTGTCAACATTTAAGAGTTTATTTGTTGGTGTTACAATAACTATATCTTTGTCTGAATCAAACAATAGATCAGTCGTTACAGTTATTACAACCGTGTTCTGCAGACCACCTAGGGTGCCAGTACCACTTATTATCTTACTATCTACATAGGCTGTAGTTGCAATTTTAGTTGAGTTGTTTGATGCCGTTTGTGTAGTTGCAGTAGTTGCAGTATTTATAGTTCCATTTAAGTCTCCAGAAAAAATAGCTGCAGCTATATTAGTTGCATTGCTAATATTTTGATTTCCCATATCAATTGCCCCAGTCATTGTACCACCTGCTACATCTAATTTGGTAGCGATATTATTTACATTCACTTTTACTTGAGCATCCAATTTATTATCAGCATCATTTAATGCAGTAGCTCCTGAAATATAATTGGCAGACCCATTTGCAGCATAAGTTCCATCTGCATTTAATCCAGCTCCTGTTTGAGTAACATCTAATTCTGTTTGAATGTTTCCTTCAACTCCTGTTGCTCTTGTAGTTTCTGTTGCGATTGAAGTTGCATTTACTTTCGCCTGAGCATCCAATTTATTATCAGCATCATTTAATGCAGTAGCTCCTGAAATATAATTGGCAGACCCATTTGCAGCATAAGTTCCATCTGCATTTAATCCAGCTCCTGTTTGAGTAACATCTAATTCTGTTTGAATGTTTCCTTCAACTCCTGTTGCTCTTGTAGTTTCTGTTGCGATTGAAGTTGCATTTACTTTCGCCTGAGCATCCAATTTATTATCAGCATCATTTAATGCAGTAGCTCCTGAAATATAATTGGCAGACCCATTTGCAGCATAAGTTCCATCTGCATTTAATCCAGCTCCTGTTTGAGTAGCATCTAATTCTGTTTGAATGTTTCCTTCAATTCCTGTTGCTCTTGTAGTTTCTATTATAATGGCATTTGTATTACTTGTAATATCAGCTATGTTAGTCCTCACAAAACCTTTTAAGACAACACCTTGATTTGCAGACAAGGCAGAAGTAGTACTTGCAGTTGTTAGGTTGTCTTCAACCGTTATGTTTACGGTAGTGTCTATTAACTTTTTTAATTCTTTACCTTGTTCTGCAGACAGCGGAACTGAAATTCCACCAGTAGTTAAATCATCTACAATAGCTGTTATGGCTACCTTAGTGGTAATCGCGGTTGTATTTGTTAAGATGTCTAATGCATTGCCTGCAATTGCAACTTCATTTACTTTTACCTGAGTATCTAATGCGATGTCTGCATCTTTTAAAGAAGTTGCAGTATTAATATAGTTGGCAGTGGTGTTGGCTGTATACGACCCATCTAAGTTAATACCGGCACTTATTTGTGTAGCTTTTAACAATGCTTTTAATAAGTCAATTTCAGCTTTATTATTTAATACAATAGGGGTGTTTTGCGTATTTACAGCAAACAACGCAAAAGGAACCGCAGTAAAAGGAGCGTTGCTTATTTCTGTAAAGTATGTACAACTCCCATTCATACTTATGGCTACCTTTAGGTTTTTAGGTAAAGTACTCCATACAATATCTTCAAATGTAGTGGCGTAACCACCTGTTATTGTTCCAAGTCCAATGGTTAGGTTTACCATTCCGAATTCGTCGGTCGTAATAATATGGGTTTCTACATACTCATCATCTGTATTTTCATCTATGATAGAAAATTGCAAACAAATATTTTTATTGGCTAACGGAGCTTTGTCATTGTTAAAGCCAGGTAATTGTTGTTCTATTGGGTCTAAAATTAATGCCTGATAAGAAATGCCTTTGGTTTGGCTAAAACCAATAGCAGTGAAAAAAAGAAAGAGGAACGTTATTTTTTTCATATGAGTTTACCGTACTAATGAAACCTGTATACCAAGTTGAAACTGGCTGGTATTAAAGGATATTTTTTCGGTTGCTTTGTTTAATAAATTAAAAGTTTTAGAAAAATTATACCCTAAATTTAATCTAAAATTTCGAGAGACACTGTATTGTGTGCTAAAACCAACAAATGGTTGCAGAAGAATTCCTGAAAAATCTTCGTGTTTGGTTAAATCGTAATAATAATTATTTATAAACTGCTTTCCACTAAGTAGCGTAGCTGTAGTAAAACCGATATTAAAAAAAGCATTAAGATCTAAGCCAAAACAACAGTTAGAGGTTGTATTCGCTAAATTGTAGGAAATTTTATTTATAATTCCGATGTATTTTGTTTCCCAAGAATAATTGGTTGCATAGTTAGACGCTTCGGCATTAAATTCATTATAAGCCAAGCCAATTGCATAAATATACCGATCGTTTTTAAAAGTAGATTTATAACCGATTTCTAAATTATTTCCAAGGCCATTTCTAAAATCTAAATTTTTATCACTACCGTTAGTACTTTTATAATCGAAACTAGTACTGTTTTTACCGGAGCTAATATATAACTCTTGTGCATTTGCATTAAAAAGTAAAAAGAGTAGCACTAAAAAGAAATATTGTTTTTTCAATTTTTAATAATTTTAGTAAAATGATACAAGTTTTGGTTTTTTACTTTTACCAAGTAAACCCCAATTGCTAACTTTGATAACGCGATTCTAAATAATTTATTTTCAACAGCATGTTCTTTTAAGTATACCGACTTGCCGTTAACATCAAAAATCTGAATTAGTATTTTAGTAGCATTTGAACCGATAAATTTGAAATTGATAAATTGGGTAAACGGATTTGGAAAACTTGTAATAGCGATGTCTTTAGGTGTCGCTAAATACGCAGCCCAATTAGACTGCTGATAGCCTTGTTGAACTGAAAATTTCCCTGAAAAATTACCCGTAGCAGAAATTTGCCCAACAGTTTGTTTTACTTGTATACCTGAGCTCGTAACACTTGATGTACTTTGAGAGCTAATCATTTGATGGTGCATCTTTTGGCTACAAACACTTAACGCAGCTAACATACAAATCAATGATACAATAAATTTCATAAAAGTATTATTGGAAATATAAATTTTAAAAACAGATAGTTTCACTCTCTACAATAATAGAACAAACAACAAATCGATTTAAGAGACTAATTTAAATCCTTAAACAACAAGAATTAAACTCTTTCAAAGGTAATAAAAATAGTTTAATTGCTTAAAAATATAATACCCACCTAAAGCCTGAACATATGCCCATGCAGCAATGTTCTGGGTTAAGATTAATAAAATGTAGAAGGGATAGTGAGATGACTATTGCCTTTTGGGTCTGCTTAACTTCGGACGAACTCTGAGACCTTCATCAATTTTAGGAATTCCTTCTCCAAAAGACACCGTTGCCATCGCACAATTAGTCCTTCGTTTTAATAATGAAAATTTATTGGAAGACCATCAAATAGTGAACCCGTAATTTACCCTTCTAGCTTCATAGAAAGTTCTAACCAACGTTCTTCTTTTTGTTCTAAATCAGAAATTATTTGTTGTAATTCTTGAGATTTATCGTTTATTTCTTCTGTTGAAATTTCGTTATTTTCAAATTTATTTTCAATTCGATTTTTCTTCTTTTCTAGTTTTGAAATATCGGTTTCTAGCAGACCAAATTCTCTATTTTCTTTAAAACTTAATTTTTCTTTTGAGTTAGAAATTGCTTTTACAACTTCTTTTTGTGTTGTTATACTTGGTTTTTCTGCTTTTGGGCTTGAGTCTTCATAAGCTCTAAAATCTGAATAATTTCCAGGAAAATTTTCTATAATTCCGTCACCTCTAAACACAAAAAGAGAATCCATTATTTTGTCCATAAAATATCTGTCGTGAGAAACGACCAACAAATTTCCGGGAAAATCTAACAAGAAATCTTCTAATACATTTAGCGTAACAACATCTAAATCGTTTGTGGGTTCATCTAAAATTAAAAAGTTTGGATTCTGAATTAAAACTGCACACAAATACAAACGTTTTTGTTCGCCACCACTTAATTTTTCTACAAAATCGTGTTGCTTTTTTCTATCGAACAAAAAACGTTCTAATAACTGACCCGCAGTAATCTTTCTTCCCTTAGTTAGCGGAATAAATTCCCCAAATTCTTTGATCACTTCAATGACTTTCTGCCCTTCTTTTATTACAATTCCACTTTGCGTATAATAGCCGAATTTTACTGTTTCGCCTAAAATAACCTTACCTCCATCCACAGGGATTTTCTGAGTAATTATATTTAAAAAAGATGATTTTCCAGTTCCGTTTTTGCCAATAATACCAATACGCTCTCCGCGTTTGAAAACATATTCAAACCCATCTAAAATCAACGTGTCATCAAATGATTTTTTAACTTTATGAAGCTCTAAAATTTTACTTCCTAAGCGCTCCATATTAATTTCTAGTTGAACTTGATGATCTTGTCTTCTTTTATGGGCTTTTTCTTTAATTTCATAAAAATCATCGATTCTAGATTTAGATTTTGTAGTTCTTGCTTTTGGCTGACGACGCATCCAATCTAGCTCCTTATTGTAAAGGTTTTTTGCTTTTTCTACAGTGGTTTGTTCTAAAGCAATTCGTTCTTCTTTTTTCTCTAAATAGTATGAGTAATTGCCTTTATATCTGTATAATTTTCCGTGATCTAATTCTACAATTTCGTTACAAACCCGCTCTAAAAAATAGCGGTCGTGCGTAACCATAAAAAGCGTTATTTTTTCTTTAGCAAAGTAACTTTCTAACCATTCTATCATTTCTAAATCTAAATGATTTGTTGGTTCATCTAGAATTAACAAGTCGGGTTTATTAATTAAAATAGTTGCTAAAGACAAACGTTTTTTTTGTCCTCCAGAAAGGTCAGAAACTTTTTGATGTAAATCATCAAATTTTAATTTCGATAAAATTTGTTGGTATTGTGTGTCAAAATCCCAAGCATTGTGTTGTTCCATGAGTTCGAAAGCTTTTTGATATGCTTCTGCATTTTCTGGATTTTCTAACGCTTTATTGTACTGTTCAATAACTTGCAGCGTTCTGTTTTCTGAAGAAAAAACAACTTCTTTAATGGTTAGTTTAGGGTTTAAAGTTTCGTTTTGTGCTAAGTACGAAATCTGAATTCCTTTTCTACAAATTACTTGTCCAGTATCAGGAACATCTAAACCAGCAATGATGTTTAAAATGGATGTTTTACCACTCCCGTTTTTAGCAACAAAAGCAATTTTTTGGTCTTTGTTTATCCCAAAAGAAAGTTCTTCAAAAAGGATTCTTTCTCCATAAGATTTAGAGATGTTTTCTACGGATATGTAATTCACTATAAAAAGTTTTCACAAAGAACCTAAAAACAAATCAAACTATAGGAGGTTTTAAGCAATTTATCTTTTAAGAATTATTATAAATACTATCTTGCAACGTTATTAGCTAACAATCTAATGAAACTAAGCATTATTTCAATTTTATTTATTCTTTTCTTATGGAATCCAACGATAGGGTTTTCACAAGATAGCATTCCAATTTCACTAAATTTACAAGAAGATAATTTTTTAAAATTCCAAGATCATTTCTTTAAAGCATTGGCACAAAAATCTATTTATAATTATCGAATTGCCATTCAAAATTTAGAAAAATGCAATGAGTTAAAACCAAATGATGTTTCTGTGTTGTTTGAGCTTTCTAAGAATTATTTAATGATGAAATATTTTTTAGAAGCAGAAGAATATGCAAAGCAAGCATTAATTCTTGAGTCTAATAATTATTGGGTTTTAGAGCATTTAGGAAAAATTTATTTAGCTTCGAGTAATATTCAAAATGCGCTTTTAATTCAAGAAAAATTGGTGGTTACAAATAAGAAAGAGCGAGAAAAACTGGTGTATTTATACTTTCAAAACAATCAATTAGAAAAAGCAAATGCGCTTTTGATTGATTTAGAAAAGGAAAATCAATTAACACCAAGCTTGGTTCAATTTAAAAGGCAATTTTTAAAAAGAGTTGTTAAAAAGACAACGAAAAAAACGGAAAATTTACAAGATTTAATTACCAAATTTGATACAGATAAAAGTTTTGAGATACTACGTAAAATAGTAACTTTGTCAGCAAATAATAAAGACCAATTATTGGCTTTTAGCAATAAAGGGTTAGAATTGTTCCCAGCACAGGCATTTGTATATTTGATGAATGCGAAAGCGTTAAATCAAAACAATAATTATAAAAAAGCCATAGAACAATTAACAAATGGAATTGATTTTGTTCTTGAAGACAATAATTTAGAAGCAGCTTTTTATGAAGAATTTGCCGTAAGTTATCATAAACTCGGAAACGAAAAAGAGGCAATAAAAAACAAAAATAAAGCGTTAATATTACGTAAAAAATAAGAAAGAAAATGAAATTTTTTAGAGCTGTATTAATTCTTGTGCTGGTAGTTATTTCATGTAAATCTAGCAAATCAACTATTGAAAATTCTGTTGCTATAAAATCAATTTCAGTAAAAAAAGTTTCTAAAAAATATTTTCAAAACAGGTTTCATAAAAACACGGTTGAAGCAAGGCTTAAAGTTGCTTATCAAGACGTTACAAACAAACAGAATTTAAGTGTAACGCTACGAATAGACAAAGACGAAGTTATTTGGTTAAACGCAACTTATATTGGTGTAATTGTGGCAAGAGTTAAAATAACTCCAAGTTCTGTAAGCTATTACGAAAAAATAAACAAGACTTATTTTACTGGTAGTTTTGAGTTCCTAAAAAACATATTAGGAACAGATGTTAATTTTACACAATTGCAAAACTTATTATTAGGTCAAGCAATTTTTGATTTAAATGGACAAGAGTATAAAGCTGTTGTAGATAATAATGCTCATTTATTGTTGCCGGTAGAACAAAAAGCATTGTTTGATGTTTTATTTTGGATTAACCCAATTCATTTTAAATTAGATAGGCAAGAATTAAATAGTAGACTAAAAAATCAAACATTAAAAGTTGTCTATAAAAAATACACAACAATTGATGATGAAACGTTTCCGAAGAATATTGAAATTCGCGCGAAAGAAAATGACAGGTTTACCAATATAGATATAGAATATAGATCTGTTATTTTTAATAAAGTGTTTTCCACACCATTTAAAGTACCTAACGGATATAAACAAATTGTTTTTTAATGAAAATTTTTAAACTTTTTTTCTGTGTTTCTATAGTATCATTGTTTTTTAATATTGGTATTTCTCAGGCCCAAACAAGAGAACAATTAGAAGAAAAAAGTAAACGATTAAAACAAGAGATTAGTAAGGTAAACAGATTATTATTTACCGAACAAAAGAAAGAGAAAAATGCTTTAGAAGATTTAGATGATCTTAACACAAAGATTGTAGCCCGTGCAGATTATATCAAATCTATTAATGAAGAAGTAACACTTTTAACTTCAGAAATAAAACTCAACGAAAAAGAAATTGCAAAATTAATCAAGCAACTAAATGCTTTAAAGGAAGATTATGCAGATATGATTTTTAAATCTTATAAAAGCAAATCTAAACAAAGCCAGTTACTATTTTTAATGTCTTCTCAAAGTTTTCAACAAGCATACAAACGGTTGCAGTATATGAAACAATATACAACATTTAGAAAAAAACAAGGGGAAGAAATTGTTTTACAAACAGATGTCGTAAAAAAATTAAACAATTCGCTTTTAGTTAAAAAACAAGCAAAAGACATTTTAATAAAGGTAGAAACCGCAGAGAAACAAAAAATTGAAATTGATAAAAAGAATAAAGAAAAACTTGTTTCTCAGATAAAAAGAAAAGAAAGAAAGTACATCAGAGAAATAAATGCGAGGCAAAAAGAAGAACGTAAAATTACTGCTCAAATAGATGAAATTATTAAAGATGCAATTGCAAAATCGAATGCAAAAAAAGGAAATAAAAAAGCAACAGAATTTGCGCTAACTCCAGAAGCAAAAGCATTAGCCTTAAAGTTTGAACAAAACAAAGGGGAATTACCTTGGCCTGTAAAACACGGATTGGTTGTTAGAAAATTTGGTAAACAACCACACCCCACTTTACGCGGAATAACAATTACAAGTTCTGGTTTGCATATAGCTACAGATAAAGGAGCAATAGCTCAAAGTGTGTTTAACGGAAAAGTATTGGCAATACAAGTTTTAACTGGCGGAAGAAAAGCTGTTTTAATTCAACACGGAAATTATATAACAACCTATAACAACTTAGAAACGTTAATGGTAAATAAAGGTGATACCGTTACAACGGGTCAGGTTTTAGGAAAAATATTTACCAATAAAGTTACTGGAAAAACAACGTTAATATTTGTACTACATAAAGAAACTGAACGGCAAAATCCATCAAGTTGGTTACTAAAAAGATAGTTTAATTAAACAAAGCTTTTAGTTCTGTTGCTTCGTGGGGCTTCATTTTACCAGACAATATTAGGCTTAATTGTTTTCTTCTTAAAGCGCCATCAAAACGAGTTTTTTCTAACGCTGTTTCTGGGTTAATTTGCGGAACAGGAACAGGACTTCCAGTTTCATCAACAGCAACAAAAGTGTAAATTCCTTCATTGACTCTTGCTCTTTCTCCAGATTCTCTATCTTCAATCCAAACATCTACATATACCTCCATAGAAGATTTAAATGCACGAGAAACTTTAGCTTCTACAGTTACAACACTTCCAACAGGAACAGCTTTAGCAAACGAAACATGATTTACCGATGCAGTTACTACAATTCTTCTAGAATGACGACGAGCAGCAATACTACAAGCTCTATCCATTCTAGCAAGAATTTCTCCACCAAATAAATTATTTAAAGGATTTGTTTCGCCTGGCAAAACCATGTCTGTTAAAACAGTTAATGATTCTTTTGGAGTTTTTGAACTCATCAGAAATAGAATTTTAAATTTTCCGCAAAGATAAGTAATAACAAATTAATATTATTGCGATATTCTTATTAAAAAAAGTATTTTAATGTAACTTCTCTATCAACAACCAAGCATCTTCAGAGTAGATATCTCTGATTTGTTTTAAGTTTTTATACGCTTCTGTTCTAGTTTCGAAACTAGAATAAGTTACTTGGGTTAAACCCCATTTGTTTTTTCCTATAATTTCAGCGTTAAAACCTTTTGCTTTTAATTGATGCAATTTCTTTTCAGCATTTTCAGGAAATTCAAATGCACCAGCGATAATATGAAAGTTTTTAGGTGTTTCTTTAGTAACATTTAATTGAATTGTCGGTAGCGGATTTCCAATAATAAAAGTTGCAGATTGAATTTTCTTCTCAACATCTAATTGTTGTTTTGCGTAGTGTTCTTTTAATTGATTGTTTTGAAAACCATTCCAACCAATTGCACCACCAACAGTTAAAAAGATTGCCGCCGCCGCCGCGTATTTTAGAAAGCTCGATGATTTTTTACTAGCAGCAACAGTCGTTAATTTAGCAGCTTGTTTTTGGTATTCTAAACGTTTAACCGCTGGAGAACTTAATGCGCTCATTCCAAAAGTTTCAATCAAATAATTTGACTCTGAATTTGGTTCAAAGATCAGTTGATTTTCTTTGTTTAATGATAAACTCCCAACTTTACCAATAACAACCGATTCTGTTTTTAATTGCGTATTCCAACCTTCTACAACGACACTAATCTTTTCTGTTGCCTCTTCAAAAGAAATATTTTCTGATGAACCAATATGATTGGCTAACAATCCATCATTATTTTTTAAATGCGCATTAAACGTAATTTGTTTAGTTGGTGGATAAAAAGTATGTGAAAAATGATTCACTTTTGCCGAAACGGCATTGGTTACAAATCCTCCAAAATTTGGTATAATTACGCAATCGTATCTGTATAATAAGTCGTTGATGTAGCTAGTTAAAGTCATAGAAACAAAGTTAGTATTTTTTTGTAAAAAATCCGTCATAGATTAGAAACTTATCAACAAAAATTTATTGTATATTGACAATCAAATTATTGCGATTTGAAAAAAGAAAAATTACTAGCCATTTTGCGTCTGCAAAAGACAAAAGCGGTGGGCGATATTTTAGCAAAAAAGCTAATTGTTGCCACTGGAGATGTTCGTCAGATCTTTAAAGAAAAACCAGCTACTTTATTAAAAATTAATGGAATTGGAACACATGTTACCAATCAATTGTTTAATACTCAAAATAAAATTCTGGCTGAAGAAGAACTTGATTATATTCAGGAGAATAAAATTACAACATCTTATTTTTTAGATGATGAGTATCCGAAAAACTTGCAACAATGTATTGATGCGCCAATTTTGGTATTTAAAGACGGAAATATAGATTTACAAAACGAACGCATAATTAGTGTTGTTGGCACACGGAATATGACTTCTTATGGCAGCGGTTTTTGTAAAGAATTTATAAAAGATTTAAAAGAATACAATCCAATTATTGTAAGTGGTTTTGCGTACGGAGTTGATATTTGTGCACATAAAGAAGCCATAAAAAACGAGTTACAAACAATTGCAGTTTTGGCACATGGATTTGAGCAGATGTATCCGAAAACGCATAAGAAGTATATTAACGAGGTTAACAAAAACGGAGGTTTTATTACCGAATTTTGGCATGATGAAAATCCGCTTAGAGAAAATTTTTTAAAACGAAATAGAATTGTAGCAGGAATTTCTCAAGCAACAATTATTATAGAATCTGCAGAAAAAGGAGGTTCGTTAGTTACTGCAGATATTGCGAATTCGTACAGTAGAGATGTGTTTGCGGTTACTGGAAGAACAACAGATTTGTTTAGTAAAGGTTGCAATCGCTTAATTAAAGATCATAAAGCAGCGTTGTTAACTTCTGCAGAAGATGTTGCAAAAATGTTAAATTGGGACATTGATTCAAAAAAGAAGCAACAAAAACCCATTCAAAAACAACTTTTCGTCAGTTTAAATAATGATGAACAAAAAGTGTACGATTACTTACTTAAAAACGGAAAACAACTCTTAGATGTAGTTGCATTAGACTGTGAAATTCCAGTTTACAAATTAGCACCACTATTATTGCAATTAGAAATGAAAGGAGTAATAAAGCCATTACCAGGCAAGTTATTTGAAGCGATATAGTCTGCCATTCCCTTGAAAAAGGGAATCCAAATTAAGTTAGTTTATTAACTATGAAAACCATACATCAATATTACGTTTATATTCTAGCCAGTAAAATTAGAGGAACTTTATATATTGGAATGACGAACGATTTACAAAGAAGAGTTTATGAGTATAAAACAGGAATTATAAAGGGATTTACACAAAAATATAGTGTAAATAAGCTAATGTATTTTGAGTGTTTTCAAAATGTTTATGAAGCTATTGATAGAGAAAAAGAATTGAAAAAATGGAATAGACAATGGAAGATAGATTTGTTTGTTGATGAAAATAAAAAATGGAAAGATTTGGCTTCTGATTGGTATGATGACATTTTAAAAGATTAGTATGGTTTCCGCATCAAGTGCGGAAAGACAAAGAAAGATATTGTACAACCTTTGCTTGGAAAATGGTGTAATTAGTTGATGTTTTTAAAAGAAGAACTAAGAAAACTATCTTTTTCTTGGTTAATTCGTTTTTTTTTTAAGTTTATCTGTTATTTAGAGAAAGCAGAGCTATCTTTTTCTATAAAATTGCTAGCAAATACTCTAAAAAAGAAAATTTTAAAAATTGCGCATTTCTCTTTTTTATATTTTTAAGATGATTTAACTCGGTTATATTTTAACCAAGTATAATTTTATGGATGTATATCTATTGCATTCAGTTACAAAAATATTATAAATTTAAAATTAAACAAAATGAAAAATAAATATTTTTTTATATTCATCTTTTTGTGTTCTTTAATTCCTTTAGTTATTTCTATAATAGTATTTGTGGATAAAATACCTTTAAAAAACACTGAAGAAAGTTGGAAATTTTTTGCATCTTTAATTGGTTTTATTTTGTCTCTGGTATTATTTAATACAGTGATTTTTATTTTATTTTTACTAAAACTTATGCCTAGAGTTAAAGCATGGGTTGAAAAGAATAAATAGAAACTGTAAGTTTGAAAATCTTTTGATTTTTCAGCTCTTGAGAATATTAAAATAACGAATCAGTATGATTAAAATAGCAGAGAAAAGTTGACTTTTTGTTTAGCTTTTTTCTGTTGTTTTTTGCTTTAAATAAAACATATTAAATAATGCCCGGAAGTTTTTCAATTAAATCTACTTTTTCTTAGATCGAATACTCTCAACAACAACGGTAGATAAAATCAACAATCCACCAAAGAAAGTATTGGTAGTCGGAATTTCATTTAAGAAAATAAAGGCCAAAAGAATACCAAAAACTGGCAAAATACTACTAATAATACTTGCTGTAGAAACTGAAAAATAGTTGAATTTTTTTACCATAATTGTATGTCCAATTGCAGTAGTTAATAACGCTAATAATAATACATATGGGTATTGAGTTTTTATATTAGAAGTATCCATAATAAACAAAGTTGGACCTAATAAAACAGTAATCATTAATACTTGATAAAACATTAACATAGTTCCATTGTAATTAACAACTTGTTGTTTCATGATTAAGATTCGTAAAGAATAACACAAAGCAGAAATTAATCCTAATATGATTCCGATAACCTGAGAACTTTCTAAATCAAATTTTGGCGCTAAAATATAAATCCCGAGTAAAACTATTCCTCCCAAAATAAGATGTACAGGATTGAATTTTGTTTTGATAAAAACAGGTTCTAATAAAGCAGTAATTACAGGGAATGTATACAAAGACAACATTCCTAATGCAACATTTGATAGTTTTAAGGCATAGAAATAAGTAATCCAATGTCCAGCCATAAAAACTGCACCCAACACAAATATGAAGAAATCTTTTCTAGAATTTATTTTTAAATTGATTTTCTTATACCTGCAATACAGATAAATAAAAATCATTGCTAAAGATGATCGCCACCAAACAATTATTGTAGGAGGCATATCGATATACTTTCCTAAAACTCCAGATGTACTTATAAATAAAGTAGCCAATAAAAGTTCTGAAATATGTTTTAAATGTTCGTTTTTCATCCTACTTTTTTTCGTCATTACGAGGAATTTATGACGAAGTAATCTCATAAAAGATTGCTTCACTTTATTCGCAATGACGGTAATTTATATTTTTTTCAAAACGCCCAACGCTTTAGAAACAGAATCTATATGAATAAAAGTAACTAATAATCGCAAACCGTTTTTGGTTTCTTTTTCTTTCATCACACAACTTTTTCCGTTTTGTTGAACGTATTTTAGCATGTTTGTAAAGTTATCTGTTTGATAAAATGCACTTTTTTGATCGGAAACAAAATAACCAATCATGCGGGTCTTCTTTAAAATCAATTTTTCTAAACCCAATTTTTTTGCCAACCATTTTATGCGAACACTATCTAATAAATCTACAACCTGAATAGGAATTTCTCCAAATCTATCTGTAATTTCAGTTTCAAAAGTTGTTAATTCTTCATCAGATTTTAATTCGCCTAATTTGTTATACAAATTCAATCGTTCTGCAATAGAATTTACATAATCATCTGGAAATAAAATTTCAAAATCGGTATCAATCGTTACTTCTTTTACAAACTCTTTTGGTTTAGAAGTATCTGTCGGATACAATTCTTTAAACTCATTTTCTTTCAACTCTTCAATGGCTTCTTGTAATATTTTTTGATAGGTATCAAAACCAATATCATTTATAAAACCACTTTGTTCTCCGCCTAATAAATCTCCAGCACCACGAATTTCTAAATCTTTCATGGCAATATTAATTCCGCTTCCTAAATCAGAAAATAATTCCAATGCAGTAATTCGTTTTCTAGCATCATCAGTCATCATATGATATGGCGGCGTAATAAAATAACAAAAGGCTTTTTTGTTAGAACGACCTACTCTTCCACGCATTTGATGCAGGTCAGACAGCCCAAAATTATTGGCATTATTTACAAAAATGGTATTTGCATTCGGAACGTCTAATCCACTTTCAACAATCGTTGTAGAAACCAAGATATCAAATTCATTATTCATAAACTTGAGCATCAAACCCTCTAGCTTTTTTCCCTCCATTTGCCCATGACCGATTCCGATTGTTGCACTTGGTAGTAAACGTTGTAATAAACCAGCAACTTCTTTAATGTTTTCTATTCTGTTATGTATAAAAAAGACTTGCCCTCCACGAGAAATTTCGTACAAAACTGCATCTCTAATCGTTTCTTCACTAAAGCGGATTACATTGGTTTCTATTGGATGTCTATTTGGTGGTGGTGTATTTATTAGAGATAAATCTCTTGCTGCCATTAAACTAAATTGCAATGTTCTAGGTATTGGAGTTGCTGTTAATGTTAGTGTATCAACATTTTCTTTTATGGTTTTTAATTTGTCTTTTACGGCAACACCAAATTTTTGTTCTTCATCAATAATTAACAAGCCTAAATCTTTAAATAGAATACTTTTATTAGTTAATTGATGTGTACCAATAACAATATCCACAGAACCATCTGTAATTCCTTCTATTACACCTCTTTTCTGACTTGCAGATCTAAATCGGTTTAAATAATCTATAGTTACTGGAAAGTTCTTTAATCGTTCAGAAAATGTCATGAAGTGTTGATACGCCAAAATAGTTGTTGGGACTAGAATTGCAACTTGTTTTCCGTTGTCAACTGCTTTAAAAGCAGCACGAATTGCAATTTCTGTTTTTCCAAAGCCAACATCACCACAAACCAACCGATCCATAGGCTGTTCGTTTTCCATATCTGCTTTTACATCTTGCGTTGCAGTTAATTGATCTGGTGTATCTTCATAAATAAAACTCGCCTCCAATTCGTGTTGCATAAATGTATCTGGCCCAAATTGAAATCCTTTTTGAAGTTTTCTTTTAGCGTATAATTGAATTAAATTAAACGCAATATGTTTTACTCTTGCTTTGGTTTTTTGTTTGATCTTTTTCCAAGCGCCAGAGCCCAATTTATAAATTTTGGGAGCTTTACCATCTTTGCCATTAAATTTTGAAATTTTATGCAACGAGTGTATACTGATGTATAAAATATCTCGATCTCCATAAAATAATTTAATTGCTTCTTGCTTATTACCTTCTACATCTATTTTTTGTAACCCACCAAATTTTCCAATTCCATGATCTATATGCGTAACATAATCTCCAATTTCTAAATTATTGATTTCTTTTAACGTAATGGATTGCTTTTTTGCGTATCCATTTTTTAATCTGAATTTATGATAACGCTCAAATATTTGATGATCTGTATAACAAACTATTTTTTCATCAGTATCTATAAATCCTTCATGTAACGGATAAACGATGGTTTCGAAACTAACATCTTCTTCTACATCATCAAAAATATCATGAAAACGTTCTGCTTGTTTTGTATTTCCGCAAAAAATATAATTGGTATAACCTTGTTTAGAATAGTTGTTTAAATTGGTTATTAATAAATCGAATTGTTTATTAAAAGAAGGTTGAGGGTTAATGTTGTAAGTAACATTTGTAGTTGTTTGTACTTTTTCTGATTGATTGATTGCAATAGAAGAAAATTGATTGATTTGTTCTTTTATATACGCTCCGTTACAAAATAATTCTTCTGGTTGTGCGTGTTTTATTTCTTTGGATAATTCTTTAAAAGCTCCGGTTGCTTTTAAGTAAAAAGTATCTAATATTCCTGTAAGTAAATCAATATTTTGATAAAAAATGATTGTTTTTGATGAGATGTATTTTAAAAAACTTTCTCTTTTTTCCTGTAGTGTTTTGTTCTCTACATTTGGCATGATGCTGATTTTTTTCAGCTTTTCAATAGAGAGTTGCGTTTCAACATCAAATGTTCTTATACTTTCCACTTCATCTCCAAAAAACTCTATTCTGTAAGGTTCATTATTAGAAAATGAAAATACATCTATAATTCCGCCACGAACAGAAAAATCACCAGGCTCAGTAACAAAATCAACACGTTTAAAATGGTATTCAAATAAGACTTCGTTTACAAAGTCTAGCGAAAGATTTTCGCCAATACTTAACTTTAACGTATTTTTTTCTAATTCTTTTTTGGTAACTACTTTTTCAAATAACGCATCTGGATATGTTACGATAACCGCTGGTTTTTTTTGCGAATTTATTCTGTTTAATACTTCTGATCGCAATAAAACATTTGCATTATCTACTTCTTCTATCTGATAAGGTCTACGATAAGAACCAGGAAAAAACAGCACATTTTTATCACCCAGTAATTGTTCAAAATCGTTTAAATAATAGGCGGCTTCTTCTTTATCATTAAAGATTAAAAGATACGGTTTTTCTATCTTTTTAAAAGTTTCTGAAATAACAAAAGACAACGACGATCCGACCAAATTCGTAATTTGAAAATGGTTCTTTTCGTGTTGAAGCTCCGATAAAATCTGCTTTGTTTTAGCAGAATTTTTATATCGATTTATAATAACCTCTTTACTCAATTCAACTATTTTCAGCAAATGTACCATAACTATTTGTAATAATTAAGCAACAAAATTCAGATTAAAAAAAATACAATAACTTTAGAAAAAATTAGTTATAAAAAAAAATAAAACTTAGACATGTTTAAATCTCCAAAAATATTTTTATTATTATTTTTTATTGGTTTTCAAATCGTAGCACAAAACAAAAACAACCGATGGGTTGTTGGGGCAAGTATTGGGGTTGTGAAGTTTGCTTCTGAAGACTCAAAATTCATTGGCGAGCAATTTATTTTTCAAATGCCAAAACTGAATGTATCAAGGTATTTTTATAATGGATTCACAGTAGATGCTGCAATTTCGTTTAATACAATTAATGAGATTCCGAGTTTTTATAAAAACAGTATTTCTTACTTGTCTTTAGATGGTGCGGTAAAGTATGATTTTGGAACTTCAAATGATAATTTGGTTCCTTACATTTTGTTGGGGGGGAGTTTTCTAAAAACAACCTATAAAATGAGGCCAACAATTAACGTTGGAGGAGGAGGGACATTTTGGTTAAATTCTAGATATGGATTGAATACGCAATTATTGTATAAATACTCGCCAGAATCTGTTGGAAGTATGCGTTCACACGCTTATTTTTCTTTTGGGGCAGTTTATAGTTTAAGTATAAGAACGTTGGCGCCTAGGTTGTGGGATAATAATTGATAATTCATTTTTTTTTGTGAAGGTTGATATTCCAGCTAAAACCTGTTGAGAAATAGTTCATTCCGTAGTTTAATCCAGTTCCGTAAGAAATGTCTAATTGCAAATTGTCTTTTAATAAATAAGTAAAGCCAGTATCAAAACTTGCTAAGTGACTTTCAAATTCGGTAAACTCACCGTAGGGCTCAACATAAAAGACTATTTTATCAAACAAAGAAATACCTAAAGCAACAGAATAGGTTAGGTTACCACTTCCGGTTCCGAAGTAATCATAACCAACATTGTATCCTACCCCAATTTTTTCTGAAATAGCATGTGATATTGACAATTTGTTAATAGTTCCTACTTTATCATTTGTGATTTCTTTTTTTGCTGTAGGAATAATTAAATGGGATAAGAAAGCAACTTCTGTATTTACGTTCTCCTTTTTATATAATTGAATTTTTGTTCCGATTTGTAGGTCGCTAATTCCGTTGTTTTTTAATGAGCTGTTTAGTAACTTATTGGTTTCAAATTGGGTTAGTAAACGCAACTCAACCTTTTTAGTAACTCCGTATCTCCATAAAACAGATGGATATGCATTTGCTTGTACACCGTCGCTTTTTTGAAAAAGAGCGCCAGCCTCAATTTGCAAGCTTTTTACGGGAACTATAGATGAACTTTCTGTTTGATCTGGTCTATCTGAAACAATAGTTTGTGCTTTAATTATACTTATTGTAAATAATAATAGAGCTGTAATTATTTTTCTAACGGTGTGCATTTTTCTTGTATATATTTCTGCAAATATAAAATTATTTTTAGTCTTAGCTAAAAATAATTTTATATAAACAAAAATAATAATATATTTGCATTATTATTTTGAGATTATGTTTACACATTCAGAAGAAAATTATTTAAAAACAATTTATCATATCAGCGGCTCACCTGAAAAAAGCGTGAGCACAAATGCTATTGCAAAAAAAATAAATACAAAAGCGTCTTCGGTAACAGATATGATAAAAAAACTTGCCGAAAAGAACGTTATAATTTATAAAAAATACCAAGGAGTTTCATTAACTGAAGAAGGGAAAAAATTTGCAGCATTAATTGTTAGAAAGCATAGATTGTGGGAAGTTTTTTTAGTTGAAAAACTGAATTTTAATTGGGATGAAGTACACGATGTTGCAGAACAATTAGAACATATAAAATCCCCGAAACTTATTAACGAAATTGATGAGTTACTTGGATTTCCAAAATATGATCCTCATGGTGATCCGATTCCAGATACCAACGGAAACTTTCATCAAATGAAAAAAATATTGCTATCAACTTTAAAAATAAATGATAAAGGAATTTGTGTTGGTGTAAAAGATTCTTCGGCTTCTTTTTTACAATTTTTAGACAAACAACAAATTGCATTAGGGCAAGAAGTTGTGGTTTTAGAAAAAGAAAAATTTGATGATTCGATGACCATAAAAATCAACCAGAAAAAGATTGCAATTTCAAATAAAATTGCCAACAATTTATATATACAAAAACAATGACCACATTTAGTCCCACAACCTCTCTTGTTGTGTTTTTTGGTATAATACTTCTGCTATACTTTCTGTTTAGGCCCACTAAAGGATTGTATTATTTGTTAAAAAAAACATATAAATCAGACTCAAAAATTATTGTTGAAGATATTTTAAAATCGCTTTATCATAACCAAATTTCTAACAAGAAATTAACGATTAGCGATTTAACAAATGAATTAAACTATAATAACCATTTGCTTATAGAAGGCATTAGTAAAATGATTGAAAATGAGTTAATTTATATGGAAGGAGATTCTTTTAGGCTTTCAGAATTAGGGAACGAATATGCTCTTCAAATAGTAAGAGCACATCGACTTTGGGAGAAATTTTTATCTGAAAAAACAGGTTTTGATAAACATGAATGGCACCATAGAGCAGAGCGAAAAGAACATGAATTAAGTATTGAGGAAACCAATAAATTATCAGAACTTTTAGGAAACCCGAAATTTGATCCTCATGGAGACCCCATTCCTACAAAAACAGGAAAAATAGCCTTAAAAACAGGGGTTTCATTATCAGAGCTTTCTGTTGATACTATTGGAAAAATTATTCATATAGAAGATGAACCAGATATTATTTACAAACAAATTTTAGCAGAAAAAATACATTTAGATTCTCAAATTCGTGTGGTTGAAAATAACACTTCGCGTGTAGTGTTTCATTCCGAAGGCGAAAAATTTGTTTTAGCACCCATTGTGGCAGGAAATATTACGGTTTTAGTTTTAGAAAATAATGCCATATCGGAACAAAACATTATGCGTCTTTCTAGTTTAAAAGTCGGGGAAATGGCCAAAATAATAGGGCTCTCGAAAGAATGTAGAGGAGAAAATAGAAGAAGGTTGTTAGATTTAGGTTTTGTAAAAGGAGCAATAATTGAAATAGATTTATTAAATCCTTTAGGAGATCCAAAATCTTTTTTAATAAAAGGAACTGCGATTGCTTTAAGAGAAGATCAATCTTCAAAAATTCTAATTAAAAAAGAATAGAGATGGAAGAACAATCAAAAGCAGCTTGTGAAACATGTGCACTTTATAATGCCGATGGATTGAAAAAACTAGGAGTACATACCGATGGTTTTGATTTTGTAATTGCGCTTGCAGGAAATCCAAATACGGGAAAAAGCACAGTGTTTAACGCATTAACAGGTTTGCGACAACATACAGGAAACTGGCCAGGAAAAACAGTAACTAGAGCAGAAGGAGCTTTTGAGTATAATGCTCAAAAGTTTAAGCTAATAGATTTACCAGGCACTTATTCGTTGCTTTCTACCTCAGAAGATGAAGAAGTTGCAAGAAATTTCCTTCTTTTCGGAAAACCAACAGTAACTGTTATTGTTGTTGATGCAAGCAGATTAGAAAGAAATTTAAACCTTGTTTTACAAATATTAGAAATCACAGAAAATGCTATTTTATGTTTGAATTTAATAGATGAAGCAAGAAGAAATCAGATAGAAATTGATACAAGAATATTATCAAAAGATTTAGGTATTCCAGTAATAGCAACAAGTGCAAGATTTAAAGAAGGAATTCCAGAGTTGGTTAAAACGATAAGTGAGTTAGCAAATCAAAAAATTAAATGCAAACCACGTAAAATAAAAAATATTCCTCCAAATATAGAAAAAGCAGTGCAAGAATTGAGTGCTTCAATAGAAAAAGAGTATCCAACAATATCTAACAGTAGGTGGCTTTCATTTAGATTATTAGAAGGGGATAATCAAATAATTGAAGGATTAAAAACAGGCGAGTTTATTTAAGATACATAAAAAATGAACACTAAAAATATAGAAAACATAATTGCATTATCTAAAGAACTTCGATGGCAAATTGGGGATGATTTTCATGATAATTTATCAGAAAGTATTTATGCAGACGCCTCTAAAATTGTAGAAGGTTCTGTTAAAAAAAATCAGCAAAAAAACAAATTTAGATTAGATGCTAAAATAGATAAAATTGTTACTAGTAAAATATGGGGATTTCCTATAATGATATTCCTTCTTGCGGTAATACTTTGGGTTACAATTATAGGAGCAAATTACCCCTCATCAATGATAGCTAGTTTGTTGCTAGACACGATTCATCCACTTCTAAAAAGCGGAGCAACAAGTATTCAAATGCCTTGGTGGTTAAGCGGTTTTTTAATTGATGGCGTGTATTTGTCTATTGCTTGGGTAATTGCAGTAATGCTGCCTCCAATGGCAATATTTTTTCCATTATTTACACTTTTAGAAGATTTTGGATATTTACCAAGAGTTGCATTTAATATGGATTATTTATTCAAGAAATCTGGAGCTCATGGAAAACAAGCATTAACAATGAGTATGGGTTTTGGTTGTAATGCTGCGGGTGTTATCGCAACTCGAATTATAGATAGTCCAAGAGAACGATTAATAGCAATTATTACGAATAACTTTTCTTTATGTAATGGTCGTTGGCCAACACAAATATTATTAGCAACAATTTTTGTTGGAGCTGTAGTGCCATCATCTTACTCAAGTTTAGCTTCTTTATCCGCTGTTATCGGAATTGCTGTATTAGGAATCTTTTTTATGTTTTTCTTTTCTTGGGGATTGTCTAGAACGATCTTAAAAGGAGAAGTTTCAACATTTAATTTAGAATTGCCGCCATATCGTCCGCCCGTATTTTGGAAAACAATTTACACCTCATTAATTGACAGAACCTTGATTGTTTTATGGAGAGCGATTGTGTTTGCTGCACCAGCAGGAGCTATAATTTGGCTTATTTCTAACATTTTTATTGGCGATGAAAGTATTGCTGCTTTGTTAGTACATTCTTTAGATGGGTTTGGGTTTTTATTAGGTTTAAACGGGGTTATCTTATTGGCATATATTGTAGCAATTCCAGCAAATGAAATCGTAATTCCAACGATATTAATGCTTACTGTAATGGTAACGGGAATTTCTGGAGGAGTTGGCGCTGGAGTTATGTTTGAGTTAGATTCTGTAACAGCAACTGGAGTTATTTTAAAAGCTGGTGGCTGGACTTTGTTAACCGCAATTAATGTAATGCTATTTAGCTTACTTCATAATCCTTGTAGCACAACAATTTATACTATTTATGAAGAGACAAAAAGTGTAAAATGGACAATTGTGGCTACTGTTTTACCTGTTATAGCAGGGTTTGTTGTTACTTTTTTAGTGGCTCAAGCTTGGAGAATATTTTTTTAAAAAAAAGAAAATAAACGTCAATAATAATAAGATTTCGATTTCAAATAATTTACACATTCAAAAAGCCTAAAAAGGCAATAAAAATAGAAGATATTAATTATGAGTACATTTGATCAAATCGTTGCATTTGCCAAAGAAAACCCAATTAGGGCTGCCTTGTATGCGTCTTTATTTACTTGGGGTTTAACAGCTTTAGGAGCATCATTAGTATTTTTCTTTAAGAAATTAAACAGAGCTGTTTTAGACGGAATGTTAGGTTTTACTGGAGGAATAATGGTTGCTGCCAGTTTTTGGAGTTTATTAGCACCAGCAATAGACAATAGCCCGGGAGAAGGTTTTATGAAGGTAGTGCCTTCTGCAATTGGTTTTGCTGTAGGAGCTTTAGCTTTATTTGGAATGGACAAAATTTTACCGCATTTACATATTAATTTTAAAGAAAGTGAAGCCGAAGGGGTAAAAACAGGTTGGCACAAAACAACTTTATTAGTAATGGCAATTACACTACATAATATTCCTGAAGGATTAGCGGTTGGTGTTTTATTTGGAGCAGCATCAACATTAGTTGGTGTAGAACAAACTGAAATGATTCTTGCTGCAATTTCGTTGGCAATCGGAATAGGAATTCAGAATTTTCCTGAAGGATTTGCAGTTGCAATGCCTTTAAGAAGACAAGGGGTTAGTAGGGTTAAAAGTTTTTGGTACGGACAATTATCTGCAATTGTAGAACCTATTGCAGCTGTATTAGGAGCTGTTGCAGTTTCATTTTTCACACCACTTTTACCATATGCATTAGCGTTTGCTGCTGGAGCAATGATTTTTGTAGTAGTTGAAGAAGTAATTCCGGAAACACAACGAGACAAATATACAGATATAGCAACATTAGGTTTTATTGGTGGATTTATTGTAATGATGGCTTTGGATGTTGGTTTAGGTTAGGAAACAATGTGTTCACGTAATGATAAAGGAAACCAACAATAAATTAGAAAACTAAATTGTTGTCGTTTTCTTTTTTATAAAAGTCTTGTGTCTTGAATCTTGTTTCTCGTTTCAAAAAAAACTATTTTGCACTAAAATAAAATTGTGCAAACATCATCAAATTTTCAAGTTTACAATGCATCTGCCGGAAGCGGAAAAACATTTACGCTTGTAAAAGAATACTTAAAAGTTGTTTTGCAATCTGATGATCGTTTTATTTTTCAAAAAATACTTGCCATTACCTTTACTAACAAAGCGGCATCAGAAATGAAAGAGCGCGTAGTAAATAATTTGCAACTTTTTTCTGAAGGAGAAGAAAATGATTTGTTCTTAAAATTAAGAGAAGAAACCGCACTTGATAAAAGCACAATTCAGAAAAGAAGTCATTTAATTTTAGAAGCTATACTTCAGAACTACAGTGCTTTTGCAATTACCACTATTGATAGTTTTACGCACAAAATAATTAAAAGCTTTGCTTTTGATTTGGGACTTAATTTGAATTTTGAAGTTGAATTGGATTCAGACACATTATTGTCGTTGGCGGTTGATGTTTTAATTTCTAAAATTGGTGTAGAAAATGACATTACAAATACATTGATAGACTATTCTTTAGACAAAGTCAAAGAAGATAAATCTTGGGATATTTCTAGAGATTTAAATGAGTTTTCAAAAATTTTATTGAAAGATGAAGACGCAGATCATTTTAAAAAGCTGAGCACAAAAACAATTAGCGATTTTACGTCGTTAAAAAAGAAATTAAAACAGCATCAAAAACAACTAGAAAAACGTTTTATAGAAATTGGCGATGAAGGATTACGAATTTTAGAAAATAATAAGTTGTCTGAGGATGATTTTTTAAAAAGACCTTCATTTCCAAATCATTTTTTAGTATTAAAAGAAGACTTATCTAAAGCAAAGTTTTTAGATCAGAATACCTTAAAAAGAAATATTGTAGCGCATAAATTTTATACGAATAAAGCATCTGAAAACATAGAAATAAAAAACATAATAGATGCTGTTGTTCCAGAATTAATTGAATTATACAATGAATCTGAGAAGTTATATCAACAATTTACATTAAACACGTTAGCGTTAAAAAGCATAATTCCGCTTGCTGTTTTAACTAAAATAAATTCAGAATTAATCACGATAAAAGAAGAAAATAATATCCGATTGATTTCAGAGTTTAATCAGTTAATTTCTAATAATATCAAAGAAGAACCAGCTCCTTTTATTTACGAAAGAATTGGTCAGAAATTTATGTATTATTTTATTGATGAAATGCAAGACACATCAATATTACAATGGCAAAATTTAATTCCTTTAATAGAAAATGCATTGGCACAAGAAAAAAGTAATTTAATGTTGGTTGGCGATGGTAAACAAGCAATTTATCGATGGCGTGGCGGAAAAGCAGAACAGTTTATAAAACTTGGTTCTATAGAGCAAAATGAACAAATTTCGAATCCATTTAAAGTACATAAAGAAGTAAAAGGACTAGAAACCAATTATAGAAGTTATAGCGAAATAATTGACTTTAACAATTCGTTTTTTCAATATGTTTCGCAGTATTTTCAAAACCCAATGTATCAGCAACTTTTTGTTGATGGAAACAAACAAAATACTACGCAAAAAAAAGGCGGATTTGTTTCCATAGATTTTCTAGAAAAATTAGAGGATAAAAAAGAAAACGATTTAAAATATGCTAAGAAAGTTTATGATATAGTCATTAACTTAGATGCTGATTTTTCAAGAAAAGAGGTGTGTGTTTTAGTTAGACGAAAAAAAGAAGGTGTTGTGGTTGCAAATTATTTATCAGAAAAAGGGATTGAAATTATTTCGTCTGAAACGCTGTTAATTCAGAATAGTAAAAAAGTAAATTTTATCATCGATTTACTTCAGGGATTTCAACATCCAAAAGATCAAGAAACGTGGCTTAATATCAGTTACTTTTTATACAATCATTTAAATATTAAAAGAGACAAACACAGTTTTATAGATTCTTTCGACATTACAAATGGCTTAAATTTCTTCAAATTGATTGCGCAATATAATATTCAGTTTGATGTAAATTATTTTTCTAAACTTCCGTTTTATGAAAAAATAGAAGAAATAATTAGAGCGTTTCATTTGGCAGAAGAATCTGATGCTTATATTCAATTCTTTTTAGATGTTGTTTTTGAACGACAACAAAAAGGAACTAGCATTCAGCAATTTTTAGATTTTTGGAGCCTTAAAAAAGAAACACTGAGTATTGTTGCGCCAGAAGCAGAAAATGCAGTTCAAATAATGACCATTCATAAATCAAAAGGACTAGAATTTCCTGTGATTATTTTTCCATATAATATAGAAATATATGGACAAATAAATCCTAAAACATGGTTGTCTAAACTACCTTTAGAGCAATTTAAAAATTTTAATGAATTGTTAGTAGATTCTTATTCAAGTATTAAGCATATTGGAGAAAATGGCGTAGCTATTTACGAAAACCAACGACAAGAATTAGAATTGGATAATTTTAATTTATTGTATGTTGCTTTAACAAGATCAATAGAACAACTATATATCATTACGGATAAAACCATTAATTTAAAAGAAGAAGTAAACGCTAATTTTTCATCCGGAATTTTGATTAATTTTCTAAAAGAAAAGGGCAAATGGTTTGAGGATACCTTAACGTATAATTTTGGAGATAAAAAGAAAGTTAGTGATTCCGAAAAAATAATTTCTAAATCTATTATTCAGAAAGAATTTATTAGCAATTCTTGGCGTCAGCACAATATTTATATGGTTGCTAATTCATCAAAACTTTGGGAAACAGAACAAGGAAAAGCAATTGAATATGGTAATTTAGTTCATGAAATGCTTTCGAAAGTAAAATCAAAAGAAGATGTAGAAAAAGTAATACATCAATATTTACATCAGGGTTATTTGAATTCAGAAAATTCAAAAAAATTCAAAAAAATGCTTTTAGAGATTGTAAATCACCCAACACTTCAAACTTATTATTCAACGGAAGTAACTGTTTTTAATGAGCGAGAAATTGTTTCTAAAGAGAATCATATTTTTATTCCAGATAGATTGGTTTTTAATTCAGAAAATGAAGCTATTATTATTGATTATAAAACAGGAAAACCATCTAAAGAGTACCATCAACAACTAATAAGTTATGAAGATGTGTTAAAATCGATGCAACTAAAAGTGGTAAAAAAACTACTTATATATATAAACGAAGAAATTACAATAGAAGAAATTTAATTTATCTTTGTAAAATCAAAATTAGCTAAAAATGTACGGAAACATAAAAAATCAATTAGAACAAGAGCTGCAAGAAATAAAAGAGGCAGGATTATATAAATCTGAAAGAATTATTACATCATCTCAAGATGCAATTATAAAAATATCAACAGGAGAAGAGGTTATTAATTTTTGTGCCAATAACTATTTAGGATTGTCTAATCATCCAGAAGTTATTCAAGCAGCAAAAGACACAATGGATACACATGGATTTGGTATGTCATCTGTTCGTTTTATTTGCGGAACTCAAGATATTCACAAACAATTAGAAGCAAAAGTTGCAGAGTTTTATAAAACAGAAGATACTATTTTGTACGCAGCAGCTTTTGATGCAAATGGAGGGGTTTTTGAACCGCTGTTATTAAAAGAAGATGCAATTATTTCTGATAGTTTGAATCACGCATCAATTATAGACGGAGTTCGTTTGTGTAAAGCAGCACGTTATCGGTATGATAATAATGATATGAATTCTTTGGAAGAGCAATTAATTGAAGCGAATAAACAAAAGCATCGTTTTAAAATTATTGTAACCGACGGAGTTTTTTCTATGGACGGAATTGTTGCTAAACTTGATGAAATTTGTGATTTAGCAGATAAATATGATGCAATGGTTATGGTTGATGAATGTCATGCTGCTGGATTTATTGGTAAAACAGGAAGAGGAACTGTTGAGTTAAAAAACGTAATGGACCGAGTTGATATTGTAACCGGAACTTTTGGAAAAGCTTTAGGGGGTGCTATGGGCGGTTACACAACAGGAAAAAAAGAAATAATTGAAATTTTACGTCAACGTTCTAGACCGTATTTGTTTTCAAACTCATTAGCTCCGGCAATTGTAGGAGCATCATTAAAAGTATTTGACTTAATTTCTAATGATACGTCTCTTAGAGATAAACTAGAATGGAACACAAATTATTTTAGAACAAAAATGCAAGAAGCTGGTTTTGATTTAGTTGGAGCGGACGCTGCAATTGTTCCTGTAATGTTGTATGATGCAAAATTAGCTCAAACTATGGCAAATATGTTATTGCAAGAAGGTGTATATGTAATAGGTTTCTTTTTTCCAGTTGTTCCAAAAGATAAAGCAAGAATACGGGTACAGCTATCTGCTGCACATAGTAAAGAGCATTTAGATAAAGCTATTTATGCATTTATTAAAGTAGGAAAATCACTTAACCTTATATAGTGTGGAAGTGTTAAGAGAAATTAAGTTTACATTTTTTTAAAAAATCTTTGTAAATACGTTTGAACAACTTATATTTGTATTCTTAATAAAGAACTTTTAATTTAAAAATTTGACAATGAAACATTTAAAAATAGCTGTGATAGCTTTATTTACATTAGTAGTGGTTGCTAATGTAAGCGCTCAGGACTCTAACAATCCATGGGCAATTACCTTAGGACTCAATTCTATAGATTTCCGAGGAGGTGCTGCAATTGGAATTTCAGACATTGCTGACGATTATTTATCTACAAGTGATTGGAGTGTTTTACCTTCAATTTCTAGAATTTCTGCAGAGAAGTATTTAAAAGACGGGTTTACTTTACAAGTAGCAGGGTCTTTAAATAAGATTGAGAACTTTAGAGCTAAAGATGCCTACTTAAGCGGCATGTATTATGCAATTGACGCAAATGTAAAGTATGATGTAAATAAGTTGGTTGATATGGTTTTCGGATCTACAACATCTTATTTTGATCCTTATGTATATTTAGGTGGTGGATACACTAAAGGTTTTGGTAAGGATGCTGGAGCGATGTTAAATGTTGGTGCAGGATTTAATGTTTGGATTAGTGAAACTATTGGATTAAATGTACAGTCTGGAGTGAAAAATAAGTTTAGTGTATGGGAAGCTGATCACTTTCAACATACTTTTGGTATAATATTTAAATTCGGAGGAAAAGATACAGATGGAGACGGAATATATGATAAAAATGATTCTTGTCCAGATGTTGCTGGTTTAGCAGCTTTTAATGGTTGTCCAGATGCTGATGGTGACGGAGTTCAAGATTCAAAAGATTCTTGTCCAAACGTTGCAGGTTTAGCTGCTTTAAACGGATGTCCAGATGCTGATGGTGATGGAATCGCTGATAAAGATGATATGTGTCCAAACGAAAAAGGATCTTCTGCAAACAGGGGTTGTCCAGATTCAGATGGTGATGGTGTTGTAAATAAAGAGGATAAATGTCTAAATGTTGCAGGACCTGTAGCTAACGGAGGTTGTCCTTGGCCTGATACTGATGGTGACGGAGTTTTAGATAAAGATGATAACTGTGTGAATGAAGCAGGACCTGCTTCTAACGACGGGTGTCCAGAGTCAGTAATTACTGAAGCTGCTATTGAGACAATCAACACAGGAGCTAAATCTATCTTGTTTAACACAGGAATGTCTTCTTTTAGACCTAAAGTATCTAACTATTTAGATGCTATCGTTACAACTATGAATGAATTCCCAAAAGCAAATTTCATGGTTAGTGGTCATACAGATAGTACTGGTAGTGAAAAAGGGAATGCTAAGTTGTCTCAAAAGAGAGCTGATGCAGCAATGAACTATTTCGTTGAAAAAGGAGTTGACGCTTCAAGATTAACAGCTAAAGGATTTGGAGAAGGTTTTCCAATTGACTCTAACAAAACTAGAGCTGGTAGAGCAAACAATAGAAGAGTTGAAATTAAAGTTACTAACGAATAGTAGTTTTTAAAAAAATTTTAAAAAAGCCTCATCATTTTTGATGAGGCTTTTTAATTGTTTTAAATTATAGAATTACTTAAAAAAACTTTTTAAATTCGGTCAAAAAAATTACCTTTGCACCCTGAAAAGGAGGGGTAAAACTCACGCAATAAAATAAATAACTTTAATTAGATACAAAATGTCTACAATAACAGGTAAAGTTTCTCAAATTATCGGACCAGTAATCGATGTTGAGTTTAACACAGAAAATGGCAATCTTCCAAAAATTTATGATTCGTTAGAAATTACTAAAACTGACGGTTCAATTTTAGTTTTAGAAGTTCAACAGCATATCGGAGAAGATACAGTTCGTACTATCTCTATGGATGCAACTGATGGCTTACAAAGAGGACAAGAAGTAAGAGCTACTGGAAGCCCTATTAAAATGCCTATTGGCGGCGATATCTATGGAAGATTATTTAATGTAACTGGAGACGCTATTGATGGTTTAGGGAACTTAAATAAAGAAGGGGATAATGGTTTGTCAATTCATAGATCGGCACCAAGATTTGAAGATTTATCTACTTCTACAGAAGTTTTATTCACCGGAATTAAAGTAATTGACTTAATTGAGCCTTATGCAAAAGGAGGTAAAATTGGACTATTTGGTGGGGCTGGAGTAGGTAAAACAGTATTGATTCAAGAGTTAATTAACAACATTGCAAAAGGACATGGTGGATTATCTGTATTTGCTGGAGTTGGAGAAAGAACTCGTGAAGGAAATGATTTATTAAGAGAGATGTTAGAATCTGGAATTATCAAATACGGTGATGATTTTATGCATTCTATGGAAGAAGGAGGATGGGATTTATCTAAAGTAGATATGGCTGGAATGAAAGACTCTAAAGCTACTTTTGTGTTTGGACAAATGAATGAACCACCTGGAGCACGTGCAAGAGTAGCATTATCAGGATTAACAATAGCAGAGTATTTCCGTGATGGAGCTGGAGAATCTCAAGGAAAAGATGTTCTTTTCTTTGTAGATAACATTTTCCGCTTTACACAAGCAGGTTCTGAAGTTTCTGCATTATTAGGACGTATGCCTTCTGCGGTAGGTTATCAACCAACATTAGCAACAGAAATGGGGGCAATGCAAGAGCGTATTACTTCTACTAAAAAAGGGTCTATTACTTCGGTACAAGCAGTTTATGTACCAGCGGATGATTTAACAGATCCAGCACCAGCAACAACTTTTGCGCATTTAGATGCAACAACAGTATTATCTCGTAAAATTGCAGAGCTTGGTATTTATCCTGCGGTAGATCCATTAGATTCTACTTCAAGAATTTTATCTGCAGATATTTTAGGGGATGAGCATTATAATACGGCAACAGCAGTAAAACAATTATTACAACGGTATAAAGAATTACAAGATATTATTGCAATTTTAGGGATGGAAGAATTATCTGAAGAAGATAAATTAGCTGTACATAGAGCAAGACGTGTACAACGTTTCTTATCTCAACCTTTCCATGTAGCTGAGCAATTTACAGGAATTCCTGGAGTATTAGTTGATATTAAAGACACGATTAAAGGATTTAATATGATTATGGATGGGGAGTTAGATAAATACCCTGAAGCAGCATTTAACTTACGAGGATCAATTGAAGATGCAATTGATGCTGGAGAAAAAATGTTAGCTGAAGCTTAAAACTAAAAAAGATATGTTTTTAGAAATTGTAACACCAGAAGCTATTTTGTTTTCATCAGATGTAGATTCTATTTCTGTACCGGGTAAAGATGGAAATTTTCAAATGTTAAATAATCACGCACCAATTGTTTCTGTTTTAAAAGAAGGAATAGTGCAAATTCATGTTCATACTCAAGAGCATTTAGAGATGGATATGATTAGTGGTAAATTAGAGCCCCATATAGATGATGATAAAGTGTTAACTTTAGCAATAAATTCTGGAACGATTGAAATGAAAGACAATAAAGTAATATTATTGGCAGACTAATTTTAATAAGCGCATAAAAAAAGTCCTCATTTTTATGAGGACTTTTTTTATGCGCTTATTGTCCCGTCCTAAAATAGCGATACACAAAAAGTATCCTAATGGAAAAATCACAAGAAGCACGCTACATTAAGCGAACCCAAAAAGACTATTCGATGTCTTTTAAATTAGAAGTTGTACAAGCAATAGAGCAAGGAAAGA
>Ga0209390_10000153_pt1 | contig 119703 bp, 120 predicted proteins | sample BON01_FD_187212 | JGI IMG/M metagenome (GOLD analysis project Ga0209390, IMG submission 187212) | Freshwater microbial communities from Lake Bonney liftoff mats and glacier meltwater in Antarctica - BON-01 (SPAdes) (version 2) | ecosystem: Environmental > Aquatic > Freshwater > Ice > Glacier...
CAGGCTGAAACCCGGGGCGCTTCGATCATCGACTCGCCGGTTATCTCAAGTCACATGGAAGACCGGAGCGGTGACCTCCATGTTTGTGGATGGTGTTACAGGCGTAGGCGTTCAGCCCGGTCCGTCCTGTTCAGAGCGGTGCCCGGGGTGGGGTTCGAACCCACACGCCCCCGCAGGGGCTGGGGGGTTTAAGCCCCCTGCGTCTACCAGTTCCGCCACCCGGGCTTCGTCGCCACGGTAGCCACGCCGACGCCAGCCGTGGCGGGGTCAGGCCACGTCGGTGGCCGGCACCGCCCGCAACGGGGGGCGGTGCCGAGTGGGCGCCGCCGTGGGCGCGGGCGGCGCGGGCAACCGGGCCGGGAAGCGCCGATCGCCGGGCGACGACGGTGCCGGTGCCGGTGACCTAGGGGCCCGGTGGACGCCGAGGTGCCGGCCGAGCGACGAGTCGACGGCCTGTAGGCGGACCGCCTCGGCCTCGACCGCTGCCCACAGGGCAGTGCGGGTGCGGTCGGCGGTGGGACCGGCCAGACGGTTGGCGGCGATGACCCCTTCGATCATGTCGCCGACGACCGCCGACCACGGCCGCCCCTTCAACCGCACCGACACGGTGCAACTGCCCGAGCGGTTGCGCCGAAGCGAACGGTCGGCGTCACGCAGTCGCGGCGGACTGCGGAAGCCGGGGACGACGAGACCGGCACCCCGGGTGACCTGGCCCAGGGTGCGGGCGGCGGCGGCGAACCGCACGGAGGTGGCTTCCATGGCACCCATCATCGCCAGCGGGTGCGACAGTCGATCCGGCGGCCCGCCGCTGTCGCTCCCGGTCCGTACGATCCTCCCGTGACCCTCGCCGAGCCACCGCCACTCAACCCTGCCCAGCACGACGTTCTCGCCCTGCTCGGTGCCCGCCCCGACGAACGCCCGGAGTTCGGCGCCGAACTGCGCCACGACCTGCGGGCCGAGCTCGAGGAGGGCATGGCCCCGGTGGCCGGCGACCTCCCCCCGAACGACTCGCTCTGGATCTCGAAGCACACCCTCAGCAGCGTGCACGGCTGCGAGGGCCGCCACCAGGCCGAGAAGGCCACTGAATTCGCATGGACCCCGGCGCTGGCGCGCGGAACCATCGTGCACAAGGCGGTCGAGCTGTCCGTGCACTGGCGGGGGGAGCTCATCCCCCTCGACCTGGTCGACGAGGCCATGGCCCGCCTCGCCAACGACGACAAGGCGGTGTCCGACTGGCTCCGCACCTGCTCCGAGAGCGACCGGGCCGAGCTGCGGTCGGTGGCCGGCGAGCGGGTCACCTCGTTCCTCGAGTGTTTCCCGCCGCTGGCCTCCAAGTGGTTCCCCGTCACCGAAGGCCGTCTGCGCGCCGACCTCAACGACGGGCGCATCGTGCTCAGCGGCCGCACCGACCTCACTCTCGGCAAGGCCGACGGCACCCGGGCCGGCAAGGTGGTGATCGACCTCAAGACCGGCGGCTTCTCCCCCAGCCACACCGACGATCTGCGCTTCTACGCGCTGGTCGACACGCTCCGGCTGGGCACACCACCCCGGCTGGTGGCCTCGTACTACCTCGACTCGGCCCGCGCTCAGCCCGAAGCGGTCACCGAGGGGGTGCTGCGCGCGGCCGTGGCCCGCACCATCGACGGCGTGGTGAAGCTGCACGAGTTGAACGGTGGCCGCGAACCCGTCCTGCGCCCCGGGCCACCATGCCGATGGTGCCCGGCCCTGCCCACCTGCGACACCGGTCGCCGGCACCTGGGCGACGACCCTGACGCCGACGACCGTTGGGACGACGACGTCCTCGACCCCTGAGCGTCGAGGGTCGCGAGCGTCGGGTCAGCGGCCGTCGAAGACCGCCTCGGCGGCATCGGTCTCGGCTACGGCCAACCGAACCTCGTCGGCATCGGGCGTCGCTACCGGCCCGGACAGGTCGTCCATCGCCCCGAACAGACCCACGCCGAAGCGCAACACCACGAACACCACCAGGAACACGACGCCGGCCCCGGCCACCGTGGTCTGGGGACCGATCACGTCGACCAACGCGCCCTGGATCAGCGACCCGAGGGGCATCGCCGCGGTCAGTGACATGACGTACAGGGCGATGACCCGACCCCGCATGGCCTCGGTGACCTGGAGCTGCACGGTGGTGTTGAGGGTCGAGGCGATCCCGAGGTAGCCGGCACCGACCACGAACAGGGCCACGGCGCCCACCAGAAGGGTCGGCGCCGTGGCGAAGACGATGAGGGCCAGGCCGTAGGCCACCATGGCCAACGACACCATGAAGCTCCGGGCCTGCCGCGACCCCCAGCCGGCGATGAGCGGAGCCGACAGGATCGCCCCCGCCCCCAGGCAGGCGGCGAGCAGGCCGTAGGCCTCGTCGCCGACGTCGTAGACGTCCTGGGCGAACACGACGAGCAGGTTGAACAGGGGCCCGCCGAGCAGTCCGAGGGTGAACACGACGACCAGCGCCGCCATGATGCCCGGCTCGGTGCGCGCGTACTTCGCCGCAACCCACATCTCGGCCACGGCCCGGCTGCGGCCCGTGCGGGGTGGCCGCTCGATGCGGACCACGCGAACCATCAACAGTCCGATCGTCAGCGCGAAGAACGACAGCGCATTGAAGAAGAACGCCCACGACACCCCGAGGGTGGCCAGTACGAGCCCACCGAGGGCGGGGCCGAAAGCCCGAGCGGCGTTGAACTGAGCCGAGTTCAGCGTGACCGCGTTCAGCAGGAGCCGACGAGGCACCACCTCGGTGACGAAGGCCTGCCACGACGCCACGGTGAGGCCCGACACGCACGAGCTGGCCGTCACCAACACGATGAGCACAGCCACGCTGCGCACGCCGGCGACCCAGGTGAGCCAGAGGGCGATGGTGAACACGCCCTGGACGGCCGAACCCAGCAACAGCACGGTGCGTCGGTTGAACCGGTCGGCGATGGAACCGCCCAGGGGGCCGAGCAGCAGGAGGGGGATGAGGGCCATGAAGGCGGTGAAGCCCAGCCACGCCCCGCTGCCGGTGAGGCCGAACACGACAAAGGGCACGGCCACGTTCTGCAGCCACGTACCGGTGCTCGACATCAGCGACGCGGTCCAGATCAGGCTGAAGTTCCGCACCCGGAACGACGCGAACGCCCCGATCCGCTCGGGGCCGGCCCCCACCGATTCGCCACCGGCGGTGCCGGTGTCGGGAACAGAGGTCATCGGCATCGACCTTACCGGCGCGTCCCGGGTACCGGCACGGGCGAAGAGTCAGTCGAGCCAGTCAGAGCAGAGCCGGGCGCCGCGCTCGTCCCACTCCTCGGCGGTGACGGCGTAGCGCACGTGGTCCTCCCAGATGCCGTTGATCTCGAGGTAGCGCTCGGCCACCCCCTCCTCGCGCACCCCGAGCTTCTCGACCACCCGCCGGCTGGCCGTGTTGCGGGGGATGATGGCGATCTGGACGCGGTGGAGGCGCAGCTCGTCGAACGCCAACCGGGCCACGGCGACGAGAGCCTCGGGGGTGTAGCCGTTGCCCGCCTGCTTCTCGTCGATCCAGTAGCCCACGTAGGCACTCTGGAACGGGCCCCGCTGCACCGACGACAGGTTGACCTCGCCCGCGAACACCCCGTCGACGAAAACGCCGTAGCCGTAGCCCACGCCGAGTTGGCGCTCGCGCTGGCGGGCGCTGCACCGTACGGCGAACGCGTCACGGTCCTCGATGACATCGGGCTGGCCGGGCATCCGGGTGGGCTCCCACCTGGTGAGCCAGGCCTCGTTGCGACGCCGCACCTCACGCCACGCCGGGAAGTCCGACACGGACAGAGGACGCAGCAGCACTCGGCGCCCGAAGAGGGTGGTCACGGGCGGCGATCCTACCCACGAAGGGTGTCGGGTACCGGGGCCCGCTCGACGCCCCGAGGCGGCCGGTTCGGGGTCGATCACGACGAGATCGACATGGCCAGGCCGTCGAGGATGTCGGCCTCGGAGACCAGCAGCTCGGCGATGGCGAAGCGGCGCATCGTGGCCACGAGCACGCACATCCCTCCGACGATCACGTCGGCCCGCTCGGGTTCGAGGCCCGGGTTGTCGATCCGTTCGGCGAGGGTCTCGGTGGCGAGGGTGCGGAACACGTCCTCGGCCCCGTCACGGGTGAGGCGGAAGTGGTGGATCCGGTCGCGGTCGTAGGTCGCCAACCCGATCTCGACCGATGCGGCCGCGCTCACCGTGCCCGCCAGCCCCACGAAGGTCCGGGCCTCACCGGCATCGGGGATGATCCGCTGCACGTCGTCGAGGTGGAGCTCGACGATGGAGAGGCACTGGCTGAGCTCCACCGCCAACGGGGGGTCGTGGTGCAGCCAGGCTTCGGTCATGCGCACGCAGCCCATGTCGGTCGACACCGTGGCCTGGGCTTCGTGGGTCCCGAAGGAGAACTCGGTGGATCCGCCCCCGATGTCGAAGACGAGGAAGGGCCCGTCGGCCGGGTCGAGGTCGGCAGTGGCGCCCAGGAACGACAGGCGGCCCTCCTCCTCGCCGCTCAGGAGCTCGGGCTCTGCGCCCACGACCGTCGCGGCGGGGCCGAAGAAGTCGGCACGGTTGGCAGCGTCACGGGCGGCCGAGGTGGCGGTCATGCGCACCCGTTCCACGCCGAAGCGGTCGATGACCTCGCGGTACTCGGTGAGTACGGCCAAGGTCCGGTCGATGGCCGCAGGGTCGAGCACACCGGTGGCGGCGACACCCTGACCCAACCGGGTGATCCGCATCAGCCGTTCGAGGGTGGTCCGACCGTCCTGGCTCACGAGCAGGCGCACCGAGTTGGTACCGCAGTCGATGGCGGCGACGGGGGCGTTCACGGGATGATCCTCGCAGGTGCGCCCGGCGGCAACAGCCCTCCGGTGACCAGTTGGGCCTGCACCCACTCCCCCACCGGATCCTCGGCTCCGGCCAACCAGTGCGCGTAGTGGGCGTGGAGGCACTTCACCCCCTGACGGGTGCCCCCGACACCACCCGAGGGTCGAGGTCCTTCGTGGCTCGCGCCGACAATGGCATCACGTTCACGGGCATGAGCGCGATGGAGGGCGGCCAGCTCGCCGGGATCGACCTCGGCTTCGGCCCGGCCGACGCCGCCCTCGGACTCCAACGTGCCGATCACCGCCCGTAGGGCCGGGTCGGCCAACCAGAACATGGTGGGCATGGGGGTGCCGTCGTGGAGGAGCGGAGCGTTGGCCAGAACCACCGGGTTGCCGGACCCCGACCGCACGACCACCTCGAAGTCGCCCTGCGGCGGGCGCCCGAGGAGCTCGGTGACCCGCTCGATGTCGTGGGGCGACGCCGTCACCGCCGCCGGCGTAGGAGCCGCCACACGACGAGCGCGGCCAGGGTGACGCCCACCAGCGGCAGCAGCCGCTTCAGGACCGGTGAGCCGGCGTGCTCGAACAGGTCGATGGCCTCGGGCTCGGGCGAGTCGATGACCCGGATGGTGGGCGCCGGCTCGAGTGCCTCCGGAACCGGACCGGGCGGGTGACCGTTGAGGGCCTCGCCCGCCTCCTCGATGGCCAGCTCGACGTTCTCGACCGCTTCCTCGACGGCTTCCTCGACCAGCTCCGCGGCCTCCTCCTCCGCCTCCTCGATCAGCTCGGTGGCCACGCCGACCGCCGCGGCCACCTTCTCGGCCTCGGCCTCGGCGACCGCCTCGACGTAGGCCACCGCCTCGACTTCGGCGATGACCTCGGCGACGTCGACGAGAACGGTCTCCTCGAGGTTGACGACGAACTGGGTGAGCAGCTTGGCGCTCACGTCGCCCAGCACTCCCCGGCCGAACTGGGCCACCTTGCCGGTGACCGTGAGGTCGGTGGTGACCACCACGTGCGTGCCGCCGGCGGCGGGCGTGAGCTGCGCGGTGATGACGGCACTGGCGTTGCCCTGGCCACGCGTGTCACGTCCGGTGCCCTCGAGGACGGCGCGGTGGTTGACCTCGTCGAGCTCGACGAAGGTGGCCTTGCCCTTGTACTGGGCGCTGATCGGCCCCACCTTCACCTTCACGATGCCGCGGTACTCGTCGCCCTCGATCTCCTGGAGCTGGGCGCCGGGAAGGCAGGGGGCGATGCGCTCGACGTCGGTGAGCACCAGCCAAGCCTCCTCGATCGGCACACTCACGTCGAAGGTGTTGGTCAGCTCCATCGTTCGAGGTCCTCCACGGTGTCGATGTCGAGCGGGTCGCCCGGGCACGCTACTTCGCCCACCAGCTCGGGCCGCTCGCGCATGAGGGCTCGAGCGCCCTCGTCGCCGTCGGTGGGGAGCAACGGCCACACCTCGCGGGCCAGCCGGACCGGGTTCCCGCGCTGACCGGCGTAGGTGGCCACCGTGATCGGACGGTCCGCATCCGCGGTCGCGATCAGTTGCCAGGCGTCGGCCCCCACGAAGGGCTGATCAGCCAGGCCCACGACGAGGGCGTCGAACCCGCCGACGTGGGCCGCGTGCACGGCCACGGCCAAGGAGGTGGCTTGACCCTGCGCCCACTGCGGGTTGTCGAGCACCATGGCTCCGTCGGGAAGCACGCCATGGAGGTCGACGGCCCCACTGACCACGAACACCGCCACGAACTCTTCCACCCCGAGCGCGGCTTCGACGGCCTGGAAGACGAGCGGGCGCCCCCGCAGCTCGGCGAACTGCTTGGGACCGGCCGAGAAGCGGCTCGAACCACCCGCGGCCAGCACGACGGCCGCCAGGAGAGGCCGTTCGGGCGAAGGCATCGCCCCAGTCAACCAGCCCGGCCGGTTCGCCGCGCCGGCCCGATGAGCGCCGTCCGGAGGTGTCGGTAGGGTCGAGCCCATGGCCGCTGACTCGATCGAACCCCCGTCCCTCTCCGCCATGTTGCTCCTGGCCGACTCGGCCCAGGTCGCCGAGGGCAAGCTCTTCGTCCTCGGCGGTGGCCTGTCCATCCTCCCCGCCCAGCCCCAGCCGGTCTCGCTCGCCCTGCTCCTGCAGGTGCCGTGGGATCGGGGTGAGGAACGGTTCGCATGGGTGTGCGAGCTGCTCGACGAAAACGGAGTGCCTGTCCTCATGGGTGAAGTGCCCCTGCTCGTCGACGGGGAGTTCCAGTCAGGGCGGCCCGCGGGCTGGCCCGAGGGAGTGCCCCTCACGGTGCCCATCGCCATCAACTTCTCGGGCCTCCCCCTCGAACCCGGTCGCCGCTACACGTGGCGCCTGTCGATCGACGGCCACAGCGAACCCGAGTGGCAGACGTCCTTCTCGGTCGCCCTCCCCCCGCTGCTCGAGGCGTAGGAAGACGGCGCCGCCGACCACCCGCCGACCATCGTCCACCGGGTACTGTGCGACCGGTCAAAGCGAGATCGAGGGGGACGATGCAGATCACGGTCAACGTCAACGGCGAGCAGCGCACGCACGACGTCGAGCCGCGCACACTGCTGGTGTACTTCGTACGTGAGCACCTCGGCCTCACCGGCACCAACGTGGGATGCGACACGTCATCCTGTGGCGCGTGCACCCTGCACGTCGACGGCGAGTCGGTGAAGTCGTGCACGATGCTGGCGGTACAGGCCGACGGGTGCACCGTCACCACGATCGAAGGTCTGGCCCCGAGCGTCGACGACATGCACCCGATGCAGAAGGCCTTCCAGCAGGAGCACGGCCTGCAGTGCGGGTACTGCACGCCAGGCATGGTGATGGCCGCCGTCTCGTTGCTCGACGAGAACCCCGACCCCACCGAGCGCGAGGTACGCCTCGGGCTCGAGGGCAACCTCTGCCGTTGCACCGGCTACCACAACATCGTGAAGGCCGTTCTGGCCTGCGCTCGCGGTGAGGTCGGCGAGACCCCGGTGTCAGTCTCAGGGGCGGCGTCGTGATCCCCGCCGCGTTCGACTACCAGCGGGCCGACTCCGCCGACGAAGCCATCGCCCTTCTCACCGAGCACGGCGACGAGGCCAAGCTCCTGGCCGGAGGGCACTCGCTGCTCCCGCTCATGAAGCTGCGCCTGGCCGCCCCGTCGGTGCTGATCGACGTCGGCCGCCTCGACGACCTGCGCTACGTGCGCGACGCCGGTGACCACGTCGCCATCGGCGCGCTGTCTCGCCACCGCGACCTCGAGACCAGCGAGCTGCTCGCCGCCGAAGTTCCGCTGCTGGCCCACGCCGCCGGCGAGGTCGGTGATCCGCAGGTTCGCCACCGCGGCACCATCGGCGGCTCGCTGGCCCACGCCGACCCCGCGTCGGACCTTCCCGCCGTGCTCCTCGCCCTTGGCGGCACGTTGGTGGCCAAGGGCCCGGCCGGGGAGCGCACCATCGCCGCCACCGACTTCTACGAGGGCTTTCTCGAGTCCACCCTCGAACCCGACGAATTGCTCACCGAGATCCGCTTCCCGAAGACGGGGGCCGCAGGCTGGTCGTTCCAGAAGTTCAACCGCCGGGCCCAGGACTGGGCCATCGTCGGTGTGGCCGCGGTCGTGTCCGACACCGTGACCGGTGTGGGCCTGGTGAACATGGGCTCCACGCCGCTGCTGGCCAGCGGGGTGGCCGAGGCCCTGGCCGAGGGGGCCGACGCCGCAGCAGCCGCCGAGCGGGCCACGGAGGGCACCGAGCCCCAGTCCGACATCAACGCCAGCGTCGAGTACCGCGAACACCTCGCTCGGGTGCTGGTGCGCCGGGCCCTGGTCGAAGCAGGGCGCTGATCAGCCGGCACCAGTCGCGCTACCGACGATCAGCAGGCCTCCAGGTACGGCGCGTCGGCGAGCGTGCCGAAGTGCCCGTTCTCCCCGCCACATCAGGGCGATCGCAAGTACCGTCGTAGGGTCCGCTGCGGTTCGGAGGGCGACGCCCATGACGACTGGCGAACCCGAGCCACATCGCCTGCCCGGACCCAAGGGTTTCCGGGAGAACCTCAGGCTCACGAGGGCAATGTTCCAGGACCCTGTTCCTGTGCTCGATGAATGTGCGCGGCGGTATGGCGCCACATTCGGGCTCGGGGCGGGTCCAGTGCGGATGGTGGTGGTTGGCGAACCTCGTCATCTGAGCGCGCTGTCCGCCCAGCCGAACAGCTCATTCCGTTGGGGCCATTGGGCCAACGTGTTGGGCTTCATCGTCGGCCCGACGTCGCTCATCGTCTCCGATGGCGACGAGCACCATCGGAGACGTGCCGCGGTTCAGCCCGCGTTCGCCCGCCGCCGGCTCGACGGTTGGGTTCCGATGATCGTGTCCGAGACCGACCGCATGATCGACGTGCACCTCCACCCGGCGCTGGCCGGCGGGGGCTCGGTCGACGTGTATCCGCTGGGCAAGGACCTCGTGCTCGCCATCACCGTCAAGGCGTTCTTCGGCAACGGACTCGAGGATCGAACGACCGAGATCGGTGAGATCTTCGAGGAGCTGCAGGCCTATCTCGAACTCCCGGCCCTCCGGCAGATCCCCCATCGACTCCCCTTCACTCGTCGCGCTCGAGTCCGCGCCACCCGGTTGTCATTCGATCGGATCGTTGATCAGGAGATCGCCCGGCGCCGGTCGGCGGCGGCCGGCAGTCCCCATGGTGCTCCCGGCGAGACCGGCGACCTGCTCGATGTATTCGTGGACGGCTCCGCGCGCCTGAGCGGCGAGGAGATCCACGACCAGGTCAACTCCCTCATCGGCGCCGGTTACAACACGACGGCGGCAACCCTGGCTTGGACGGTACAGCGAGCTCTGGCTACTCCTGGCGTGTGGGCGCAGCTCCGTTCCGAGGCCGACCTCGTGTTCGGCCCAGTTGACCAGAGGCCGAAGGGTTCAGGGACCATCCAGGACCTCACGTACGCCGCGGCCGTGGTGCATGAATCGCTGCGCCTCCATCCCGCTGGTGCCATCGCGCCCCGACAGGCCATCACTGACGTCCCCATCGGAGATCACCTGATCCGGAAGGGGTCCTTGATCTTGTGGTCCCCGTACCTGTCCGGACGCGACCCCGACACCTGGGACCAACCACTCGAATTCCGGCCCGAACGTCACCTCGATCCGGCCCCGGACACCGTCGCGGCCATGGACGCCGCCTGGGTGCCATTCGGCAAAGGCCCCCGACGCTGCATCGGCTTCGCCCTCGCCCAGATGGAACTCACCCTCATCCTCGCCCGCCTCGCACAACGACTCGACGTGAACCTGGTCAGAAGCGAGATCCCTCCACCTCAGGGCATGGTCGTCAACCGACCCCGCGGCGGCGTCCCCGTATACGCGGCGAGATGACCTGAGCGCAGGTACTCCGCAGGACTCGAGGACGCGGTCCCAGGTCACGCTGGGTCCGGTTCTATCTCGAGAGGCGGCAGGCCTCGAACGTTCGACCGGTACCAGCGCCGGCCGGCGATTGCCCCGAGTCATGCGGCTTGCCGTCGGATCTGCGCCGCGAGACGATCGCTGCGACGAGCTCGCCGTCTACGATCGAAAGCGTGAGCGCCAACCCCGCCGCCATCCCCTCCGACACCAGCGTCGAAGCCTGGCGGCGGCAGATGGCCGCGACGGCGCGGCGGACGATCCCCGACCGCCTCGACGAGTGGGCCCAGCTCAATCGGGGGGTCGCCCGGATGGCCGAGCAAGCCGTACACCGCTGTCATCCGGACTACGACGACCGGCAGATCTTCCTGGCGCTCGTCCGCCGGCTCTACGGCGATGACCTGGCCCTGGAGGTCTGGCCCGAAGCCGCTGCCGTCGAGCCGTGATCGACCTGGCTCGGATCCTCCGCACCGTCACCGCGACCCTCGAGCAGTCCCACATCAGCTACGTCGTCGTCGGATCCACCGCGGCTGCGGCCTGGGGCGTGGTACGCACCACCCGCGACATCGACATCGTCGTCGTGCTCGACCCGGACCAGCTCGACACCGTGCTCGACGCGCTGCTGACCGCCAACCTTTACGTACCAGTCGATCAGGCCCGCGAAGCTGCTGTCTCCGGAGGCAGCTTCAACGTGCTCGACCCCGAACACGGCGGCAAGATCGACCTCTTCGTGACCGGACGCGACGATGCCTTCACGAGCTCTCGGCTCGGGCGCCGCATCCGAGCTGGCGTGTTCGACGTTCCCTGTTGGGTCGCGAGTGCCGAAGACGTCGTCCTCGCCAAGCTTCGGTGGCGACTCACCTCCCGCTCAGAAGTCCAGTGGCGAGATTGCGTCGAGATCGCGTCCACCAACGACCTGGACATCCCGTACCTCCGGGACTGGGGTCAGAGGCTCGGCATCACCAACGACCTCGAAGACCTGCTCACCACCGCCGCGACCAACCGCGCCGACTGAGCGCACTCGTCGAAGCCGATCGCGGTGCCGCTCGCACCGCGGCGCTTCGCGCCGCCGACCTAATGGATGGGGCCGGCGGCGGCGCGCAGCGACTGAGCGATGCGGCCGGTGCGCACGGCGATGATCTCGGCGGCGATGGCGATCGCCGTCTCCTCGGGGGTACGCCCCCCGAGATCGAGCCCGATCGGGGCGTGCAGACGCCCCGCGACCACGTCCATGTCCGCCCCTTCGTCGGCCAGGCGCCGCAGCCGCTCCTCACTCGTGCGTCGGCTACCCATCGCCCCTAGGTAGCCGACGTCGGTGCGCAACGCAGCAATGATGGCCGGGACGTCGAACTTGTGGTCGTGGGTGAGCACGCACACGGCGTCTCGAGGGCCGAGCCGGTCACCGACCTTGTCGAGCAGCCGGTGGGGCCAGTCGACGACCACCTCGTCGGCCTCGGGGAAGCGGCGAGGGGTGGCGAACACCTCACGGGCATCGCACACCGTCACCCGGTACCCGAGAACCTTGGCCACGCGCACCAACGAGCCGGTGAAGTCCACCGCGCCGAAGATCAGCATCTGGGGCGGAGGGGCGAAGCTCTCGATGAACACCCCGACCGTGCGCTCGCGGGCCTCGCCGTGGGCCCCGTAGTGGCGCACCACCGTGGATCCCGATTCGAGCTCACCGAGCGCGTCGCGGATCACGACCCGGTCGAGGTCGGGGTCGCCGAGCGATCCCAGGGCCTCGACACTGTCACCGACCAGCACCTTGGCCCCGATGCCCGGGCCATCGATGATGGTGGCGATGGCGACCGGGCGATGATCGGCCACGGCCGCCCGCCAGGCGTCGTAGATGCTCGGGGCGTCGGGCATGGAGCAGGCCTACCAGTCGAGGGGTTCGACGAACAGGTGGACGGTGCCCCCACAGGTGAGCCCGACGGAAAACGCCTCGTCGTCGCTGTAGCCGAAGGTGACGAGCCGCCGCTCCCCCGTGGCCAGCACGTCGAGGGCCTCGGCCACCACGGCGCCCTCGACGCAACCCCCCGACACCGACCCCGACACCTCGCCGTCCTCGGCCACAGCCATGGCCGCGCCCGGCTGGCGCGGGCCCGACCCCTCGATGTCGACCACTCGGGCCACGGCCACACGTCGGCCCTCGTGGCGCCAGCGATCGAGGTCGGCGATCAGCTCCTTCACGGCCTCCTCCTCCACGGTCGCGGGCGACGGGTCATCGGGCGATGACCTCGGCCAACTCGTCGAGGGCGTCGAGCGAATGCCCGTCGACGAAGTCGTCGACGAACGGTAGCGCCGCCGCCATCCCTCGGGCGATGGGCGCGTAGCCCTCACCGGCCCGCAGCGGGTTGACCCAGATGACCCGGTGGGCCACCCGTTGCAGGCGGGCCATCTGCTCCGACAAGACCGAGGTGTCGCCCCGGTCCCACCCGTCGGAGAGGATCACCACGACGGCGCCGCGAGCCATGCCCCGCACCCCCCAGCCGTCGTTGAACCGTTGCAGGCTCTGGCCGAGGCGGGTGCCACCGCTCCAATCGGGCACCGCCGCGGCGGCGCGGGTGAGGGCCTCGTCGGGGTCACGGGTCGAGAGCTCGCGGGTGAGGCGAGTGAGCTGGGTGCCGAAGGTGAAGACCTCGACCGGGGTGGAACCCGACGACGCGGCATGGGCGAACCGCAGGAGCGCCCGGCTGTAGGGCTCCATCGAACCGCTCACATCGAGCAGCACCACGACCCGGCGGGGACGGGTGCGCCGTTCGAGAGTGCGACGCTGCACCGGTTCGCCTCCCGTGCGCAGCGCCGCGCGCACTGTCCCGCGCAGGTCGGGCCGACCCCGGGTCCGACGCGACGAGCGCGTCCGTCGTGATCGTCGGGCCGCGCCGACGAGGCGAAGATCGGCCATGAGGCGCCGGGCCTCGGCCAGCTCGTCATCGTCGTAGGCCGCGAAGTCCTTGGCCCGCAGGATCTCCTGCGGGCTGTAGCGGACCGACAGCACCGGCGCGTCGCCGTGCTCGCTGGGCCCGCCACCCGGTTCGTCACCGTCGTCGGTGGCCAGCGTGAAGGTGACGGTCTCGGCGACTGGTGCGATGGGGGCGCCGGTGCCGTCCCACCACGAGCGGAAGACAGCGTCGTAGACCGGCACCTGCTCGGGGTGGTGCACCAGGGTGCTGCGGCCGGCCCAGTAGAGGTCGTGGCGCGTCCCGCGCAGGGCGGCCAGGGCCCTCACGAAGAGCAGCGCGGTGCCCACCGGCACCGAGATCCCGGCTTGCCGCAGCGAGGCCACGAACCCGAGAGCGGTCTCCTCGCCGGTGAGCGTCAGAGCACCGACCTCGACCGGGCGGCGGCCACCAGGTCGTCGAGCCCGTGGCGGTGGGTGCGTTCGGCGTCCTCGCGGTACTTCAGCACCGCCCCGAGGGTGGCCGCGGCGGCCTCCTCGTCGAGCTCGTGGCGACCGAGCAGCGCCACGGCCTGGGCCCAGTCGATGGTCTCGGCCACACCAGGAGGCTTGTACAACCCGAGGTCTCGCAGCGCCTCGGTGGCCGCCGCCACCTGGCGGGCGAGGGTCTCGGGGACCTCAGGGGCACGGGTGCGCACGATCGCCACCTCGCGCTCGAAGTCCGGATGCTCGACCCAGTGGTAGAGGCATCGCCGCTTCAGGGCATCGTGCACGTCGCGGGTGCGGTTCGAGGTGATCACCACGATCGGCGCGACGGCGGCCGTGAACGTTCCCAGCTCCGGCACGGTCACCGAGAAATCGGCGAGGACCTCGAGCAGGAAGGCCTCGAACTCGTCGTCGGCGCGGTCGACCTCGTCGATCAGCAGCACCGGTGGAGGCTGATCGGCGGGGGCGGTGATCGCCTGGAGCAGCGGGCGTCGCACCAGGAACCGCTCGGCGTACAGCTCGGTCTCGAGCCGATCGGCGTCGGTCGCGGCACCGGCGGTCTCGGCCGCCCGCAGGTGCAGGAGCTGGCGGGAGTAGTCCCACTCGTAGAGCGCCTGGGAGGCGTCGATGCCCTCGTAGCACTGGAGGCGAAGGAGCGCTCCACCCGTCCAGGCGCTGAGCACCTTCGCCACCTCGGTCTTGCCCACCCCGGCCTCGCCCTCGAGCAGCAGCGGTCGATGGAGGCGCAAGGCCAGGAAGACCGCCGTCGCCAGTCCATCGTCGGGCAGGTAGCCGTGGGCCCGGAGGCCTTCGGCGACGGCGTCCGGGGTAGCGGGGACAGGGATGGTCACGGCGGGGAGGCTACCCACCGGGTCAGAGGGGTCGGCGCCTTCAGCTCTTCACCAACACGAGTTGGAGTTCGACCTCACCGTTGTCGTCGACGGTCACCACGGCGTTGCTCGGGGGTTGGATGTCGTAGTCGGCCATGTTGATCTTGATGCCGGTGGGTGTGGCCACCGAGATGCTGGACCCGCCGTCCCACGAGGCCTGGAGAGGGACCTGGACCGAGCGGGTGACCCCGTGCAGGGTGAGATCGCCGGTGGCGGTCACGTCGACCGGTTGCCCGGCAGTGAGGCCGGCGGGCAGAGCGATCGGGGCGGTGAGCCTGAACGTGGCCGAGGGGAAGGACTGCGTCTCGAGTCCGCTGTTTCGAATGGCGCCATCGCGCGTGCCGCTGTCGCTCTTGAGCTGGTTCATGTCGGCGGTGACGTCGACCACCGTGACCTGGTTCCCGGCCACGGTGAGCGTCCCGGTCACGGCCAGGGTGCGACCGACCGCCGTCCTCTTGATCGTCTCGCCCCCGAAGAGCTCCTGCACCCGGTAGCCCACGAAGACGTCGGGGCCCTGCGACACCGTGTACGTGCCGTCGGGGCCGCTGGTCGCCGGCGGCGCTGACCCCGCGATCGCCGGCGCGCTGGTGTCGGTGGTGCGCACGGGCAGGCTGGCCCGCTCGGGCGCGTCACCGCGCAGCACGAACCACCAGAAGGCGAGTCCTCCGAGGACGACGACACCGACGACGGCCACGAGGGTCCACTTCGCCGAACTCTGCCAACGGGTCGTTGCCATGTCATCTCCAGAGGTCTGTGACCCGCAGATCGGGCCGGTTGGCGCGCCATGATCGGATCGATCTAAACGCTACGGAATGCTCGGGCCGTCCGTACCGCGGCCGGCCCGGGCTCTGCCCATCACTGGGCGTTGACGGCCCGCCACACCTTCTCGGGGGTGAGGGGCATGTCGAGGTGGTCGACACCGTAGGGAGAGAGCGCGTCGATCACCGCGCTCTGCACGGCCGGGGTCGATCCGATGGCGCCGGACTCGCCGATGCCCTTCGCTCCGAGCGGGTTGGCCGGACTGTCGGTCTCCATCGGCACCAGCTCGAAACTGGGGAGCTCGGCCGCCGACACGAAGGCGTAGTCGGCCAGGTTGGCGGTCTGCGGGTTACCGTCGACATCGAAGACCACCTCCTCGTAGAGCGCCTGGGCCACCCCCTGGGCGATGCCCCCGTGACGCTGGCCCTCGACGATGAGGGGGTTCAGGATGCGCCCGGCGTCGTCGCAGGTCACGATGCGCTGAAGGACGGTTCGGCCCGTCTCGGTGTCGACCTCGACCACCGCCACGTGGGCCCCGAAGGGGAAGGTGGCCTGGTCGGCCACGAAGGTGAGCGTGGCCTCGATGGGCTGGCCGGTGGGGGCGTCACCGATGGGACCGCTGATGTCGCCCGCCGCGCCGACGTCGACCCAGGAGCGGGTGACCGTGGGCGAGCCGGCCACGTGGAACACGGCCCGGTCGGTGTCGAGCACCACGTCGGCCGGCGCCGCTTCGAGCAGCTCGGCCGCCACCTGACGGGCCCGCTCCACGACCTGCTCGGTGGCCCCCCACACTGCTGATCCGCCCAGCTGCAAAGAGCGGGAGCCGAACGTCCCGGTTCCTTCGGCCACGCGGTCGGTGTCGCCCGAGACCACGTCGATCTGGTCCATGGGGATACCGGTCAGCTCGTGGGCCAGCATGGCCCAGGAGGTGAGGTGACCCTGCCCGTGGGCCGACGTGCCCGTGAACACGGTGACACCCCCGTCCGGCCGAAGCGTCACCTTCGCGTACTCGCTCTGGCTGCCCGCCGGCCCCGCGGTGATCTCGACATAGGTCGACACGCCGATGCCGAGTTGCACGGTGTCACCCCGTTGGCGGCGCGCCTGCTGTTCGGCCCGCAGCTCGTCGTAGCCGGCGGCGGTGAGGGCCCGGTCGAGAGCCTCGCCGTAATCACCGCTGTCGTAGATGGCGCCGGTGGTGGTGGTGAACGGGAAGGCGTCGGCGGCGATGAGGTTGCGGCGCCGCACCTCGACGGGGTCCATGCCGATCTCGCGGGCGAAGAGATCGAAGGCCCGCTCGATGGCCGCAGTGGCCTCGGGTCGTCCCGCTCCCCGGTAGGCCTCGATCGGCGTGGTGTTGGTGACCACGCTCTTGGTGTTGCACTCGACCTTCGCGATGTCGTACGTGCCCGGGGCCATGGTGCGGGTCATGAAGGGCAGGAAGGTGCCCATGCCGGGGTAGGCCCCCACGTCCTGCAGCACGGTGAGGCGGTAGGCCTCCACGGTGCCGTCACGGCGACCGCCGATCTCGATTCGGTGCACCTGGCCCCGCCCGTGGGGCATCGACACCATGCTCTCGCTACGACTCTCGATCCACCGCACCGGGCGGCCGACCTGGCGCGACACCCACGGGAGCAGGGTCTCGTCGGACTGAAGGTTGATCTTGGCGCCGAAGCCGCCACCGACGGCAGGGGCCACCACTCGGATCTGGGTGGGGTCGAGACCGAAGATGCCGGCCAGCTTCTTCTTCACCCCGTGGGGGGCCTGGGTCGACACGAACATCACGAGCCGCCCGTCGTGCCACGTGACGGCCATGGCCCTCGGTTCCATCGGGCACACCGCCACCCGCTGGTTGAGGATCTGGCGTTCGACCACCACCTCACAGCCGTCGAACAGATCGTCGGTGTGGCCGAAGGGCACGGCCAGAGCGGTGTTGGAGCCGTGCTCGGGGAACAGCAGCAACTCGTCGCGTTCGCTCTCGGACGGGTCGACGAGGGCCTCGAGCGGCTCGTAGTCGACGATGACCAGCTCGGACGCGTCCTCGGCGGCCTCGCGGCTCTCGGCCAGGATCACGACCACGGCCTCACCGACGAAACGGACCACGTCGTGGGCCAACCACGGACGGGCCAGACCCTCGGGGATCATTCCCGGGATGGGCACCGGGAACGCCGGCAGGTCGTCGGCGGCGGCGAGGTCGGCGGCCGTGAAGATCGCCACCACGCCGGGGGATTCGAGCGCCTCGGTGACGTCGACCTCGGTGAGGCGGGCGTGGGCCATGGTGGAGCGCACGAAGTGGGCGTGCACGGCACCGTCGAGAAGTGGATCGGAGAGATCGGCCGTGTAGACCCCGCCGCTGGTCAGGAAGACCGGGTCCTCCCGTCGCGTCACCCGCGTCCCCATCACGCTCATCGTGTGCTCCCCATTCTGCGCTCTGACCGAGCCCCGAACCTAGCGGTAACGCGCCGTCAGGGGGCGAGGCGGGTGAAGGGCCAGGCCTGAGGGACACGAACCGGATCGCGGGCGGGAGGGAGCACGTGGTAGACCTCCTCGCCGAGCTTGGCGAAGCCGTACTCCTCGCGAGCGAGCCTCTCGATCTCGGCATCGGTCTGCAACGCGTCGACGCGAGCCTGGCGGTCGGTGTTGGCTGCGTCGAGGTCGGCCAGGCGGGTCTCGGCGGCGCTGATGGCCGCCCGCTGATCGAGCCAGATCCGGGTGGGGAAGACACCCAACACCATCACGCCGACGGTGAGACCGACGAGCACCACCGGAACGACCATTCGGCCGGCCAACCGGGCACCCCGCTGCCATCGGGGCACGACGGCGGCCGCATGGGCAGGCTCGGGTCGGCGCCGCCCCCGAGGTCGCGGGGCCTCACCGCTGCTGGTCCGGGCGCGTGACATGGCCTTCGGGCGGCCCGTCGCCTCAGGGGCGGAGCGGCGGCGGGGCCAACGCCTCATCCGGGACGGCTCACCTGCTTCAGGGCCGCTTCCCCCCAGTATGCCGCCGACTCGCCGAGGTCGTCCTCGATGCGCAGCAACTGGTTGTACTTGGCCACCCGGTCGCTGCGCGCCGGGGCACCGGTCTTGATCTGACCGCAGTTGGTGGCCACCGCCAGGTCGGCGATCGTGGTGTCCTCCGTCTCGCCGGAGCGATGCGACATGACCGAGGTGTAGCCCGATCGGGTGGCGAGACCAACGGTCTCCAGAGTCTCGGTGAGCGAGCCGATCTGGTTGACCTTGATGAGGATGGAGTTGGCCACCCCGGCCTCGATGCCTCGGCCCAGCCGATCCACGTTGGTGACGAAGAGGTCGTCACCGACGAGCTGGCAGCGATCACCGATCGAGTCGGTGATCAGGCGCCAGCCATCCCAGTCCTCCTCGGCCATGCCGTCCTCGATCGACACGATCGGATACCTCGCCACGAGGTCGGCGTAGTAGTCGACCATCTCGGCCGGGCTGAGGGTGCGGCCCTCACCGGCCAGCACGTAGACGCCGTCGCGGAAGAACTCCGACGAGGCGGGGTCGAGGGCGATGGCCAGGTCCTCACCGGGCGTGAAACCGGCCTTCTCGATGGCCTCGACGAGCAGCGTGACCGCCTCCTCGTTCGAACCGAGGTCGGGGGCGAAGCCCCCTTCGTCGCCGACGGCGGTGGACAGGCCGCGGTCGCGGAGCACCTTCTTGAGCACGTGGTAGGTCTCGGCGCCCCAACGCAGGCCCTGGGAGAACGAGGCCGCGCCGATCGGCATGATCATGAACTCCTGCAGGTCGACGTTGTTGTCGGCATGCTCGCCCCCGTTGAGCACGTTCATCATCGGCACGGGCAGAACGTGGGCGTTCACACCGCCGATGTAGCGGTAGAACGGCAGGGCCAGCTCGTCGGCGGCGGCGCGAGCCACGGCCAGCGAGGTGCCGAGGATGGCGTTGGCACCGAGGTTCGACTTGTCGTCGGTGCCGTCGACCTCGAGCAGCACGCGGTCGACATCGCGCTGATCGAGGGCGTCGAAGCCGACGAGCGCGTCGTAGATCTCGTCGTCCACATGAGCGACGGCGTCGAGCACACCCTTGCCGCCGTAACGAGTTTCGCCGTCTCGGAGCTCGACGGCCTCGAACGCGCCGGTCGATGCTCCGGAGGGAACGATGGCCCGCCCCGTGGCCCCCGACTCGAGGATGACCTCCACCTCCACGGTGGGGTTGCCGCGACTGTCGAGAACCTCACGCCCGGCGATGTGTTCGATGATGCTCATGACGACAACGATCTCCTCGGGGACGGAACGCAGACAAGGGTGTCACGCCGGCGCGCGCCGGTGGCGCACCCTGGTGTTGCGGTTACCCGGACGCCAGTTGTTCGGCGGCACGGGCGTGGTCGCGACGACGGCGCGCCACGACCCGAAGTGACCCTTCGGGATCGACGCCGGCGGCACGAGCGAGCTCGACGACGGCCAGCAGCAATGCCCCGATGGCCTCGTCATCGGGGCGATCGGACACGCACGCAAGGGCCGCCGTCACCCCGTCACGGCCGACCGGGCCGGGGTCGACGGCGACGCCGGCGGCCGCGAGCCCGGCCGCCTTCTTCTGGACCTTGGTCGCGTAGAGGAGAGCGGGAAGAGCCTCGGGCACCCCGTCGAACACGCTGTCGCGGTTCTTCTCCACCTTCTTCAGCTGCTCCCAGTTGCGCACCACGTCGTCGGCACTGTCCACGTGCACATCGGCGAACACGTGCGGGTGTCGCGAGCGCAACTTGTCGTGGACGGTGGTGGCCACGTCGGCGAGGGTGAACTGGCCCTGCTCGGCCGCGAGCTGGCTGTGGAACAGCACCTGGAAGAGCAGGTCACCGAGCTCTTCCTCGAGGTGCTCGTACCCGGTGCCGGCATCGACATCGAGGTGGTCGATGGCCTCGAGGACCTCGTAGGCCTCCTCGAGAAGATGCCGCTGCAACGAGTTGTGGGTCTGCTCCCGGTCCCAGGGGCAGCCGGCCCGGAGCGTGGCGACGAGTTCCGCGAATCGAGCCACCTCGCGGGCGATGGGGGCCATCAGCTCGGGAATCCAGAGGGAGGTGAGGTGATCGGGGTCGATCCGGTCGATCTCGGTCCACGGAACGCGGGTGACCGACTCGTCGGGGAGCCCGAGGCGTTGGAGCACCACCACCTCGGCATCGATCGCCAACGCGGCCTCGATGCCGGCATCGAGGGCCAGCTTCACCTCCGACAACACCACCGTCGAGTCGCACTGGGCGACGAGCAGGGGACCCCGCTCTCCTGCCGCGTCGACCGCAAACCGGTGACCGTCGACCACCCGCGCTCCGAGAGCCACGGGGTCGACACCGAGACGGGCCCACGCCAGGTCGAGGAACGACAGGGCGGGAACGATGTCGACCTCGACCCGGGGGTCGGCCACGAGCAGCTCGACGGTGCGCTCGGCCACCACGGGCGAGCCGGGAACGGCGTAGAGGACCAGGCCTGACTCGGTCGCGGCGGTGACCACGGCCTCGACGATGGCGGGGTACACCTCGTCGAGGCTGTGGGACTGCTCGTAGACCGAGTCGAAGGTGGTGGCGCCGGGGACCACCGACGCCGCCGGGTGTCGTTCGGTGCGCAGGAACCGGCGTGGAATCGCCGCCACTGCGGCCAGCGTGCCCGACGTGACGAGGTCTGAACCGCCCGGCCCCAAGCCCACGATCACGACCCGAGGAGCGGCCACGAAGGATCAGCCCTGCGGGGGCTGGGTGCCACCGAGCAGACCCGACAGGGCGGGGTCGAGCTGGGCGCCGGCCGCCGGCTGAGCGCCGAGGGGGGCCAGGACCTGACCCTGGGCACCGACCCAGCGGCCGAACCTCGGGCCGACGGTGACGTCGGCCGCCTGCGCGGAGCGTTGCAGCGAATCGCCGACGAGAGCCTGGGCGTTCTGCTCGACGGCCGCCGCCAACTGGTCACGGACGTCCTCGAAGGTCACCGTTCCTCGCTTGCGCACGAAGACGAGGTGGTAGCCGAAGTCGGTCTGCACTGGGGGCCCGACCTCACCGACGGACTGAGACCACACTGCGGCGTCGAACGCTTCGACGTAGCTGCCCTGTGCAGCACAGCCCAGGTTGCCTCCGTTGGCGGCGCTGCCCGGGTCCTCGGAGCTGGTCGCGGCGATGGCGGCGAAGTTGCCAGTGCCCTGGAGCTGCGCCCGCACCGCGTCGACCTTGGTCCGGGCGGCGGTCAACTCGGCTGCGGTGGGCACGGTCTGACCGGTACCGGCGCGGATGAGGATGTGGCTGACGCAGGCCTGGTCGGCGGTATCGGCGGCCTGGGCCTCGTAGAGGGCCCGCAGCCCCTCCTCGGTGGACGCACGATCGAGGATGTCGCGCTGCAGTACGAGCAGGTTGGCCACGCCGTCGATGAAGGCCTGGCGGTACGAGGCGCTGAAGGCGTCGAGGACGGCCAGGCCCGTGGGGTCGGCGGTGTTGGTGTTCGACTGCCCTCTGGGCGACAGGCTCTGGCTGAGCAGGACCTCGGCGTTGCGGCGATCGGCTTCGGTGACCTCGAGGCCCCGGCGCTCGTTCTCCTGCTGGGCGACGATGAAGCTCACCCGCTCGTTGAGGTAGAAGGACGTGAACTCGGTGGAGAAGGTGGCGGTGGTGGTGCCCTTGACGGGCACCGTGTTGCCCTGGGCCGCCCGTGAGTCGAGGTAGGCCTGGTTGGCAGCGATCGACGCCAACTCGTCCATGAACTCCGTCTCGGACAACGAGTAGGAGTCGACGGTGAGGGCCTGCGGCGCGATCGACGAGCACGACGTGGCGAAGAGGGCCCCGGCGAGGACGACGAGCAAGAGGACGAGGGGGGTGCGGGGCAGCGTCTTCACGAGGCGGCTCACACTACCGAAGGCCCTCGGGGGGCAACAGTTCACACCCCGGCCTACTGGCAGGCGCCCGACCGGGCGGATTCACGGGTCGACGAGAGCGGGCGACGAGGCCGGCTCCGGCGTGGGGGGCACCAGGTCCTGGAGCGCCGCGGTGACCTCGGCGGCGGCGCTGGGGGCGGCCTTCACGGCCAGCAGCACCTGTTGGACGGCGGGCTTCACGATCGTGCCCTTGTACAGCCGCTCGACCCGCACGACCTTCGACGCGGGCAGGACCAGCGGCGCCAGGCGGGCCACGTATCGGGGGCCTCCGAAGCCAGAGCCCTTGGTGACGGTGACGTCGCGGAGCCCGACCCGGGCGCACTCGGCGCGCAGTCTCGCCACGTCGAGAAGGGCCTCGGCCCGAGGAGGTACCGGCCCGTAGCGGTCGAGCCACTCGGCTTCGATGTCGTCCACCTCGGCCGGGGTGGTGACCGACGCCAGCCGTCGATAGGCCTCGAGGCGGAGCTCCTCACGCTCGACGTAGGTGGGGGGCAGGTTGGCGTCGAGAGGCAGGTCGATCTTGATCTCCGCCGGCTCGGACACCTCCTCCCCCTTCAGCTCGGCGACGGCCTCGGTGACCATCTGGCAGTAGAGGTCGTAACCCACGGCAGCGATGTGCCCGCTCTGCCCGGTGCCGAGCAGGTTGCCGGCGCCCCGGATCTCGAGGTCGCGCATGGCGATCTTGAAGCCCGAGCCCAGCTCGGTGGCCTCACCGATGGTCTTGAGTCGCTCGTAGGCTTCTTCGGTGAGGGCCCGATCGGGCGGCGAGAACAGGTAGGCGTAAGCGCGCTGGCCCGATCGCCCGACCCGCCCCCGCAGCTGATGGAGCTGGCCGAGGCCGAGCAGGTCGGCGCGGTCGACGACCAGCGTGTTCACCGTGGGCATGTCGATGCCGCTCTCGATGATGGTGGTGCACACGAGCACGTCGAACTCGCCCTCCCAGAAGTCGAGCACGACCTTCTCGAGGGTTCCCTCGTCCATCTGCCCATGAGCCACGGCGATGCGGGCCTCGGGGACGAGGTCGCGCAACTCCCCGGCCACCTTCTCGATGTCCTGCACACGGTTGTGCACGAAGAACGTCTGGCCCTCGCGGAGCAACTCGCGACGGATGGCCTCGGCCACCGCCCGATCGTCGTACTCGCCGACGTAGGTGAGGATCGGCTGGCGCTCACTCGGTGGGGTGTTGAGCAGGGTGAGGTCGCGGATGCCGGTGAGGCTCATCTCGAGGGTTCGGGGGATGGGTGTGGCCGTGAGGGTGAGCACGTCGACGCCCACCTTCAGTCCCTTGATCGATTCCTTGTGGCCCACCCCGAAGCGCTGCTCCTCGTCGACCACGAGCAGACCCAGGTTCTTGAAGACCAGGCCGGTGGCCAGCAGCCGGTGCGTGCCGATCACCACATCGACCGTGCCGCGGGCCAGCCCGTCGATGACCTTGCGGGCCTGCGCATTGGTGAGGAACCGGCTGAGCACCTCGACGCGAACCGGATAGCCGGCAAACCGGTCACCGAAGGTGGTGAAGTGCTGCTGCGCCAGCAGGGTGGTGGGTACGAGCACCGCCGCCTGCGTGCCGTCCTGCACCGCCTTGAACACCGCCCGGATGGCGACCTCGGTCTTGCCGAAGCCCACGTCGCCGCAGACCAGACGGTCCATCGGTACGGGGGCCTCCATGTCGCCCTTCACGTCGACGATCGCCTTGAGCTGGTCGGGTGTCTCCTCGTACGGGAACGACGCCTCGAGCTCGTGCTGCCACGGCGTGTCCGCCCCGAACGCCCGCCCCTCGGCGTGCACCCGCTTCTGGTAGAGCACGACCAGTTCCTGGGCGATCTCGGTGACCGCGGCGCGCACCTTGGCCTTGCTCTTCTGCCACTCCCCGCCGCCGAGGCGGCTGAGGCTGGGTGAGTCTCCGCCGGTGTAGTGGCGCACGGCGTCGATCTGGTCCGACGGCACGTAGAGCTTGTCGTCGCCGCGGTACTCGAGGAGCAGATAGTCGCGTTCGACGCCGCCGATGGGCCGCTTCACCATGCCGCCGTAGCGGGCCACGCCGTGCTGGTGGTGCACGACGTGGTCACCGATCTTCAGGTCGTCGAAGTAGCCCTGCGCCGCCAGCTTGCGGGGCTTGGCCCGACGGTGGGCCCGGCGCCGCCCGGTCACATCGGCCTCGGCCAGCACCGCCAGCTTCACCGAGGACAGCAGGAACCCCCGCTCGATCGGAGCCACGACGACGTGGCCACCGGGAGCGACGAGATCGGCCGTACCGGTGAGATCCACATCGAGGTGGATGCCCTGGTCGCCGAGCAATGTGGCCAGCCGAGCCGCCGATCCCGCGCCGTCGGCGGCCACGACCACGCGGTAGCCGTCGCGGAGCAGCCCACCGACCTGGCGCACCAGTCCGTCGCCGTCACCCACCACGGGGTTCCAGCCCGCGGCCACCACCGACGCCACCCCAGGGCCTTCGGGGGCGTTGGTGACGGTCCAGGCCGGGGCGGTGGTGCGAACCAGCAGACGGTCGAACTCGACGTGCAGCCTCGGGAACGGCGATCCGGACTCGGCCGCCCCCCAGGTCTTGGCGAGGGTCAGGGCGAGATCGGCCTCTTCGGCGAGGATGTCGGCGGCTCGGTCACGCATGCGACGGGGCTCGAAGAGGAGGATCTGGGCATCGTCGTCGACGAGGTCGAAGAGCACCTCGGCATCGTCGCCACCATCGGCCACGAGCCACGGCAGCCACGACTCCATGCCGTCGAAGACCTGGCCCTCGGCCAGGCGCTCCCACTGCTCGCGACCCCACGGCTGGGAGACGACGAGGGCCTCGGCCCGGGCCCGTACCTCGGCCGTGGGCAGGAGTTCCCGACACCCGAAGAGCTCGACCTCGGCCCGCTCGAGGGTGGCCCGCTGGTCGGCCGGCGAGAACTCCGTGAGCCGATCGACCTCGTCACCCCAGAGATCGATGCGGACCGGTGCGTGGGCCGTACTCGGGTAGACGTCGACGATCGAGCCCCGCACGGCCAACTCGCCGCGGTGCTCGACCTGGTACTCGCGCCGGTAACCCATGGAGACGAGGCGCTCGACCAGATCACCGCCGTCGATCACGTCGCCGCGGCCGACGACGAGGGGCTCGGTGTCGGCGACGTGCGGCCCGAGGCGCTGCACGAGCGCCCGCACCGGGGCCACCAGTACCCGAGGCGCGCGCTGCGGATCTTGCAGACGGAACAACGTGCGCAGGCGCCGGCCCATGGTCTCGACGTTCGGGCTCACCCGCTCGAACGGCAGCGTCTCCCAGGCCCCGAACAGATCGACCTCGTCCGGCCCGAGAAAGGCCTCGAGGTCGTGGGCGAGCCGCTCGGCCTCTCCGGTGGTGGGCACGGCCACGATCAGCGGCCGACGGTCCGAGCGCCAGGCCAGACCGGCGATCACTATGGCCCGGGCCGGTTCGGGCACGGCCAGCACGGCGTTGCGTCGACCCAGGACCTTGGTCAGACCGGGCTCGTCGTGCAGTAGCGGGGGGAGGTCGGGCAGGGCCATGGGGACGATTGAGGCTACCGGCCCGGGGACTCGCAACATCCGGCCGCGGAGGGGGCCGCCGCCGGCCCCCTCCGCGGTTCGAATTCGCAGAAGGTTCACCGCGTCCGATTGCACGGACCCGGGCGCGGGGTGTCAACTGGCCCACGTATGGCCGCTCCCACGCAGGCTCGCCCCGGCACCGGGCCTCTCCCCCTTCCCGCCACCGCCAGGATCGACCTCCCCGAGAGTCGTCGCTACCGCCTCAAGAACAAGGTGCTCGGGCGCCCGCTGCGCACCGATCAGCTCGACGAGGAGCGCCTGGGCAAGCCCACCGCGCTCGCCGTGTTCTCGTCTGACGCCCTGTCCTCCACGGCCTACGCCACCGAGGAGATCCTGCGCACGCTCCTCGTGGTCGGCGGGATCGGCGGAATCGGGCTCCTCGCCTTCAACTACGTGATGCCCATCACCATGGCCATGGTGCTCGTGCTGATCATCCTGATCTTCAGCTACCGCCAGACCATCAAGGCTTATCCCTCGGCCGGTGGCGCCTACATCGTCACGAAGGACAACCTGGGTGTACTCCCGGCTCAGGTGGCCGGAGTGTCGCTGCTCACCGACTACATCCTCACCGTGTCGGTGTCGGTGTCGGCCGGTATTGCTGCGCTGTACTCGGTGTTCGGAAGCCTCTTCCCCTACCGAGTGCCCATCGCCGTCGGATTCATCGCCATCATCGCCATCGGCAACCTCCGAGGAGTGAAGGAATCCGGGCGGATCTTTGCCATCCCCACCTACGCCTTCCTGTTCTCGATGATCCTGCTCATCGTCGTCGGCATCTTCAAGGCCACCATCGGCAGCGGCCTCGAGGCGATCGTGCTCGACCCCGAACAGACCCAGGAACTGTCCGTCACGGGCAGCGTCGGGATCTTCCTCATCCTCCATGCCTTCGCCTCGGGCGGCGCCGCCATGACCGGCGTGGAGGCCATCTCCAACGGCGTGCCCGCCTTCAAGGAGCCGGCGTGGAAGAACGCCCGCAACACTCTGATGATCATGGGCGGGTTTCTTGGCTTCATGTTCCTCGGCATCTCCTGGCTGGCCTCGCAACTCGAGCCGATCCCCACTGAAACCCGCACCGTTCTCTCCCAAGTCGCCGAGGCGGTGTACGGGTCGGGCGCCATCGGCCACGCCATGTTCATCTTCACCCAGGCCGCCACGCTGTTCATCCTCGTGTTGGCCGCCAACACCAGCTTCGCCGACTTCCCCCGACTGGCCAGCTTCCAGGCCGAAGACTCGTTCATGCCCCGGCAGCTCACGAAACGCGGGCATCGGTTGGTCTACTCCAACGGGATCATCGCCCTCGCCATCTCTGCGGCCTTCCTCGTCGTTCTGCTCCAGGCCGACGTGAGCAAGCTCATCCCGCTCTACGCGATCGGGGTCTTCACCAGCTTCACCCTCTCTCAGGCGGGCATGGCCCGGCGCCACATCCGACTCAAGGAACCTCAGTGGCGGACCGGGCTGGGCATCAACGGGCTCGGCGCGGTGGTCACTGCCGTCGTCACCCTCGTGATCGCCACCACCAAGTTCAAGGACGGCGCCTGGGTCATCATCGCGATCATCCCGGTCTTCGTCTTCGTGGTGGTGCGCCTCAACAAGCAGTACGAAGCCGAGAAGGAAGAACTCTACAAGGACTCCCGAGAGGCGATCGAGGCCCCGATCCTGCGCCATCACTCGGTGATCGTGCTCGTCGACAGACTGGACAAGACCGCCGCCCGGGCCATCCAGTACGCCCGTGCTCTCACCCCCGACGATCTACGGGCGGTGCACATCGCCGTCGACGAACAGCATGCCGCCGAGTTGGCCGAGGAATGGACCCGGCTCCCACTGGAGCGGCTTCCGCTCGAACTGCGCGAGTGCCCGGACCGACGGGTCACCCGGGCCGTTCTACAGATGGTGGCGGAGGTCGCCAGTGACGGACAGACCGAGGTCACCGTGCTCATCCCCCGTCGGGAGTACCGCTCCGCGTGGCATCGACTGCTCCACGACCGCACCGCTGACGCGATCGCCAAGGCCATCGCCGATGTTCCCCACGCCAACGTCACCTTCGTGCCGTACCACCTGGTCAACACCACCAAGGGCCAACACATCCACAAGGTCGCTCATGGCGAGGTGTCAGGTACCGCTGATCCCTCGCCCTCGACCACGCCCCACGCCTCGCCCACCAGCGCCAACGGCGGGCGGCCCGGGGCCGGCAACGGCTCGGCCCACTGACCGCAGTGGCACTGCTCAAGCGCTCAGCCCGCGCCGCTGAGGCCTCCCGCTCTGCGTCTCGGGCCAAGTCCCTGGACGAACTCGGATCGATCGCCTTCGCCGGGGTGGAGCCCATTCGAGACGTCAGATGGCGGCGGCGGGTCAAGGTGGCCGGGCGGGTGCGAGCCGTCCGGGTGCAACCCTGGGCCGAGATCGGCAGCCTGGAGGTCACCCTGGGCGACGGGACCGGTGGCCTCACCGTGGTGTTCCTCGGGCGCCGCCAGATCTCCGGCATCGGGCTGGGTTCGAAGCTCACCGTGGAGGGCATGGTCACCGCCGTCCGCGGCCAGCTCGCCATCATGAACCCCGACTACCAACTCCTGCCGAACAAGGTCGTGCTGCCGTTCTGGGACGGGACAACGACCGGGTAGAGCTGAAGTGGACCCGGAACGGTCACGACGGCGGGCGGGTGTTGACGACGTTCATGGTGGCCTCCACCCCGTCGGCCAGGATCGACTCGACGGCGGCGACCGCTTCCATCACGGCGACGTCGAGCTCCTGACGCTCGCTCTGGCCCACCCGCTTCAGCACGTGATCGGCCCCCTTCTCCTTGCTCGGGGGCTTGCCCACCCCGATGCGGACGCGCACGAAGTCGGCAGTGTGCAGATGGGCCTTGATCGACCGCAGGCCGTTGTGGCCGGCCAGACCGCCGCCGACTTTCACCCGCACCCGACCGAGGGGAAGATCGAGCTCGTCGTGGACGATGACCAGCTTCGACGGATCGTCGATCCCGAACCGCCGCACCAGCGGCGCCACGGCCTCTCCCGACAGGTTCATGTAGGTGGACGGTTCGGCCAGCACCAATCGAGCACCGTCGAGGCGAACTTCGACCACGAGCGAGCGCTCCTTGCCGGCCTTCAGCGAGGCGCCGTGACGCTCGGCCAGCAGTTCGACGACGTCGAACCCGACGTTGTGGCGGGTTCCGGCGTACTCGCGACCCGGGTTGCCGAGGCCGACGACGAGCAGGTCGGCCGGTGTGCCCCGGCGAGGCGCCTGGCCGCGCCGGAACCCGAAGACCATCAGCCCTCGGCGTCGGCGTCCTCGGCCGCAGGCCCGCCCTCTTCGCCTTCGGGCGTGTCGAGGTCGGCGCCATGGTCGGTGAGAACCGTGAAGCGGGTACCGACACCCACCACCACGGGAGCGTCGAGCGGCATCTCGGTCGTGACACCGTCAGGCAGGACGATGTCGCCCACGGTGATGACGCCTCCGATGGTGAGGTCGTCGACGTTGGTGTCGAACTGGGTGGGGATGTCGGCGGGCTTGGCGAACACGGTGAGGGTCTTCATCTGCTGATCGACGATGCCGCGACGATCCTCGATGTCCTTGGCGAAGCCGTGCACGACGACGGGCACGTCGACGGCCACCGGTGCGTTGCGGTCGAGGCGGAGGAAGTCGACGTGCAGCACGTTGCGTCGCACCGGGTGGCGCTGCATGTCCTTCACGAGCACCAGCTCGGTGTCGCCATCGACGTCCAGGTCGATCAGGGCGTTCATGCCCTTATCGGTGCTGAGCACCCGACGCAGCGCGGTCCACTCGACCGAAACCACCGCCGGCTCGCGACCGAGGCCGTAGACCACCCCGGGAACGTGGCCGTCGGAACGCAGCCTGGTGGAGGATCGAGAACCGGTGATGCGTCCGGTGGTGGCGGTGAGGGTGGTTTCCATGGCAGTGATGCTCCTGGGACGGCGGCGGGGGCGTGGCCGCTGGATGACTCGGGCGAAGACCGAGCAGAGATGCTACCGGCGGCCCCGCTGATCGGGAAATCCCCGTCCGGCAGCCAAGGAACGGCGATTCAGGTCTGGTTGTGCCCGCCGAAGATCTCGCTCACCGACGTGTCCTCGAAGACGGCATCGATGGCGTCGGCGAGGATCCCGGCCACCGTCAGCACCTCGATCTTGTCGAGTTGCTTCTCGGGCGGAAGGGGCACCGTGTCGGTGACGATCACCCGTGAGAGCACCGAGTTCTTGATGCGGTCGATGGCCGGGCCCGACAGCACCGCGTGGGTACAGGCGGCGTGGACCTCGCTGGCCCCGTGCTCCATGAGCTGCTCGGCCGCCGCCACGATGGTGCCGCCGGTGTCGATCATGTCGTCGATGAGCACACAGGTGCGGCCCTGTACGTCACCCACCACGTCACGGGCCTCGACGGCGTTCTTCTGGCCCTTCACCCGGCGCTTGTGCACGATGGCCAGATCAGCGTGCAAGGCGTTGGCGTAACGCTCGGCGACCTTCACCCGACCGGCGTCGGGCGACACGACCACCAGGTCGTCTCCGAGCTGCTGCATGTGCTCCACCAGCACCGGCATGGCGGTGAGGTGGTCGACGGGGCCGTCGAAGAACCCCTGGATCTGACCGGAGTGCAGGTCGACGCTGATGAGCCGCTTGGCGCCCGCCACCTTGAACATGTTGGCGACGAGCTTGGCCGTGATCGGCTCACGCCCTTCGGACTTGCGGTCCTGACGGGCGTAGCCGTAGAAGGGCGCCACCGCGGTGATGCGCTTGGCTGATGCCCGCTTGGCGGCGTCGACCATGATCAGCTGCTCCATGAGCGCGTCGTTGACCGACATGCCGTCGGCACCGGTGTGGCTCTGCATGATGAACACGTCGGTGCCTCGCACCGACTGCCCGAACCGGCAGTGCAGCTCACCGTTGGCGAACTGCCCGAGATTGGCGTCGCCGAGCGTGATGCCCAACCGCGCCGCGATCGCCTCGGCCAGGGGCAGGTTGGCCCGTCCCGAGACGAGGTGGAGGCGCTTCTTGGTGACCAACTCCATGGGCATCCCCTGGGCTGTGGGCGACGAGCGATACTCAGTCCGCCGGTTCGGCGGGACCCGCAGTGTAGAACGCGCCGGTGCGCACGCCGTCGGGGACACGGCTGCCCGGCTCGAGCGCGGCGAACGGACCGACCACGGCGGCGTCGCCGACGTCAGCGTCGCGTCCGACCGTGTGTTCGACCACCGACCCCGCCCCCACCACACAGTCGACGAGGCGGGTGTTCGGTCCGAGCTCGGTTCCCGCGCCCACGACGCAACGCCCCTGGAGCATGGTGCCGGGGAAGAGGGTCACGTCGGGGGCCAGCTCGACCGTGGCATCGATGTAGGTGCGGGTGGGATCGACCATGGTGACCCCCCGACGCATCCACGCCTCGTTGGTGCGTCGCCGCAGCTCGGACTCCGCCGACGCCAACTGGAGACGGTCGTTGACCCCCTGGGTGTCGGCGGCGGCGGTCGCGGTCATCGAACCCACCCGGTAACCGGCCTCGGCCAGGACCGCCACGACATCGGTGAGGTAGTACTCGCCCTGAGCGTTGTCGGGGCTCAGCCGACGCAGAGCGGGGGCCAGCACGCTGGCCCGGAAACAGTAGATCGAGGTGTTCACCTCGTCGATGGCCAACTCGACGTCGGTGGCGTCGGCCTGCTCGACCACCCGCACCACCCGGTCCTCGCGGCCTCGCACGACGCGCCCGTAGCCAGTGGGGTCGGGCAGGCGGGCCGTGAGCATGGTGCACGCGGCGTCATCGGCCCGATGGGCCTCGACCAGCGCGGCGATGGTGGCGGGCCGCAGCAGCGGCGTGTCGCCGGGCAGGACGAGCACGTCGGCGTCGGCGTCGTCGAGCTCCTCGACCGGGAACGCGGTGAGGCCGACGCTCACGGCATCGCCCGTGCCGCGTTGGACAGACTGCTCCACGAACTCGAGCGGCATGTGCGGCGCGGCGTCGATCAGCTTCTTGGTGACGCGTTCGGCGCCATGGCCGACCACGACCACCGCCCGCTGCACGTCGCAGAGCTCGAGGGCGTCGAGCACGTACAGCACCATCGCCCTCCCGCACAGCAGGTGAAGTGGTTTGGGCCGGCTGGATCGCATCCGGGTTCCTTCACCGGCGGCGAGCACGACAGCGGACAAGGGACGGTCCATCCCCCCTTTCTACTGCCGTTGGGCCCGGGGGTGGAGACCGCCGGTGGTACCTTTCGTGCACCCTTCGGGGGTGGTGTAATTGGCAACACGCCAGGTTTTGGTCCTGGTCTTCGGGGTTCGAGTCCCTGCCCCCGAGCCCGACGGACGTCGTTTCGCAATGTCGCGACCGGTCCCGGTAGGGTCGAAGGTCTCATGGGCTCTCTGATCAAGAAGCGTCGCAAACGCATGCGCAAGAAGAAGCACAAGAAGATGCTGAAGCGCACTCGCTTTCAGCGGCGCGCCGCCGGCAAGTAACCCTGTCAGGGGGGTGCTTGCCCACCACTCACGTCTGAACTCTCCCCACCCGGCCCCATCGGCGGACCACCGGATCAGGCCGGCAGGGTGCGCACCACCACTCGCCCGTCGCCGGGGTAGGCCCCCTCGACGAACCACGAGGAGCCCGAGCCCGCCAGCATCGGCCTCTGCCCGCTGGTCTCGGCCAGGCGGTCGCGCCACTCCGCCAGGCGGGGCTCCACCACCAGCGCCGCCGGCTCGAGATCGTTGCCGTGGTCGCCGGTTGGGCCGCCCAGGTCGTCCCACGCCCGGTACACCGCCGGGGTGGAGCAACCGAACGGCGGGGTGAGCAACGTCAGCGTGCGCTCCACGTGGGGCAGGGGCTCGATGACCTCGCCGATCCCCGACACCCTGGCCCGGCCCCCGACGACGCAGAAAGGAACGTCGGCCCCGAGACGAGCGGCCACATCGAGGTCCGTGACCCCCGCCCACCGCAGGATGGCCGCCGCATCGGCGGAGCCACCGCCGAGCCCGGCGCCGGCGGGGATCCGCTTGACCACCCGCACCGCCGCCGACCGGCCCGCCGCTGCCAGCGCCCGGGTGACCAGGTTGTCTTCGCCGCCTCCCACCGCGAAACCGGCCCCGGTCTCCACGTCGACGATCTCGAGGGAGCACTCGGCACCCCCCCGAAGCTCGATCACCTCCAGGGTGTCCGCCATGTCGAGAGTCACCATCTCGGCGTCGATCAGGTGGTAGCCGTCTTCGCGGAGCCCGGTCATACGCAAGGTCAGCGTCAACTTGGCCGGGGCGACGAGGGTGATGGCGTGAGGTGAGGTCGTCACCGGGTCACTCTGGCACGAAGCCCGAGCCGACGGCATCCGCGAGCGCGCCCCACTGCTCGATCGAGAGCTCTTCGGGTCGAGCTTCGGGGGCGATGCCGGCGCTATCAAACATGACCGGTGTCACCCGGTCGCCGAGCGATCGACGAAGCATCTTGCGCCGCTGCCCGAACGCCTGGCGGACCAGGCCGAACACGAGGTCGAGATCGCCTTCGACTGCCGGCGCCGGGTGGCGAACGATTCGCACGAGGACCGACTCGACCCTGGGCTGGGGAATGAAGACCGTGGCCGGAACCTTGGCCACGACCTCGGCGGTGGCCCACAGCGACAGCTTGACCGACGGGATCCCGTAGGTACGGCTCCCAGGCGCAGCGGCCAGGCGCTCGCCGACCTCCCGCTGCACCATCACCAGCATCGACGTGATGGCCGGCACCTCGTCGAGCAGGTGCAACACGATGGTGGTGGCGACGTTGTAGGGAAGGTTGGCCACGAGCGCCCATGCCTCGTGATCGGCGAGGAGGGTCGGCCAGTCCACCGCCAGCGCATCGCCCTCGACGACGCGCACGCCAAGGGGCCCGACCACCTCGGTGAGCGCGGCGATGAGATGGCGGTCGAGCTCGATCGCGGTGACCAGCGCTCCGGCCTCGCACAGGGCGGTGGTGAGCGAGCCCACACCCGGGCCGATCTCGACCACGGCGTCGCCGGGTTGGACACCGGCGACGCGCACGATACGGCGCACGGTGTTCGGATCGACCACGAAGTTCTGTCCGAGGGCCCGGCTCGGCGACAGGCCATGCCGCTCGAGCAGCTCGACGACCTGGGTGCGGGTGAGGGTCACAGGGACAGCTTCACCGCGCGCGATGCCCTGACCCCCGCCGGCCACCCGATGGCCAGAGCGATGCGCGGTCGGTGGCCGCGATTCGTCAGAGCAGGCCGAGCTTGCGGGCACACCCGGGCCACGCCGACCAGCCCTGCCGGGCCCGGATGCGCTCACCGACGACGATCTGCTGCTCACGGCTGGCTTGGAAGGCCATCGCTGCGAACTCGCCGCCACCGTGGCGCGTCCAAGTGTCGGGATGGAACTGGATGCCGCCCGAGTATCCGTTGCCGGTGTTCATCGCCCAGTTGCCGCCGCTCTCGCACTGGGCCAGGCGATCCCAGTCGCTGCCGGTGCTGACCGCCGGGGCCGGAGGGGGCGGGGGCGGAGCCGCCGTGGTGGGTGGGGCCGCGCTCGTCGTGGGAAGAGGTGCCGTCGTCGGGGCAGTGGTCGACGGCCGAGCGGTGCTGGGGGTGGTCGGTTCTGCGGTCGCGGTGTCGGCGACCACGGCAGCCGCAGTCGTGGGCGCCACGGTCGTCGAGGGGACGACGGCCATCACCATGCTCGGCTGCCCGCCGTCGGTGGACACCACCGCCGCCTCAGAACTCTGCGGTCCCCCGTCCAGCAGCTGAAGCCCGAGCAGGGGCAGGCAGACGATGGTGGCGACGAGCGCCACGAGCAACCGGCGTTGCGTGGGGGCGGACGTTTCGGACAGGAAGCGGATCCTCGACTCGACGACAGGTCTCGGCGCACACAGCGAGGCTGCGCCGAGCGCATGGCGCCCGTCGTCAACTCCGCCCGGAGCCAGAGGGCGACCTTAGGCAGACCGCAACACAACCGCAACTTTTGTCATGTTCCGGATGGAGCCCCGAAAGGGGCAGATCGAAGTCCTCGCAGGTCAGCGGAGTCGGTAGACCCGTTCGGCGTTGGCCCAGGTGACCGATGCCACCTCGTCGATCCCGCACCCACGGGCCGAGGCGACCGTCGCCCCCACCAATGTAACCAGGGCCGGTCGATTGGGGCGGCCTCGGTGGGGAACGGGGGCCAGGTAGGGCGAATCGGTCTCGACGAGCAGGCGGCCGGCCGGGCACAACGCCGCCGCCTCGCGAACCTCGGGCGCTCCCCGGAATGTGACGATCCCGCTGAACGAGAGGTGGGCCCCGAGGTCGAGGCACCGCCGGGCCTCGTCAGGCCCCCCGGTGAAGCAGTGGATGACCGTCCGGTCCGGCACTCCCTCGCCGGCGAGGATCGCGACGGTGTCGTCCCAGGCCTCACGGGTGTGGACGACCAGGGCCAGGTCGTGGGCGTGGGCCCAGGCGATCTGGGCGGCGAACGCCTCACGCTGCTGGGCACGGGGCGAATGGTCGTAGTGGTAGTCGAGGCCACACTCGCCCACCGCGACCACTTCGGGGGCATCGAGGAGAGCCTCGATGCCGTCGAGGCCGACACTGGCGTCGTGAGGGTGCAGACCAGCCGTGGCCCACACCCCGCGGTGGGCTCGGGCCACCTCGATGGCGTGGCGCGAACTGGCGAGATCGGTGCCAACGGTGATCAGCCGCTCGACACCGGCCGCGCGGGCATCGGCGATCTGATCGGCCGCGGCCGGCCCCCCCTCCTGATCGAGGTGGCAGTGGTCGTCGGTCCAGCGCAGTTCGGGGTCGACGGGCACCGGGGCAAGCTCAGTCGGGGGCGGCGGCGGTGAGCCGGGGGAACAGGCCCGCGCCCTTCACCACCGCCACCCCACCGGGATAGGCGCCCCAAGCTGCGGCGGCGGGCAGACGCTGATCGGAGGGGGAACCCGAGAGCCCGATGCGCTGCCACACCTGCTCGCACGCAGCCGGCACCGCCGGGCTGGCCAACACGGCCACCAGTCGCAACACCTCGAGGGCGTCACCCATGACGGCATCGAGCTCGGCACCAGGTTCCATCTTCCAGGGCTCGTTGGCCTCGAGGTGGGCGTTGGCCGCACCGATGAGCCGCCATGTGGCTTCGAGGGCAACGCTCGGGGCGACGGCCGCCCACCCGGCGGCCGTCGCCGCGTAGGCGTCGGCCGCCACTGCGGCCAGCGGCGATGTGGGCGAGGGAGCAGGGCCCACTCCCCCGCACTTCTTGGCGACCACGGTGGCGACCCGGGCCAGGAGATTGCCAAGGTTGTTGGCCAGATCGGTGTTGTAGCGGGTGATCATCTGCTCGTAGGAGAAGTCGCCGTCGGGCCCGAACGGAGTGTCGCGAAGGAAGTGGTGGCGGAAACCATCCACCCCCAGCTCGGCCACGAGATCGGACGGGAAGATCTGATTGAGGCTCGTCTTCGACATCTTCTCGCCGCCTACGAGCAGGAACCCGTGCACGGCCAGCTTCCTGGGGGGCTCGATGCCGGCGGCCAGACACATGGCCGGCCAGTAGACGCAGTGGAAGCGCAAGATGTCCTTGCCGAGGAGGTGGTGAACGACCGGCCACCAGTCGCCGAAACGCTCCGGGTCGGACCCGTAGCCCACCGCAGTGGCGTAGTTGATGAGGGCGTCGTACCAGACGTAGAAGACATGGCCTTCGTCCCACGGCACCGGCACACCCCAGTCGATGGAGGTGCGCGAGATGGACACGTCGTCGAGGCCCTGACGGATGATGCCGAGGGCCTCGTTGCGCTTGCCATCAGGCTGCACCACCCCCGGGTTGGCGTCGTACCAGTCGAGCAGGGGCTGGGTGAACTTGGACAGCTCGAAGAACCAGTTCTCCTCCTCGAGCCATTCGACCGGCCGGCCGTGGATCGGGCAGTTGCCGTCGACGAGGTCGTCCTCGGTGTAGTACGCCTCGCAGGCCACGCAGTAGAGCCCGGCGTAGATGTCCTTGCGCAGCCAACCGTTGTCGTGAATGGCCTGCATGAAGGTCTGCACGGCAACCGTGTGGCGAGGCTCGGTGGTCCGGATGAAGTCGTCGTAACGGATGTCGAGCAGGTCCCAGGTCTCACGGAACCTCGCGCTGGTGAGGTCGGCCTGCTCCTGCGGAGAGATGCCGTTGGCCTCGGCCGCGCGCATCACCTTGAGGCCGTGCTCGTCGGTGCCGGTGAGGAACATCACGTCGTGGCCGAGAAGCCGATGCCACCGGGCCAGGGCGTCAGCGGTGACCGTGGTGTAGGCGTGGCCGATGTGGGGGACGTCGTTGACGTAGTAGATCGGCGTGGTCACGTAGAAGCGTTCAGACACGTGCCCAGGCTACGAGCACCGGCCAACATGGCGGAACCTGGTTCCCACCCCAGGGCCACGACGACTACCCCACCGTGCAGCACCCGGTGGTGCGTACCCACCCGGTCACCGGTCGCCGGGGCCTCTTCGTGAACGTGCAGTTCACCACCCGGATCATGGGGCTCTCCGCCGACGAGAGCCAGGAGCTGCTGCACCTGCTGTGGTGCCAGGCCGACCGGGCCGAGTTCCAGTGCCGGTTCCGCTGGGAACCCGGGTCGGCGGCCTTCTGGGACAACTGCGCCGCACAGCACTACGCGGTGAGCGACTATGCGCCGCAGCATCGGGTGGTGGAGCGGGTGGCCATCGTCGGCAGCACGCCGGTCTGACCCGGCCCGGCGCTACTTCAGACGGAGCCGGCCCAGACGCGACGACGGGCTGTCGCCGACGGCCTCGGGCAACTCGAACGCCTCGATGACGTCGGGATCTTCGTTGGCATCGGTGACCTCATCGCCCCGGTGGTGGCGATCGTCGGACCGGACGGCACTGATCGCGCCCAGCGGGGCGACCGCTTCGATGCCGCGTTCGGTGCGGAGGCGCTCGACGTGTTGGAGGGTGCGTTCGAGCTGGTTGGTGCGGGTGCCGGCCAGCGCGTCGTAGGTCTTGTTGACCGTGGCCATCTGTGAGCCCAGGCGCAGGAAGCCCTCGGTGTACTTGACCCACTCCTTCTCGAAAGAAGCCAGACAGGCCAGGATCTCGTCGCTGGTGCGTTCTAGCCGGAACTGCTCGACCGCCTGGCGCACCACGGCCAGCACGGCGAACAGGGTGGAGGGCGAGCAGATCACGACCTTCAGGCCGATGGCGTGGTCGATGAGACCCGGATCACGCTCGTGCACGAAACCGAAGATGGCTTCGTTGGGGATGAACAACAGGACGTGGTCGACGGTGCTGTCGGCATCGATGTAGCTGCGAGTGGTGATCTCCTTCACCCGCTGACGAACGTCGGTGAGGAACCGTGACTCGAAGACCTCACGCTCGTCGGCCGTGCCGGCCTCCAACGCCCGCAGGTAGTTGTCGAACGGGAACTTGACGTCCATGTGCAGGTCGCGCCCGCCGGGTAGCGGGAACGACAGGTCGGGGATGGTGCCGCCGACGATGGCGGTCTGCTTGCGATAGTTGATGCCCTCGACGAAACCGGCGGCCCGCAAAACGTCCTCGGCCATGCGCTCTCCCCACTGGCCGCGGGCCTTCGTGCTGGCCAGGGCCTGACGCAACGCGTCGGTGGTACCGGCGAGCTGGGTGGTGGTGCGCACGGCGTCGGCCAGGCCCTGCTCGAGCCGGCCCTGCTGATCGGCCCGTTCGACCCGAAGCTCGGTCACGAGCTTGGCCATCTCCTGGAGCTGGCGACGCGTCTCGCGCATCTCGTCGCCCACGGCGGTGCGGCCGTCATCGAGCGATGCCGCGATGGCATCGTGGCGCTGCTGGAGGGCCTGATCGGCCAGGGTGGCTCGGGTCCCCAACTGCTCACCGGCCACGCTGACGACCGATTCGACGGCCGCCCGCACGGTGGCGGCCTGCTCGTGGCGCAGGGCGGCCACGGTGGCGGCGACGAGCTCCTCGGACACCGGCGTGACCTCGACGACCGGAGTCGCCGGACGGCGGAGAACGACCACGGCCAGCAGAACCAGGCACGCGACGGCCACCGCGAGTGAGACGAGAGCGAGCACGGCCATGTGATGATTGTGCACAGGGGGTGTGACAGTCATCGCGGACCCCGCCACAATGAGTCCGACGATGGCCCCCGACCTCCGCCCCCCTGACGCGACCGATGTTGCGCCCGACGTCCCGGTTCCGCCCGAGCCGGACGGCCGCGCACCACCCGGCCGACAGCGCCGCCGGTGGCGGTGGGCGCTGGGTGCCCTGGCCCTCGTCATCGGCGCCCTCCTCCTCACCAGTGTGTTCGGCCTCCCGGGGCCGGATCCGCTGCGTCGCTACCCCGCCGACGACCTCGACGCCCTCGTCGACGCCGTGCACGCCGAGGCCGGGCCGCTGCGCACGCCCGACGACTGCTGGCGAACCACCTACCGGGCCTCACGAGACGAAGCTCCCGATGGCCCCGATCGGCCCATCGCCGCCATCGACCACTTGCGCAGCCGGGTGGTGGTGCGCGTCTACGCCGACCAGATCGGTCGCATCGACGGCCGTAACCGCGACGCCGTCGATCGTCGCGTCGCCCAACTCGTGGCGGAGGACGACCGTTTCGAGCCGAACATGGTCGTGGTCGAGGCCTCACCGGACGGCTGGTCACCGCTGATGTCGTGTCCCCTCGTCGTGCGGGGATGGCTGTAGGGCCGACCGGAGCCAGGACGCTCCACGGTCGCATGCCGAGGGTGGAGTTCGACCTTCGTTCACCTTTTCGCCACTTCTCGTTCATCTAGTATCGGCGCCTCGGGGCAGGGTGCGGTCGCCACCCCCAGCTCCCCGGCCCATCCCGGCAACGTGATGCCACCCGACCCCATGGAGAAACCCTTGTCGCGCACCCGCCGCACCCCAGCCGCACTCGCCGCCGTCATGGCCCTGGCCCTGTTGGCCGGGGCGTGCTCGAGCAGCGACTCGACCTCCACCAGCGACACCAGCGCCGCGGTCGCCACCACCGCCGCGCCCGAACCGTTCCAGATCCTGGTCACGAACGACGACGGGGTCGGCGCTCCCGGCATCGACGCGGTCGTCAACGGCCTGCGCACGATCCCCAACGTCGAGGTCACGGTGGTGGCCCCCGCCACCAACCAGAGTGGTTCCGGCAGCAAGACCACGGACGGCCCGCTGACCGTCACCGATGCCACCACCGCGAGCGGGTATCCCGCAAAGTCGGTGACGGGCTTCCCGGCCGACTCGATCATCTGGGCCATCGACCAGGGCGGCATCGACTTCACCCCCGACCTCGTCGTCTCGGGCATCAACAGCGGCCAGAACACCGGGGCCGCGACCGACCTGTCCGGCACCGTCGGGGCGGCGCGAGCGGCCGTGCAGCGGGGTATCCCGGCTCTGGCTTCCAGCCAGGGCTTCCCCCAGGAGAGCGGGGTCTACGACTGGCCGGTCGGGGTGCAGGAGGTGCTGGGCTGGGTGAGCGCCAACCGCGACCAGCTCCAGACCACCACCGTCGCGAGCCTCAACATCCCCACCTGCAACGGCCAGGGCACGGTCAAGGCCGTCACGGTCCTGCCGGTCAGCACCGAGCTCGTCCTGAACGCGCAGGACTGCCTCTCGGCACTCACGAACCCGGCCACCGACGTGATCGGCTTCCAGAACGGGTTCGTCACGTTGGCGGCCGTCTCCCCCACTCCGGCGCCGACCACCACGGTGGCCGGCTGACCCTCACCCGGGCCCCGGCACCCATCACCTTCAGTCCGGGGTGTTACCGCGTGCGGTCGCCAACGCGTACACCCGCCGCTTCGGCACCCCCAGTGCCGCGGCGACCTCATCTACCGCGTCCCGGGTCGTCACGCCCCGTCGCCGCGCCGCCTCGACCGCGGCGCGCACGTCGTCGTCGGTCGCGGCCGCAGGCTCGGGCGCGCCGTCGAGCACGAGCACGTACTCACCACGCGGCTCCTTCTCCCCGCACCAGGCCACCGCGGCCTCGAGCGGTCCGCGCCACAGCTCCTCGTGCAGCTTGGTGAGCTCACGCGCCAGCACCACCCGACGGGTCGGCCCGCACGCCTCGGCCAGGTCGGCGAGGGTGCGCGCCACTCGGTGCGGGGCCTCGTAGAGCACCACTGTTCGTCGCTCGGTCGCGATGGCGTTCACCCGTTCGGTGCGCCCTGAGCCCTTACGAGGCAGGAACCCTTCGAAGACGAACCGACCGGCGGGCAGGCCGCTCACCACGAGCGCGGTGATGGCCGCCGAGGGTCCGGGCACCACCTCCACCCGATGGCCGGCATCGGTCACGGCGGCAACGAGCCGCTCACCCGGGTCGGAGATCCCAGGCATCCCGGCGTCGCTCACCAGCGCCACCCGCTCGCCCCGATCGAGGCGGGCCAGCACGTCGCGCACGACGTTGGCCTCGGTGTGGTCGTTCACCACGAGCAGCGCCGGGGCCCGCACCCCGAAGTGGGCCAACAACCGTCCGGTGCGACGCGTGTCCTCACAGGCCACCACGTCGGCGCCAGCCAATTCCTCCACGGCCCGGGGGGCGAGGTCCCCGAGGTTGCCGATGGGGGTGCCGATGAGCACGAGCGCGGCGTCGGTCATCGAACCTCCAACTGGTCGCCGACCACGACACCCCACCGGGCCAACGCCCCGGCCTCGCACTCGACGACGCAACGAGAACGCCGGACGACGGCGCCGAGTCGGTTGGCGCGCATGGTGGTGACCCGAAGCACCCGGAGGTCGGCGTCGAGATGGGCGACGTCGATGGCGAAGCGCATGCGGAAGGTGTGCACCGACCGCGCCGGACGCAGGAGAATCGCCCCCTCGATGCCGTCACGACCGAGCAGGCCCCGGCTGCGATCGCGCCACGACTCGGCGATCTCGACGTTGGCGAGGACCCTTTCGCCTCGGACCAACCACGACCCCGTGACCGGCTCCCGCGTCCCTTTCGCCATTCCGCGATCGTACGCAGGTCGATGCGCATGCTCAGGTCCCTTCGCTGCGCAAACCGCAGTCGTAGTCGGCCAGCTCGGCTTCGAGTCCCTAAAGGGTTCCACGGGGAGCGTCGAGTTGAAGCTCGTGCATCTCAGGCTGCAGCATGTCGCCCAGCGGAGCGCGTTGTAGCTCGGCGAGCGCGTTGTTCGCCTCGCCAGCTCGGGCAAGGGTGATCTCGTACTGCCGTGCGCTCGTGATCATGGGGTGACAACCTTCGGGGGATGCATGACGGTCACCTCGTGAGCGCGACCGGCAGGCCGAGTGATCGAGCGGCGCCGGCCAGGTCGTTGTCGCCAGTGACCAGCACGAGTTCGGCATCGAGCGCAGCCATCGCGGCGGCGAGGTGAACGGCGTCGTAGCCGCGCAGTTGGTGGGCTCGGGCGAGGTCGCCGGCGTGACGGGCCAACTCGGCGGTGATCTCGACGTGGTCGATTTCGGTGACGATCGCCTCCAGTTCCGCCACCGCGGACTCGTGTTGACGCTTGGTGATTCGGCCCATCCGCTCAGCGCTGGCGAGCGCGGCGCGGGCCTCGGGGTATAGGAGACGGATGCTGATGCTGCGGGCGGCTTCGTTCCAGACCCGGGTGCAGGTCGCCGAGGACGGCTCACCGATGAGCAGCGGAATCACCGCGGAGGTGTCGAAGTAGCCAATCACTGCCGCTGTTCGGCCGCGAGGTCGCTGACGGTGCCCTTGGCGGTGACACGGAGCGGTGCCCGCGGGCGTTTGGCCGCCGGCGCGGGTGTGACCAGGCCCTCGGCGACCAGGCGATCGAGCGCGCGGGGCTGGTCGAGCGGAACCAGCCGGGCCACGGCCTTGCCGTGATCTGTGACGATCACTTCCTGCCCGTCGCGCACGATGTTCAAGTAGTGACTCAGACGATCTCGTAGCTCTCGGACTCCTGCTTCCATGCGAGCAGTATGGCGCTTTGTTCCAAGCAAATCTAGCCACATCAGCCTCGCTGCCGTTGCGGATCGCAGAGGTTCGCCGGGCAACCGAAGATCGTCCCGCTACAGCTTTCACGATCGTCCCGACCACGGATCGTCGTGACACCCTCGGGCGATGTTCGGCGCGACGCTGAAGGAGGCGACGTGTTGGTGTACGTGACGTGTCGGGTGCCCGTCGAAGTGGAGCTGGAAATGGAGACCGGCAAGATCATGGATGTCCACATCGTGGACGAGAAGCTGGAGGAGCCGCTGGGCGTCTTCGACTACGAGAAGGCCAGGTCAGAGGCACTACGACCGGATCGTCGCAGTTCGCGAAAGCCCTGCTACACGTTGAAGCGGAACTCCATGACGTCGCCGTCGTCGGCCACGTACTCCTTGCCCTCGACGCGGAGCTTGCCCACGTCGCGGGCGGCTGACCACGAGCCCAGCTCGAGCAGCTCGTCCCAGCGGATGACCTCGGCCCGGATGAAACCCCGCTCGAAGTCGGTGTGGATCACCCCGGCGCACTGCGGGGCCTTCGACCCGGCCCGGAACGTCCAGGCCCGGCTCTCCTTCTCTCCCGTGGTGAAGAAGGTGCGCAGCCCGAGCATCCGGTAGGCGGCGTTGAGGAACCGGGGCAGCGCCCCCTCCCCGAGCCCGAGGCCCTCGAGCATCTCGGCCCGCTCGTGGGCATCGAGCTGGCCGGCCTCGGCCTCGAGCTGCACGCACATGCCGATCACCTCACCGTGCCCACCGAACTCGGCGACGACCGGCGCGATCTTGTCGTCGATGCGGTCGAGGTCGTCCTCACTCACGTTGACGATGGCCAACACCGGCTTGTTGGTGAGCAGGAAGTAAGGGCGCAGCAGTCCGCGTGACTCGTCGTCGAGGTCGCTGCGGTACAGCGGAGTGCCCTCGGCCAGCACCTCGTAGGCCTGGTCGAGGGCCGCGACCTCGGCAGCCACGTCCTTGTCGAACTTGGCGGCCTTGCGACGCTTCTCCTTCTGGTTCTCGACCGTCTCGAGGTCGGCCAGGGCGATCTCGATCTCGACGATGCGCAGGTGATCGAGTGGGTCGGAGGGGCCGGGAACGTCGTCGTCCTCGAAGGCCCTCAACACGAACACGATGGCGTCGGACTCGCGGATGTTGGCCAGGAACTTGTTGCCCAGGCCTTCACCGGCGCTGGCCCCCTCGACCAGACCCCCGATGTCGACGAACTGCACGCTGGCGGGCACCACGTTCTTGGACCTGCTCATCTCGGCCAGACGATCGAGTCGGGTGTCGGGCACCTTGGCCATACCCACGTTCGGGTCCTTGGTGGCGAAGGCATAGGGCGCGGCCAACGCGCTGCCCCCCGACAGCGCGTTGTACAGCGACGACTTGCCCGCGTTGGGGAGCCCGACGAACCCGAATTTTTCCACGGGCGGCACCCTACCGGCCACCGTCGAAGGCTCTCGCCGGACGAACCGCCGCGGAACGGGTACACAGGGGAGGTGGACATCGACCTGCTCGGCATCACCGCCCCGATCGCGCCCATGGCCCCCGAGGTGGCGTTGGCCCGCATCGTGCACCTGATGGACCGGTCGCTGGCGCCGTCGACCAAGGTGCGGGCCTTCCGCCGGGCGGCCGAGGTGGTCAGCGAAGCCGAAGCCGACGAGATCGCCGAATGGGCCGACAGCCACCCGGCCCGGTAACCTTCTCAGCCTTATGTCGAAGAAGACCGCGAAGCGCAAGAACAACGCCCGTAAGAAGCCGGCGAATCACGGCACCAAGCCCAACGCCGGGCGCGGCTGAGCCCCGCCGCCCCTCCCCCGCCGCCCACGCGGCGCGACGACACCGTCGACGATCGCCACGGCGTCGCCGTTCGCGACCCCTATCAGTGGCTGGAAGCCGACGACGACCCCCAGGTCGAAGCCTGGGTCGCCGATCAAAACCGGCACACCACCGGGTTCCTGCGTTCGGTGCCCGGTCGTCGCGAGCTCCACACCGGGCTGAGCCGGCTGCTGCGGGCTGGATCGTCGGTCGCCCCTCGGGGGGCTGGGGCCCGTCTGTTCACCCTCGAGCGCTGGGGAGACCACGACCAGGCGGTGCTCGTCGTCCGCCCCGCCCAGCAGACGGGCCGGGCCCGCACACTGGTCGATCCGGTCCGTCTCTCCGGTGACGTCACCGCCGCCATCGACTGGTATCACCCGTCCCCCGACGGGGCCTTGGTGGCCTACGGAATCTCCACCGGGGGCGACGAACGTTCCACGCTGGCCGTGCTCGACGTCGCCACTGGGCACCACCTCGCCGAACGCATCGCCCACACCCGTGCCGCATCGCTCGCCTGGGAGCCGGACGGGACGGGCTTCTTCTACACCCGCTACCCGGATCCCGGAACCGTCGCCCCGGGCGAGGAGGAGTACGGGCGTCATGTCTGCCACCACCGGATGGGCACGCCGATCGCCGCCGACCCCGTCGTGTGGGACGACCTCCCCTACCCCACCGCGTGGGCCACCGTCGACCTCTCGCGCAACGGCCGATGGTTGCTGGTGCACCTTTCGGTGGGCTGGAGCCGTACCGATGTCCATCTCGTCGACCGCTGCAGCGGGGCACGAACCGTGCTCATCCAAGGGGTCGAGGCCCAGACCACGATGCAGGTCGTCCACGATCAGGTTCTCGGCGTCACCACCCTCGGCGCCGACCGCGGCCGGGTGATCTCGGCCCCGCTGGCCACCGCCTGGCACGACCACTGGTGCACCATCGTGCCCGAGTCGCTCTCGGTCATCGACACTTTGGCGATCACACCGCAGTCGCTGCTCGTGTTGTCAACGCGGTCCGCCGTCTCGCAGCTCCACCGCTACGAGCACGACGGCACCGGCGGGCGACACCTGCCCCTTCCCGACATCGGGTCGGTGAGCGCCCTCACCGCCAGCCCCGAACGCGAAGAGGCCTTCCTCTCGCTCACCTCGTTCACGCTGCCCCCGACCACCTACCGATGGGCCCCCGGCACCGAGGGCGAATCCGGCGACGGCATCGAGCCCGACGACACCTTTCGGGACTGGAGCCGGCTCGGTGAACCCGACGCCGATCTCGACGGGCCGCAGGGTCGCTACGTCGCCGAGCAGCACCGGTACCCGTCCACCGACGGCACCGAGGTCACCCTGTTCCTGGTGCGCGCCGAGACGACCCGACCGAACCCCGACACGCCGTGCGTGCTCACCGGGTACGGCGGCTTCTCGATCGTGATGGGTCCGGCCTACTCGGCCGCCGTGGTCGACGTGTGCGACCGAGGGGGTGTCTACGCCGTCGCTGGCATCCGCGGTGGAGCCGAGGAGGGTGAGGCCTGGCACCGCGCCGGGATGGGGGCCCACAAGGAGCAGAGCTTCGACGACTTCGCCGCCGCCGCCGACTGGCTGGTGGCCGAGGGCCTCACCTCCCGCGATCGCCTGGCCATCCGCGGCGGCTCGAACGGTGGGCTGCTCATGGGGGCCATGCTCACCCGCCGTCCCGACCTGTGTCGGGCCGTGCACGCGGCGGTCCCGCTGATGGACATGGTGCGCTACCCACAGTTCCTCATCGGCCGCCTCTGGGTACCGGAGTACGGCGATCCCGAAGTGGCCGAGCAGTTCGGTTGGCTCTGGGCCTACTCCCCGTACCACCGCGTCGTCGACGACACGTGCTATCCGGCCACCCTGCTCACCAGCGCCGACGGCGACAGTCGCGTGCACCCGGCCCACGCCCGCAAGATGGCGGCCCGACTCCAGGCAGCCACGTCCTGCGGGGCGACGAGACCGGTGCTGCTGCGCGAGGAGGCCAGGGCGGGGCACGGTCAGGGGAAACCGGTGAGCGCGCAGGCCGCAGAGCTGGCCGATGTGCTCAGCTTCCTCTACGACCAGCTCGGGGTGCAGGTGGGCGCCGATGGGGGAGCGGCGGAGGGCGACCGGTAGCGTCACGCCGTGCCGAGCGACCCGTCGAAGGACCTGGTCACCGTCCCAAACCCCGAGACGGGACGCGACTACGAGATCGTCTGCGAGACCGACGAACTCACCTGCCTGTGTCCTGTCACCGGGCAGCCCGACTTCGCCACCGTGCGCATCACCTACGTGCCCGACGAGCTGCTGGTGGAGCTGAAGAGCCTCAAGATGTACATCTGGAGCTACCGCGACGAGGGTGCGTTCCACGAGGCCGTGACCAACACGATCCTCGACGACCTGGTGCGGGCCACGCTCCCGCGCCGCATGACGATCGAGACGATCTGGAAGATCCGCGGCGGCATCGCCACCACGGTGACGGCCTCCCACCCGAGCTGATCGGCCCGCCCCCCGGCCCGGGCCGGGGCGGATCAGACCGGCGGCGGGAGCTCGGTACGGCTCTGGACGGCGGGCGGAGGCGCGTCGCGGGGTGGGGGCGTGATGTTCCCCGCGTTCAGATCGACCAACTCGGCGATGCGGTCCAGGACCACCCACGACACCCGCGTGCCCCCGGCCTCGGAGAAGTGCACCTTGTCCTTCTGGCGGAGGGAGATCACGCGGCCGTCGGCGTTGGGGGCCTGGTCGAGATATCCGAGGCTGGCGTCGGTCAGGAAGGGCCAGGTGTCGACATAGGTGACCCACGGCCGGGTGCGGGCCTCGTCCCAGTAGATGTAGTTCAGCTCGTCCATGCCCGCCACCCCCGAGTTGGGGCCCATGATGGGCGCCCCGACCCACACCACCAGACGCTCGTTCGTGGGTGAACGCATCAGGTCCATCGTCGCCGCCACCCGTCGGCGGTACTCGGCCAGCCATTCGGGGCCGAAGCGTTCGACCGACCTGCCGCCGACGGTGAACCCCTGGGCGTCGTTGGCCCCGAACTGCAACACCACGAGCTGCGGGTCGGTGGGGACGACGTCCTTCACGAGGTGCTCGGGCCAGTTGAAGAAGTCCGGCCGCGACAGCCCGGTGGCGGGCCGGAAGTCGAGGGTCGGGGTGATCACCCCGGTGGAGGCGGCGACGCGCTCCATGGCCTGGCCGAAGTCCCGGGCGATCGAGTCACCCCCGATGTACATGCGCAACGGCGCTTCCGGGGTGGCCGCGGGCAGGCGGGGCTTCAGCGCTTCGAGACGGGCCGCCTCCTCCTCGGCGGCGAAGCGGGCGGGGTCGGCGGCCCGTTGCTGAGCCAGCAGTTCGTCGACGTCGATGTCCGTGCTCTGGTTCTTGCCGAGGGCGTCGTCGACGGCTCGACGCAGAGAAGTGAAGCGGAACGTGTCGCTCACCGTGGCCACGACCTGCGCGACCTCGTTGCGCCACCCCTCACCCTTGGCGTTGCTCTTGCGCAGGGTCGCGTCGGCGTTGAGCACCCCGGCCACCAACAGGGCGATGACCACGACGAGCAGGATCACGCCGGCGGGCATCGTCCCTTCCTCCCGTGACCGGAACGGTCGGACCAGCATCCGCCCGAGAGACCGCGCCGGCCGACCCGTGGGCACGCCGGGCGAGGAACGGGTTCCGCCGGGGGGGACAGGCGAGGCCATCGGGGTCGACAGTACCGCCGGTCGTCCGGTGGTTCGGGGTGCCTCGGTGGGGTCCATGGCTCAGAACTGGAAGTAGATGAAGGGGGCGATGCCCTCGGGACCGAGAGCATCGATGCCCACGATGCCGATCGCCAACAGCCCGGCCTGGGCGAGCGGGGCCAACCGGGCGAATCCCTTCTCGGCCTGTTCCGGGTACTTCGAAGGGACGAACTGGGAGGCGATCGAGAGCACCACGACGACCAGGACGAGAGGGGTCACGAGATCGGTGAAACCGCCACCGCCGAACACGAGCCGGCCGAGCATCTCCATGGCGTCGGCGATGGACTGTGACCGGAAGAAGACCCAGGCCAGACACACGATGTTGAAGGTGAGGAACCACTGGAGGGTCTTCACCAGAGCCGGCGGTAGACCTATCGCCCCGCGCACCGCCCAACGCTCCTTGATCTCGCGCTCGGCGATCAACGCGAACCCATGGATCGACCCCCAGACCACGAAGGTCCAGTTGGCACCGTGCCAGAGCCCGCCGAGCAGCATCACCAGGAAGAGGTTGCGATAGGTGAAAGCCGTCGAGCCCCGGTTGCCGCCGAGCGGGATGTACAGGTAGTCACGCAACCATCGCGACAGCGTCATGTGCCATCGCCGCCAGAAGTCCTGCACCGACGTGGCGATGTAGGGGGCATTGAAGTTCTCCGGGAAGCGGATGCCGAGGAGCAGCGCGACGCCGATGGCGATGTCGGTGTAGCCGCTGAAGTCGGCGTAGATCTGGATGGCGTAGGCGTAGATCGCCCACAGCACCTCCCACCGGCTGTGGGCCTCGGGCGCCGCGAAGACCGGGTCGACGATCTGGGTGGCGAGGAAGCTCGAGATCACCACCTTCTTGAACAGGCCCCGGAAGATGAGCATGAACGCTTCGGCGTACCGGATGTAACGGGGGTCGGGCTGCTCGTCGAGCTGGGGGGCGAACTCGCTGGCCCGCACGATGGGCCCGGCCACCAGGTGGGCGAAGAACGACAGGTAGACGCCGAAGTCGAGCAGCGTCATGGGCTTGCGCCACTCGCCCCGCCCGATGTCGAGTACGTAACTCATGGCCTGGAAGGTGAAGAACGAGATGCCCACCGGCAGCACGATCTCGAGCAGGGGCGGATCGACCGACAGCCCGAGGGCACCGAGGCGTTCGGCCACCGACGTCACGAAGAAGTCGGCGTACTTGAAGTAGCCGAGCACACCGAGGTTGGCCACCACGGAGGCCCGGACGAGCCAGATGCTGGCGTTGGTCTTCGATCCGTCGGGCTCGAGAGCCCGGTAGACGGCCCGGCCGAACAGCCAGTTCATCCCGATGCTGCCGAGGAGCAGGAACAGGTAGTGCCAGTCCCAGTAGGCGTAGAAGAAGCAACTGGCGGCGAGGATGAACCAGCGCCACGGCTTCGGGAACGGGCGCAGGATCCAGCTGAGGGTGAAGACCACCACGAAGAAGACCGCGAAGTCGATGGTGGGGAACAGCATGTCCCGGAGTCCTCGTGAGGAGACGGTTGGATCGCCCTCCGGCCACCCGCGGCGAATCTACCCCAGCGCGCCGGCACGATCGGGGACGAAACCGAGCATCAGAAGTGCGGATGATCCGTCGGGGTCGTCGCCGCTGCCGACATCGCCGCGACGAACGACCGCCGCCGACCAAGCTGCAGAGTCTGGGCCGGTAGGGTCGCCGCCGATGCTCGACCATGTGTTCACCGACGCCATCGGCGCGCTGCGCGACGCCTTCGAGGGAGCGCTCCTCGAACGCCAGGCCTTCGAAGAGCGCTTCCATGTCGATGTACTGCTCGGCGACATGACCTGGGAGACCAGCTACGGCCTGCCCGGCGAGGGACTCCCCCCGAGGGTGCAGGCCGACATCACCCTCGAATGGCCCACCTGGGCCCAGACCGCCTACCGCTCGTGGTACCTCGGCGAACCCCTCGACGAACCGCCTCGCATCGACATCGAGATCGTGCTGAGGGTGCAACGGCTGGCATCGGCCCCCGATCCGAAGGCCCTGTTCGACGTGTTGCCGGAGATGAGCCCCGTGATCGGACGCGACCGCCTCGAACGGTCCGGCCCCACCATCGAGACAGTGTACCCCGGCGACCTGTCCGACCCCGAGTACGCCATCGAGGTCAGCTACGAGGGTGTCTACGAGGTCGACGAGGCCACCCTGGCCGACGGGGCCGTGCTCGACACCCACCTGTCCGCCATGGGCGGATGGATCTCCTCGATCCTGGTGAAGGTCGGCGACGTCAAGTGGGACCATCTCCCGCCGCTCGAGGACGACGACGATCGCTGAACCCGAACCGGCGGGGCCTCAGAAGTCGCGAGGCGATGCCAGCAGGTCGGGGTAGTCGGGATCGCGCTTCTCGGCCTTGGCCGCGAAGGCCTCCATCATGTCGGCGGGCTGGAACATGCCCGTCTGCCAAGTGGCGATGTACTCGAGACCGTCGGCCACACTGTGGTCACGCCCGTAGGTGAGGCTCTGCTTGGTGCCCCAGATGGCAAGAGGACTCTTCGTGGCGATCTCGGCGGCGATGGCCAGCACCCCGGCCACCAGTTCGTCGGGGTCGGCGAAGACCTCGTTCACCAGGCCCACCTCCGCGGCGCGGGACGCGGACATGCGCCGCCCGGTGTAGGCCAACTCGCGGGCGATACCATCGGGGATCAGTTTCGGGAGCCGCTGCAACGTGCCCACGTCGGCCGTCATACCGATGTTGATCTCCTGGATCACGAAGTAGGCGTCGGCGCTGGCGTAGCGCATGTCGGCGGCGCACACGAGGTCGACCCCACCGCCGATGCAGCCACCCTGCACGGCGACCAGCACCGGGAAACGGGCCTTCTCGAAACAGGTGAAGGTGTCCTGCAGCATCAAGGCGGTCTGGCGGAGTCGGGCCCGCACCCGGCCGGTTTCGGCGCCGCCTCCGCCGAGCGAGTCTCCCCCGAAGACCGAGAGGTCCATGCCGGCGGTGAAGTGCTTCCCGGCCGATGACAGCACCATGGCCCGCACGTCGCCGCGTTCGTCGAGTTCGCCGATGATCGCTGGGAGCTCGGTCCAGAACTCGCGCACCATCGAGTTGTACTCGTCGGGTCGACTCATGCGCACGTGGGCGACCTTGCCGGTCACCTCGACATCGAAGCAGCGATACCCCATGCCCGGAGGCTAGCGACTCACCCCGCGCCATGGCTTTGGTTCGCCCGCGACGCCATCGGTCGCCGAACGGCGGCTGCACCGGGAACGGTTCTGAGCGCGTGAACCACCGGGTAGGTCCAGGAGGTCAAAGACCTCGAACCAGGAGCAGAGCAATGACCACCGTTCGCAACGACCAAAACGTCGGCGGGGCGACCGCCGACCGGCCGGGTGCCCACTACGCCGATTCGACCGTGGAGGAGCGATACACCGCTCCGACCGCCGGCCCGCTCAACGCCGTCCTGCGCACGGCGGGAGTCGTCGCCGGCGGGGTGGCCGTGATCTTCGCCGCCGTCGCCCTCATCCGGATCGACTGGAATGCCGGGATCAGTTCGCCCGCCGTCGATGTCGGCGGGATGCCCTTCACCCCGGTCGTCGCCCTGGTCACCCTGGTTCTCGGAGTGATCGCCATGGCCGGCTCGGCCGGGCCCGGCCGAGCCGAGAAGCTGGGCCTCGGCGCCGTGCTGGTCTGCGTGGGTGTCGCCATCCTCGTCGCCGGCAACAGCCGCGCCGACCTCGATCTCGCCACCGGACACGGGTGGCTGGCCCTCGTCGTCGGCGTCGTCGTGGTGGCGAGCGGCGCTCTCCTGCGCGACCAGTGGAAGAGCCGCCGTTCCGTGCGCAACGGGGAGAACCGGGCATGATCCTCCTCGGCGCAATTCTCCTCGTCCTCGGGTTCCTGCTGGCGATCCCGATTCTCTGGACGATCGGCGTGATCTTGATCATCGTGGGCGTCATGCTGATGTTGCTGGATCAGGCTGGCCGTGGGGTCGGTGGCCGGCGCCACTACTGGTGACGCCCGCCTCCTCGGAGGCGCTGGATGTCGAATGTCAAGGTGACCCCAGGCCCGCGGCCTGTCGTCACCGGAAGCCAGATGGGTCGGAAGAACTCCGGCCCATCTGGCCAGTTGGGAGCCGGTGCTAAAGACCGGTGAGAGCCCGGAGGTCAGCTTCCGGTCGGGCCCCCATGTGAGAGATCGCCTCGGCGGCGGCCACGGCGGCGACACGGCCGCACTCGGTCATATCGGCCCCACGCGACCAGGCGGCCAGGAACCCGGCGGCGTACAAATCGCCGGCGCCGGTGGTGTCGACCAGATCGGTGGGCACGGCCGGGATGTCGACCCGACCCCCGTCGGAGGTGATTATCACCGATCCCAGACCGCTGCGGGTGAGGCAGGCGATCCCCACGTGCCCGCCGACCCGTCGGGCCGCCTCGTCGAAGTCGGCGACCTCGTACAGCGAGCAGATCTCGGCCTCGTTGGCGAAGAGGATGTCGACATGATCGGTCACGAGCTCGAGGAACTCGGCCCGGTGACGGTCGACGCAGAAGCTGTCGGAGAGCGTGAAGGCGACAGGAGTGCTGACCTGGCGGGCCGCATCCATGGCGTGGCGTAAAGCGGCCTTGGCCGTGGGCTCGTCCCACAGGTAGCCCTCGCAGTAGACGACCTTGGCCGTGACCAGATCGACATCCTCGACATCGGCCGTCCCGATGTGGGCCGACACTCCGAGGTAGGTGTTCATGGTCCGCTGCGCGTCGTCGGTGACGAGGATCAGACACCGCGCCGTACCGGGGCGAGCGGCGTGGCCGGTGGCTGGCGCCGAGTCGAACCCCACGCCGGCGGCGCGGATGTCGTGGGCGAACACCTCGCCGAGCTGGTCGTCGGCGACCCGACCGACGAAACGGGCCACGCCGCCCAGCGCGGCCACGCCGGCGGCGGTGTTGGCCGCCGAGCCACCCGACGCCTCCACCGCCGGGGGCATGTCGGCATAGAGGCGGTGAGCCAGATCGGCGTCGATGAGCTGCATCGAGCCCTTGATCATGCCGTGACGGGCCAGGAAGGCATCGTCGGCCGGGGCGAGCACATCGACGATGGCGTTGCCGACGCACACGACGTCGACATCACGATCGGGTGGGGGCTGGAGCGCGGTCATGGCCGGCGACCCTACGCTGCCGGAGTGACCGAACCCGAACCCATCGACCTCGCTCCGTCCTCCGTGGATTTCGACGACCCGACGGTCGTCGACCCGTACCGGCTCCCGGCCGGCGTACGGCCTCGACGCTACGACCTGCGCCTCGAACCCGACCTGGCCGCGGCCACCTTCACCGGTACGGCGGCCATCGCCCTGTCGATCGACGCGGCCACGTCGACCATCGTCTGCAACGCCCTCGAACTCGAGATCGACGCGGCGTGGGTCGAGAACGCCGACGGCCAGCGCGTCGACACCCACTCGATCAGCCTCGACGCCGAGACGGAACGGTTGACCCTCGAATTCGCCGAATCCCTCCCCATCGGTGCGGTCACCCTCCACACCCGGTTCCGGGGGGAACTCAACGACAAGCTCCGGGGCTTCTACCGCTCCACCTTCACCGACACCAACGGCGCGACCCAGACCATCGCCACCACCCAGTTCGAGGCCACGGATGCCCGCCGGGCCTTCCCCTGCTGGGACGAACCCGAGCACAAGGCTGTCTTCGCCGTCACCCTCGTCGTGGACGCCGATCTCTTCGCCGTCTCCAACGCCGCCGAGACGTCGCGCCACCCCCTGCCCGACAGCCCGGACCGGCACGAGGTGCTCTTCGCCGACACCATGGTGATGTCGACCTACCTCGTGGCCTTCATCGTCGGACCCCTCGAAGCCACCGAGGCCGTCGATGTCGACGGCACCCCGCTGCGCATCGTGTATCCGAAGGGCAAAGGCCACCTGACCTCCTACGCCCTCGAGGTCGGGGCCTTCTGCCTGCGGCACTTCAGCGAGTACTACGACATCCCCTACCCCGGCGACAAGCTCGACCTCGTCGCCGTCCCGGACTTCGCCTTCGGCGCCATGGAGAACCTGGGCTGCGTCACCTTCCGCGAGGTCCTGCTGCTGGTCGACCCGGGCGAGGTCACCCAGGCCGAGCTCCTGAACGTCACCGACGTCATCAACCACGAGCTGGCCCACATGTGGTTCGGCGACCTCGTGACCATGAAGTGGTGGAACGGGATCTGGTTGAACGAGGCGTTCGCCACGTTCATGGAGATGCACGCCACCGATGCGTTCCGACCGGCCTGGGACCGGTGGGCGACCTTCGGGTTGGCCCGCAGTGCAGCGTTCGACACCGACGCCCTCACCAGCACCCGACCCATCGAATACCCGGTGATCTCGCCGAGCGACGCCGAAGGGATGTTCGACATCCTCACCTACGAAAAGGGTGCGGCAGTGGTGAGGATGCTCGAGCAGTACCTCGGGGAGGACGAGTTCCGTGACGGCATCCGCAACTACCTCTCGGCCCATGCCTACGCCAACACCGAGACCACCGACCTGTGGGACTCGCTGGAGGAAGCCACGGGCGAACCGGTCCGCCGGATCATGGACTCGTGGATCCTGCAGGGCGGCTTCCCGGTGGTGACGGTCGACCTGCTGAACGATGGCAGCACCCTTCGGCTGAGCCAACACCGGTTCGGCTACGCCGGTGATCTCGGTGAGGGCGACGACACCCCCTCGCCTGCCCACGACGAGAAAGCCCGGTGGTCGATTCCCGCGATCTTCTCGCAGAAGACCACCCACGACGAGCTCGTGACCTTCGAACGGGTGCTCGTCGAGGGTGACAGCATCGACGTCGCTCTCTTCGAAGCGGTCGAATGGGTGCTGGTGAACACCGAGAGCACCGGCTTCTACCGGGTCCGCTACGCCCCGGACCTGCTGGCCGCTCTCGTCGCCCACGCCCAGAGCGACCTGTCGCCGGTCGAGCGTTACGGCCTGGTCGATGACGCCTGGGCTGCCGTGCTGGCCGCCGAGACCACGGCCACCGACTTCCTGAGCATGCTCGATGCCTTCCGCACCGAGACCGACCTCTCGGTCTGGCAGCGCATCGTGGGTTGCCTCGCCGCCCTCGATCGGCTCCTCGAAGGCGACGACCGCGCCGCCTTCCGGGCCAAGGTCCGGGAGATGATCCGACCGGCCTTCGAGACCCTCGGGCCGGAACCCCGCTCAAGTGAGTCCGACCGCACACGCGCCCTACGCGGTGTGCTGTTCGAGGCCCTCGGCGCCCTCGGGCACGACACCGACGCGATCGAGGCGGCACGAAGGATCGTGGCCGACACCGACCACGCCGACCCGGCCATGGCCGCAGCGGCGGTGAACGTCGTCGCCGCCACCGGCGACTCGTCGGACTTCGACACCTTCCTCGATCGGTTCCGCGCCGCGGCCACCCCCCAGGAAGAGATGCGCTACCTCGCCGCCCTGGCCGACTTCGACGACCCCGACCTCATGCGACGGCTCCTGGCCATGAGCCTCGACGAGATCCGCTCGCAGAACGCCCCGCTCGTGCTGCGCCGGGCGCTCACGAACCGGAGCCAGGGGCCTCTCGCATGGTCGTTCGTGGCCGCCGAGTGGGACGCGATCAACGAGCGGCTCCCGTCGAACTCCATCGCCCGTCTGCTCGAAGGGGTGCGCTCGCTGTCGGCTCCCGACGTGGCCCCCGAGATCTTCGCGTTCTTCGAGACCCACGAAGTTCCCCAGGGCGACAAGATCCTGGCCCAGCACCTCGAGCGTCTCGAGGTCAACGTGGCCCTGCGGGACCGTGAAGCCCGACCCCTCGCCGCCACGCTGCGTTGACCCGACCACCGACCGGACATCGACGCCTAGGCTCGCCCGGATGGACATCTGGCCCGGCGCGCCCTTCCCGTTGGGGGCCACGTTCGATGGGGCGGGCACCAACTTCTCGATCTTCTCCGAGGTGGCCGAGCGAGTCGAGCTCTGCCTCTTCGACGACGCAGGGGTGGAGAGCCGGATCGAGCTCCCGGAGATCACGGCGTTCGTCCGCCACGGCTACCTGCCCGGTGTCCAGCCCGGCCAGCGCTACGGGTTCCGCGTGCACGCCCCGTGGGCACCGGAGGAGGGCCGGCGAGGAAACCCCACGAAGTTCCTGATCGACCCCTACGCCAAAGCGGTCGAGGGGCGGGTGCAGTGGGCCGAGGCGGTTTTCCCCTACTCCTTCGACGCCGGACCCGACGGCGGTTCCACCAGCAGCGATTCGGCGCCGTTCGTGCCGAAGTCGGTGGTGATCAGCCCCTACTTCGACTGGTCCCACGACCGCCACCCCCGCACCCCTTGGCACGAGACGGTGGTGTACGAGACCCACGTGAAGGGCATCTCCGCCACCCATCCGGAAGTCCCCCCCGAGCTACGGGGCACCTACCTGGGCCTGTGCAGCCAGCCGATCATCGACCACCTCACCAGCCTCGGCGTCACCGCCGTCGAGCTCATGCCCGTGCACCAGTTCGTGCACGACTACCACCTCGACCAGATGGGCCTCAACAACTACTGGGGTTACAACTCCATCGCCTTCCTGGCCCCCCACAACGACTACGCCGTGTACGGCCAGCGCGGTCAGCAGGTGCAGGAGTTCAAGCAGATGGTGAAGACCCTCCACCATGCGGGCATCGAGGTCATCCTCGACGTCGTCTACAACCACACTGCGGAGGGCAACGACGCCGGCCCGATGCTGTCGCTCAAGGGCGCCGACAACGCGGCCTACTACCGACTCGACCCGAACGACCCGCGCCGCTACGTCGACTACACCGGCACGGGCAACAGCATGAACATGCGCCACCCGCACGTCCTGCAACTCATCATGGACAGCCTGCGCTATTGGGTCACCGAGATGCGCGTCGACGGGTTCCGGTTCGACCTCGCCGCCACCCTGGCGCGGGAGTTGCACGACGTCGACAAGCTGTCGGCGTTCTTCGACCTCATCCAGCAGGACCCGGTAGTCAGCCAGGTAAAGCTGATCGCCGAACCGTGGGATGTCGGCGAGGGTGGCTACCAGGTCGGCAACTTCCCCCCTCTGTGGTCGGAGTGGAACGGTAGATACCGCGACGAGGTGCGCGACTTCTGGCGCGGCGCCGACCACAGCGTGGCCGAGTTCGGCTACCGGTTCACCGGCTCCAGCGACCTCTACCAGGCCAACGGGCGCACACCCTCGGCGTCGATCAACTTCGTGACCGCGCACGATGGTTTCAGTCTGAACGACCTGGTTTCGTACGAGCACAAGCGCAACGAGGCCAACGGCGAGGACAACAACGACGGCACGACCGACAACCGTTCCTGGAACTGCGGGGTTGAGGGGCCCACCGATGACATCGAAGTGATGACCCTTCGCCGGCGCCAGCAGCGCAACCTGCTCGTCACGCTCCTGTTGTCCCAGGGCGTCCCGATGCTCCTCGGGGGTGACGAGATCGGTCGCACGCAGCACGGCAACAACAACGCGTACTGCCAGGACAACGAGCTGTCGTGGTACGGCTGGGCCACCGCCGACAGCGACCTGCTGGAGTTCACCAGCCGGTTGATCCGCCTGCGCCGGGCCCACCGGGTGTTCACCCGCCGGCGGTTCTTCCAGGGCCAGCCGATCATGGGCGAAGACATCGACGACATCGGCTGGTTCACTCCGTTCGGCACCCCGATGGGAGACCATGACTGGGAGACCGGCTCGAACCGCTGCATCGGCGTGTTCCTGAACGGCGAGGCCCTGCTGGGCCGCGGACCCCGCAACGAACGCATCATCGACGACAGCTTCTTCGTGATCTTCAACGCCTCGGCCGACGACGTCGAGTTCACGTTGCCCGAGGACCACTACGGACCGGCATGGACGATCGTTCTCGACACCGCCCCCGACGACGTCGAAGCGGCCTTCCCCCTCGGTCCCGACGGCGTCCATCGGGCCGGGACCCCAGTGAAGGTCGTGAGCCGATCCGTCATGCTGCTGCGCCGGCTCGACGGAGGCACGAACGGGTAGGTCCCTCTCGATGCCTCGGACCGTCACCGCCACCTATCGGCTCCAGCTCTCCCCCACCTTCGGATTGGACGCCGCCGCGAAGGTGGTGCCCTACCTCCATCGACTCGGGGTCAGCCACCTCTACACATCGCCCCTGACCGAGGCCACTCCCGGCAGCAGCCACGGCTATGACGTCACCGACCACGGTCGGGTTCGGGCCGAGCTGGGCGGAGAGGCGGCGCTACGGCGGCTCTGGGAGGCGCTGGCCGACCACGGCATGGGACAGATCCTCGACATCGTCCCCAACCACATGGGGATCCGTTCGGCGGCGAACCACTGGTGGCAGAGCGTCCTCGCTGCGGGGCCGACCAGTGCCTACGCCCCGTACTTCGACATCGACTGGTCACCCGAAGGACCGGGTGAAGGCCGCATCACCCTGCCCTTCCTCGACCGCCCGCTCGGCGACGCGATTCGCGACGAGATCGTGCGCGTGGAGCGCGCCTCCTCGTCGGGCGTCCTCGTGGCCGTGCACCACGACGACCGGTGGCCGCTGTCGGAGGAGTCGGTGGCGTCGCTCGGGCTCGGGCCCAACGGCGACCCGGCCCGAGTGGCAGCGGTGGTCGACGAACTGCGGCGCTCGCCTCGGGGAACGCTCGACCTGTTGGAGCGCCAACACTGGCGAGCGGTGCCCTGGCGGGACGCGCCGACCCTCCTCAACTGGCGCCGCTTCTTCGACATCACCGATCTCGCCGCCGTACAGGTGCAACGCCCGGCGGTCTTCGACGACGTGCACGCGCTGCTGCGTCGATGGATGCACGACGATCCGCTGAGTGCCGGCGTCGTGGACGGCGTGCGCATCGATCACGTCGACGGGCTGGTGGACCCCCAGGGGTACCTCGAACGGCTGCGCGACCTGGTGGGGCCACAGCGCACCATCGTGGTCGAGAAGATCCTGGCCACCGACGAAGCCCTTCCGCCGACCTGGCCGGTCGACGGGACCACGGGTTACGAGGCGATGGCCCGCATCGACGCAACTCTGACCTCGGGCTCGGGGGCCGACATTCTGCGCGCCGGATACCGGATCGTGACCGGTGACGAGCGCTCGTGGTCGACGATCGAAGCCACCAGCCGACGCGACGTGGCCGAGCGGATCCTCGTCCCCGAGGCGCGCCGCGCCGCCACTGAGCTCCACCAGGTCGTCGACGCCCTCGACCGCCCCGTGCCTCTCGGTCTGTGCGCCGAGGTGGTGCGCGAGCTGGCCTGTGCGCTCGATGTGTACCGCACGTACGTCGGCCCGGGAGCGGCGACCGCCGAGCCACCCGACCTGGCTCGCATCGATGCCGCCGCCGCCCGGGTACGGCAGCGCCGACCCGACCTCGCGATGGAGCTCGTGGAGCTCACCACCGACCTCCTGACCCGACGCCGAGGCGCGGATCTGGCCGATCCGTTCATTTCTGCGTTCAACCAGTTCAGCGCCCCCCTGGCCGCCAAGGCGATCGAGGACACCGCCTGCTACCGGTTCGTGCCGTGCTCGTGGCTGAACGAGGTCGGGGGGGATCCGTCGGGCACCCTCACATCCGCGACCGAGCTCCATTCGGCCTTCGCCGAGCTGACGACGCGATGGCCCCGGACGCTGCTGCCCCTGACCACCCACGACACGAAGCGCAGCGGCGACGTGAGAGCCCGCCTGGGGCGGATGTCGGAGTCCCCCGATGCCACGGTCGACGCGATCGCCAGCTGGATGGGGTCCGCGGCCCGCAGCACCACCCGCGGGAGCGCGCCGTCCTCCCGATCAGATCCAGCCCGGGCGCCAGAACCCTCGGCCCAGCTCCAATGGCTTCTCTGGCAGACCCTGGTGGGAGCCGCCCCCCTCAGCCTCGACCGAGCCGGTGCCTACGTCGGGAAAGCGATGCGGGAAGCGAAGGAGCAGACATCGTGGATCGACCCCGACCTCGCCTACGAGTACCGCGCCGCGGTGTTTCTCGAACGAGCGATGATCGACAACCCCTGGACCGGTGAGGTGTCCGCCTTCGTGGCGGCGATACGGCGCGCCGGGAGGGCGTCGTCGTTGGCCCAAGTCGTTCTGGCCACCACGATCGGCCTCACCCCCGACGTCTACCAGGGCGACGAGTTGTGGAACCTCTCTCTGGTCGACCCCGACAACCGCCGGGCGGTCGACTGGACCCGGAGGCAAGAATTGCTGGACGAGATCCGAAGCGGAAACGGGCCCAGCCCCGCCGAGCGCTGGGCGCACACCGCCGACGATCCGGACGACGACGGGGCGGTAAAGCTGCACGTCCTGACTCGGCTGCTCGCGCTCCGCGAACGCGAGTCGGCCTCCCTGAGTGGACAAGCCCCGTATCGCCCGTTGCCGACCCACGGACTCGACCACGATGACGTGCTGGCCTTTCGACGCGGCGAGGACCTGGCGGTGATCGTCCCTCGCCGCTTCATGGCCCCGGTCGGGGCATCGATCGACATTCCCGCCGGATCGTGGCACGACGTGCTCGGTGACGGGGACGTGGAGGGCGGTCCCCACACCATCGCCGCCCTCACCGCTCGACTGCCGGTCGCGGTCCTACGCCGCCGCTGACGATCCGGCGGAAGGCGGTGGCAACGGTGACCCACCGGATGGCGACCACCTCGTACCCTGAGCAGCCGTGACCACCGACCGACGATGGCCCTCCTGGGCGCCGCTCACCCTCGTCGGCTTGTTGATCCTCGCCCGTCTGATCTCGATCGTCGCCGTTCTCCACAGCGGAGTCGAGGACGAGAACTCGATCCTGGGTGGCGACGCCCGTCGCTACGAGGTGATCCTGTCGGGCGAGGGAACGCCGTACCGCGACTTCGAGGTCGAGTACCCGCCGCTGGCTCTCGGGCTCATGAAGCTCGTCGACCGGCCCACTCCGCTCGGCACCGTCACGGCCGTGGCCCTCAGCCAGTTGGCGCTGGAGCTGGCCACGGCCGGGCTGCTCGCGTGGGCCTGGTCGCGCCGTAGCGCCATCACCTACCTCCTGCTCGGCACCCCCATGGTGTTCTTCCCGTTCCCCTACCTGCGCATCGACCTCCTGTCGGTATTCCTCGCCGTCCTCGGACTGGCCCTGCTCCGGCGCCGGTGGTCGCGCACCGGCGGGGTCATGCTCGCGCTGTCGGTGTTCGCCAAGATCTGGCCTGTGGTGGTGGCGCCGTCGATGCTCCTGCGCCGCCAGTGGCGCGGGCTCACCGCATGGATGGTCACCGGCGGCGCCGCCCTGACTGCCTGGGTGGCCTGGTCGGGGCCATCGGGCATCAGCCAGATCCTCACCTTCCGCGGGGCCGACGGCTGGCAGATCGAGAGCATCCCCGGCATCGTCCTGCACGCCCTCGATCCCCACGGCTCCACCGTCGAGCAAGGCGCCTGGCGCACGGCGGTCGAGGCGCCGGCGGTGGCTCGCACCGGTATCAGCCTCATCGGCCTGGCCGTGGTCGTCCTGGCCTGGTGGTGGGCGCATCGGGCCGTCCAGCCCGGCCCCGAGCCCGACGACGACATCCGGGCCGGGTTGTCACGCCACGACCTCGTCCTCGACGGCCTCGCTCCCCTCGCCGCGGTGGTGAGCCTGCTGGTCTTCTCCTCCATCATCTCGCCTCAGTACGTCCTGTGGTTCCTGCCCTTCGCCGCCCTCGTCACCGCCCGGGGCGACGGGCTGATCGGAGGGCTCTCCTTGGGCACGGTGGCGCTGAGCACCCTCGGGCTCGGGTGGATCCACGGCCTCATCCCCGGCGAGTGGCACGCCATCGCCGTGATCGCGCTGCGCAACCTGTTCCTCGTCGCCCTGCTCACGGTCACGTTGCACCGCCTCTGGCGGGCTCGCTCAGCTCCCGTGTCCTCCCCGGACGCGAAGGGCGCCGCTAGAGCCAGTCCTTCTTCTTGAAGTTGATGTAGAGCCCGGCGGTGGACAGCGCCATGAGGCCCAGGGCCAACGGGTAGCCGAACTGCCAGCGCAGCTCCGGCATGCCGTCGAAGTTCATGCCGTAGATCCCGGCGATGAGCGTGGCCACGATCAGGATCGCGCCCCAGCTGGTCATCTTCTTCATGACCTGATTCATCCGGTTGGCACCGAGGGCGAGGCTGGCGTCCACGACGTTGCCCAACAACTCGCGCTGCACATCGATCTGATCGATCACCCGCAACAGGTGATCGAGCACGTCATCGAAGTAGACGATCGACTCGTCCTCGATCCACGGGATCTCGCGTCGCAACAGGGCCAGCACCACGTCGCGCAACGGGACCACGCGTCGCCGAAGCATCAACTGCTCGCGACGGAGTTCGAGTAGTCCCTGCTGCAATGAACCGTCGGGTGGGGGGCCGACCTGGAACAGCAACTCCTCGATTTCCTCGAGCTTCTGTTCACTGCCCTCGACGGCATCGAAGTAGCTGTCGACGATCGAGTCGAGGACCACGTAGAGCAGGAAGCCGACACCGCGATCGACGGCCCGGGTGCGCTCGTAACGATCACCCATCGTCGAGATGTCGAAGGTCTTGCCGCGATCGTTGACCTCCCGAACCGTGACGAGCCAGCCGGGGCCGACGAACACGTCGACCTCGGACAGATCGCCGTCATCGGCGCGGGCGTAGGCCACCACGAAGGCGTGCTTCTCGTAGCGCTCGAGCTTGGCCCGCTGACCCTGCTCGCGAACGTCCTCGACAGCGAGCTCGTGGAAGGCGAACACCTTCTCGAGCTGAGCGAGCTCGGCGTCGCTCGGGTCGGCGGTGTCGACCCACAGGAGGGTGGATTCGTCGGAGACGAGCTGCGGGAGGCGATCCAGGTCGGTGGACGTCCTCCATGTCGTTGCCACGGAAGACCCGCACGCTCAACATCGCCTCACCCCCGCATGGGACCGGTCAGGGCCCCCGCCGCCACGCCTCTGTGCCGGCCCCGCTCATTCAGCTCGCAGGAGCGATGGCGGGAGACGTTCGGGCCCGGCGGTGTCGCCCAGGGCCCGCGACACGCGCCGTTCCCACCGCGACGAGAACCGCTGGGCGCCGAAGGCCAGCCCGCTGACCAGGGTGACCACTCCGAGCCCGAGGAGGTGCTGGTACTCGGTGAGGTAGTCGACGGGAATGACCGAAGTCGGCCAGACGAACCAGCTGATGGCCACACACACCACGAGGTACGAGGGCCGGTATCGCCCGAAGCCCGCGGCCGCCAGCAGCGCGAAACCGGCCGGCAGGTACCAGGGCCACAACACAGGGCCGAGCAGGACATAGGCGACGAGCATGATGCCGGTGGCCTTGATGAGCCCGAGGCGGGGGCTGCGCAGCATGACCACGACACCGAGCACGGCCGTGGCGGCGAGCCCGAGGAGCCTCCAGACGGCGGCGATGGTGGCCGGGTCCACCGGGAGGCCGGTCCAGCTCAGCGCTTCTCCCAGGCTGTAGCCGATCTTGGTGGTGGGCGAGAAGGTCGTGGTGACCTTGCCCGTGGACTCGAGCGCGATGATCCAACCGACTCCGATGCCGGCGACGATGCAGGCCACGGCGATGCCCGCGGCGGCGGCCGCCATCACCCCGAGCGTGGTGAGGAACCGGCGGGCGAAGGTGGCCGCCGGCCCCGCCCAGGTCCACCCCAGGTACACGAGAGCCACGGCGGCCGGCAGCTTGATCGCGGTGGCCGCGACCAACAGGACAACGGCCAGACCCTTCCGGTCGCGTTGCGCCGCCGCGAGCCCGAGGACGAGGAAGCCGAACATCAGGGCGTCGTTGTGGATGCCCCCCACCAGGTAGAGGGTGACCAGCGGGTTGCCGATGCCGATGGCGACGGCGACCGCGGGGTTGACCCCGGCCCGCATGGCGATCAGGGCCACACCGACGGCGGCCATGAGCACGCCCAGGGCGATCACCCCTCGGAACATCCAGACCGAGGTGGCCGGATCGTGACCGCTCGCCACCACGACCGCCTCGCTGATCCCGATGGCCACGGGACCGTAGGGTGCCGGCGCCGCACGCCAGACGGGGTCGACCTGGCGGAGCCAGTCACCGCGCCCGAGGGCGATGGGACCCGTGGCGGTGGGGTCGATGCCCTGGCTGGCCATCTCCCCCTGCGCCACGTAGCTGTACACGTCGTTCGACAGCAGCGGCGGCCCGACCATGAACGGGATGCACCACAGGGCGATGACGGCACCGACCATGGCGAGACGACGGCGGCGATCGCCGGGGCGGCCGGAGCGCTGGATCAGCCCCAGCCAGCCCGCTCCGAGAAGGACGAGGCCGCTGACGAAGAACGCCGCGGACTGCATGGTGTCGCCGGGATGGGGGATGAACGGCAGGGTGAACCGCCACGACGGCACCGCCAGTCGCCACACGGGAGCCGACGTCGACACGAGCACGGCCCCGACGAACCCGGCCAGGGCGGCCAGCACCGTGAGCCACCACCGACTCGGGCCGACCCTCGGTGGCTGCCAAGGCGAGATCTCGGAATGGCGAACCCCTTCGTCGCCCGGCTGACCATAGAGAAGGGTGCGACCGCGGTCGGCCAGCCTTCTCAGTTCCGGCGAGCCGACAACGGCGGCGCGGGCGCGTTGTATCGTCGTGGCCACGGGATCAGGGTAGTCGGGCCGAGCCGGTCGCGGATGGAGGTCGGACCCCGCTTCGCTCCCGAGCCAGACCGAGTGTGGCGGGTGTCATCCGCCGGTGGGGGCGAGGAAGAGCACGCCGAGCGGGGGCAGGGTGAGCGAGAGCGACCATCCGAATCCGTGCCGGTCCCGAACCGCGGCCTCGGCCCCTCCGGCATTGCCCGCTCCGGATCCCCCGTACTCGGCAGCATCGGAGTTCCCGAGCTCCTCCCACCGCCCGGGGCGAGGCACACCGACGGCGTAACCGTCGCGCCGGGCCGGGGTCAGGTTGCACACCACCAGCACCTCCCTGCCGCCCAGGGTCAGGGGGACACCGTCGGGCCCCCGTCGCGGGTGCCGGAGGAAAGCCAACACGCTCGAACCGGCGTCGGAGGCGTCGACCCACTGAAAGCCCGCAGACTCGAAATCGACCTCGTGAAGGGCCGGCTCGTGGCGATGGAGATGGTTGAGGTGCCGCACCCAGGCTTGGATCCCGGCATGGGCGGGCCGGTCGAGCAACCACCACGGAAGGGATCCGTCATGGTCCCATTCCGTCTCCTGGGCCAGCTCGGCCCCCATGAACAGGAGCTTCTTCCCCGGCTGGGCGTACTGGTAGCCGTACAACGCCCGCAGGTTGGCCATCCGCTGCCACCGGTCTCCGGGCATCTTGGCGAGCAGGGAACCCTTGCCGTGCACCACCTCGTCGTGGCTGAGCGGGAGGCAGAAGTTCTCGGTGAAGGCGTACACCATCCGAAACGTCAGCTCGTCCTGGTGGTACCGGCGGTACACGGTCTCGCGCTCGAAGTAGCGCAGGCTGTCGTGCATCCATCCCATGTCCCACTTCATCCCGAAGCCGAGGCCGCCGTACTCGGTGGGACGCGAGACCATCGGCCACGCCGTCGACTCCTCGGCGATCATCTGCACGTCGGGGAAGTCGGCGTAGACGGTCTCGTTGAGCTTCTTCAGGAATCGGAGCGCTCCGAGGTTCTCGTTGCCTCCGTGCTCGTTCGGGACCCACTCCCCCTCGGGCCTCGAGTAGTCGAGGTAGAGCATCGACGCCACGGCATCGACCCGGATCCCGTCGACGTGGTAGCGGTCGAGCCAGAGGTGGGCGCTCGACATCAGGAAGCTGCGCACCTCGTAGCGGTCGTAGTTGAAGATGGCGCTGTCCCAGTCCGGGTGATGGCCCTTGCGGGGATCGGCGTGCTCGTAGAGGTGGGTCCCGTCGAAGTAGGCCAGCCCGTGCTCGTCGGACGGAAAGTGGGAGGGCACCCAGTCGAGGATCACCCCCACGCCGGCCTGATGAAGGGTGTCGACCAGGAACATGAAGTCGTGAGGAGAGCCGAACCGGGCCGTCGGCGAGAAGTACCCGGTGGTCTGATATCCCCAGGAACCGTAGAAGGGGTGCTCGGTGAGGGGCATGAACTCGACATGCGTGAACCCCTGCGCCATGACGTACCCGGCGAGCACAGGGGCGACCTCGCGGTAGTTGAGCGAGCGCAGCTCGTTCTCGGCGTGGCGCCACGAACCGAGATGAACCTCGTACACCGAGAACGGTGCGTCGAGCGCGTTGCTGGTGTGTCGGTCCCGCATCCAGTCGCCATCGCCCCAGGCGTAGCCATCGAGCTCGGCCACCACCGAAGCGGTGCGAGGGGGCATCTCGGCCCGGAAGGCCACCGGGTCGGCCTTGTCCACCGCGTAGCCCCCCGCCCTCGATTCGATGTGGAACTTGTAGCGAGCCCCCTCGCCGACACCCTGGACCCGGCCGCCCCAGATGCCCGAGGCGCCGTTCGGCTCGAGGAGATCCACGCCGGCCTGCCAGCCGTTGTGGTCGCCGATGACCGAGACACGACGGGCGTTGGGGGCCCACACGCCGAAGGTGCAACCCGGCTCCCCGGACGGGCCGGGGGCCAGATGGGCACCGAGTCGTTCGTACAGACGCGTGTGCGCGCCCTCGTTGAACAGCCACAGGTCATCGTCGGTGAGCAGATTCATGCGGTTGCCTCCACGGCCCGCTGGTAGGCCCCGAGCCGAGCAGCCTGCAGGGCATCGAGGGCCGACCCGATCGGCGGGTCGACGGACAGCTCGGGGATCGTGAGCCGCAGCTTGTGTACCCAGTTCGGGCGGTCGAGAGTCGTGCCCGGTACGTTCTGCGGCTCCCTGGCCCCGAGCAGATCGTCCACCTCGACCAGCACGGAGGTCGCGGGGCTCGATCCCAGTTCCTCGAGCAGAGCGACGAGAAGTTGATGCTCGTCGATCTCTCCTCCAACGGTGAGGCCGCGGTGTTGCAACGCCCGCAAGAGGTGGGCGAGGTCGGTCCGCCGGGTGTCTCGGGCCGCCTCGGCCTCGCTGTCGTCGAGCAGGCCCAGGCCGCGACGGACATCGATGTCGTCACCGTGGACCCATGCGACGAACGGGGGGGTGTCGTGGGTGTCGATGCTGGCAACCTGCCGCGACGTGGCGGCGGGGACCGGTCCCCCGGGATCGGGCAGCCGGAACTGGCTCACGTACATGCCCAACAGACCATGACGGTCGACGGCGTCACGTACCTGGTCGGGCACGGTCCCGAGGTCCTCACCGACCACGCGGCAGCCACTGCGGCTGGACTCGACGGCCAGCACCGCGAACAACTCGTCGCGCGGATATCTCACGTAGGCGCCGGAGCGGGCCGCGGCGCCGTCCGGAACCCAGAAGAGCCGCTCGAAGCCCATCACGTGGTCGAGGCGAACGATCCCGGCCACCCCCATGTGGTGGCGCAGGCAGGCGGCGAGATGGCGGTGCCCCTGTTGGCGGGCCACGCGGGGATTGACCGGCGGAAAGCCCCAGTTCTGGCCCTCGCTGAAGAAGTCGTCGGGCGGGGCCCCGACCCCGCAGCCCCACGAGAAGAGGTCGGGATCCGACCACGTGTCGAACCCGTCGCCGTGAGTTCCCACCGGGAGGTCGAGGTAGAGCTGCTGGCCCTTACCCGACAGGGAGGAGGCGACGTCGGTGATCTGGCGGTGCATCGTCCACTGCACGTACTGGTGGAATCGAGCGTGCTCACCGTGAACGTCACCGCCCGAGGGGAGCCGGGCCGCCCCGGTGCCCCAGGCGTGCCAACCGGTTCCCGTCTGGTCGGTCGCGGCCCGGAACGCGGCATAGGCGGTGGCGCTCGGGTGGTCGGCGAGCCAGCGGTCGAAGTCGACCCGGACCGAGGCCGGAGCAGCGAAGAACGTGCGGGCCAGCTCCTCGAGCACGGGCCGGAGGAGCTGGTACTGGGCGCGATGATCGAACTGGTCGCCCGCGGCGAGCCGGCCCGCCGCCGCTGACCGACTGGGTTCGGCCGCCAGCGCCCGGGCGACGGCACTCGCGGCCATCTCCGGAACAGCGTCGAGATCGAGGTACAGCTCGTTCCAGAACCTCTGGCTGACCGGGGTGTAGGGACTGAAATCGCAGGGCTGGTCGAGGTAGGTGGCCAGGATCGGAAGCGTGGCCACCACCCGCCCACCGTGGGCGTTGATCCACTCGCCCATCTCGGCCAGCTGACCGACGTGGGGACCGAGCGCACCCGGGGCCCGTAGGGCGTACAGAGGTGCGAGCACTCCCCAGGTCCGTTCCGTGGCGCCGGGCTGGGCCACCTGCACGGGCGCCGAGACGATGGTGGACGCATGACCCCGCCCGTCGACCTCGACGAACAGCCGGTGGTACCCCACCCCGAGAGATTCGGTACCAGCGAGAGCGACGCGACGCACTTCGTGGCGCCGATCGCGGGCCCAGCGTGGCGCGAGCTCGACGCCATCGACGAAGGCGTCGAGACCGGCGATGGTCCGCCCGTCCTCGGTGGCGATCTCCCATCTGATCTCGGCGGTTCCCGTCCCGTCGGCGGGCAGACAGAGGTCGATCTCGACTCCCTGGCCGCCGGACCAGTGCACGACCACGGGCTCGAGGGGTCGCACCCGCTCGCCGTCGACGTGATCCCGCAGCTCGTCGAGACGATCGGGGCGATCCAACGGTGCTCCCAACGCGGCCAGGACGGCCACGAGAACGTCGCGATCGGCGGTGTGGAGGTTGCCCTGAGTGTCCCAGTAGGAGGTCTGTACGCCCATGGCCTCGGCCAGCCGCCCCAACTCTCCGAGGTCGACGGCCGGTTCGATCACCACTGGTACCCGTCCTCGGCCTGGGTGAGCTCGAGAACTCCGCGCAACGGGATCGAGGCCCAACCGGGCCGATGGTTCAGCTCGTAACGAACTTCGTAGAGCGCTTTGTCGAGGGTGTAAGCGGTGAGCAAGGACCGCACGTCATCGCGGTCGGTGGGCACGAAGGTCGCGTCACCGGCCGTGGCGAAGTAGCCGGAAAGGAACCGAACGGTCACCCAGTGCTGCCAGACCCTCCCGCGGGTGGTCATCGCTTCGCGATGCTCGGGGGCGAGAAGCCCTCGCTCCTCGAGGTCGCGGAGGGCGGCGACCCGGGCGTACTGGAACGAACGCATCATCCCGGCGACGTCGGTGAGCGCGCCCCGCTTGATACGACGCTCCGTGGGCGGTCGCGAGGGCTCGCCTTCGAAATCCACGATCACGAAGTCTCGACCGGCATGCAGGACCTGACCGAGGTGGTAATCGCCATGGATCCGGATGCGATGGACGTCGAAGCGGTGCCGGCGCAGCTCCCCGAAGCGGTCGAGGATCTCGACCTCGCGCTCGAGGAGCATCTCGGCGAGAGGACGCACCCGCTCGTCGAGCTGCCGCAGGCGGCGCCGCACCACCGACAACGTGGGTCGGACCTGGGCCCGCATCGACTGGTACACCGACCGCTGGTAGAGCGTCGTGAACGGCTCGGGACTGAAAGCCTCGTCGACACCGGAGGCCAGCGCATGGTGCAGCTCGGCGGTGCGCCGGCCGAGGAGCTCGGCGGCATCGAGGTACGGGCCGATGGCGTCGGCCACGGCATCCGGTGGCTCGAGACCGATCTCGTCGAACAGCGAGGGCCACGGAGGAACCCATGTCTGCTCGTCGGGGATGAGGGACAGGGCCGACTCGTAGAACAGCCCGAGCTGGTCGAGCGTGTAGTGCCAGGCGTCCCCCTCGTTGCCCACGTAGGCCGAGAGCACCGCGACGGTGCGCGGCTCCCCGCGGGCGCCCTTCTGATATTCGAGAGCACCGAGCAGCGGGGCCGAGTGCTCGAAGCCGGCCTTCTCGGTGAGGAACCTGCCGATCTCCAGGTCGGGGTTCACCCCCTCCTGGGCGCGGCGGAACAGCTTCATGACCAGCTTCTGCCCGAAGGCAACCGAGGTGTTGCTCTGCTCCGCGGTGAGGGTGTGCACCCCCAGCTCGTCGGGGCCGACCCCGCTCATGAGCTTCCGGAATCGCGGGTTGATGGTGGCCCGCAGCTCGGCACCACCCACCGTCGGGAAGGACCGGCGGCGCCGGAACGCATCGAGCGTCGCGGTCAAGAAAGTCGGGTCCACCAGCGCGTCGTGCAGGAAGAGGCGTTCACTGGTGCTGCGGTTGTCGATCCACGCCACTCCGCAGTTGGGGTGGTCGGCGAGAAGCTGCTCGGCCCGCCCCGCGTCGGCCGTCGCCAGCGGGAGTACGTACGTCTCGGGCTCGCCCTCGGTGTAGTCGATCTGGGCGAGGACCATGAAGGCCTGAGGCCGGGCATTACGACCCCGAGCAACGGGCAGGGGGACCACGTCGAGGGTCTCGACGGCACGCACCACCCGCGCCTTACCTGCATACCAACGGTTGTGAGCCATGAAGTCCGGAATGGCCCGCTCGAGGTTCGCTCGGCCCCGGCCGCGGAACACGGTGCGCCAGTCAGCGCTGACCGTGAGCACCGGAAGGTCGTGACCGTCATGGAAGTCGGGCGCCGTGTTGGCCCGCTGCGACTCGAGACGGAACCAGTAGAACCCGTAGGGACCGAGGGTGAGCTGGTAGGGGCCCTCGACGATGACCGCGAACTCGGTGTGCCCGAACAGCTCGATGGGGACTGCCCCCCGGAACTCGTGCAGGTCGAGCGTGACCGCGGTGGCGTACCTCGACAGGTTCGCCACGACGAGCACCGTTTCGTGTTCGTCACGACGTAGGAAGGCGAGGACCTTGCCGTTCTCGGGCAGCAGGAACTCGATCTCCCCCCGCCCGAACACCCGATGCTGGGCCCGCAGCGCGATGAGCCTGCGCATCCACCAGAGCAACGAGCTGGAGTTGCTGTTCTGGGCTTCGACGTTGACGGTCTCGTAGTGGTACTCGGGGTCGATGATGACGGGGAGGTAGAGCCGCTGCGGGTTGGCGTCGGAGAACCCGGCGTTGCGATCGGGGCTCCATTGCATCGGGGTGCGCACCGCGTCCCGATCGCCCAGATAGACGTTGTCTCCCATCCCGAGTTCGTCGCCGTAGTAGATGACCGGCGCGCCGGGCAGGGCGAGCAACAGGCCGTTCATGAGCTCGATCTTGCGCCGATCGTTCTGCATGAGCGGCGCCAGTCGCCGCCGGATGCCCACGTTGACCCGCATCTGCGGGTCGGCGGCGTAGGCCCGGTACATGTAGTCGCGCTCTTCGTCGGTGACCATCTCGAGCGTCAGCTCGTCGTGGTTGCGCAGGAAGATCGCCCACTGGCAGCCCTCGGGGATGTCGGGGGTCTGCTGGAGGATGTCGATGACCGGGAAACGGTCCTCCATCCGCAGCGCCATGAACAGTCGCGGCATGAGCGGAAAGTGGAAGGCAGCGTGACACTCGTCGCCGTCGCCGAAGTAGGCGACGGCGTCCTCGGGCCACTGATTCGCCTCGGCGAGCAGCATCCGACCGGGGAACCGCTCGTCGACGTGGCTGCGAAGTTCCTTCAGGAACTCGTGGGTCTCGGGGAGGTTCTCGCAGTTCGTACCCTCCCGCTCGAACAGGTAGGGCACGGCATCGAGCCGCACTCCGTCGACGCCCATCTCCAACCACTTGTCGACCGCTCGCAGCATCGTGGCGCGAACCTCGGGGTTGTCGAAGTTCAGATCGGGCTGGTGGGAGAAGAACCGATGCCAGTAATAGGACTGGGCCACCGGGTCCCAGGTCCAGTTGGAGGTCTCGTAGTCCTCGAAGATGACGCGTACCCCCGGGTACCGGTCGGGGGTGTCGCTCCACACGTAGAAGTCCCGCCACCGACTGCCGGGTTTCGCCTGCCGGGCCCGCTGGAACCACGGATGCTGATCGGAGGTGTGGTTGAGCACCAACTCGGTGATCACCCGCAGGCCTCTCCGATGGGCTTCGCGCAGGAACCGCTTGAAGGCCTTCAGATCGCCATAGCTCGGATTGACGTCGCCGTAGTCGGCGATGTCGTAGCCGTCGTCGCGGAGCGGGGAGGGGTAGAACGGCAGAATCCACAGTGCGGTGACGCCGAGCTGTTGGAGGTAGTCGAGTTTGGCGGTCAACCCGTCGAAGTCGCCGATGCCGTCGTTGTCGGAATCACCGAACGCCCGCACGTGCAGCTCGTAGATGACCGCGTCCTTGTACCAGTCGTGGAGATCGGTGGGCTCGTCGATCATGGCTGGTCCGTTGCGGTGGGGGGGCGGGGGGAAGCTTCCGACGGGCTCTGACTGATGCGCAAGACGTGCCCGGGCTGCTCTCCGGGGTGCAGCTCGACGAACGGCTGGGGGCCGGTCCACACGAAGCGCTGATCGGTGAGCAGGTCGTGGGCGTCGTAGGGCCGCGAGGCATCGATGCCGAGGGCGGACAGATCGAGGTCGAGGTTGGCCCTCTGGACATCGACGTCGTCGAGGTTGACGATCACGAGCACCGGGTTGCGATGCGGTCGGGTCGGCTCGGGATCGGGGCCCTCGTGGGTCGACTTGCTGTAAGCGAGCATCCGGTCGTTGGCCACGGCGTGGAACCGCAGGGTGCGGTTGGTGTGCAGGGCGAGCTGTCGGTGGCGAATCCGGTTCACCCGGGCGACCTGGCCGCGGAGGCTGTTGGGGTCGTCGAGGTCCCAGCGGCGAAGCTGATACTTCTCCGAGTCGAGATACTCCTCCTTGTCGTTGCCGGCCGGCCGGTTGTCACCGAGCTCGAAGGCCGGGCCGTAGATGCCGTAGCTGGCGCTCAGGGTGGCGGCGAGAAGATGGCGCACGGCGAACATCCCCTGCCCCGCGCCGTGGAGGTGCGACGGGAGGATGTCGGGGGTGTTGGGCCAGAAGCTGGGCCGGAACGCATCGGCTCCGTCGCCGATGAGTACCTCGTGGGCGTATTCGACGAGCTCGTGCTTCGCCACCCGCCAGGTGAAGTAGCTGTAGCTCTGGGTGAACCCGACCTTGGTGAGCCGGCGCATGACCTCGGGCCGGGTGAACGCTTCCGAAAGGAGAATGACGTCGGGGTCACGACTTCGCAGCTGGGCGATGAACCACTCCCAGAAGGCAAACGGTTTGGTGTGGGGATTGTCGACCCGGAAGACCCGAACCCCCTGGTCCATCCAGAACTCGGCGACGCCGAGCAGGCCGTCCCACAGGTCACGCCAAGCGTCGGTGTCGAAGTCGAACGGGTAGATGTCCTGGTAGCGCTTCGGTGGGTTCTCGGCGCACTGGATGGTGCCGTCGGGCCGATGCCGGAACCACTCGGGGTGCTCGCTCACCCAGGGGTGATCGGGAGCGCACTGGAAGGCCAGATCGAGCCCGACCTCGATCCCCATCTCGCCGGCGGAGTCGACCAGCTCCCTCAGGTCGGCGAGGGTCCCCAGATCCGGGTGCACGGACGTGTGCCCGCCCGACGCGGCGCCGATGGCCCACGGGCTCCCCACGTCGGCGGGCCCCGCCGTTTCGGCATTGTCGGGACCCTTGCGAAACGAGGTGCCGATCGGGTGGATCGGGGGGAGATACAAGATGTCGAATCCCAGCTCGGCCACGTAGTCGAGTTGGTCGATGAGCCCTTGCAGCGTGCCGTGCCGGACCACCGGGTCCATCGACGAGGAGCTGTCGGCGCGCTCACCGCCCACGAAGGTCGACCTGGGGAACCACTCGTACCAGGCACTGAAGAGGGCTCGCTCGCGTTCCACGAGCACCTCCGACACGGGCCCGGCCGAGCCGCCCTCGCGGTCGAGGCCGCGACGGTAGATCTCGCCCACCGACGGCCGATCGTCGCTCCCCGGATCGGTGAGGTCGATCAGCTCACCGGCGCGCAGCCGGGCTCCGGCGGCTCGCAGCACCGCCGCGTCGTCGGGAGGGGCCGTCGCCGCGGCGTCGTCGAGCAGCGCCGCGCCGGCCAGGAGCTCCGACGCCACCGATCGGCCGTCGACCCGCTTGCGCCGCGTCGCGTCGACCCAGGTGGCGTAGTGATCGATCCAGGCCCGGACCTCGAAGCGGTGCGTCCCCCGATCCAGGGGGGTGAAAGTCGCTTCCCATCGATCCATACCGGCGTTGACCACCACCATCGGCACCTCGACCCACGTCGACGACCCCGGGGGTTGATGACGCGTGACCGCCCACAGGAGATCGTGACCGTCGGCAAAGGCGGTCGCGCCCACCACGACGGGTTCACCTTCGACCCGCTTCACGGGGAATCGACCGCCGTCGATCTGGGGGGTGACGTCGCCGATGACGACACGGGGGGGAGCACCAGGGCTCATGGTGCTCTTTCTAGTCGGTGGCTTCGGGGGCGGGATCCGAGTCGGCCGCCATCATGTCGACCAACTCCCCCCGATCGCCAGACGAGACCTGCCCCCAACCGTCCTCGTAACCGACGACCTGTCGCAGCGGGATCGACTCCCAGCGGTCCTGGAGCAGTTCGATCTGGTCGAGGGTGACCAGCGCCGGATGCTCGACTCCGCAGGCGCGCGACAGGCGGAGGAGCTCGAAGCGCAGCGACGCCATGTAACGGGCGCAGCGCACCGACTTCAGGGTGGGGTCGAGGCCACGTTGCAGACGGGCCGACTGGGTGGCGACACCGGTCGGACAGCGGTCGGTGTGACACTTCTGGGCCTGGATGCAACCAATGGCGAACATGGCGGTGCGGCCGACGTTGACCGAGTCGCAGCCCATCGCCAGTGCGGCCAGCGCGTTCTCGGGCAGTCCCAGCTTCCCGGACCCCACGAAGGCCACGTCCTCGGTCAGGTCCTGCTCACGGAAGGCCCGGTACACCCGGGCGAAGCCCCAGCGGAATGGCAGGGCGACGTGGTCGGCGAAGGCGAGCGGAGCGGCGCCGGTGCCACCCTCGCCCCCGTCGACGACCACGAAGTCCGGACCCGTACCGGTACGGGCCATGCGCAACGAGAGATCGTCCCAGAAACCGCTCTCGCCGACCGCCGACTTGATGCCCACCGGGAGGCCGGTGGCCGAGGCGATGCGCTCGACCAGGTCGATCAGCCCGTCGACATCGGAGAAGGCCGTGTGGCCGGCGGGGCTACGGCAGTCGACCCCGGCCTCGACCCCGCGGATGCCGGCGATCTCGGGAGTCACCTTGACGCCCGGCAGCATGCCGCCCAGGCCCGGTTTGGCGCCCTGGCTGAGTTTGATCTCGATGGCCCGAACCGGTGCCCCGGCGGCGGTGTCGACCAGTCGCTCGAGGCTGAACCCACCGTCGGGGCCCCGGCATCCGAAGTAGCCGGTGCCGATCTGTCAGACCAGGTCACCCCCACCAGGTCGTAGACGGCGAGCCCGATCAGCAACACCGCCACGACGCCGAGCACCGCCAGCCACCACATGCCGCGAGCCTACGGACCGCGATGTCCTCCACGCCGCATCACACCGCCCCCGAGGCCGGGTCCGGATCGGGCGGAGCACCGGTGACGCTCAGGCCGCCACCACGAGGCCCAGCACGAGCAGCGCCTGCCCGAGGTGATACGAGGTCATCACCACCACACGACTCCGAGAGAAGTCCACGACGAATCGTGTCCAACCGAGGACGGCGTCGCTGACGAAGAACAGCAAAGCGCCGAGGACGACCAGGATCGCACCCACTCCGAACGCGGTCACCACCATCGCCGAGATGACCCCCATGTACAGCGCGACGGGGGTGCGTAACGCGGGATCGCCCTCCGCAGCCGACCGCACGATGCGCAGCCCCACCAGGGCGAGGGCCACGAGCACCACGACCAGGCCCACCAGCAGGCCGGGGCCCCACGCCCCCACGAGCAGCATGGCCACGACGTAGGCCGCGTGCCCGCCGAGGAAAGCCGCCAGGCCGGCAACGAAGAGGTCCTTCGGCACCATGAGGAAGACGTCGCCGATCAACGACAGCGCCAGAGCGACCACGACCGCCACCCTGGCCGCCGAGTTCGAGGTGTCGAGGGTCATGGCCACCGCGATCAGACCGGCCATGGTGAGCGGTTTGAGGAGATACTCCACCGCGCGGCGCTCCGAGCCTACGGCCAGCCAGTCGAGCACAGCCACGACCGCAGTGAGCGCGAGCAGCAACATTGCGGTTGCGTTCACCCGGAGCAGATCAGGGGGCGTCGAGCCGGGGGAGAACCAGAGCCAGGCTGTCAGGACACACCGGTTTGCCCGCCAACCATTCTCTCAGCTGGCTGATCGGCACCCACGCCGCCTCGACGATCTCGCCGTCAGCGAACGTGAAGGGGCCCTCGGTGCGGGCGTGATACACCCTCGAGATCTCCCGCACCTCCTCGTCGGAGTACTCCCCCTCACCCAGATAGCCGAGCTCCACGGCCACACCGGTCTCCTCGACCAGCTCTCGGGCCGCGGCGGTCTCCCAAGCCTCGCCGGGGCCCACTACACCGCCGACGGCGATGTCCCAGCTGTCGGGCCAGAGGTCCTTCCACGCCGCCCGCTTGTGCACCAGCAGCTCATCGGCACCGTTGACGACGGCGACGAACACCGTCCGGTGCAGCAGGTTGCGCTCGCGCACCTCGCGCCGGGTCACCACTGCCGCCACGTCGCCGTTGTCGTCGATCAGCTCGACCATCTCCTCGTCGGCGGACTCCTCCATCAGAGTGCCGCCGCCCGCTCGACGGCTGTGGACCAGTCGATACCCTCGTCGAGCAGCGCCCTGAGCTGGACGACGTGGCGAGGCCGGTTCATGCCGAGAACCCCGACCATCCGGTCCTCGCGCCGATACAGCGCAACGAAGCGGAACTCATCAGTGCTGCCGTGCACCACGACCACCTCGTCGCCGGGTCCGGGTCGCCCGGCCAGCTGGATCTTGCGGTCGTACTGATCACTCCAGAACCACGGGACCGGATCGAACACCGCGGGCTCTTCTCCCCGCTGCTCGGCCAGCAGCCGACGCGCCGCGGCCTCACCGCCACTCACCGCGTGCTCCCAGTGCTCCACCCGCAACGCCTGCCCGAACCGGGCGCTCGGGTACCGGGCCACGTCGCCGGCGGCCACGACCCCGGGCGCGGCGAGCAACGTGGCGTCGGTGTTCACACCGTCTTCGAGCACGAGCCCACTGCCTTCGAGCCACCCGGTGTTCACCGCGACGCCGATCCCCACCACGACGAGGTCGGCCGGCACCGCCGAACCGTCGGTGAGCACGACCCCGGTGACGTGCCGGCGCCCACCCGGCCCGACCGTCGATTCGAAGCCGTCCACACCGGTGGCGAGGCGCAGATCGACGCCGTGGTGCTCGTGGAGCCGGGCGCACACCGCCCCCATCTCGGCGCCGATGGCCCGCTCGAGGGGCACCGGGAGCGCCTCGACGATGGTGACGTCGAGGTCGCGGCTACGACAGCTGGCGGCGACCTCGGCTCCGATGAAGCCGGCGCCGATCACCACCACTCGGTGGGCACCCCCGTCGAGTGCTTCCCGCACCGCCACGGCGTCGTCGAGCGTGCGCAGCACATGGACCCCGTCGAGATCGTCGGTTCCGGGCAGGCGACGCGCCGCCGCTCCGGTGGCCAGCACGACCTGGTCGAACGAGAGCGTCGACTCCCCGTCGGCCGCAGCCAACGCCAGAGTGCCCGCATCGAGATCGAGCGCGGTGGCGCGTGTACCGAGATGCCAGTCGAGTCCGAGGTCCTCGGTGGCGGCGGGCAGCACCACCCGGTCGATGTCCCAGGCGCCGGTGAGGATCTGCTTCGAGAGCGGGGGGCGGTCGTACGGCATGTGGGCACCGGCATCGACCACCGAGATGCGGCCGGAAAACCCCTCGAGCCGCAAGGTTCGAGCAGCGTGGAGCCCAGCCAGTGATGCGCCGACGACGGCGATGGATTCGGTCATGGGAGCACCGGGCCCGCCGCCCTGTCGGCGACGGGAGATCGGTCAGTCCTCGGCGATGGAGATGGCCTGCTTCGGGCAGCGCTGGACCGACTCTTCGATCTTGGCCCGCATCGACTCCGGTGGCGTCTCGTTCAGGACATAGAGGAAGTCGTCGTCACGCACCTCGAACACATCGGGTGCGATTCCCATGCAGATGGCATTGCTCTCGCACAGGTCGAAATCGACAACGACTCGCATGACGGATCCCCTCGTCGGTCAGGTTCTCGGGTAGGGCGACCATCATGCCCTATCGGGGCACCCCCCGGCGCCTCGAGCCGCACGCCGCCGGCGCGGCGCAGGATGAGACGCCACCCCGGGATCTGAGGGTGTGTCAGATTTGTGGGCATGACCGCCGCCGCCCCTCTCGCCGGAGTCCGCATCATCGAGGCCTCGATGCTCGCACCTGCCGCCATCACCACCAACCTCGTCGACCTCGGGGCCGACGTCATCAAGGTCGAGCCGCCCGGGGGCGACTACGGCCGACGCATGACCTGGCCCATCGTCGAGGGCAGCTCACTGCTGCACCTGCACGCCAACCGGGGCAAGCGCAGCATCGTGCTCGACCTGCGCACCGACGAGGGCGTCGAAGCCTTCAAGGAACTGGTGAAGGACGCCGACGCCGTCGTCGAGGCGATGCGCCCCGGCGCCCTGGCCCGACGCGGGCTCGGCTACGACGACCTCAGGGTGCTGAACCCGGCCATCGTGTTCATGACCATCTCGGGGTACGGCATGACCGGCCCCTATCGCGACCTCCCCAGCCACGGGATCGCCTACGACACGTGGGCCGGAATCGTGCCGCCCGCCTACGACGACGACGGCTTCTGCTACATCCCCGAACACGTTTCGGTGGGCATCAACGCCGGTCCCTTGTTCGGGGCGATGGGGATCCTCGCCGGGATCGTGCAGGCCCGAGCCACCGGTGAGGGCTGCCAGATGGAGATCGCGCAGTCCGACGCCGCCGCCGCCGTCGACTGGTTGCGTTCCGAGACCTGGAAGGCCTACGAACGCCCCCAGACCGAGGTCACCGGCAACGCCTCGGACGACTTCGAACGGCGGGCCCCCGGCACCGCCGGCATGAAGGAAGGCGTGCGCTATCAGATGTACGAGACCTCGGACGGGCACATCCTCTTGATGGCCTCGGAGCAGGAATTCTGGAAGAACTTCTGCTCCGGCATCGATCGGATGGACATGTTCGAGAAGTGGCCGGGCGAGACCTATGCCGACCACGCCCGCGGCAACCACGAGATGCGAACGGAACTGACCGCGATCTTCCGGAGCCGCACCTCGGCTGAGTGGATGGCGTTCGGGGTGGAGTTCAACACCACGCTCGCTCCGGTCAACACCCCGGAGACCCTCGCCGACGACGTCCAGTTCCAGGACAGGCTCCCCTGGCTCCCCGCCGCCACCCACGGCGCCGACATGCTGCCCACGCCGATCAAGCTCGTCGGTGCCCAGCTCGCCCATCCTGGGATCGCACCCACGGCCGGCCAACACACCGACGAAGTGCTCCGCGACGTGCTCGGCTACGACGAGGCCCGAATCGCCGCGCTCCACGAGTCGGGGGTCGTCAGTTGAGCGAACCGTTGCGACGGAAGCGGTGGCGGCCCGTCGACCTGCGGTAATGCGCCGCTAACGTCGCGACGTGCCCGACCGCGAGCCCGCCCTCGACACCACGGGAGGTCTGAGCCACGTCCCCAAGGGGGATGCGGGCCACATGCCCGCCGGTGCCGGGGTGAGCGCCACGACCGTCGAACCCCGACGCCCGTCGGCCCTCAGGATCCTGGGCCGGGTGGCGATGCTGGCCGTCGCTGCGTTCGCCCTCTACGGCCTCGCTCCGCAGATCCTCGACATGTGGGCCACGGTCCCCCGCCTCCTGGGGCTCTCCTTCCTGTGGTTCGCCGTCATGTTGGTGCTGATGGCCGGCAGCTACGCCTGCGTCTGGTGGCTCACCCGCATCGCCCTGCCCCAGGTGTCGTGGTTCGTCGCAGCCACGTCGCAGCTCGTGTCGAACGCCGTCGCCAAGACCGTCCCCGGAGGGGCCGCCATAGGTGCGGCCACCGGGTACCGGATGCTGGCCGTGTCGGGGGTGAACCGCGGCACGGCCGGAGCGGCGTTGACCGCTACGGCGATCATCTCCAGCGGCGTGCTCTTCATGCTCCCCCTCGTGGCGCTGCTGATCTCGATCATCGGAGCCCCTGTGCCGAACGGGCTCGACCGGGTGGCCTGGGGTGGCGCCGCCCTGTTCCTCCTCATGTTGATCGTCGGCTTCGTCCTGGTGCGCTTCGATCGCCCCCTGTACGCACTCGGTCGTCTCGTCGAACGCGTCGCCCAGCCGATTCTGCGTCAGCTGCACCGACCTGGGGGTCCAACCGCCGAGGGACTGGTCCAGCAGAGAGACCTCATGGTCGACGGGCTCGGCGCCCGATGGAAGATCGCCCTGCTCGCGGCTGTGGGGAACTGGCTCCTCGACTACTTCGCTCTCGTCTGTGCCCTCATGGCCGTCGGGGTCACCCCGCGTTTCAGCGTCGTGCTCCTCGCCTACGGTGCGGCCGCAGTCTTGGCCATGATCCCCCTCACACCGGGGGGCATCGGGTTCGTCGAAGCAGGCCTCACCGCGATGCTCGTGCTCGCCGGCGTCCCCTCCGACCAGGCCCTGCTCGCCACCCTCGCCTATCGGGTCGTGTCGTACTGGCTGCCCCTCCCGGCCGGGCTGGCGGCGCACGTCCTGTTCCGGCACCGGTACGGACAGATGGTCACCGCAGTCGACACCTGAGCATGAGCTCGGTGTGTGACCCAGGCCATACCGAGCTCGGGAAGGTTCGGACGACCCCGATGGTTGGAGTGGGCACGACCGAAGGAGGGACCCGATTCCGATGGACCCAATTCTGCACACCACGTCCAGCACGCAGGACACCGACACCGCTCGCCTGCGCGAGGCCACCACCCTCCGACACCGAGCCGACAGCCTCCGCCAACAGTCCCAGTCGCTCGACGATGTTCTCGGCGTCGCATACCGGCGCCGGGCCAGCGAGCTGGAGATCGAGGCCTGGGTCACCGAGATCCAGGCGGGCGCCCTTGCCCACGGGGTCCACTCCGCCGCCTGATCCGACCGTCGGGGTTGGCCCCCTCCACCCCGACCATGGCGCCGTGGTTCCCCCTCCACGAGCGCACGCGATGCCCGCCTCCCCCCGGCGGGCATCGCCGCGTCAGGGGTCACGTACGCTCAGGCCCGCCGCACCGACGGGTGCGAGCTCGCCGCCGAGACCAAGGAGCGCACATGGGGTACCCCCGGGACATCAAGATCATCGAGACCTTCGTGGGGATGCCGAGCCGCAACCGTCGTGAGGTCTACGAGTTCCTGGCCCCCCACCTGCGCGACGACGACAGCAAGGACATGCGCTTCCCCGCCCAGTACATGTTCAAGGACGTGCCCAGCGACCTCGAGGAGAGCGTCGACCCTGTCGCCCTCCTCGTCGACAACCTCGACCGCTACAACATCGAGACGGCGATGCTCGGCCTGACCGACAACCCCGACTGCGCCCGGGCCATCGAGGAGCACCCCGATCGTTTCGTGACGTGCGTCGAGATCGATCCGAACGACACCATGCCCACCATCCGCAAGATCCGTGAGTCGGTCGCGCGCTTCCCGGTCCGGGCAGTGAGCACCTTCCCGTCGGGGTACAAAGTGGCGCTGAACGACAAGAAGATGTACCCGATCTACGCCACCTGCGTGGAGCTCGACCTGCCCATCTTCGTGTGCGTCGGGATCCCGGGCCCTCGTATCCCCTTCGCCCCCCAGCACGTGGAGCTGATCGACGAGGTGATGTACGACTTCCCCGACCTCACCTTCGTGATGCGCCACGGTGCTCAGCCCTGGACCGAGTTGGCCATGAAGCTGATGCTCAAGTGGCCGAACCTCTACTACTCAACCTCGGCCTTCGCTCCCAAGCACTACGACAAGGTGATCATCGACTACGCCAACACCCGCGGTGCCGACAAGATCATCTACGCCGGGTACTTCCCCGCCGGACTGAGCTACGAGCGGATCTTCAACGACATGGACAACGTCGGGTTCAAGGACGAGGTGTGGCCCAAGTTCCTCCGTGAAAACGCTCTGAAGGTGCTCAAGCTGGGCTGAGGCGACGCACCACTCACGAGACCTCGGCCGTGGTCGCGACCTGGCGTCGGCGACGACGACGAACGACCAGGATCACCACCCCACCGGCGACCACGATCAGACCCACCAGATAGGGCAGTGCAGCCCGGACCAGGTCGCGCTCGACCTCCTCTTTTCCCACCCGCACCGGCCGACCGTCGACGAGGCGCACCTCGTCGAGGTAGAGGCGCCGCTGACCGGAAGGCTCGCCCTCCTGGCCCGGCAACCACCCGTGGTGCACCATCCACACCGACGAGGTACCGGTGCCCTCCCCGGTGAAGAACTCCTGGCCACCCGGCCCGCGCACACGGCCGGTCGACGACAGCCACGGCTCCTGTTCGGGCTTCGTGCAGGGCCCCTGCACCGTGTCGCACACGGCGTAGCCGACGGCGTAGTCGGCGGTGTTCCAGGCGTTGGCCGAGTAGAAGACGTAGAACTTGCCGCCGGACTCCACCATCGAAGGGCCCTCGACCAGACCTCCCTCCCAGGGCTGATCGGCACCGAAGAGGGCGACCGGCGCCGCGGCCAACGACAGGCCGTCAGCGGCCAGCGGAGCCGACCAGATCGTGGTCGTCTGGTCACAGCAGTTGCCGTCGTTCTTCCACACCAGGTGGGCGGTGCCGTCAGCGGCCTCGAAGGGGGAGGCATCGATGGAGCCACCCATGTCGAGCTGACAGATGAAGGCCGACGTCGAGGTGTCGACGAACGGGCCAGCCGGGCTCGACGACGTGGCCCGCGAGATGCACTGGCGGCCCGAAGCGGTGTCACGCGTCGTGTAGTAGAGGACGTAGCTCGTGTCCGAGAGCGCCAGCACCGACGGGGCCCACACCAACCCCTTCGCCGTCCAGGCCGGGAGGGTGGGAAGCACGTCGCCGAGGTACTGCGCGCTCAGCCCGTCGACCGAACGCAACACCGGCACGTTGGCGGAATCGGTGTTCGTGGCGTAGGCGTAGTTGGCGTCGGGGCCACGGAGGCTGAACGGATCGGCGAAGTCGCCGTTGTAGATCGGTGCGGTGAGCAGCAGCCCCTCTATCGTGTCGAGAGGCTTGGTGGGGGCGTCGACGCCCGGACCCAACGGCACCGGGCCCTTGGTGGGTACCCGGTTGCCGGGATCGACTTGTGGGGTCGGGTCGGTGCTGGCGTCCGACTTGGTGTCCTGGGTCCCGCAGGAGACTGCGACCAGCACGAGCCCGGCGGCAAGGAGGAGTTTCAGACCACGCACCCGGACGACAGTACGCGTTGGCCCCCGATGGGTCCGGGACTCAGGCGTCGAGGGCTTGGCGGTGCTGCTCCATGAGACGGTAGAGGCGGTCGAGGTCGGCGACGGCGGGAAGAGCCAGCCGCTGGCCGGAGTTGAGCTCGATCTCGAGATGCCAGAAACCCGGGATCACGTCGATCGAAAGGATCCGATACCAGGGGATGTCGCGACGCAGAGGCCAATTGCGCATCACCCGGAGACCCTCGGTGCGCACCACCACCACCGGGCCCCAGAGGATGCGCAACCCCGCGACCGCCGCCAAGGCCACCACCCCGCTGACCCCCCGGAGCCACAGCTCCGATGTCCCGGCGAGCGTCCACGACACGCACAGCACGACGCACACCACCAAGACGAAGGTCCGCAGGACGCGAGGCAGAGAACGCATGTGCAAACGGAACCCGACTCCTCTCATGACCCCATTGTGCCGCGCCGCTGGCCCGATCGGCGACCAGAGCGCCGCTCGGGTCGGAATCGTCAGGCCTTGAGGATGTCCCTCCAGGGAAGGTCCTTGTCGCCACTGGCATCGCGTGGCAGCCCGAGCGCCCGCTCGGCGATCATGTTGCGGTGCACCTCGTTCGTGCCGCCCCCGATGCGCGACGCGAACTGGCTGAGCACGCTTCCCTGCCAGAACCCGTTCTCCGGTGCGTCGGCCCCACCCAGCATGCCGCCCGCGCCCTCGACCGCGACGCCGAGATTCACCTTGATCTCTGTGGACTGGGTCAGGAAGTTCTTCATCACGGATGGGTCGGGAGGAGTTCCCCGGCCATGCATGATGAACGTCTGCATGCGCAGACCGAGCCACTGGAGCATGCGCTCACGGGAGTAGACGTCGGCCAGTCCCTGACGCACCACCGGGTCATCGGCCCGACCGAAGGCACGGGCGGTGCTCAGCAACGACGCGAACGTCGACGCACCGCCGCCGCCCGAGCCGATCATCCCGGCTTCGCTGGTCAGCACGGTGCGGGTGACCGACCAACCGCCGTCGATCTCCCCGACCACGTTGGCCACCGGAACCCGCACCTCACTGAAGAACACCTCACTGAAGTGCGACTGGCCTGTGGCTTGGCGCAGCGGCCGCACGTCGATGCCCGGGGTGTGCATGTCGACGAGGAGGAACGTGACTCCGCGGTGCTTGGGCACGTCGGGATTCGTCCGGGTGATGAGGATCCCGTAGTCGGCGTGCTGGGCCCCGGAGTTCCAGACCTTCTGCCCGTTCACCACGAACTCGTCGCCGTCGACCACGGCACGGGTGCCGAGCGCGGCCAGGTCGGAACCCGCTCCCGGCTCGCTGAAGAGCTGGCACCACAACTCGTCGCCTCGCAGCAGTGGTTGCAGATAGCGCTCTTGCTGCTCGGGACTGCCGTGACGCATGATCGGCGGACCGACCAACGACTGCGCCGCACCCACGAAACCGGCGGTGACGTCGAAGGCCGCTGCCTCCTGGCCGAAGATGATGGCCTCGGCGGGAGTACCACCCCGACCACCGAAGGCCTTCGGCCAGGTGATGCCGGCCCAGCCGTTGTCGTAGAGCGTGCGCTGCCACTGCCGGGTCTTCTCGAGGTAGGCGAGCGCCGCCTCCGCCGAGTCGCCCTTCGGGCCCCGCGACCAGTCGGCACCGGTGCCCGTCTTCGGCGTGGCGTGCGATTGGAGGAAGCCGCGGATCTCCGCTCGCAGCGCGGCTTCCTCGGGGGACTCGTCGAAGTTCACGGCGGCGACTCTAGGTCTGACACGTTCGAGCTCCGAAACCCCTGGCGCCATCGGGCTCGACCCCAGCCGTAGGATTGGCGTCCGATGTCGTCGTGGCGCCCTCACCTCTCCTCGACCTGGGTTCGTCCGTTGCTCGTGCCGGCGCTGATCGCGCTGGTGGGGCTCATCCTCGCCGGTTGCACCGGAGACGACACGTCGACCTCGGATCCCACCGCCACCACCAGTCCGATACCCCCAGCCGAACCGGTCGACGATCCGCTGGCCTTCACTGCGTACACCGACCCCGCGGTGCCGATAGTCACCGCAGTGGGTGAGCGCTTCGCTCTTCTGCTCGACGCCGAACCGAGCGAGGGCTACCGGTGGGAGGTGGTGGCCGCTCCCGACCCGGCGATCGCGGCGCCGCTCGGGTCGCAGTTCCTCCCCCGCGACAGCGTCCCGACCACGACCACGACGATGCCCGCACCATCGCCGGCGCCGGAAGCCGTGGCGCCCGAGGATCCGGCGGTGGCGCCCACGACCACGGTGCCCACCCGATCGATGCAGGTGCTCTCCTACGTCGGGAGGGCCGCCGGCCGCACCAGCGTGACCCTGCGGTACATCCGAGTTGGGCAGCCCGCCGACGCCTCGACCCCCACCACGACCTTCACGATCGAGGTGTTGGGCCCACCACCACCGGCACCGACTCCCTGATCAGGCGGCGTCGCGCTCGTCGCGCAGGCGCTGGATGTCGTCTTCCAGCAGGTAGCCGGGCGGGACGTCCTCACCCAACTCGACCGGCCGCATGGCCAGGTCGATGGCCAACCAGATCGTTCGCGAGAACGGAAAGAAGAGAAAGGGGACGGCGATGCACACCACGACCTCGATGATCCCGATGGTGCCCATCGGTGTATCCGGATAGGTGGCGGCCATTCCCACGATGAGCACGACGACCACCACGACCTGCACCACCATGATGTTGAGGAACCACGACCCCAACCAGTGCCCAGGGAGCCGGTTGAACCGCAGGCCGCATCGCGGGCAGGCCGGGACCATCCGAACCCACCCCCGAAAGAGCCGGCCCTGGCCGCAGACCGCGCAGCGACGCGAGAACCCTCTGCGCAGGATGGTGGACGTCGGGGTCGACACCGGCACAGTGTGGCGCACGGCGCCGTCATCCACGCTGCCCGGCGCCGGTGACGCTGGGTAGCCTCGCCTCGATGCCCCCCACCGACGCCCCCACCACCACGCCGGGGCCGAGCGACGGAGACCGGGGCGACGTCGAGAAGCTGGCGGCACGGTTCCGATTGCTGGCCGACGGGGACTTCGCCGGGTACTCCCCCGTCTATGACCGCATTGCCCGATCCCTGGCCGATGACCAGGACGCTCTCGGCCTCCTGATCGGGCTGGTGCCCGTGAGCCGGACCCCGGTCCTGTCGCTCGCAGCTACCCACGACCTCGTGCTGGCTGACCCCGACGGTGAGCTCTCCGCCATCTACCGGGGTGACCTCGAACGCGACCCGTGGCCGGCGTTCCGGGCCCTGCTCTACCACCACACCGACCAGATCCGCGATCTCATGGCCACCCGGTCCATCCAGACCAACGAGGTGGGCCGGGCCACTGCACTCCTCCCCGCCCTGGCCACCGTGACCGCTCGCCAACGCGCCGGCGGCGACGAGCGGGGTCTGGCCCTGCTCGAGATCGGGCCGAGCGCCGGCCTCAACCTGCTCCTCGATCGTTTCCGCCTCATCTATACCGACGGCAGCAGCAATTCCCTCTTCGAGACCGGGCCCGCCTCATCACCGTTGCGCCTCACGTGCGAGGTGCGGGGTGTCCACCTGCCGCCGATGCCGTCAGTCCCGCTCTGCATCGCTCTTCGCGAGGGCGTCGACCTCGAACCGATCGACATCGACGATGACGACGCCTGTCGGTGGCTGTCAGCCTGCCTCTGGCCGGGCATCCCGGACCGATCGCAGCGCCTGGCCACCGCCATCGCCATCGCCCGCTGCGACCCGCCCCACCTCCACGAGGGGAACGCCGTCACCGACCTGGCCCGACACCTCGACGACATCGGCGGCGAGTTCCTCCCGGTGGTGCTGTCGACCTGGGCTCTCGCCTACGTCGACCCCGAGGGCCGCCAATCCGTGGTCGACACGATCGACGCCATCGGCGCCTCTCGCGACCTCGCCTTCGTCACCGCCGAGGCCCCCGGAGTGACCCCTTGGGTACCGACTCCCGACGAGCCTTCAGCCGAGGCCGCCGCCGGAGCGGGGGCGGGAGCGGGCGGAGGCGACGGAACGACCACCGTGGTCGGGTTACGCCACTGGCGCGACGCTCACGTCAGCACCGACGCGCTCGGCTTCATGCACCCTCACGGTCGCTGGCTGGCGTGGCTCACCGGCGAAACGCCATGAACGACGGCGTACTGCGAAGGACCGCGGCCAGGGTCGTCCTGCTCGACGGCCAGGGCCGGGTACTCCTCCTTTCGGCCAAGGATCCGGTCGACTCTCGGAAGGGGTCGTGGTGGGAGATCCCCGGAGGGGGCATCGACCACGGCGAGCAGTCGCACGACGCCGCACGCCGCGAGTTGTTCGAGGAGACGGGCATCGCTGATGCCGAGATCGGGCCTTGCGTGTGGACCCAACACGCCCGCTTCACCTTCGCCGGATGGCGATTCGATCAGTTCGAGCACGTGCACGTCGGGTGGTGCAACGACCTCGACCTGAGCAAGGTGCGGCCCGGTGGGCTCGAGGCCTTCGAGGCAATGGCCTTCGGCGCTCCGCGGTGGTGGGCACTCGACGCCCTGCTGGCCAGTACCGACACCGTGTTGCCCGTTCGCCTCCGCGAGTTCCTGCCCGATCTCGTGGCCGGACGCCTCCCCACGACACCGATCGACATCACCCACACCGGGCCGGGACCGTTCGACTGACCGGGCCCGAGCCGGTCCGGGTTGTGACGACCGAGACGATGGCCCACGATGGTCCCGATGACCCCACCCTCGGCGAACCCCCTCGGACGGGGGGTGATCGTGCCCTCCGAGCACAAGGGCCGAACCCTTCTGCGCGGGAGCACGAAGCGGTGTGGGGTGTGCGGGCAGGGTCACCTCTTCCACCGTTGGTTCCGGATGGCCGAACAGTGCCCCAGGTGCGGTCTGGAGTTCGAGCGCATCGACGGGCACTGGACCGGCGACATCGGCATCAACACCGTCGTGAGCTTCACCGCGCTGGCCTTCGTGCTGTTCGGAGGCCTTTTGGTGACCTGGCCCGACCCGCCGGCCGGCCCGCTGGTGGTGGCCTGCCTGCTGACCGCCGTGCTGGTGCCGCTGGTATTCCTGCCCTTCTCCAAGACCGTCTGGTTGGCCATCGATCTCGTCCTGCGACCCCTCGAACCGGGCGAGGTCCGAGACGGGTTCGGACCGCAGTCCGGAGATTCCACTCCACCTGCGGCCGAGACGCGCCGATAACAGCAACGTCTGGCGAGGCCGAACGAGCCTTTCGGGAGGTCGGCCCATCGTGGCGAAGATCACCAAGTTCATCCACGCGGTCGCCGGTGCGGTCGTCGTCGTCCTGGCGGTTCTGGCCGCCTCATCTCGGACCCGTCGGTGTTCGCCCTGCCCACCGAACGCGCCGCCGGCAACGGGTTCGAGGATCTCACCGACGACGCCCTGTCGTCCCCCGCCGCCAACGGCTCGCCCACGGCGTGGACGCCCGACGGCGCCACCATCGACGAGGTCGTGGTCACTGACTGGTCACTGCCTTCCGACTGGTCGGTGTTCCCGGGCCGGCCCGACTCCGGGTCCTCGAAGGCGGGAACTCCGGTCGAGGGCGAGGACATCATGGAGGCGAGCGCCGCCACTGCGCTCCCCACGGCCGGTGACCGACCGGCACCAGCCGCCGGGTCCGAACTGGCCCGCCTGCTGTCCAAGGTCGAGGCCCGCCTCCGCTACTACGAGTAGCCGAAGCCCACCGGCGGAACGGGTGCGGCGGGGTGATGCTGCTTGACGCTCCCACCACCAGCGTGTGGGCTGGCGGGCATGCGCACGCCTCTGACCGACATTCTCGAGATCGAGCACCCCGTGATGCTGGCAGGCATGGGCGGCGTGAGCTACCACGCACTCGTGGCGGCCGTCAGCGAGGCCGGGGGCTTCGGCTGCCTGGGCGCGTCCACGATGAGCGCGACCCGGATGGTCGACGAGATGAACAAGGTGCGCGCCCTCACCGACAAGCCGTTCGGAGTCGATCTGCTCACGGCCATGCCCGGCGACATGCCGAGCCAGGTGCAAGCCATCATCGACCACGGCGGGCGTGTGTTCGTGGCCGGTCTCGGCGTGCCCCGCGACGTGGTGGATCTCTGTCACCGCAACAACGTGCTGGTGGCGTCGATGTGCGGCAAGGTCCGCCATGCGGTTGCTGCGGTGGAGGCGGGCTGCGACCTGGTCGTCGCCCAGGGCACCGAGGCGGGCGGGCACACCGGAACCGTGGCCACCATGGCGCTGGTGCCCCAGGTCGTCGACGCCGTCGGTGGCCGGGTTCCGGTGGTGGCCGCCGGGGGACTGTTCGACGGCCGAGGACTGGCCGCCGCCCTCACTCTCGGAGCCGAGGGGATCTGGGTGGGCACCCGCTTCATCGCCACCCCCGAGGCCTACAGCACCTCGGGGTACAAGGAACGCCTGCTGGCCATGCACGAGGACGACACAGTGGTGAGCCGGGCCTTCACCGGCAAGACGTGCCGGGTGAACGCCAACGCCTACACCCGCAGCTACGACACCGGCGACCGCCAGATCCAGCCGTTCCCGGCCCAGTTCCTGCAATCGATGGAGGACGGCGCCAACCACCTGGGTCTCGGCCCCGACACCGAGGTCGACCCCGATGTCGAGTTCTGGCCTGCGGGGCAGGGCGTGGGGGCCATCGACGAGCTGGTGCCCGCCGGTGAGCTGGTGCGCCGCTTCGTGGCCGAGGCCGAGGCCGTGCTCGACCGGGTGGCCTCGCGGCGCTGACGATCAGGCGAGCGTCGCCGACCGGCTCAGGACGTCCACTCCTTGACCTGCTCGATGATGGCGAGCGGGTTCTCCCCCACCGGGATGATGTTGAGCACGGTCACCCCGGCTTCGGCGAAAGCGGCGAGCCGTTCCTTCACGAAGCCCTCCGGGCCGCAGAGGTTCGTCCGGTCGAGGAACTCGGCCGGCACCCTGGCCGCGGCCTCGTCCTTCTTGCCGTCGAGGTACAGGTCCTGGATCTCGGCCGCCTCGGCCTCGTAGCCGTACCGGCACATGAGGTCGTTGTAGAAGTTGCGACCTCGTGCCCCCATCCCCCCGACGTAGAGGGCGACCATCGGACGGGTCATCTCGGCGATCGGCCCGGCATCGTCGCCGATCGCCACCACCCCGCCGGCCGCGATCTCGAGCGGGCCGAGCGCCACGTCGCGTTTCGCCGCCCCCTTGTCGAGGTCAGCACCCCAGACCTCACGAGCGCGCTCGGGCACGAAGAAGATCGGGAGCCAACCATCGGCCTTCTCTGCGGTCATGGCGACGTTCTTCGGACCGAGCGACGCCACCCAGATCGGGATGGTGTCGCGAACCGGTTTGGCGATGATCTTGAGGGGCTTGCCCAGGCCCGTGCCCTGGTCGGCGGGCAGCGGCAACTGGTAGTACCGACCGTCGTAGGTGACCCGCTCACGGCGCCACACCGCCCGGCAGATGTCGATCATCTCGCGGGTGCGGCCGAGGGGAGCGTCGTACTTGACCCCGTGGAACCCTTCGATGACCTGCGGCCCCGAAGCACCGAGGCCGAGGATGAACCGGCCGTCGGAGAGGGCATCGATGCCCGCGGCCGTCATGGCCATCAGCGTCGGGGTACGGGTGTAGATCGGCAGGATTCCGGCACCGATGGTGATCGTCTCGGTACTGGCGGCCAGATATCCCATGAAGCTGGGGCCGTCGAAACCGTAGGCCTCGGCCACCCAGGCGATGTCGAGGCCGGCCTTCTCGTAGGCCGACACCTTCGCTGCCGACGCCTTGAAGCCCCCCGCGTAGTCGATCTGCATACCCAACTTCATGGCGTCCCCCTCGTGGTAGGGCACCGGGCGAGCCGCCGGGTGCGGATGGTCCCGATGGACGTCAGTGACCGGCAGGACCGTCGGCCAGGTTGGCCAGTGCTTCTTCTCGCCGCTGCCGGCGCTCGATCTCCCACCGGGCCTGCTGGGCGTCGCGCGCCAACTGCTCGGCCTCGGCCTTCCATGCCTTCCGGTCGGCGAGGACGGCGGCGTCGAGGCTCGAGAGTTCCATGCCGTTCTCGAACAGCACGTGGTAGCGGATCCAGGTGAGACCGGCCACGTAGTACACCTTGCCGGGCGTGCCCGCGGCGACGCCCGGGAGGTCGACCGCGGCCACGACCTTCTGGTGGCGGCGGAAGACCTGCTCGGTGCTGATGGGCGAAACCATGGGTGCGGTCGTCTCCGGGATGCAGCCCGCAGGGTGGCGGGAGAACGGAGACCTGACGTTACCGGGCGGTGAGGTCCGGCGCGAAGACCGCCGACGGCACCCGGACCCGACGGGTGGGTCGCGAGAGCGCGACCTCGGTACTGTCTGGCGGTTCGATCAACTCGCTGCCTCCGGGCGCACAGGAGGAAGCCCCATGGCCGACATCGGCTTCGACGAGAGAGTTGCCATCATCACCGGAGCGGGAGGTGGGCTCGGCCGCGAGCACGCACTGGAGCTGGCTCGCCGCGGCGCCCGCATCGTGGTCAACGACCTCGGTGGGTCGGTGTCGGGCGAGGGCGGGGACGTGGGGCCGGCCCAGCAGGTGGTCGAGGAGATCGTGGCGCTCGGGGGCGAGGCGGTGGCCGACACCAACTCCGTGGCGACCGCCGACGGCGGAAAGGCCTTGGTGCAGACGGCGGTCGACTCGTTCGGCACGGTCGACATCGTGGTCAACAACGCCGGCATCCTGCGCGACAAGTCGTTCCACAACCTGACGCCCGAACTCCTCGAGCCCGTGATCCAGGTCCACCTCCTCGGGGCCTTCTACGTCACCCAGCCGGCCTACCTGATCATGCGGGAGAAGGGCTACGGCCGCATCGTGTCGACCTCGTCCAACTCGGGGATCCTGGGCAACTTCGGCCAGGCCAACTACGGCGCCGCCAAGATGGGCCTCGTCGGCTTCACCCGGGTGCTGGCGATCGAGGGGCGGAAGTTCAACATCAGGGCCAACGCCATCGCCCCGGTGGCCAAGACCCGGATGACCGAAGAGATGTTCGGCGCCGCGGGCGAGGCCCTCGACCCGAAGCTGGTGAGCCCTCTCGTGGCCTACCTGGCCTCGGAGGCCTGCCCGGTGAGCGGCGAGGTCTACTCCGCCGCCGGTGGCATCATCAGCCGCTTCTTCATCGGCCTCACGCCGGGGTACTACAACCCCGACCTCACCGCGGAGGACATCGCCGAGCACTGGGACGACATTCGCGACGAAGCCGGCTACATCGTGCCCGACGACTCGAGCGGAGAGATCTCCAAGATCGTGTCGACCGTCCTGACCAAGGACTGAGGTCGCCACCGAGACCGACCGGGGCAGACCCACGAGCGCGCCGCCATGGTGCGGGCGCCAGTTGACAACATTGCACTGTCGATCTGTCATCTGCTCTCGCAGTTGTCGGACCAGCTCTGACCGGCGCTCAGGATGACGCGATGGCGTCGAGGACGTCGAGGCGGGCGGCCCGTCGCGCCGGCGCCACGGCGGCCAACACCCCCGCGGCGGCGGCCAGCACCACCACGACGATCAGCTGGGTCACCGGCACGGTCAGACTGGTGAAGCCGTCACCCCGAAGAGAAGTGACCAGCGCCCAACCGAAAGCGGCGCCGATCAGCAGGCCGAGCAGGGCACCCATCACCGCGATGATGACCGACTCCCAACGCACCGTCGAGCGCATCTGACGTCGGGTCATCCCTACGGCGCGGAGCAACCCCAGCTCGCGGGTGCGCTCGAAGATCGACAACGCCAACGTGTTGGCGATTCCGATGAGGGCGATGACGATCGCCAGCAGGAGCAGCACGTACACGAGGTTCAGGAGCTGGTTGATCTGGCCCACGACCGCGTCGGCGAACTCCGTCTTGTTCTGGAGGTCGGCGTTGGGGTACCCGCTCGTGACCGCGGCGATGGCCCCCCGACCTTCACTCTCGGTCACTCCGGGAGCCAGCTTCACGAAGACGGCCTGGTCGAGCTGGACCTGGTTGTTGGCCTCGAACGTCTCCAACCCCGTGAACGAAGGGCCGGCGATCGCCAATGGCCCGTAGACGGCCACGACGGTGAGCGGCTGGGGGCCGGTCGCCGGGTAGGTAACCGCCAGCGTGCTCCCCACGGTCAACTTCTTGTTGTCGGCAGTGTCGCGGTCGACGGCGATGGTCCCGATGCGGGCGAGCTCATCGATCGATCCGTCGTCGATCACCAGGTCGGTGACCGCGGCCAGCGACACGGGATCGGCGGCCCGCAGGAACTGGCCGGTCCCGTCGATCTCGGCCGGACCGGACCGGAGAGCGGACGCCACCTCGACCTCGGGTAGCGCGCCAATCGCGGTGGCCACCTCCGTGGGCAACCCACCGGAGTTCCCGGCATTGCTCCTCACCACGAAGTCGCCGGCGAAGGACTTGTCGACCGTGCCGCGGATCGACGTCGACGCCGAGGCGGCGACGATCATGATGAACCCGACCAGGCCGACGCCGATCATGAGCGCAGCGGCCGTGGCCGCCGTGCGCTTCGGGTTGCGCATGGCGTTCTCACGGGCGAGCTGACCGGCGATGCCCCGGATCCGGGGAAGCGGCCAACCGATGAAGCGGGCCAGCGGGCCGGCGATGACCGGGCCGAGGATCGCCACGCCGAGGAACGTGACGGCGGCACCGAGCCCCACGGCCACGGCCGCACTGCTGATGTCGGCGACGAGGCCCAACGCGACCAGGCCCGCGCCGAGGCCCAACACGACGAGGCCCACCACCGCTCGGGTGAGCGACCGCCCGGACTCGTCGAGGGCGACGTCGCGCAGGGCCGCGATCGGCGGTACCCGCCCGGCCTTGCGGGCCGGGAAGAAGGCCGAGGCCAGGGTGATCACCACCCCCACCACGATCGGGATCACCACGGCGTCGGCCTCGACCGTGAGGCCGCTGGCAGGGATGTCGATCCCGAGGAGCGCGAAGAGGTTGCGCAGCACGACCGCCACGCCGAGGCCGGCCACCACGCCCAGCACGGAAGCCAGGAATCCGGTGACGAGGGCCTCGATCATCACCGACGACAGCACCTGTCCACGGCTGGCCCCCAAAGCTCGCAGCAACGCCATCTCGCGGGTGCGCTGGGCCACGATGATCGAGAAGGTGTTGTAGATGATGAACGAACCGACGAACAGCGCGATCAGCGCGAACACCAACAGGAACGTGTTGAAGAAGCCGAGTTGGTCGCGCGTCTGGGACTGCTGCTCGGCCGTGAGCGCCGTGCCGGTGATGGCCTCCACGTCGCGGGGGAGGGTGGCACCGATCCGTGTCGCCAACTCGTCCTGGGTGATCCCGGGGTCGGCGGCGACCGAGACACCCGACAGCGTGCCGGGAACACCGAGCACCCGCTGGGCGGTGGGCAGGTCGAACACGGCGAGGGTGGCGCCCAGGGGACTGTCGACCTGCCCGAAGCGGGTGATACCCACCACCTGGAACTCCTCGCTCCCCGCAGCGGTGAGGATGGTGACCGGATCGCCGAGCCCGAACCCGCCCTTGTCGGCGGTGGCCTTGTCCATGACCACTTGCCCGGGGCCGGAAGGCGGCGCCCCGTCGGCGAGGCGCAACGGGCTGAGCCCGGGGTCGGCGATCCACGCGAACCCCAACGTGGGAGGACCCTGGGTGGGGTTGCCCATCGCCTTGCCCCGCTTGTCGACGAACTGGGCGTAACCGGTGACGTCGGGCGAGGCGGCCCGCACCCCCTGGACGGCGGCGACCTCGGCGACCACGGCCTCGGCGATGGTGCCGCGCTGCTCACCGAAGGGGGTACTCACCACCTCGGCGGAGCGGACCTGGACATCGGTCCCGCCGTTGATGTCGGCGTAGAGGCCGTCGAAGGTCGCGCCGATCGTGGCCGTGAGGACCAGGGTGCCGGCCATGAAGGCCACGCCCAGGAGGATGGCGATGGCCGTGGTGGCCAGGCGCAGGCGGTGGGCGAGGAGCCCACGCAGGGTCACACGAAGCACGAACTCTCCTCGATCGGTCAGGAACCGTCCCGGCCGGCGTCGTCGGCGGCCCGGGCTCGACCCATCACCGGAGACCCGTGGTGGGCGACCATGAGCCATGGGCCGTCGGAGGTCCGGGAGTACAGGTTGATGACGGCCACCGTGGCTCCCCCGTCGTCGCCGAGCAGGTTCTCGTCGCAGGTCACCCGGGCCAGGTCACCCGTCACGACGACATGGAGGTCGGTGACGATGAACTGGAGGTGTTGCGGTCCGCCGAACAAAGCGGCCCAGCTCGCCGCCACCGAACCCCAACCACGGAGCGTCACCCACCCCGGGTGGACGCACGTGACCTGGTCGTCATGCATCCAGAGATCGGACATGGCATCGAGATCACGAGCTTCGAACGCGACGTAGAAGGCCCGGTTGGCCTCGAGCACCGCGCCGACCTCGGCACCGTGGTGAGTGTCGTCCCCGGTGCGCTCGGGAACCGGGTCGGGGGACACGCGTGCACCGTACCCGCCGACCGGACCAGGATGGCGACCGTGCGTATCCCCTCCTCCGACGGCGTCGTCCTGAGCGTCCACGATCTCGGCGGCCGAGGCCCGGAGATCGTGATGGCCCATGCCACCGGCTTCCACGGACGGGTGTGGGAGCCCTTGGCCGCGGCCCTCACGGGATTCCACTGCTGGGGCATCGATCTGAGAGCGCACGGTGACTCCCTGCTGACAGATGGGGCCCGCCTCGAGTGGGAGGCGTTCGCCGACGACATCCTGGCGGTGGTCGACGCACTGGAACTCGACCGCCCGTTCGGCGTCGGGCACTCCAAGGGGGGCGCGGCCCTGGTGCTGGCCGAGGAGCGACGGCCCGGGACGTTCGAGGCACTGTGGCTGTACGAGCCGGTGATCATGCCCCCCGCGATGATCACCGACGCGGCCTCCACCGAGAACCCTCTGTCCGAGGGCGCCCGGCGCCGGCGCCCGACTTTCGCATCCCGCGACGAGGCCTTCGAGAACTTCGCCGGCAAACAACCCTTCTCGGCCCTGGACCCGGGGGCCCTACGCGCCTACGTCGACCACGGCTTCTCGGACCAGCCGGACGGGTCGGTGACGCTCAAGTGCCGGCCCGAGCACGAAGCCCGGGTCTACGCCATGGGCTCCACCCATCGAGCGTCGCTCGGCCTCGCCGAAGTGCTCTGCCCCGTGACGGTCGCGGTGGGCCACTCCTCGACCTTCGGCCCCACCACCTTCGCGGACGCCATCGTGGCCGGACTCCCTCAGGGCCACCGTCAGGACTTCGGCGACCTGGGCCACTTCGGACCCATGGAGGACCCCCCGTCAGTCGCGCGCGGGATCCGCCAGGCCTTCGCCGGCCTCTGAGGCACTCTCGGGGCGTGACGCCGCGGTGTCGCACCGGGTGCCTACCCTGGCGAGATGGGCCTCGAACTGCCGTCGTCGTTGTCGCCATCGAAGGTCTCGTCGTTCAGCGAGTGCGCCCTGGCCTTCCGCTTCTCCGCCATCGACCGCCTCCCCGACCCACCCACGGTGGCCATGGTCAAGGGCACCCTCGTGCACGCCGCCCTCGAACGCCTGATGCTCCTTGCCCCCGCCGACCGCACTCCCGAGGCCGCGTCGCAGTGCCTCGCCGAAGCCCTCACCGCTCTCCACGCCGACCCCGAGTTTCTCACCCTCGACCTCGACACCGACGGTTTCGCCGCCATGGCCCACGACGCCAACGTGTTGGTCGAGCACTACTTCGCCCTCGAGGATCCATCGTCGATCACCCCCATCGGCCTCGAGCTGAAGCTCGAGGTCGAACTCGACGGGCTCCGTCTGCGCGGCATCATCGACCGGCTCGATATCGACGGCGACGGTGAGCTGGTCGTCACCGACTACAAGACCGGGCGCGCTCCGGGCCAGAACTACGAGCAGTCGAGGCTGAACGGGGTGCACTTCTACGCCTTCCTGTGCGAGCGGGTGCTCGGCCGACGGCCCGCTCGGGTGCAGCTGCTCTACCTCACCGACCCGGTGGCCATCATCACCGTCCCCACCGATCAGTCGATCCGGGCTCTCGAGCGCAAGGTCCGCGCCATCTGGTCAGCCATCGAACGGGCCTGCGAACGAGACGACTTCCGCCCCCGCACCTCCCGCCTGTGTGACTACTGCGCCTATCAGGCCTATTGCCCCGCCTTCGGCGGCGATCCCGACGAAGCACGGCGAGTGGCCGCCGACCGGCGGGCCGACGCGACGCTGGCCGCAGTGGCGGCCACCGGGGGTCGGGCCGAAGTCGTCGCCGTAGTATCCCCCCGGTGACCAGCCCCGACCTCGTTCCCCCGCACCGACCCGTCGCCCCGGCGAACGAGCTCGACGGTGACGCCGAACCAGCACCGCCTGAAGCGAACGCCGGCCCTCGCCCCGTTCCCCTCCCCGCCCAGAACCTCATCGACGCCGGGCTCGAACGACTGGCCGAGACCCACCCAGGGCTCCCACTCCCCCTCCACGCCATCGACCCTCCCAGCCGCCGCACCGTCGTGCACCGCTTCGACGACGCCGTCGACCGCGCCTTCGATCGCATCCGCGGCTCCGAGCCGGCCGATCGGGTGCTCTACTCGCTCACCGAGCTCGGCGACTTCGGCCTCATCTGGATGCTCATCGGCTTCACCAAGGGCCTGCGCTCCGACGACGATGCCACCGCCGCCTGGAGGCTGGCCACGGCCCTCGGTGTCGAATCGGTGCTCCTCAACGGCCTGATCAAGAGCCAGTTCAAGCGCGAACGTCCGGTCGCCCAACAACCCCGGCCGTACCACATCCGAATCCCCCTCACGACCTCGTTCCCGAGCGGGCACGCCAGCACCGCCATGCTGGCGTCGCTGCTGCTCACCCAACACTGCCGGCCGGCGGTGAGGCCTTTGTACTTCGGTCTCGCCGGCCTCATCGCCGCCAGCAGGGTCCACGTGCGGATCCACCACGCCTCCGACGTGGTCGGCGGCGTCGTCGTGGGCACCACCCTGGGGCTGGTGGCCCGCAGGCTCTGGCCAATGCACCGCAATCGCTGAGCCACTCCCGATCGTCGGGTGGAATACACCATCGCCACCTGCGGTTCGTGACGGCGTGCCTCTCACTTTTTCCGTCACCTGGGACTACCGCTGCCCATTCGCCCGGATCGTGCATCGCCACGTGATCGACGGGCTGCTCGACGGCGCCGACTGGCACGTCACCTTCGTGCCTTTCAGCCTCGGGCAGGTACACGTCGAGCCGGGGCAGTCGCCGATCTGGGACCGCCCGCACGACGACACCGGACTCCTCGCCCTACAGGCCGCCGTGGTCGTCCGCGATCATCAGCCCGAGCAGTTCCTGAACGTCCACCGAACTCTGTTCGAGGCCCGCCACGCCGATGGGGCCCAGCTGCGCGACCCCAACGTGCTGAGGGACCTGCTCGTCACCGGTGGGGCCGACCCCGACCCGGTCTTCGAGGAGATCGCCACGGGCCGACCGCTGGCGACGGTACGCGAGGAGCACGAGGCGGCAGGCGTCGACCTCGACGTGTGGGGCGTCCCGACCTTCATGGCCGAGGGTCGCGCCGCTTTCGTACGTCTGATGCATCTGCCCGTCGATGCGGCTGACGCCCGCCGCAACGTCGAGCGGTGCGTCGACCTCCTGGTCGGATGGCCGTCGCTCAACGAGTTCAAGCACACGAGTCTCGACCGATAGCGTCACGCCGACAGCCGATTCTGCCGCGCTGACGAGGGGGTGCGATGACCACCGGGTGGATGAGCGAGGTCGAGGCCCTGATGTGGCGTGTCGGTCGCGATCCCTTCCTCGACCCCACGTTCGGCAGCCTCACCCTGCTCGACTCGGCGCCGGTTACCGCCCACCTTCGGCAACGACTGCAACGCATGGTGCAGCGCAATCCACGGTTCGGCCAACGAGTGGTGGAACCGGTGGGACAACTGACCGTCCCCATGTGGTGCGACGATCCCGACTTCGACATCGACGGCCACCTCCGAACCATCCGCCTGCCCCGCCCCGGGAACCGCCGTCAGCTCTACGACACCGCGGTGCGACTCGTGCAGGAACCCTTCGACGAGAGCCGCTCGCCGTGGGAGTTCGTGGTGGTCGAGGGTCTCGACGACGGAGGTGGCGCGCTCGTCCAACGCATCCACCACGCCGTCACCGACGGCGAAGGTGGCCTCAGAGCGGCGGAGGAGATCCTCGATCTCACCCCGTCGTTGCCCGTGCTCGACGAGTCGTTCGCCTCGGCCGGGGTGGCATCGGGCCCCCCGAACCCCATCGGCCTCGTGTCGAGCATCGCCGACCGCGCCCTTCGCCGCGCCGGTCGGGTCGGTCACTCGGCCTGGTCGGAGGTGGCCAACCTGGCCGCCCATCCGTGGGATCTCCCCAACTCGATCGGCACCGGGGTGGGCACGGCCCGGTCGATGATCGATCAGTTCACCAGCGACGACCGCGCCCGCTCCCCGCTGTGGGCCAACCGCACGTTGCGGCGCCGGCTCGACACGGTCGATGTTCCCCTGGCGTCGCTGCAGGCCACGGCCCACGCCCTCGACGGGAGTGTCAACGACGCGTTCGTGACCGCCCTCACCGGAGCCATCGGCGCTCTGCACCGAGAGGCCGACCTCCCCACGCCGGCGCTCCGGATGGCGATGCCGGTGAGCACCCGTGGGCGGGGCGTGTCCGGCGGCAACGCGTTCGTCCCGGCGCGGGTGGTGGTGCCGATCGACGAACCCGACCCCGTCCGGCGCTTCCACGCTCTCCATGACCTACTGGAACCGGCCAAGCACGAGCCCGCTTTCGGAGTGGTCGACCAGATGGCGATGGTGGCCAACTGGCTACCGACGCCCCTCGTGACCCGGATCATCCGTGACCAGGCGCGAGCCGTCGACTTCGCCGCCTCCAATGTTCGCGGCGCCGGTGTCCCCCTCTGGCTGGCCGGCGCACGCGTCGTCGCCGACTACCCGCTCGGCCCCCTCACGGCCACCGCTCTGAACGTGACGCTTCTGTCCTACAACGGTGTCTGCCACATGGGCGTGCACTCCGATGCCGGAGCCGTCTCCGATCCCGAACGGCTGATCGTCCTCATGGAAGAGGCCTTCGCCGAGTTGTTCGAAGCCGCGACATGAACCGACCGTGTCTCGGCCGGGCCGGGCTCAGTTCTGGGCCAGCGCCGAGGCCTCGCTGGTGAGCAGGGACCGAACGTCGAGCAGCAGGTTGGAGACCTCGTCGGTGCTCACGAGCTCGCGATTGAGCATCTCACCGAGGGCCCGATCGATGATCGACAGCGCTTCGAGAATGCTCTCCTGCTCGTGGGTCTCGGTCATGTTCGCTCCTGTCGGTGCCAGCGGGGCCGGCGATCGGGCCTGGGGGTGGACCCGAGGTGGGTGACGGGGATTGCGCCTCAACCAGTGGGGTGAGGCCACCGCAGTGACGCCGACACCTTCGAGGTAGTTGGCATCGTAGGCGGAGACGTGTGACACCCGGGTTTCGGGGCCGTTCTTTTCTGGAGGGACCAGTCCGCCCAGTGACGTGGCGATGCCGAGAAGCCCCCCTGGGCTCAGCGGGTCGTGAGCTACCTGGTGCAGCGCCGTCTCGGCCGGGGCGGAATGGGCGTGGTCGACCTGGCGGTCGACGAGCAGGGTCGATCAGTGGCCTGCAAACGTCTTCTGCTGCACGGCAGCGCGTACGAGATGCACCGCGCCCGGCAGCGGATCCGTCGCGAGGCGGATGCACTGGCCCACCTCGACCACCCCAACATCGTGCCCCTGCTCGAGGTGCTCGACGACGGTGACGACATCGTGCTGGTGCTGCCCTATCTGGCCGGTGGCACCCTGGCCGATCAGGTCCACCACCACGGCCCCCTGTCCGCCGGACAGGTCCATGCGCTCGCCGACGCGCTCTTCGCCGCACTCACCGCCGCCCACCGACGAGGCATCGTCCATCGCAACATCAAGCCCGCCAATGTCCTCTTCGACAAGCACGGCACGCCGTTCCTGGCCGACTTCGGGGTGGCCACCATGCGGGACTCCACGGGGGGGCTCACGGCCACCGGGGCCGTGATCGGCACCCCCGAGTTCATGGCCCCGGAGCAGGCCCGAGGGGAGGTCGTCGGGCCGGCATCAGACGTGTTCTCCCTCGCCGCCACATTGCTGTACGGGGCAACCGGACAACCACCGTACGGGAGGGGCGAACCGGCCGTGGTGTTGCAGCGGGCCGGACGCGGGCGCCTCGCCGCCCTGCCGTCGGACCTCGACCGGTCGGTACGCCGACGGCTGGCCCCGACACTGGCCCGTTCCCCGCAGCGCCGCCCGAGTGCCGCGGTGGCGGCGACGCAACGAGCGCCGGGACGCGGCCTGCGCCGGCCCGACCCCCACGTCACCTTGACCCCCGACCACGTGGGCCCCGGGGGGACCCGCATCGATGCCGGCCGGGCCGGGCCGACTACGACGCCGACCCGGCCACCGGGTGCGAGGTGGAGTCCGATGGCGCGGCCGGGCAGGTACTCGGCGAGCGAATCGTGGCCAACCTCGTGCCCTCCGACGCCGTCGACCGCTACCCGTTCCGTGTCGACCACTCCCTGAACCTCTTCTGCGACAACGTCCTGAAGGTCGACCTCACCGCTCCGGCCGGCACCACGATGCGGCTGGACGTGCTGAGCGACGGCGAGGTGCTGGGCACCGTCGTGAGCACCGACGCCGTGAAAGCCACCCTGGCCCTCGACCAGCCCGACTGCTTCGGCAACACGAATCGCGATCTCGTGGCCCAGGTGAGCTGGGTGGGTGAGCGCCGAACGGGTGAGTCGTACGTGCTCACCCGTTCCGGTCTCTGGTAGCGCCGAGGCGGCGGCTCGCACCGCAGCCGACCGATAGCTTCACGTCGATGACGACGCCATCGAACCTCGGGGTCACGTTCGCCAGCTTCATGAACCTCGGACTCGACCACGCCGTCACCGCCGCGACCTGGGCGGGGGAACTCGGCTATTCGTCGTTCTGGACCGCAGAGACGACCGGACCCGAGGCGTTCGTGACCCTGGCCGCCGCCGGTGCCGCCAACCCGGACCTCGATCTCGGCACCGGGGTGATCGCCCTCCAACTCCGCAGCCCCGGCGTGGTGGCGATGGCCGGCGCGACGCTCCAGACACTGCATCCCGAACGGGAGATCCTGCTCGGGATCGGGATATCGTCGCCCGTCGTGACCGAGCAATGGCACGGCGCCGAGTACGGCGACCGACCCTTGGCCCAGGTTCGTGAGTACGTCACGCTGATGCGCGAGTGCCTGAGCGGCGAGTCCGTCACCTTTGCCGGCGACTTCTACCAAGTGCGCAAGTTCCGCCTCGGGGTGCGCCTCGGCGCGCGTCGCCCGAAGATCGTGGTGGCGGCGCTGAACCCCGCCATGTTGCGCCTGGCCGGCGAGTTGGCGGACGGCGTGCTGCTCAACTACCTCCCGGCGTCGCACGTGCCCTGGTCGGTGGAGCAGGTGCGCGCCGGCGGCGACGCCACCATCTACGCCTATGTGCACGTCGGGGTGTGCGAGCGCGAGGAGGGGGTGGAGCTGGCCCGCCGCGACCTGTTCTCCTACGCGGTGGTGGATTCCTACGCTCGCAACTTCGAGCGCGCCGGCTTCGCCGACGAAGTGGCCACCATCCGCGAGCACCACGCGGCGCGGGATCGAGAAGGGGCGGTGGCGGCCGTCTCGGATCGGATGGTCGACGCCATCGACGTGATGGGCGACGCCGCCCACGTCCACGCCACCGTGCAGGCCTACGTCGACGCAGGTGTGCAGGTACCCGTGGTGATGCCGCTGCCTTGGGGTACCGACCGGATGGGTACCGTCCGCTCCACCATGGAAGCCGCCGCCGGTCTCGGGCTCTGAAGCCGGGCGGCGCGTTCTTCGCGGCCGTCCTCGGCTGTCGCGAGGCCGTCGTAGAGTCCGGTCATGGAGCTGGCTGATCGCCTCGTCGTCGTCACCGGGGGGGCCTCGGGCATCGGACGGTCACTGGCTCGCGCCGCAGCCACCGAGGGGGCACGGACGGTGGTCGTCGTCGACCGTGACGGCCCCGGGGCCGTCGCCGTCGCCGCCGAACTCGGCCACCGGGGCACGGCGATCGCCGCCGACCTGGCCGACGAATCCGAGGTCACCCGAGTCGTCGACACCGTGGAGGCCGAGCATGGCCCCATCGATCTCTTCTGCTCCAACGCCGGGGTGCTGAGCATCGGCGGCGTCGAGCTCCCCGACGACGAGTGGCGGCGGGTGATGGACATCAACGTCATGGCCCACCTGTGGGCGGCCCGGGCGCTGGTGCCGCGCATGCTCGAACGGGGCGGCGGCTACCTGCTCAACACCGCCTCGGCGGCCGGGCTGCTCACCCAGGTCGGCTCCGCTCCCTACTCGGTGTCGAAGCACGCCGCGGTGGCCCTGGCCGAGTGGCTCACCATCACCTACGGCCACGCCGGGTTGAAGGTCTCGGCCCTGTGCCCCCAGGCGGTGGCCACGGCCATGCTCGGCGGGCACGACGACGGCGGCGTGGCCGGGCTCGACGGGGTCATGTCGGCCGACGAGGTCGCGATTGCCGCCATCGCCGGCATCCGCGATGAGCGCTTCTTGATCCTGCCCCACGCCGACGTGGCCGAGTACGAACGGCGCCGAGCCACCGACCGCGAACGCTGGCTCGAAGGGATGCGTCGACTCAACGACCGCTTCGCCGGCCCGCCCATGGCGCCGAGGCAGCCATGACACCCCGAGCCCCCCGGACCCGTCGGTCGAGCCCGGCGGCCGACCCGGCCGGAGCCGGTGACGCCGGCCTCGTGGCCCTCGGGCTGCTGCCGGGTGACCGCGTGCGCTTCCGACGCCGTGACGGCGAACGGTGGAAGGAAGGCATGGTGGCCCGCCGTGAGAGCGACGGGAGCCTCGGGGTGCGCGACGCCAAGGGGGCGCTACGGGCGCTGCCTCTCGACCTCGTCGAGGTCCGTACCCGCGGCCCCCGTGGTGGCGTCGTATGGGAGCCCTTACCCGAGCGCGCCGAACGCACCGAACAACTCGACCTGTTCTGAACGCGCGCCCTACCTGGGGGCCAGATCGGCCAACGAGCGACGCACGTCGATGTCAGGCGCCAGGGGCAGCACGGCCAGCGCCGGTGTGGTGACCCCGTTGTCGACGTAGCGCTGGATCTGGGCGCGACACTGCTCGGCGGAGCCGTGCACGACGAGGTCGTCCACGACGTGGTCGGGGATGGCGGCCAGCGCCGCCGGCCGGTCGCCGGCCTCCCAGGCCGCCCACATGTCGGCCAGGTCGTCGGTGCGACCGAGCCACTCGTGGAAGGCCCGGTACACCCCGACGTTCAGATAGGCGGCGATGGCGAAGCGAGCGGCGGCGCGCACCGCCTCGGTGTCCTCGGAGGGGGCGACGAAGATGCGGGCCACGATCTCCTTGTCGGCCCCGTGCGCCTTCACGATGGGCGCCACCCGGGCCACGTCATCGGCCGACAACCAGTTGATGATGGCCCCGTCGCCCTCCCGACCGGCGAGGTTCAACATTCCCTCGCGCAGGGCGGCCACGAGAATGGGCACGGGCTGCTCGGGGAGGACCTTCAGCCGAAACCCTTTCACGGCGAACGTGTCGTAGGTCTCGGTGACCTTCTCACCGGTGAGCGCCTGGCGCAGGAACCGCACCGTGTCGCGCATGCGCTTGTAGGGCTGGTCGAAGGCGATGCCGTTCCAGCGCTCGACGATCACGTTCGAGGAGGTACCCATCCCGAGTACGAAGCGCCCGGGGGCGGCCTGGGCCATGGCCCCGACGCTCTGGGCCAGGCAGGCGGGACCCCGGGTGAAGGCAGGGATGATGGCCGTGCCGAGGCGCAGAGTAGGCGCCCACACCGAGGTGAGGGCGAGCGGGGTGAACCCGTCGGCGCCGTCGGCTTCGGCCGACCACACATCGGTGTATCCGAGCGACACCAACTCCTCGATCCACTCGCGCTGGGCGTGGAGCGGCACCCCATCGAAGGGGATGGTCATGCCGTACCGGGGTCCGACCGGCGAGGTCATCGCGCCGCCGGAGGTTCCCGCCACAGCCGGATCATGGCCGACTGGCTGGCCGACCCCATCAGCGACCCGTCCTCGGCCCACAGGTAGATGTGACCGTGCCCGAACCCGCGTGCCACCGCCTCGATGCGCACGTCGACGAGCACCCACTCGGTGGCCGCCGTGTGCAGCACCCTCAACGTGTTGTCGAGGCTGTTCGAGCTGATCTCGCTGGTGAGCGTCTGGCCGAGGCCCATGGGCACGAAATCGCCGAGGATCGCCAACGCCGCCGCCGAGTTCATCGAGAGGCCGGGCATACGGGTCCAGAACGCCGTGCGGCCGGTGCCGGGCGCCTCGACCGCCATACGCGACTCGAGCCGGCTGGCGATGGTGTTGCCGGGGTCGAAGCGGTACTCGCGAGGCGGGCAGTCGTCGGGTGAAGGCGACTCGGGCATGGTGACCCACTGGCCCTCCTCGGCGAAGTCTCGGCTGCCGAGCGAGGCGTTGACAGTGAAGATCTCGGTGTCGCCCACCTGTCCGAGCACACGGGCCTGGGTGGTGGAACGACCGTGAGCCCCGATGTGCACGTCGAGATCGACGACCGACGGGGGTCGGGTGTAGCTGAGGTACTGGGCACAGGCCCATACAACGGGTCGACCGGTGGTGCGTTCGAGGGCCTCGATGGCGGCACCGAGCCCACAGCCCCCGAAGAGCGTGCCCAGCCCACTGCAGATCCCGGGGGTCACCGGGAGGTACCACCGCATGGGGTTGTGGGTGGGCTGGAGGCCCAGCCATTCGCGCGCGTTCACATCGGTGGACTCTAGGTGCCTAAGGTCAGGCCCATGGCCGACCTTCCATGGCAGGGGGACGCCGCGTCGCTCGTCGACGCGTACCGTTCCGGCGGCCACTCGCCCGTCGAGGAGATGGACGCCACCCTGGCCGCCATCGAGGCCAGTGGCCTCAACGCGTTCTCGTTCGTCGACGGTGACCGCGCCCGAGACGCGGCCGCGGCCGCCGACGTCTCGAAACCCTTCGGAGGCGTCCCCTTCGGTGTGAAGGAACTCACCCCGGTGACCGGCTGGCCCGACACCGAGGCGTCACTCGTGTTCGCCGATCGGATCGCCGGGCACACGGCCACGATGGTGCAACGAGCCGTCGATCGAGGCGGCGCCGTGCCGGTGGGGCAGACGACGGCCTCGGAGTTCGGCGGGCTCAACGTGAGCGTGAACCGCCTCCACGGCGTCACCGGCAACGCCTGGGATCCAACCCGCAGCGCTGGGGGCTCGTCGGGCGGCAGCGCCTCCGCCGTGGCCGGCGGTCTGGTGCCCATCGCCACCGGCGGCGACGGCGGTGGGTCGATCCGGATCCCGGCCGGGTTCAACGGGCTGGTGGGCATGAAGGGCACTGTCGGCCGCATCCCACGAGGACCCCGCGCCCAGGTCGGCAACTTCACCGTGGTCATCGGGTGCCTGGCCCGATCGGTACGCGACGCGGCCCGGTGGTTCGACGTGTGCGCCGGCTACGACAGCCGCGATCCCTACAGCATCCCCTCCCCCGGCGGTTGGGAGGCCGGCATCGGAACCCACGACCTCTCGGGGCTGCGGGTCGCGGTGGTTCCCCACCTGTCGACCGCGGTGGTGTTGCCGGCGGTGGAGGCCCTCGTGATCGAGACGGCCGAGATGCTGGTGGCCGCCGCCGGGCTCCGGACCGTCGAAGGCGTCGACGTCGACATCCCGCCGCTGGGCTTCGAATGGGCCATGAGCGGTCTGGCCGGGGTGCTGGCCGACCTGAAGGACCGCTGGCCCGCCGACCGCGAACTGCTCACCGAGGAGATGGCTTTCGGGGTGCAGACCGCCGAGGAGAGATTCGACCTGGGTATGGCGGCCCGGGTGAGCGAGCGTCGGACCGCGGCCAACGAGACCATGGCCGCGGTGTTCGATCAGGTCGACCTGGTGATCTGCGCCACGAATCCCGACGCCGCCTATCCCGCCCCCGTCACGCTCAACACCCGCGTCGGCGACCGCCGGGTGGGCCCCGAGAACAACGGGGCGCTCACCATCCCCGCCAACATCACCGGCTGCCCGGCGGTGTCGGTGCCGGCCGGGCTGGTGGACGGGATGCCGGTTGGGGTCCAGATCATGGCCCGCCACCACGCCGACGGCCTGCTCTTCGACGTGGCGGCCCTGCTCGAACGAGAGCGGCCCTGGCCGCTGGTGGCCCCGGGCGCGCCGGTGTAGCCCCCCCCCCCCCCCCCCCCCCCCCCCGGCCGCCCCGGCCGGTCTCACAAGAGGCAGGCCTGCACCAGGAAGAGCGCCAGGTGATGGACCTGCACCGACGACCCGGCCAACGTGGCGGCAATGGTGCCCACCGACACCGACACCGCCAGCGCCAGCTCGAAGCGCCGGGGGGCGATGGGGTGCAGGAGTGCCTCGACCCGGGCGCTGGTGCCGCGACCGCTGAACGCCAGCGCGGGGCTCAGGTCGCGAGGATGGGACATGAGCGCGACCCGGGCGATCGCCCTGGCAACGGTGCGCCGCGAACCGATCTCGGTCGCCGCGCTCTCGTCGGCCCACCGTTCGGTCGCGAAGCGGACCTGGCGGGCCTGAGGCACGAGGAACGGGAACACGGCCGCGCACAGCTCGGCGGTGTGGACGTAACGGTGGTGGTGGTGACGGAGATGAGCGTTCTCGTGGGCGAGGACGGCGCACCGTTCGTCGGCTTCGAGCGCCAGGAGAAGATGGGATCCGATGACCACACCGCCGGGGCGACCCGGCACGGCGAAGGCGATCGGTTCACCGGTGGCCACCACCTCGATCCCGTCGATGCCCTTGTACGGCGCGTGCTCTGATCGAACTCGGCGCACGTACTGCCCACCTCGGACGGCCGCGGCGATCAGTATCCCTGCGGCGATGATCCCCGCCCACGGGGAGGCCTCATGGTCGCCGGGGTACAGGGCCCGGCACCAACCGATGACGCTGGAAACCGCGCTCAGCTCAGACGCGGCCGCTGTCCCGACCAGCATCAACGCGGCGGCGATGGCGCTCGCGGCCACGACGACCGTCGCGGTCAGCACGCGCGCGCAGGTTGCCGGCGAGACCAGTCGCGGCAGGAACAACCCCGCCACGGCTCCCGCGAACGTGAGCAGCAGTGGCGCCACCAGCAGGAGGTTCATCCGCCGGCTTCCTCGAGCAAGGTGCGCAGCGCGGCGGCCTCACGCGGGTCAAGGCCGTCCACGAACCGGCTCATCGTCGCCGTGCGGTCCGATGTCGCCGTCAGGGCGGCGCGCATTCGGGTGGCCGCAAGATCAGACTCCGACACCACCGCCCCGTAGGCAAACGCCCGGCTTTGCTTGGTCCGCGCCGCCAATCCCTTCTGCCACAGTCGAGACAGGATCGTCATCACTGTCGTATAGGCGAGGTCGGCGTCGAGAGCCTCCCGCACTTCGGCCGGGGTCACGGGGCCATCAGCGCGCCACAGCACGTCGAGCACCTGCGCTTCCAACGATCCCATCGGGCGACGATCAGCCAAGGGTGACAACACCTCCTTGCCGCTTGGAGCCTAGGTGGAGGTCCCACGGCGTACAACAACCCACGACAGCGTGTCGTAGGAAGGGTGCCGGGCTCGTGGAAAGGGACGGCGACCGAGTGACGGCCGCGCTATGGGGTCCCGCTCGAGATCTACTACTGTTCGTCGTAGAACTTCCCCGGACTTCTCGAAAGGACGGTACGTGGTCTCCACCCTCGCCCCACCCCCCGAAACCCCGGCTGACGCTCCGAACGATGGAGGGCACCAGGAAAGCCCGCTCACGCGCTCTTGGATCCTTCGACACCCGCTCGTCGCCGCCGCCGCAGTGTCATCGGCGGGGGCGGGACTGGTGCACGCGGCCGCCGCCGGGACACACAGCGCCGAGGTCGTGGCCGCAGTTCTTTTCGCGATCACGGCGGTACTCCAGGTGGCCTGGGCCTTCTACTACGTCGCCGATCCCAGACGGCTCTCGGCGATTTTCGGCATGCTGCTGAACGGGTCGTTCGCGGTGATGTGGCTGTTGTCGCGCACCGTCGGCCTACCCATCCCCGAGGCGCTGGCCGAAGTGGAACACGTGGGCATACAGGATGGGATCGCCGCCATGCTCGGCCTCGTCGCCGCTACCTGCGCCGCTGTCGCGGCGCGGCTGTCAGATCGAGTGGACCGCCACTTGGCCGGATCGGTCGTGGCCGCCAGCGTGATCAGCCTCAGCGTCGTGATACTTGCTGTTGTGGGAATCGCATCCCCCCACAGTCACGGCCCTACGACGATGGGTGCCGTCTCCGCAAGCGGGCCCGCAGGGGCGATGGCGGGGATGGACATGGGGATGCCGGGCATGGACATGGGAGCGAACCCCGGCGGGAACAACGGATCGATGCCCGGGATGGACATGGGAGCGAACCCCGGCGGGAACAACGGATCGATGCCCGGGATGGACATGGGAACGAACCCCGGTGGGAACAACGGATCGATGCCCGGCATGGCCATGGGGTCCATGGTGATGCCGCCGAACGAAACGGATCTCCGATTCGCCCAGGCCGTTGTCGTTCGCCGGAGCCAGGTCGTGCGGATCGCGGACACCGCACTCGCCAACAGTCGCAACCCCGAAGTCGTCTTCCTGGCAACGCTGATCAAGGCCGAGACCGTTCCCGAGGTGTACCAGCTGTCCGATTTGCTCCGGTACGCCAACGAGCCGGTGTCGGACTCGACCATGGCCGAGACGTCGGCCGGGGTGATGTCCGGTGCGGCCTCGTGGGACTCTGAGCTCGTCAAACTCGAGAACGCCTTCGGCCCAACGTTCGATCGGCTCTTTCTCGAATGGCTGGTCCGCCACCACGAGCAGGGCATCGCCCTCGCCGGCCAGGCCTTCGGCACGGGACAGCACCCGACCACCCGGGCCATCGCGCCCACCATGATCGCCGACTCCGCCATGCGGCGGTCGTTCCTCCAACCAATGGCCGATTCGTTTCAGGAAGGCAACTGATCGCTTCCGCGTCTCCCCGATGACGATCGACCCCTCGACGACATCCGAAGCCCGCGCTCACCCGACCCGGGCCGCTCCGGGCGAACCCACGCACGCGGCTCCCAAACGCGAAGACACTGACGTCCGAAAGGCTGACCATGACCCCCCACACCCCGATCGACCGCCGCCGGTTCCTGCAGTTCTCGGCCGGCGCCGTTCTCCTGACGGCCGGATGCACCCAGGTGACGTCGAACGGTGCCGCTCCTGAGGCCACCGGCCTGAGCAACGCGATCGGTCCCACCGACCCCGCAATCGCGGTCGCCGAATCACGCCGGGCTGTGACCGGCAACGTCACCAAGCGACAGCTCCGAGCTGCGCCAACGAGGCTCGGCGTAGGACAGCGACAGGTCGACACGTGGGCGTTCGACGGCGTCATCCCCGGAAAGGAGATACGAGCGAAAGTTGGCGACGTCCTCGAAGTCGCGTTTCGGAACGACCTCCCCGAGGAATCCACGATCCACTGGCACGGTTTGGCACTCCGAAACGACATGGACGGCGTCCACGACTTGACCCAGCCCCCCGTCAGGCCGGGCGAGACTTTCAACTACAAGTTCGTTCTTCCCCACGCCGGTACGTACTGGTTCCACCCGCACATGGGCCTGCAACTCGACCGCGCGCTCTACGCGCCGCTGGTCATCGAGGACCCGTCCGATGCGGGCCGCTACGACGTCGACCAGGTCATCGTGCTCGACGACTGGCTCGATGGCATCGGCCGGACACCCGACGACGTGATGCAGTCGCTCGCCGGTATGGGCGGCATGAACGGCATGAACGGCATGAACGGCATGAACGGCATGGGCAGCATGCCCGAGTTCGAGTCCGACGTCCTCGGCGGCGACGCCGGCGACGTCGACTACCCGCTCCACTTGATCAACGGCCGGCCCACCGCAGACCGGCCCACCATCGATGTCCCGGCCGGCGGCCGCGTGCGTCTGCGGTTCATCAACGCCGGCTCGGACACCGCCTACCGAGTGGCGATCGGCGGCCACCGCATGACCGTCACCCACACCGACGGGTTCCCCGTCGAGCCCGTCGAGGTCGACGCGCTCCTCATCGGTATGGGAGAACGATACGACGTCATCGTGCAACCCCAATCGGGAGCCTGGCCGCTCGTCGCCCTGGCCGAGGGCAAGACGGTCACCGCAGAGGCTGTCATCCGAACCTCCGATGCCCAGGCCACCGAAGCCCCTCCGGCCGGGGAACTCCCTGGGACCCTCGACGGCCGCCTACTCACGCTCGAGGACCTGCGAGCCACCGAAGCCGTTCGACTCGGCCCCAAGAAACCCGACGTCGACGAACTCATCAGGCTCACCGGATCGATGATGCCCTACACCTGGGGATTCGACGGAGCGACGTTCCCGAACCGCCCGCCGGTCGAGATCCGCTCCGGTCAGCGAGTTCGCCTGACCTTCGAGAACACCACCACCATGTGGCACCCGATCCACCTCCACGGCCACACCTTCCGCGTCGGTGGTGATCCTGCCGGTCCCCGTAAGGACACCGTCAACGTCCTCCCTGGCCAACGCGTCGCCATCGAATTCGACGCCGACAACCCCGGGCAGTGGATGATCCACTGCCACAACACCTACCACCTCGAACGGGGTATGGCGATGGTCATGTCCTACGTTCCGTAGCACCGGTGGGCGAAGGGTCGCTGCCATCAACTCGACCTCGGGCTCCAGCCTCGGTGTCCCCGGGCTCGTGGGCCGATGTCGCACCCCCTGGGGAGACTGCTTTCATGGAATCCCAACTGCGACTGCTCGCCGAGACCCGCTCGGCCGACTCCCCCAAGGCCCCCGCCTCGTGGCGCATCGACGACACCACCAGGGCCGTCGGCCGCACCGGCATCAGCAAGGCCCGAGCGGCCCTGCGGCGGGCCCGCACCACGTCCGCCGGCCTCGACCGCCACCACCCTGCGGCGGCCTGAGCCACTCTGCCCACCCTGACAGCCGCCCTCGGTAGCATCGGGCCATGACCGATGTCGTGATCGTCGATGCCGTGCGCACCCCTGTGGGCCGTCGCAACGGGGGCCTGTCCACCATGCATCCCGCCGACCTGCTGGGTGTGCCCCTCACCGCGCTGTTCGACCGAACCGGGGTCGATCCAGGAGAGGTGGACCAGGTCATCGGCGGTTGCGTGAGCCAGATCGGCATGCAGTCGTTCAACATCGCCCGCACCGCCTGGCTGGCCGCCGGCCTCCCGCTCGAGACCGCGGCCACCACGGTCGACACCCAGTGCGGCTCGAGCCAGCAGGCCACCGACATCGCCGCCGCCCTCATCGGGTCGGGAGTGGTCGACGTGGCCGTGGCGTGTGGCGTCGAACTCATGAGCCGGGTGCCCATCGGTTCCAACTCGTCGAAGAAGCTCGGGTTCGGCAGCCCGGTGCCCAAGACCTACTTCCCGCACTACGAGTACACGTCACAGTTCGAGGGGGCCGAGCGCATCGCCGAGAAGTGGGGCATCACCCGGGCCGACACCGACGCCTTCGGCCTGCGCTCCCAGCAGCTCGCCGCCCAGGCCTGGGCCGAAGATCGCTTCGCCACCCAGCTCGTCGGGGTCGACGCCCCCGACGTCGACGACGACGGATCACCCACCGGCACCCACCACCACGTCGCCCGCGACGAGGGGTTGCGTGACACCAGCCTCGAAGGGTTGGCCAACCTGAAGCCCGTGGCGCGCGAAGACGGTGTGCACACCGCCGGGTCGTCGTCGCAGATCTCCGACGGCGCCGCCGCCATCCTCATGATGAGCGCCCCCAAGGCCGCAGCCCTCGGGCTCAACCCGTTGGCCAGGATCGTCGACACCTGCCTGGTCGGCGTCGACCCCGTACTCATGCTCACCGGGCCGATCGATGCCACCCGGCGGCTGCTCGATCGCACCGGTCTCACCATGGACGACATCGACGTCGTCGAGATCAACGAGGCCTTCGCCTCCGTCGTGCTGGCGTGGGCCAAGGAGCTCGAGGTCGATCTCGACGGGGTGAACCCCAACGGAGGGGCCATCGCCCTCGGGCACCCGTTGGGTGGCACCGGGGCCGTCCTCACCACCAAGGCCGTGCACGAACTGCAGCGCACCGGCGGACGTTACGGTCTCGTCACCATGTGCTGCGGTGGTGGTCTGGGTACGGGCACCATCATCGAACGCCTCTGACCCACTGTCCCACCGAGTGTCTACGGTGGGTTCCTCGCTGCTGTGGCGGCCATCACCGGTTCACCTCAAGGACCCGCCATGGCCGATCTCCGCTCTTCTCGCTCTTCGCGTCGAGCTCCTCACCGCTTCACCGCCACCGTCTCCTCGGCGCCACCTCCGTGGCTCAGCCTTGCCATCGCCTTGGTCCTGCTGGGGTTGTTCGTCGGGCTCCTCGCCGTGTTCGTCGCCCGGCTCCGCCCACCACCGGCGGCGGCCTCGGCGGGCACCGTGGTCCGCGAGGTGGTCGATGGCGACACCGTGAAGGTCCGTATCGACGGACACGACGAGAGCGTTCGCCTCATCGGCATCGACACACCGGAGACCAAGCACCCCACCAAGCCCGTCGGGTGCTTCGGCCCCGAGGCCTCGGCCCACACCGCCGACCTGCTCCCCCCGGGCACGCCGGTCGAGCTCGAGCGCGATCACGAGGAACGCGACCCGTACGGTCGGCTCCTCGCTTACCTCATCCGTCGGCCCGACGGGCTGTTCGTGAACGTCGAACTGGTCCGCGGCGGCTACGCCGAGGTCCTCACCATTGCCCCCAACACCGCCCACACCCGCGAGTTCACGGCTGCGGCCGCCGAAGCCCGCCAACAGAGCCGGGGGCTGTGGGGCGCCTGCTCGGGGGCGGTACCGTCTGGCCCGTGACCACCCTCGCCGAGCGTCTCGGCCACGCCCCCGACGCCAAGCTGCTCATCCTCAACTGCGACGACCTCGGGCTGGCCCACGCCGCCAACACCGGAACCTACGAGGCTCTGCGCAACGGCATCGCCACCAGCGCGTCGCTCATGGTCCCCTGCCCGTGGGCCCGTCACGCCGCCGCGCAGTACCTCGGCGAGGACGTCGGCGTACACCTCACCCTCAACGCCGAGTGGGACGGCTACCGCTGGGGACCCATCACCAGGGCCCCGTCGCTGCTCGACGGCAACGGGGGGTTCCCGGCGACCCTCGACGACGTCTGGGACCACGCCGACCTCGAAGAGGTACGGCGGGAGTGTCGCGCCCAGGTGGAGCGGGCCATCCTGTGGGGGTTCGACGTCAGCCACCTCGACTCCCACATGGGCACCCTGCAACTTCGCCCCGAGTTCTTCGACGTCTACCTCGAGCTGGCCGTCGACTTCGGGCTGCCCCTGCGTCTCTCCGGCGCCTCCACCGAACGGGCCATCGGCTTCCCGTTCCGTCGCTTGGCGGCCGAAGAGGGTGTCGTGTTCCCCGACCACTTCGTGCACGTCAACGGTGTCGGCAGTCGCCGCAGCATCGAGCGGGCCCTGTTCGACCTGCCCGCCGGGGTGACCGAGCTGTACGTGCACCCGGCCATCGACACCCCTGAGCTGCGGGCCATGACCCCCGACTGGGCCGCCCGCGTCGACGACCACCACTTCGTCTGCCACGACTCCGGGCTACGGGCCATGGTGGCCCGATCGGGCGCCGCCCTCATCGGCTACCGGGCCCTCCGCCAGCTCCAACGCGCCGGCGACTGACCGCCGACGATGCTCCGGCCCACCTCGGGTCGCGTGCGAGACTCGCCGCCGTGAGCCTCTCGGTCCCGCGTCGCCACATCACGGTGATCATCGCCACGCTGCTCGTCGTCTCGTCGGCGATGGCCGTCGGCGGGTGCGGCACCGACCAGACCGGCCAGCCCGGGGTCGCGGACGCCGACTTCCGACCCCGGCTGGTGGTCACGGCCGACGACCGCGGCCTTCAGGCCAGCGTCGGCGAACGGGGCCAGGGCGACGACCGGGTGGCGGCCGACCCGGCCCGCCTACCGGCCGGGTCGGTCTTGGAGATCCGATTCACGGGCACCGGCGAGCAACAGGTGGTGGGTTTCCTCACACCCCCGGGCGAATCTCCCCCCGATGTCGGCGACCGCAACGTGGCCACCCCCTCCCCGCTGGTCGACACCGGTGGGCAGCGACCCGGTGACACCGTGACCGTGGTGCTCGCCCAACCCGGCACCCTACGCATGTACGAGGTCGCCGACCGCGGCGCGCAACTGCCGGTCGAGATCACCCCGAGAGCCGAAGTATCGGGCTGACGGCTCGCCGACCCTGCCGTCGTCGGGTCGGTCAGGCGATGCCGGCGAAGAGGTCGGACTCGGGGAGTGACGACTCGACCCGGGTACGGGCCAGGATGTAGTCCTCGAAGGGGTACACCGTCCGGGCCGCCTCCCGGGGCAGGCCGAACCAGAACGGCGAGGTGGGATCGACCTGGGTGGCATGGGCCAGCAGGGCCTCCATCCGGACGTCCTGGTAGTCATCGATGGGGACCGACGTGGTGATGCGGTCGTCCTGGTCGGGACGCTCGAACCAGTCGGAGCCGAACGGCGATTCGAGGCCCAGCTCGAGGAACTTGTCGTGCATGCCCTGGATCCGGGCTCGCGACCACACCGAGTAGTACATCTTGAGCGGGGTGAACGGCTCACCGAGCTCGGGCCGGTAGCTCGGGTCGCCGGCCAGGTCGAAGGCGGGCAGGGAGATGTCGTGCACCCGGAGATGGTCCGGGTGCGGGTAGCCGGACTGGTCGTCGCCGTAGGTGAGGATCACCTGGGGCTGCTCGCTGCGGATGATCTCGACCAGCCGGCCCACCGCCTCGTCGAGGTCGGCGCGGGCGAAGGATCCAGGATTGGCGTTGGCCTCGCTGTCGGGCATCCCCGAGTCGCGGTAGCCCAGCATGATGACCTCGTCGTAGCCGATGATCCGCGCGGCCAGGTCGAGTTCGTCGCGCCGCACCTCGGCCAGTCGGGCTCGCACCTCCGGTGTGTCCATGGCCGGGTTGAGGATGTCGCCCTCCTCCCCACCGGTGCAGGTGACGAGAACGGCGCGCACGTCGTCGGCCTTGTAGCGGGCCACGGTGCTGGCCCCTTTGGAGGCTTCGTCATCGGGGTGGGCGTGCACGGAGAGCAGGCAGCGATCAGCCATGGGGTGAAGCTACCGGGGTGAGGCTGGGGCGGCACCCACCGGGCCGTAGTCTCGTCACCTGTGCCGAGCCCGCCTCCGTCCCACACCCTCTCCCCCTCCCGGGTACCCCCCCGGTTGCGACGTCGGGCCGCCATGGCCATGGTGGCGATCGCCGCCGTGCTCCTCACGGCCTGCGGCACCAGTGGCCGGGCGCTGCGCGATCCCGCCCCCGGGGCCACGGCGCCGGCACGCAAGGCGACGGCCACGACCAAGCCCGCCGTCGTCACCCCCATCGGCCTGTCGATCACTTCACCGGCGTGGCCACCGGGCGACCCCATGCCCGCGACCTTCTCGTGCGACGGAGCCGGCGACTCCCCGCCGCTCGACATCGGCGGAGCCGGGGGCGATGTGGCCGAGCTCGTGGTGGTGGTGACCGATCCCGACGCCGCCGGACGCGTGCACTGGGTGGTGGCCGGCCTGTCCCCCGACGGGGTGAGCTTCCCGGAAGGGCTCGTGCCCCCCGACGCGGTGGTCGGCCAGAACGCCGACGGCCAGGCGCAGTGGGCCCCGGCGTGCCCTCCGCCCGGGGCCACCCACACCTACCAGTTCACGGTGTACGCCCTGCCCACACCATCCGGAATCGAGGAGAGCACCCCGGCGGCCGAGGCCGAAGCCGACGTGGCCGCCGCCTCGACCAGCGCCGCCGTCCTCACCGGCGCCTATACCGGCAAGCGCTGACCCCCTCGAGCTCGGCGAACCAGTGCTCCCAGTCGGCCCAGATCTCGTCGAAACGGTCGTTCCACCCCACGGCGTGGAGTCGGATCAGGAACGTGACCGGTGACGGCGGCGAACCGGCTGCGCACGGCATGGGAGCGGCTGGCGTCGGAATGGCGTCCGGCCAGCGTGTCGTAGAACGGACGCAAGCCGAGGAACACCAACCGTGACGACAGGACCTGTTCGCCGCGAGGGACGACGAACGTGCGCACCACGGCCCGCAAGGTGGCGACGAGCAGCAGCGCGCCGGCGACGAAGGCGACGATCCGGGCGACAAGCACGACGCGGGTCCTACGACGCTCCGCGATCGCCGGAGTCGGTGATTAGATGATCGGCAACGGGGGGTGACCGGCAGGGTCGGTGTGACCGGGCCCAGAGCTTCACGGCGTGGGAAGCTGCCGGCGTGCACCCGGCCCAGCGCATCCGCTTCGTCAACGAGACGGCCCGGGCGGTAACCGGCGATCGGCTCGATGCGGCCGAAGGGGCCGCGGCGGTGCAGATGCAGGCCCAGCAGCTCGCACCGCTCCTGCGGTCCGATCGCAACGACGTCACCCGGTCCGAGGCGGAGTCGGTGGCCACGCAACTCCGGCTGCTGGCCGAGCAGCTCAACGACCAGGCTTCCGGGCGCCCCGACAACGACGACTACCTCACCATGGCCGCCGCCATCGGCACCCTCGCCCAGGCGTTGCGCTGAGCTACCGGGTGATGCGCTAGAACGCAGGCCACCAGCCGGCACATCGAGCTCGGCGCACCAGGGGGTCAGCACATGAAGGCGTTCCAACTCATCGGTGGGTCTGCGGATGTGGACGAGACCACCTCACTCAACGAGGTGCCCCAGCCCGACCCGGGACCCGGTCAGGTGCTGGTGCGCATCGGTGGGGCGGGTGCCTGCCACAGCGATGTGAGCCTCATGGAGTTCTCCGCTGCCGAACCCCGCAACACGCCGATGACGCTCGGGCACGAGAACGCGGGGTGGATCGAAGCCTTCGGCCCCGGCACCGCTCCCACCCGGGGGCTCGAGGTCGGCGCACCGGTCGCCGTGTTCGGTGCGTGGGGGTGCGGCCAGTGCCTCAACTGCCGCAAGGGCATGGAGAACTACTGCCTGAACATCACGGCCAGCGGCCCCGGTCTGAGCGTCGACGGCGGGATGGCCGAGTACCTGCTGGTGCCCGCGCCCCGCTACCTGGTTGCGCTGGGCGACATGACGCCGGCCGACGCCGCGCCGCTCACCGATGCCGGCCTCACGCCCTACCACGCCGTCAAGGCCTCACTTCCGTGGCTGGTACCCGGCTCCTACACCGTCGTCATCGGCGCCGGCGGGCTCGGTCACCTGGCCGTGCAGTTCCTCAAGGCCCTCTCCCCGACCACCGTGATCTCCGTGGACCAACGCGAGTCGGCATTGAAGCTGGCCTCGGACCTGGGTGCCGACCACACCGTCGTCGCCGGGCCCGATGCCACCACCGAGATCCGCCAGATCACGGGAGGCCGAGGCGCCGAACTGGTGCTCGACATCGTCGGGTACGACGACACCCTCGCCCTGGCCGCCTCCGTCGTGGCGCCGCTCGGGCGCCTCACGATCGTCGGCATCGGGGGCGGCACGCTGCCCGTCAACTTCTTCACCTTCCCCTACGAGTGCTCGGTGCAGAGCACCTACTGGGGCAGCATCACCGAACTCCAGGAACTGTTCGCCCTGGCCCGCTCGGGTGGGTTCTCGGTGCACGCCACGCCGTACCGCCTCGATCAGGCCGCCGAGGTCTACCGGGCGATGGTCGGGGGCACGCTGCAGGGTCGGGCCGTCATGGTCCCGTGACCGCTCAGCGGTCGACCCCGTAGGGCCCCCGTTCGACCCACCGCGCCGAAAAGCTCGAACTGTTGAGCCCAGGGAGCGCGCTAGCGCTCCCTGGGCTCAACAGTTCGCTGGAGGGATGCAGGTCTGCGGGCGTTGACGGCCCCCTGGCCGGCCTCGCCGGCGACCGGCCGTGGAGGCCTCGTTCAGGCGGTCTTCTTCTCGGGGCGCCAGAAGAAAAGCAGGAGCAGCGCGGCGCCGCCCAGTCCGCCGATGGCGGCGATGGCGAACCCGATCGGGCCCGACACCCATTCGAGCCCCAGGGCGTTGTCGATGGACCACTGCCCGGGGCCGAGGGCGCCGAGGGCCAGACCGGCGCACATCAACACGTTCACGTACTCCCAGCCCTCACCGGGCCGGAAGATGAAGAAACCGTTCTTGCGATGGTTGGTGACGAAGGCGACGGCCATGGTGCCGACCACCCCGGCCGCGCCGAGCGGGGTGAGCAAACCGAGGGCCAACAACAGTCCGGCGGCGAGCTCGGTGATGCTGGCCAGCCAGGCGTGCAGGATGCCGGGCTTCATGCCGAGTGACGCGAACCACCCCGCCGTGCCCTGGATCTTGCCGCCCCGGAAGATGTGGTTGTAGCCGTGGGCGGCGATGGTGAGGCCGACCACCACCCGCAGGATGAGCAGACCGAGGTCGAGACCGGTCTCGTTGAACACCGGGCTGTTGATGGCTTCGGCAAGGATCATCGGATCGGGCTCCCCCACGACGTGGTCTGACGGCTCGTCACCCTAGGCGGCGCAGACCGTTGCCCCGGCGAACCGATTCTCTGGGATTCCTCCTGATTCGAGTTGCGAACATGTGTACGAGTCTGGTAGGTTGAGGTTCTTCCCCTTTCGGTGCCGCCGCCTCGCAGTGTCGGTGCCCTCCGTTGTGATCGTTCGAGATCGAGGAGCGCGGCCATGG